>ERZ1370068.3502-contig-2612_pt1 | contig 99127 bp, 154 predicted proteins | sample MGYA00561227_ERZ1370068 | MGnify/ENA primary metagenome ERZ1370068 (study PRJEB38410, sample SAMEA6850437) | metagenome | study: Metagenomic assessment of the ecological functions of the soil: analysis of the soil microbiota associated with the...
CAGGCTGTTCCAATCCGCAAGGATCACCTCGACACGGCGAGCCTCGCCTGGACAGCGTGGCGCGCGTCGACGCCGGAAGCCTGGTTCGATCTGCTGGCGCGGGATTTGAGTGCGCTTCCGCAACTGCGCGGTAATGTCGTTTCGTTGCTCGAAGAACTTCCCGCGCGAGGCTCCGGACTTGGCGCGACGGAAGTCCGGATGCTGATTGAGCTCGGCCGTGCGATGCGTCCGTTCGATGTCTTCCCTGGCCACGAAAAGCCCAACGAGCGGCGCGTCTTCGGTTACTGGAGATCCGAGGTGTCTCCTGGACGGGTTGCGGCCCTTTGCCCGGCGCCAAGCGGTAGCCGGCCGGGCGGCGGGCCCGTTCGCGCTGGAGATGCACAACGATGCCGCGCGTCACCAGCGCTATAAGCGAGGACGAGCTGTCGCTTACCCAGTTAGGCGAGGCCATCCTGGCGAAGGCACCGACGATTTCAGCCGACATAACCCGATCCATCCGCTGGTGGGGCGGCACCAGGTGACCAACGCCCATCTGTGGCGCTGGGATCCGGCGAAGCTCGAGTTAATCGCGGCTTGATCTCTAATTCGTAGGATGGGTAGAGCGCAGCGAAACCCATCATGCACACCGCGTGCGGCGCGATGATGGGTTTCGCTGCGCTCTACCCATCCTACAACAGCGTCACTCCGCGGCTTGCGCGTAATCCTCGACCGGCGGGCACGAGCACACCAGGTTGCGGTCGCCATAGACGTTGTCGACGCGCCCGACCGGGCACCAGTATTTGTCCGATGCGCGAGACGCCGGCCGGGAAGCAGCCTTCGGCGCGGCTGTAGGCGCGCGCCCAGCGCGTCGTCGGCGATGTCGTGCACGGTGTGCGGGGCGTGGCGCAGCGGCGAGGCCTCGACCTTCCAGCGGCCGTTCTCGATCTCGGCGATCTCGTTGCCGGATCGCGATCATGGCGTCGCAGAAGCGATCCAGCTCCGCCTTCGATTCCGATCTCGGTCGGCTCGATCATCAGCGTGCCCGGCACCGGAAAGCTCATGGTCGGCGCATGGAAGCCGTAATCGATCAGCCGCTTTGCGATGTCGTCGACGGTGACGCCGCTGGTTGTCTTCAGCGGCCGCGGATCGACGATGCATTCATGCGCGACGCGGCCTTTGGCGTTGCCGGTACAGCACCGGGAAATGCGGATGCGAGCCGGTTGCGCGATGTAGTTGGCGTTGAGGATCGCGATCTCGGTGGCGCGCGTCAGGCCTTCGCCGCCCATCATCAGGATGTAGATGTAGGAGATGGTCAGGATCGAGGCCGAGCCGAACGGCGCCGCCGACACCGGCCCGACCGGCATGCGGCGTGCCGCCGTCGGTTGCGGGATGGCCCGGCAGGATACGGCGCGAGATGCGCCTTGACGCCGATCGGGCCCATGCCGGGACCGCCGCCGCCATGCGGGATGCAGAACGTCTTGTGCAGGTTGAGATGAGAGACGTCGGCGCCGTAATCGCCGGGCCGCGACAGCCCGACCTGCGCATTCATGTTGGCGCCGTCGAGATAGACCTGTCCGCCATGGCCATGCACGATGTCGCAGATATCGCGGATGTGCTCCTCGAACACGCCGTGCGTCGAGGGATAGGTGATCATGACGGCGGCGAGGTTTTTCGAATGCTTCTCCGCTTTGGCGCGGAGATCGTCGACGTCGACGTCGCCGCGCGCGTCGCAGGCGACCACCACCACCTCCATGCCGACCATGCGCGGCGGAGGCCGGATTGGTGCCGTGCGCGGAGGAGGGGATCAGGCACATCTTGCGATGCGGCTCGCCGCGCGCGGCGTGATAGGCGCGGATCGCGAGCAGCCCGGCATATTCGCCCTGCGCGCCGGAATTCGGCTGCAGCGAGATCGCGTCATAGCCGGTGATGTCGCACAGCCATTTTTCCAGCCGCGCGAACAGCGCGTGATAGCCGCTTGGCCTGCTCGCGCCGGCGCGAACGGATGCAGAGCTGCCGAACTCCGGCCAGGTCAGCGGGATCATTTCCGTGGTCGCGTTCAGCTTCATGGTGCAGGAGCCGAGCGGGATCATCGCGCGGTCGAGCGCGAGGTCGCGGTCACTGAGCTTGCGCATGTAGCGCAGCAGTTCGGTCTCCGGAGCGGTGCGTGTGGAACACCGGATGGGTGAGGAACGCGCTGTCGCGCTTCAGCTCCGACGGGCAGCGTCTCGCGCGCGCCGACCTCGACGTCGGCATAGGACAGCTTGCCGCCGAAGGCGCGCCACACCGCCTCGACGATCTCAGGCGTGGTGGTCTCGTCCACCGCGATGCCGAGCGTGCCGTCGCCGATCCGCAGATTGATCTTTTCCGCCGAGCGCGCGGGCGACGATTTCGCTCTGCTTTGCGCCGGCGTCGCACCGTCACGGTGTCGAAGAACGCCTCGCTCCGTCGGCGCAAAGCCGAGCTTGCGCAAGTCCGGCCGCCAGCACCGCGGCGCGGCGATGCACCGTGCGTGCGATATGCGTCAGCCCTTCCGGGCCGTGATAGACCGCGTACATCGAGGCGATCACCGCCAGCAGCACCTGCGCGGTGCAGATGTTGGAGGTCGCCTTTTCGCGGCGGATATGCTGCTCGCGGGTCTGCAGCGCCAGCCGATAGGCCGGCGCGCCCGCGCAGATCCACCGACAGGCCGACGATGCGGCCGGGCAGCGAGCGCTTCAGCGCGTCGCGCACCGCCATATAGGCGGCGTGCGGGCCGCCATAGCCCATCGGCACGCCAAAGCGCTGCGCCGAGCCGATCGCGATATCGGCGCCGAGTTCGCCGGGCGAGGCGATCAGCGTCAGCGCCAGCAGATCGGCGGCGACGACGGCCAAGCGCGCCCTTGGCGCGCAGCGCCGCGATCGCCGGCCGCAGATCGCGCACCGCGCCCGATGTCGCCGGATATTGCAGCAGCGCCGCCGAACACTTCGGCATTGTCGAGATCGGTGAGGGGATCGCCGACGATCAGATTCCAGCCCAGCGGCTCGGCGCGGGTGCGCAGCACGGCGAGCGTCTGCGGATGCACCTCCGCGTCGACGAAGAACGATTTTGTCTTCGCCTGCGCGGCGCGCTCGGCGAGCGCCATCGCTTCGGCCGCGGCGGTTGCCTCATCGAGCAGCGAGGCGTTGGCGACGTCGAGCCCGGTGAGGTCGCAGATCATGGTCTGGAAATTGAACAGCGCCTCCAGCCGGCCCTGGCTGATCTCCGGCTGATACGGCGTATAGGCCGTGTACCAGGCCGGGTTCTCCAGGATGTTGCGCTGGATCACCGCCGGCAGGATCGTGCCCGGAATAGCCTTGGCCGATCAGCGAGGTGAACACCTGGTTCTGCGCGGCGAGCTCGCGCATATGCGCCAGCGCCTCGGTTTCGCTCAAGCGCGCGGCCGAGATCGAGCGGCGCCTTCTGCCGGATCGAGGACGGCAGCGTCTCGCCCATCAGCGCAGTCAGGCTGTTCGCGCCGACGCGTCTCCAGCATCGCGCGCGATGTCGCGGGGCGAGGGGCCGATATGCCGGCGCACGAAAGTCGGTGGCGGCTTCGTCGGTGGTGTTTGAGCGGCGCGTTCATGGGTGCCTCTCTTACTTTGCATACCGGCGTCATGTCCCGCGAAGGCGGGGCATCCAGTACGCCGGGAAGCTGGCGATTGAGCCGAAGGGCCGCGGCGTACTGGGTCGCCCGGTCAAGCCGGGCGATGACAGTGAGTGTGTGGTCGCTAAGTGCTTCATCGTCTCAGGCCGTATGTGCCTTGGCGTACGCGGCCTCATCCATCAGGCCGCCGAGTTCGCTCTTGTCCGCAATCCTGATCTTGAAGAACCACGCCTTGCCGCCGGCGTCGGAATTCACCAGCGCGGGCTCGGCGGCGAGCGCCTCGTTGACCTCGAGCACTTCGCCCGAGATCGGCGCGTAGACGTCGGAGGCGGCCTTGACCGGATTCGACCACGGCGGCGGCTTCGGCCTTCTTCAGGGCTGCGGCCGACCTTGGGCAGTTCGACGAACACGACGTCGCCGAGCTGCGACTGCGCATAATCGGTGACCCCGATGGTGGCGACGTCGCCCTCGATGCGGAGCCATTCGTGGTCGGATGTGAACAGCGTCGTCATGAAATTCCTCTGGCGTGCAGTTCAGCGTTTGTAAGTGTTTGGGAACGAAGGGCATGGCGGCGACCTGCAGCGGCAATCGCTGGCCGCGCACTTCCGCGAAGACAGTGCGTGCCGATGGCGGCGAGCGATGTCGGCAGATAGCCCATCGCCACCGGCGCATTGAGGCTCGGGCCGAAGCCGCCTGAGGTGACCTTGCCGATCGGCTTCGCTCGAGGCGGCGTCCGCAAACAGCAGCTGGCGCCTTCGCGCACCGGCGCGCGGCCTTCCGGCCGTCAGGCCGACGCGGCGGCGCGGCGCGCCTTTCTCGAATTGCGAGAGGATCTTCTCCGCGCCGGGAAACCGCCTGCGCGCGGCGCCGCCGTTGCGGCGGCTCTTCTGCACCGACCATTCCAGCGCGGCCTCGACCGGCGTCGTCGTGGTGTCGATGTCGTGGCCGTAGAGGCAGAGCCCGGCCTCCAGCCGCAGGCTGTCGCGCGCGCCGAGCCCGATCGGCAGCACGTCGGTGTTGTCCAGCAGCGCCGTCACCAGCGCCTCGGCCTGTGTCGGCCGGAACCGAAATCTCAAAGCCGTCCTCGCCGGTATAGCCGGAGCGCGAGACGAAGCAGTCGAAGCCGCCGACGCGGCGCGGGCCGGCATCCATGAACCGCATCGCCGGCGACGTCTGCACAAAGTTTCGCCAGCGCCGATTCGGCTTTCGGCCCCTGCAGCGCGATCAGCGCGCGATCGGCCGAGCGAATCGATGATCGCAGACGTCGGACAGATTGGCGCGCAGATGCGCCTCGTCCTCGACCTTGCAGGCGGCGTTGACCACCAGAAACAGGTGGTCGCCGAAATTCGCCACCATCAGATCGTCGAGAATGCCGCCGTCCTCGTTGGTGAACTGGGCGTAGCGCTGCCGTCCCGGCGCAACCGCCACGATGTCCTGCGGCACCAGCCGCTCCAGCGCCAGCGCGGCGTCCTGCGACCTTGCCGGATTTCGGCACGCAGCGCGATCTGGCCCATATGCGAGACGTCGAACAGGCCGGCATGCGAGCGGGTATGCAGATGTTCCCGCAGCACGCCGGCGGCGTATTGCACCGGCATCTCATAGCCCGCGAACGGCACCATCTTGCCGCCGCGCGCCGACATGGAGCGCAGTAGAGAGGGGTGCGTTTCAGCGGAGATCTGTCGCGCGCCAGCATCCAGGGACCCTCGCGGGTTCCGGGGACCATCCCCTGAAAACCCGACAGAAGCCCCATCTGTCGCTGTGCCTGAGAGTATTATCCCGTCGGCGGACGCACCCGGGCCAAACCCGTTCGGCGTCTCTTTCCAGATGTCAGTTCAGTCACGCGGTCCGTTTGCCTGAGAGTTTCCGGGGCGGTTGCTCCTTCGGCGCCGGCGCTTAAGCCGATCTCTCCCGACGTGACTGTCTTAACAGATAGGAGGGAAACACGGCGCCACCAAGCCTGTCAACGCAGCCGCAGCAACTATCAACGGTGGCCCATTTGCGCTGCTGCGGCAAGCCTACTGATCCGCCTGCACAGTTTCTGGACACCGCAGGCGCGCCTTGTCTAAAAGCGTTCCGCCGGAAGGTTAAAGGCCGGTTGCGGCTGACCCGGGCCTATTTTCCGATTGGATGAACTATGAGCGGCGTCAACGAGATCAGGTCGACATTTCTGAATTTCTTTGCCGAGAACGGCCACGAGATCGTGCCGTCGTCGCCGCTCGTGCCGCGCAACGATCCGACGCTTGATGTTCACCAATGCCGGCATGGTGCAGTTCAAGAACGTCTTCACCGGCGTCGAGAAGCGGCCCTATCAGCGCGCCACCACCTCGCAGAAATGCGTGCGCGCCGGCGGCAAGCACAACGACCTCGACAATGTCGGCTACACCGCGCGCCATCATCACCTTTTTCGAGATGCTCGGCAATTTCTCGTTCGGCGACTACTTCAAGGATCGCGCGATCGAGCTCGCCTGGAATCTGGTGACGAAGGAGTTCGGCCTGCCGAAGGACAAGCTGACGGCGACCGTCTATCATCGACGACGACGAGGCGTTCGATCTCTGGAAGAAGATCGCCGGCCTGCCGGAGATCGCGCATCATCCGCATCGCGGGCTCGGACAATTTCTGGGCAGATGGGCGATACCGGCCCCGTGCGGTCCGTGCTCGGAGATCTTCTACGACCACGGCGACAAGATCTGGGGCGGGCCGCCCGGCTCAGCCGAAGCAGGACGGCGACCGCTTCATCGAGATTCTGGAATCTCGTGTTCATGCAGTTCGAGCAGCTGCGAAGGCGGCGTGCGCAATCCGCTGCCGAAGCCCTCGATCGATACCGGCGCGGGACTCGAGCGCGTCGCGGCCGTGCTGCAGGGCGTAGCAGCGACAATTACGACATCGATCTGTTCGTCGCGCTGATCCGCGCCATCGCGGATCTGACCGGCGCCGATCCGAAGGGCGCAGCAGAAGGCCTCGTTCCGCGTCATCGCCGACCATCTGCGTGCGTCGTCGTTCCTGATCGCCGACGGCGTGCTGCCGTCGAACGAAGGCCGCGGCTATGTGCTGCGCCGGATCATGCGCCGCGCGATGCGCGCACGGCGCAGTTGCTCGGCGCCGCGCGAGCCGCTGATGCATCGCCTGGTCTGGGCGCTGGTGCGCGAGATGGGCCAGGCCTATCCGGAACTGGTGCGCGCCGAAAAGCTGATCGAGGAGACGCTGCGGCTGGAAGAGACCCGCTTCCGCAAGACGCTGGAGCGCGGCCTGTCGATCCTCGACGAGAAGAGCGCCGGCCTGAAGAAAGGCGACATGTTCGACGGCGACACCGCGTTCACGCTGTACGACACCTACGGCTTCCCGCTCGATCTGACGCAGGACGCGCTGAAGTCGCGCGGCATCAGCGTCGACCAGGCGTCCTTCACCGATGCGATGGACCGGCAGCGCGCGAAGGCGCGCGCGGCATGGGCGGGCCGCGGCGATACCGCCAGCGAGAACGTCTGGTTTCCGTTGCGCGAAAAACTCGGCGCCACCGAATTTCTGGGCTACGAGACCGAGAGCGCCGAAGGCGTGGTCGCGGCGCTGGTGAAGGACGGCAAGGACGCCGACAGCCTCAAGGCCGGCGAGAGCCGGCGCGATCGTTCTGAACCAGACGCCGTTCTATGCGGAGTCCGGCGGCCAGGTCGGCGACACCGGCATGCTGATCGGCGAGGGCGTCAAGTTCCGCGTCACCGATACGCAGAAGAAGGCCGGCGATCTCTTCGTGCATCTCGGCACGGTGGAGCAGGGCACGCTGAAGCTCGGCACCGCGCTGCAGCTCGAGGTCGATCATGGCCAGCCGGTCCTCGATCCGCGCCGCATCACTCGCGCGACGCATCTGCTGCACGAGGCGCTGCGGCAGGTGCTCGGCGATCACATCGCGCAGCGCGGCTCGCTGGTCGCGCCGGATCGCTTGCGCTTCGACTTCGTGCATCCGAAGCCGATCACGCCGGAAGAGCTCGCCCGCGTCGAGGACATCGCCAACGACGTGGTGCTGGAGAACGACGAGGTCACCACGCGGCTGATGGCGGTGGACGACGCCCGCGAAGCCGGCGCACGCGCGCTGTTCGGCGAAAAATACGGCGACGAGGTCCGCGTGGTATCGATGGGCAAGCAGCGCCCGCGAGCACGGGCAGAACGCGCTCGGCTGGTCGGTCGGAATTGTGCGGCGGCACCCATGTCCGCCGCACCGGCGATATCGGCCTGATCTCGGTGACCGGCGAAAGCGCGGTCGCCTCCGGCGTGCGCCGCATCGAGGCGCTGACCGGGCGTCACGCGCGCAAGCATGCCAACGACACCATGGCGCTGGCGAAGACCGCGGCGCACGAGCTGCGCACCTCGATCGACGACGTGCCGGCGCGCATCGCCGCGCTGATGGAAGAGCGCAAGAAGCTCGAGCGCGACCTGTCGGATGCGCGCAAGAAGCTCGCGATGGGCGGCGGCGCGATCCAACGGATCGGCGGCGGCGCCGGCGGCGTGCGCGAAGTCGGCGACGTCAAGCTGCTGGCGCGCGCGGTCGAGGGCGTCGAGACCAAGGATCTCAAGAGCCTCGTCGACGACGGCAAGAAGCAGATCGGCTCCGGGCGTGGTCGCGATCGTCGGCGTCACCGAGGACGGCAAGGCCGGCATCGTCGTCGGCGTCACCGCCGATCTCACCTCGCGCTTCAACGCGGTCGGATCTGGTGCGCAAGGGCTCCGAAGCGCTCGGCGGCAAGGGCGGCGGCGGACGGCCCGACATGGCGCAGGCCGGCGGGCCCGACGGCGCCAAGGCCGCAGCGCGGCGCTGTCGGCGATCGAAAAAGCCATGGCCAGCGCCTAGGGTACCGGTGGCGATCGTCCGGGCAAGCGCACGACCGAGCGACCCGGATTTGCGGGACCGGCTCTACGAACTGCTCGAACACGATCATCTGCCCTATTCGGTCGGCTCGCGCTTCGTCCGGCTGATCGTTGGCATCATCGTCATTGACGTGCGGCGTGATCTGGCGTCGGTGCCGGAGTTCGACGCGCGTTCGGCGGCCTGTTCACCGTCATCGAGATCGGCGCGGTGGCAGCGTTTGCGCTGGAATATGCGGCGCGGCTGTGGATGGCCGGCCACTCGCCGCGGAAATTGTCGCCGTCGCGGGACCGCATCGAATATGCGTTCTCAAGCCTCGGCATCATCGACCTCTGGCATTCTTGCCGGCGTCGATTGCGCTGATCTTCGGCAACCGGTGCGCTGTCGGCGATCGAATAGGCGATGGCCGGGCTCTGCAGACGAGCCGAGGCGCGGACTGATAGGCGCAGCCGGATGCGGATAGCTGCCAGCTTGACGAAGGCGGTAGTTGTTCGCGAGTTTGTCATCGCTGGTGCACGGCGTGGCGTTCGCACGGCTCCGGGCTGATATGTATCCATTGCGATCAACCAGACGGCGCGCCGCCGCGCGAATATCGGCGCCGGCGGTTCGAGCGCGGGCGCTTGCCAAGCGCATAACCTCCAGCCAGCGCATAACCTCAGCGTTCACCCCATGGATGCGATGGGACGCCGGAGGTTGTGCTATAGCGTTTTCGTTCGAGTGGATACCGGTTCGCGTAAAGAAACGCGTCAAAACAAGAGTTTATAGCTCGGTTCTGATTCAATCAAACCGAAGCTCAATTCTGGTATCCCACATGTGATGGAAGTGTTGCGCCAGATCGATTTCGAATGGAGGGTTTCCATGGCCGTCGGGGCGACATCATGCGTGCCCGCACCGCTGTCGCACCCGCATCGGCGGCAGCAAGCGTCGCTCGCCGGTGCTCCGCTGCGGCAGCGGCAACGACCGGTGCCGCAGCAGTTGCCGGGCAGTCGGGGCCGCAGCAGCGGCCACCACTGCCGGTGCTGCCGCAGCAGCCACCGCAGCCGGGAGCCGGAGCACCGGCCGTCGACAAGTTAGCACGTCAGCCACGGTCAAACCATCGGCATTGTAGGTGCCGCCGGTCACCGGAATATTGTTGCCACCGACGTCGGCGGCGTTGGCATGCATCTGCTCGGCGGCAGCGCCGACCAAGGCCGCATTGCCGGTCTGCAACCCCTTGATCATCGCGGCAACCTCGGCTCCGAGCGTACTGGTGTCGCCGAGCAACTCGTTGTCGAACCGTGCCTCGAAGATGCCGCCCTGCGCGGCGTCGAAGTTGGTGACGTCGGTCTGGAAGGTATGCAGGTCGGCGATCACCGTCGCGGTCGCCGCCGCATCGTGAGCGCTGACGGCCGCAATCGCTTGTTGTCCCAGCGAATTGGACTGCGCGATGAAGTTTGCCCAGAAATTCGTCTGCGCATCGTTGTCGTGGTATTTCGGCGTCGGGTTCAGCGCGTCCCCGAAAGGCGTGAAAGCCGGACACGCCGCCCTGGTTCGCCATATTCGCCAGATTGGTATCGCCCTGCACGATGTCGATGATGTCGAGGATATTGTCGTTGCTGGCCCGTCCTGCATCCGGAGTTATGCCGGCCTGGGCGATGTAAGTGTTCTCGAGCTGGAGCTGCCGGACGACCGCGTCCGCGTGAACGCCGGTCAGCCCGCCGAACAGCAGCGGAGTTGGCGGTCATCAAGGCCTGCATGTCGGTGATGACAGCGTTCGTATCAGCGCGTGATCATGGGCTGCATTGTCGGCGTTGACGCCGCCGAGGATATGGCTCGCGACGATCGTTGAAGATGACGCCGATCTCGGCGAGATTGGCGTGAGGCGCGGTCGCGGCCGTGACGCCGTCGGCAAGCGCCGCGGGCGCGGCGAGAAATCCGGTCGCGCCGTTTTGCGTCGCCAGCGTCGGCGAGATTGGGATCGTTGTTGACGATATTGAGGATGTCGAGATGGCTGGTGCGCAACGCCGTTTCTGCCGCCGCGACGCTGCCGAACGTCTCCGCCGCCATTCACCGAAGCCGTGGCCGCCGACAGCGCGGTCGTAATGTCGGCCAGGATGGTGTTGACATGGGTCAGCGTGTCGCCGGTGAATTGCCCCGCGGCGACCTCGGCCTGAAGGCCCGTTTGCACGGTGGTGAGATCGGCGGTGTATCGCCACGACGCTGCCATGTCCCTGGCCACCTTCCTCGACCGCGTTTTGCCACAAACCGCCCACCAGGGCGCGACGCCGCGTCGTTGAACGTCAGGCCAGAGGTCCGAGAAGGCCGGCGCAGAAGATGGTCGGGGGTGTTGGATCGGCCGGGCGATGTCGGATCGGTTGGAGGTGTCGGGTTGGCCGGAGGATCAGGAGTAACAACGCGGGGGTGACTGATCGTGGTGATGATGGTGATGAGAATGGCTTGCCATGGCTGGCTTTCTCCCTGTCAACGTGGCCGATGGTCGCAATCGATCGTCTCCTTTCGTGGCGTCATTCAGCCGATACCGCGGGCCCGTGCGTGCAGAAGCAAGGTGATAGCGCGGACGAATGTATGATGCTGGGATGGTGGAAGGGCCTCGTCGCGGCTTCCTCCAGTAGCTTCAACAGCGGCGAGCTCGCCGCGCCGGTACGCGCAGGGTGGGCCGGCCATCAGGAATAGAGGTCCGGCAATGCGCGCTACGGCGCCGCAATGGAGCAGGCCCGCAAGGATCCGCCTGCGCTCGACTTTGTGCATCCGAAACGATCTCGGCGGGCTCGCGCGTGTCGAGGACATCGCCAACAGGCGGGTGCTCGAAAACGACGTCACGACGCGGCTGATGGCGTCGACGATGGCCAGACGGGCCGAGGCGTCATGGGCGCGTGGGAACCTATGGGGAGAGCCGGCGCGCCATTCGGCTGCGCCGCCGGCAGTGGCCCGCCGGATTGCAGGACGCTATCGCCATGTGATCCCATACATTCTTCCATCATACGGCCATTCTTTGGACAAGACTGCACGGAGTGTTGGCGGCTGGTCGACCTGACGGATAGTCGACCGCCACCTTCGGATGACATTGGACGGAAAAGGGAAACGCCAATGAACTCCACACCCACTCCGAAAGCAATTGAACCCCACGATGCCCTAATCGCGCGCGCCGATGAACGACTCGCGCACGCCCACGAACAGATCGCGCGCGCGGATGAAGAGCTCGCGCGTGTTGAGTGAACAGCTTGCAAAAATGGAGCGCGATGCCGCGCGCCCACCTTCGGCCGGACCTGGCCCGCATACCGCTTGCCGCCTCGCAATCACCGCCCAGAAGGCCGGCGCTCCGGGCCCTCGTCGGCTTGCCGCTGGCGGCGTGCATCGTTGTCGCTGCCCTGGTTTTGCAGTCGTCCTATGGCGGCGGGGCCAAGCTGGTTGTCGCCCGTTGGGCGCCGCAGCTCGTTTCAACTCCATCATTGCCGCCGGAAAATCGCGCCGCTTCCCGCGCAGCCCGCTCCATCTACCGTTCAAGTGGCCGCGGCGGAGGCAGCACCACCGCAAGCAACGCCCTTGGCTCAGACCGCACCGCAAGACGCCGCGCCGACAGCTACCGCAGCGCTTCCCGATCACACACAGTTGCTGCAAACGATGGCGCGCGATCTCGCGAATGTGGAGCGAAACATCGAACAGCTCAAGGCGAACCAGCAACAAATGGCCAGCGACAATTCAAAAGCCATTGAGGAGCTCAAGGCGAGCCAGGAAGAGATAAAACGCGTGCTCGCGAGGGTTTCCGAGCAGAACCTGCCCAAGACGTCACCGCCTCCGACGCAGCCGACTCCGACCTTGCGCAAGCCCGAGCGGACGCTTCAGTCGCCGCACGCGAGAGCGCGGCCTCGAATCCCAAGGGAGTGGATCTACGACGATTGGTAGCCGTCGATGCGGTGATTTCGCCGCGCACAAGCGACCCGCGCGCTTACTTCGTCCAGAAACGGCGCGACGACTTCGCGGGTCTCCTTGCTCGGCACCACCGGGACGATCCTCGAATGTCATGCCGAGATCGCGGTTGTTCGCGAGCACCCATTCCTGCAGCAGCCGCGAGATCGTCGCATTCCATCAGCTGGAAGCAGCGGTCGAAGTTGGGCTCGATCCAGCTCCCGACATAGGTCAGCCCTTCAGGAAATTTGATGCCGGGATCGCGCACGCGCTTGTAGACCGGGATCGGGTCCCGGTCCTTGAAGCGTTCGATCACCATGAACAGCATCGGGCAACTCCCGATCCTGTGCGGCTCAGCTCTTGCGCAGGAACACGTAGTCCGCGGAGTAGGGCGCGCTCTGTGAAGGTGCCGGCCTTGTCGCAGGCGCCCTCGAGCTTGCCGCCTGCCGTGTTGATCCGCTGCACCGTGGTGACGCCGGTGAGGATGCCGGTGCCGCGCCGGGAAGTCACCGTCAGCTTCAGCCAGGGAATATCGTTCGCGCGTCGCGCCCGGGGCGTTGCCGGCAGCCTTGCCGACCACGGCGCTGCCATCGCTGTGTTCCCAGTTCGGCCCGGCATAGTGACGGCCGACGGTCTTGCCGTCGAGCCAGCAGTGTCGCGATCGGCTCGCGGAACGCCCAGGCCGAGCTTGCCGTCGGTGCCCGCCTTGCATTCGTAGACCTGCGCGCCTTCGGCGTGCAGCGTGAGCACGACGGTCTCGCCCGGCGCCGCGATGGCGTCGGGAAGCGGTGTCTGGGCGGCGCGCGCTCACGAGCGACCCCGACAGCAACAGGAAAGCGAGCGCGGTGCTCTTAGAGAAACGGCATGGTCTCCGTCGTCTCTCAACATTGCAGACCCCAGCAAAGACCTAGCCTCGCTACTCGCCGAATGCGCAGCTTATCGCCGCCATCGCCTTGGTCAGGTTTTCCGCGACCTTGTCGAGGAAGCCGGTGGTCGACAGCCAGCGCTGGTCGGCGCCGACCAGCAGCGCGAGGTCCTTGGTCATGAAGCCGGCCTCGACGGTGTCGACGCAGACCTTCTCCAGCGTGTCGGCGAACTTCGCCAGCTCCTCGTTGTTGTCGAGCTTGGCGCGATGCGACAAGCCCGCGGGTCCAGGCGAAGATCGAGGCGATCGAGTTGGTCGAGGTTTCCTTGCCCTTCTGGTGCTCGCGGTAGTGCCGCGTCACCGTGCCGTGGGCGGCTTCGGCTTCCACCGTCTTGCCGTCCGGCGTCAGCAGCACCGAGGTCATCAGGCCGAGCGAGCCGTAGCCCTGCGCCACGGTGTCGGACTGCACGTCGCCGTCGTAGTTCTTGCAGGCCCAGACGTAGCCGCCGGACCATTTCAGGCGCCGAGGCCACCATGTCGTCGATCAGGCGGTGTTCGTAGGTGAGCCGCTTGGCGTCGAATTCGCTTCTTGAATTCCTTGCTCGTAGATCTCCTGGAAGATGTCCTTGAAGCGCCCGTCATAGACTTTGAGGATGGTGTTCTTGGTCGAGAGATAGACCGGATAGCCTGCGGCCAGGCCGTAGGTTCAGCGAGGCGCGGGCGAAATCGGCGATCGAATCGTCGAGATTGTACATCGCTCATGCGCGACGCCGGCGCCGGGCGACTTGAACACCTCGCGCTCGATCACGGTGCCGTCCTCGCCGACGAATTTCATCGACAGCGTGCCCTTGCCGGGAAACTTGATGTCGGTGGCGCGGTACTGGTCGCCGATAGGCGTGGCGGCCGATGATGATCGGCTTGGTCCAGCCGGGCACCAGGCGCGGCACGTTCTTGCAGATGATCGGCTCGCGGAAGATCACGCCGCCGAGGATGTTGCGGATGGTGCCGTTCGGCGACTTCCACATTTCCTTGAGGCCGAATTCCTTCACCCGGGCCTCGTCCGGGGTGATGGTGGCGCATTTGACGCCGACGCCGACCTTCTTGATGGCGTTGGCGGCGTCGACCGTGACCTGGTCGTTGGTCTTGTCGCGGTATTCCATCCCGAGGTCGAAATACATCAGGTTGATATCGAGGAACGGGTTGATCAGCTTGTCCTTGATGTACTGCCAGATGATCCGGGTCATCTCGTCGCCATCGAGTTCGACGACGGGGTTGGTCACCTTGATTTTTGCCATGACGGATGGGGCCTTTTTCGGAAAACAGCGCGTTTCGGGCGGGTGGGTGATTATATCCGCGGCTATAGCACTGCAAACCGGCGCGGCGAAAGCCAAGCCGTTATGCACTTTCAGCCCATCTCTTTGAGCTTAGAACGCCGCCTGGGTGGCGGTGCCGGCCACCACGTACCAGGTCACGAACAGGCCGCAGATCAGGGCGCCGGGCAGGCTGGAGCCGGTCCGCCGCCAGGTGAAGGTCGCGATCACGGCGCAGATCGCCAAGCAGCGGCACGAACTGGATGGCGACGATGGTCGACAGCGGCACGAAGCCGGGGTCGGGCAGCGGGTTGAACAGCTTTCCGCCGAGCCAGAGGAGGCCGTATTGCAGGCCGACCAGCACGATGAAGCCCAGCGTCAGCGCCAAGATATTGGTCAGATAGAGCGCGCCGCGGCCAGCCGCCATGGTCGAGAAATTCCGGTGCAGCACATGCAGCGCGATCACGAAGAAGGCCGTGAACGGCACGAGGTAGATCAGGAAGATCAGGAACTGCTTGCGCGCTCATCAGCTTGAGCGCGACGATCCAGAACCGGAAGTCGATCTTGAAGGCGAGGTCGGCGAGCCACAGCGCGCGCATAGCCGATCGCGACAGTGGCGACTGCGATCACGATCGACGGCGCGGACGATGCCGGACCGGCTGGCGCGTTTGGGCGCGAACCGCATCAGGGCCAGCGTGATCAGGCCGTTGATGACGGCCCAGACCAGGATCTGGTTGGTGATGCCCTGCGGCAGGAAGGCGGACGGCTTTACGAACGTCCCGGCCGAGCGCGAACGCCGGATAATAGGTCAGCGCGGGAATGAAGGCGGACAGGATGAAGGCCGTGGTCCAGCGCCGGCCGCTGGCGGCGGACATGCTCCGGCATGGTGCCGTCGGCGATTTCAGGCAGCCGCAGGCGCGAGAACATCGGCGCTTCCAGCAGGCCGTCGAAGGCGCCCGATCAGCAGCGCCACAAAGCCGATCAGCGCGATCAGCGTGCCGATCTCCTTGCGGAACCAGATCTGGTCGTCGACCGGGCGCGGCGTGCCGCCCTGCAGGGTCTTTGCGAACCAGTCGAGGCTGTAGCCGATGGCCTCGTGCGAAATATGCTCGGCCGGATGGGTGATGGCGGGCGTGTAGAGCACCCGCGCCGTGCCTTGCGCGATGTCGCCATAGACCTTGCCCGGTTCGACCGGCGCCTTGCGTGCCGAACAGCGCCCAGAGTTTCGGGCTCTGGGTGACGTCGCGGGCGGCTCGACGCCCCACATCAAGGTTGGAGAATTCCTCGTACTGGGCGAACACCAGCGCCACGTTGCGCGGCCAGCTCGGCGTGCCGTCGGCGGCGAACGGCTTGCCGGTCGACGACCCTCCAGCACCATCGACTTGTAGTCGTTCGGCATCGCGGTCGCGGCCGCCAGCACGGTCCAGCCGCCCATCGAGTGGCCCTCGAGGCCGATATTGTTCTTGTCGACGAATTCGAGGCTGCGCAGATGCGCGAGCCCATCAGGGCCGCCGAACCCGTTGGCGAAGGCCGGCGGGTCGCTATAGCCGTGGCCGGTCTGGTCGAGGGCGAGCACCACATAGCCGCGGCGGGCGAATTCGATGGCAAAGCCGTCCTGGGTCTCGCGCGAGATTGATGTAGCCGTGGACGGCGAGAATGCCGGGGCGGGGATCTGCGGCGTCGCGTTCGGCGGGATGTAGAGCAGGGCGCTCATGGTGTTGCCCTTGGCGCCCTTGAAGCGGACATCCTGGATCCGGATGCCGCCCGAGGTCTGCGTCAGATGGGCGAGCAGGCCGCCCGCCAGGATCAGGATCAGCCCGGCAATCGCCAACGACCACCTGCCGCGCATGGACGCCTCCCCTAGTGCCCCTCGCCGTTGAACCGGCGTTCGGGCTCGTTTGCAGCTTCGCTTTGATTGTGATTGTTAGCCTATCCGAAAGTCTGAACGCGCGCAAGCGCGGCGTTGCGGTGACGCCTCATTGAGGCTTTGAGCGAGGCTTCAGAGCCGCTACTAACCCGACAGCTGCCTGCGAATTCCGACACGCTATCGAAACGGGCGGTGCAGGGATTTTGAATCGAGCGCGCTTCGGAGCGTGCTGATTCAAAAATCTTCAGAAGTTGAATCAGAAAGTGAAGTGAGAATGTCCGGTTCGGGCACCGATAAGACCAAGTCTGGCTTTGATCTCGCCGGACCCGTTGTCGATCCTCGTCGAGCCGCAGCTCGGCGAGAATATCGGCATGGCCGCGCGCGCGATGGGCAATTTCGCGCTGTCGCGCTTGCGGATCGTCAATCCGCGCGACGGCTGGCCGAACGTCGCGGCGCAGCGCGCGGCGGCCGGCGCCGATCATATTCTGGATCAGGCCGAGCTGTTCGACACCGTCGAGCAGGCGGTCGCCGACCTGCACGCTGCTGTTCGCCACCACCGCCGCGCGCCCATGACCAGGCCAAGCCGGTGGTCGCGCCGGCGAAGCCGCCGCGGGCGAGATCGCGGCCGCATGTCGGCGACCGGCGGCGGGGTCGGCATCCTGTTCGGCCGCGAGCGTTACGGCCTGCAGAACGAGGAGGTCGCGCTCGCCAACCGGATCATCACCTTTCCGGTCAATCCCGGCTTCGCCTCGCTCAATCTGGCGCAGGCGGTGCTGCTGATCGGCTACGAGTGGTTCAAGCTGTCGACCGGCAGGCGCGTTGCCGTTCGCGATGCCGGAGCGCTCCGAGCGCGGCCTCGCAGCACCAGATGCAGGCGTTCTTCGACAATCTGGTGCGCGAACTCGACAAGGTCGAATTCCTGCGCCCGCGCGGAGAAGCGCGAGACCATGCTGGTCAATCTGCGCAACATCTTCACCCGCATGGAGCCGACCAAGCAGGACATGCACACGCTGCACGGCGTGGTGATGGCGATCGCCGAAGGGCGCAAGGGTCCGGCCAAGGGCGGCGTGCTCGATGGCGAACAGGCGACGCGGCTGCGCGCGCTGCTCGCCGAGCACGGGCAGGGGCCGGCGCTGCCGTCGGACAGCGGCACGGTGCGCGGGCTCGCGCGGCTGCTGCGGCGAAATCCGACCGATGCCGAACGCATCCTGTGGCAGGCGCTGACCACGCGACCGCCGCTTCGCCGGACAATTCAAGCGCCAGACCCCGGTCGGCCGCCATATCCCGGATTTCGTCTCCTTCGTGCACCGGCTCGCGATCGAGCTGGTCAATCGCGAGCGAGTCCGATGCCATCGTCGCCGACCGCGCCGGCGCGGACGGCGTGGCTGGAGGCGCGCGACTACCGCGTGATCGAGATGCGGGTCGGCTGATGTCGAGCGGCGATCTGGCGGCCGGAGCTGGGGCGGCTTGAATCCGAGCCTGCTCGAACGTCGCTAGAGCTCGCCGAACGCCTGCCGACGGTCGGGCAACGCGCCGCGAGTTGCGGACTCCGGCCGGCACGGAATGTTAGCTGAACTCGGGCGCCGAGGCGGACGAGGGTTCAGGCAAGGCGGTTCGACACCATAGACGCAACCAGTCCAGTCGCGGCTCAAGGCGACAGCATGCGTCTTGTTCGGTCTTGCCGTAGCTTGCGTCAACGCGGTCTCTCGATCCGTTGTCAGCGGCGTGCGTAGAAGCTGCGGCGCAGGCTCGAGAAGCAGGTCCCGAAATGAGCGATGACGCCGCGCCGAGCGCCTTGACGCATCATCGGCAGTGCGCCAATCGCGCATGGCTACGACGTTTCGGTGGCTCGAATCGTCGCCTGGGATCGATAGACGTGGACAAGTGCGCGGCCACGTTCCACTCGCGCTTGGCGGCAGGCCCCACAAGCCGATAAGGAGTTTCGCGGTGAAGGCCATCGCAATCGTACAGGGCCATCGAGCGGGCACCACGGACGGATGGAAGACCTCGCTGCGAACGTCGCATGGCGGAAGCGCGACCTCGATCCGCGGCGATGGCCTATCCCAACGCATGGAGTTCCCGGTCAAGGCGCTGCCGCGGCCGGACCGGCGGCCGATCAGAGTCTCGGCAAACCGAGGCGATCGGAAGATCGGACGATGTCTCGGCGACCAATGCGCGGCATCGAAGGCGGCGTCGCCGATCCGGCGTGCCGAGCAGTTACGGATCGCTGACGTGCGATCGCCAAACTCGTCGCGCGCCGAGGCGGCGAGATACGCGGTCTGCGGGCCAAGCCGCTGCATGCGCCGTGCACCACGGCGTCCGAGTATCGGACCGCTGAACGTTGGCTAGCGCTGACAGCCGATGATGTGCGTGAGCTCACCTTGCACCGACGCATGACGCTAGTCGTCCGACCAGCGAAGCCGAGCTTGCGATCGGCCGAGCACGCCGGCGGGATCCGGTTCGGGCATTCAGCTGCGCTCTTGCCCACCCTGCGACCTGGCCCGAACAGAGCTGCCTGCCGCGCAGCGCCGTGCGCTGTCGGCCTTCATCCGAAGGCCCGAACAGATTCCGGCGGAGGCCTGCGGCCGCGCGCCGGGATCGCGCGACACCATGGCGGCGACGATGGCGCCGTCGATCAACAGCGCGAGCTGATGCGCCAGCAGTTGCCGGCTCGGCCGCGCCCATTTCGCCGGCGAGCTTTTCGATGTGCGCCAGCACCACCTTCTTGTGGCGCAGCGCGATGTTGCGGAACTGCTTGTGCGTCCTTGTCGTGCTCGGCGACCGCGTTGATGAAGGGGCAGCCGTAGAAGCGTTCCTCGCCAAACCAGCGCTTCAGCGCCGGGAAGATCCGCGTCAGTTTCGTCTGCGCGTCGCCGCCGCCGGCTTCCATCGCGCCGATGAACCATTCGCGCCACGCCTTGCCTTCGCTCTCCAGCACGGCGTTGCACGAGGTTGGTCTTCGAGCCGAACAGTTTGTAGAGCGTGGTCTTCGCGGTGCCGGCTTCGTTGATGATGGCGTCGATGCCGGTGGCGTTGATGCCGTTCTTGCAGAACAGATGCGTCGCCGCGCTGAGCAGGCGCCCGCGCGCGGATTCTTCGTCGCCTGCGGCGAGCGCCGCGGCCGATTTCTTCTTCGAAGCTGATTTGCCCATGCGCGCGCAGTAAATCGGACCGCGCGCGCAATCATCAAGTCGCATCTTCGTATGCGCTCAAAATAATCGCGGCGAGGCGGCAACTGCATCGGCGTTGAGCAAAGCGGCCGCTGATCAGATCCGGGCAGCACGCGCTAAGCGACTACAGAACTTCGGCTTTTGATTTTGGCGCAGGTCTGGCACGCTTCATGCAGGAAACAGACCGTTCGGTATCCTACCCCAGGGAGAGAAATGATGACCGCGGTCGCTCAAAAACAGTGCTTACCGGCTGCCTGGCGCCCGATCGACAAGAGTGGGCTCGAACAGCTCATCGCCAACGGCAAGGCCAACCCGAAGGTCATCAAGACCTTGAAATGCAAGACGGTGGCCGAAGGCAAGTTCCGCCACGCCAACTACATCCGCAACCTCGCGCCCTACATCGTCGACGAGCCGCCGGGCCTGCTGGGCGACGACACCGCGCCCAATCCGTCGGAGGCATCATTGGCCGCGCTCGGCTCATGCCTTGCGGTCGGCCTGCACGCCAACGCCGTGCACCGCGGCTGGATCGTCAACAAGCTCGAGCTCGAGCTCGAGGGCGACCTCAACATCACGGCGGTCTGGGGCACCGGCGACGTCAGCGAAAAGCCGGTCGGCTTCACCGACGTGCGCGTCAAGGTCGACATGGAATGCGAGGGCGTTCCGAAGAGCGAGATCGATGCGCTGGTGACCCATGTCAAGAAATGGTCGCCGGTCGCCAACACCTTTACGCGCCCGGTCAATCTCGAGGTCAGCGCTCTAACGAACGCAGCGCGCAACCGGAGTGCGGGGAGACGTTCATGGGTTCACTGGCTGTATCGCGGGTCGACGCTGACGACGATCTGCCCGCGGCCTCGATCGCCGATCGAGGTTGCCATCGATTGCGCGCAAAGACCTTGCACCGCTGGCGGCGGCAATCGACGCCGGCGCGGTCTATCCGGACGAGCTGCTGCGTAGTCTCGGCGATGTCGGCGCCTGGGGCAGTCATCAGTCCCGCAGAATGGCGCCGCCGATCTGCGCTGCGCCATCCAATCGATCGCCGCCCTTGGCGAGGTCTGCGGCGCCACCGCCTTCATGGCCTGGTGCCAGAACACGCTGGTCTGGTACGCGGCGAATTCGACAATCCGAAGCTTGCTCGCCAGATTCGGCGACAAGCTTTGCGAGCGGACAGATTCTCGGCGGCACCGGCCTTTCCAATCCGATGAAGAGCTTTTTCGGCATCGAGAAGCTGAAACTGAAGGGCCGCAAGGTCGACGGCGGCTACGTCGTCCGCGGCGCGCTGCCCTGGGTCTCCAATCTCGGCGCCGACCATTTCTTCGGCACCATCTTCGAGCGCGAGGACGAGCCGGCGGCATCGTCATGTTCCTGGCCGATTGCTCCGATCCCGCGATCACGCTGCAGCCGTGCAAGCCGTTCCTGGCCATGGACGGCACCGGCACCTATGGCGTGCAGTTCCGCGACGTCTTCGTGCCCGATGAGCTGATCCTGGCCGAGCACGGCCGGCCCGTTCGTGAAGAAAATCCGCGCCGGCTTCATCCTGCTGCAGGCCGGCATGGCGCTCGGCCTGATCAAGGATTGCATCGACATCATGGATGAGGTCGACGGCGCCGCTCGGCCACGTCAACCGCTATCTGCCGCAGCAGCCGACCCAGTTCCGCGAACTCCATTCCGAGTTCGAGAAGGAGGCGATGGCAGCTGGCGAGCGATCCCTATAATGCCGACGACAGCTATTGGCGCCGCGTCGTCGCGCTGCGCCTGCGGCATCGGCGATGCCGGCGTCGCCGCCGCGCATGCGGCGATGCTCCATTGCGGCGCGCGCGGTTACCTGAAGAGCCACCGCGCCCAGCGCCGGCTGCGCGAAGCCTATTTCGTCGCCATCGTCACGCCCGCCACCAAGCAGCTTCGCAAGATGCTGGCCGGCGACGGAACCTAAAGGGATTTCCGATCGACCCTAACCAGCAACCACAAAACGGAGAGGCCTGCCATGACGGACGTTCTGATTACTGCCGGCGAACTCGCCGGAGATTCCTCGAAGAAAGAGCCGTGTGTCGTCATCGACACCCGCAATCCGAAGCCTACGGCGCGGGCGCATCTCGCCGGCGCCGTCAACGTCGCATGAAATCTTCACCTATCTGGCGACCTCGACGCCGGAAGGCATGCAGGAACTGAAGACGAAATTCGCCGACGCGTTCGGCGCCGCCGGCTTGTCCGGCAAGGAAACCGCCGTCATCTACGAGCAGTCGATGAATTCCGGCTTCGGCCAGTCCTGCCGCGGCTATTATCTCCTGACCATGCTCGGCTATCCCAAGATCAAGGTGCTGCATGGCGGCTACGACGCCTGGGCCGCCGCGGGCCTGCCGGTCACCACGGACGTGCCGTCGCCGGTGAAGGCGTCGTTCTCGATCGTGCCGGAAGCCGGCGATATCCTGATCGACGCCAAAACCATGCTGGCGGCGCGTCGGCAAAGCCCGGCATCGCGCTGCTCGACGTGCGCGACATCGACGAGTGGATCGGCGAAAGCTCTTCGCCTTACGGGAAGGATTTCTGCCCGCGCAAGGGACGCATCCCCGGCGCGGTCTGGCTCGAATGGTACCGGATGATGAAGCCGACCGCGGAAGGCCCGCGCTTCAAGTCCAAGAACGAGATTTTGGCGGAATGCGCCACCGTCGGCATCACGCAAAACACGCCGGTCTATCTCTACTGCTTCAAGGGCGCGCGGGCCTCGAACACGTTCCTCGCGCTGAAGAATGCCGGCGTGAAGGACGTGCGGATGTATTTCGGCTCCTGGAACGAATGGTCGCGCGATCCGTCGCTGCCGATCGACGAAGGGCCTGCCGACCGCTGCCCGCTTAACAGGCAAAGCGGCATAAAACGTGCATGTTTGTCAGCCGCCCGGCGAAATACCGGGCGGCGATGCAATTTATTTCCGGACCGGCGGAGCGGGACCTCTGCCTTGGCCGGTGTGACAAAGGGGCGCAGCATGTCTACCTTCGATAATCCCTTCGACGCCGATCGCGAACTGAGAGCGATCGGGCTGCGTCTGCGGCCAGCATGGCACTGCTGCCGAGCACGATCGCGCGAGCGATGCGCTGCGCTGCGAGCCGGTCGCGCCGGCGAAAGCGAAGAGAAGCGCTACGAGGGCGTCGTCGCCTCCGCCGTGATGCGCGCGGTGTTTCCGCAAGATGCGGCGCGGCGTGCGTTCCTGAAATCGGTCGGCGCCTCGACGGCGCTGGCCGCGATCTCGCAATTCTTTCCGCTCAAGACCGCGACCGAAGTCTTCGCGCAAGGCGGCGCGCCGGAGAAGAAGGACCTCAAGGTCGGCTTCATTCCGATCACCTGCGCGACGCCGATCATCATGGCCGCGCCGCTCGGCTTCTATTCCAAGCACGGCCTCGAACGTCGAAGTGGTGAAGACCGCCGGCTGGGCCGTGATCCGCGACAAGACCATCAACAAGGAATACGACGCCTCCCACATGCTGGCGCCGATGCCGATCGCGATCTCGCTCGGGCTCGGTGCCAACGCGATCCCTTCACGGTGCCCGCGATCGAGAACATCAACGGGCAGGGCATCACGCTTGCCATGAAGCACAAGGACAAGCGCGATCCGAAGGACTGGAAGGGCATGAAGTTCGCCATTCCGTTCGACTATTCGATGCACAATTACTTGCTGCGCTATTATCTCGCCGAGCACGGCCTCGATCCCGATACCGACGTGCAGCTGCGCTCGGTGCCGCCGCCGGAAATGGTCGCCAACCTGCGCGCCGACAACATCGACGGCTTCCTCGCGCCCGACAATATCTGCCAGCGCGCGATCTATGACGGCGTCGGCTTCATGCACATCCTGTCCAAGGAAATCTGGGACGGCCATCCCTGCTGCAGCTTTGCCGCCAGCAGGGAGTTCATCACGCAGATCGCCGAACAGCTTTGCGGCGCTGACGCGGGCGATCGTCGACGCCACCGCCTATGCGTCGAAGGCCGGAGAACCGCAAGCAGATCGCGGAAGCGATCGCGCCGGCCAACTACATCAACGCGCCCGTCACGGTGCTGGAGCAGGTGCTTGACCGGCACCTACGCCGATGGGCTCGGCGGCGTGAAGACCGACGCCAAGCGCGTCGATTTCGATCCGTTCCCTGGCAGTCGTTCGCGGTCTGGATGCTGACCCAGATGAAGCGCTGGGGCCAGATCAAGGGCGATGTCGACTACAAGGCGGTGGCCGAGCAGGTCTATCTCGCGACCGACACCAGGAAGGTGATGGCCGAGATGGGGCTGACGCCGCCGGCGACGTCGTACAAGTCGTTCTCCGTGATGGGCAAGACGTTCGATCCGCAAAAGCCGGACGATTATCTCGCGAGCTTCAAGATCAGGAAGGCGTCGTGAGCGGCGGGCGCGCGGCATGTCAGCCGTCGTCCCGGCGAACGCCGGGACCATACGCCGGGACCGCTCGTTGTCGTACCGCTCGTAGACAGCTTCGGCTACGACGACGCGGAGGTTGGGTCCCGGCGTTCGCCGGCCGACGCGCTGAGAGACTGTTCCAATGACCTTCTCCCTTCGCTTCCGCGCGGCGATCGTGTCGATCGCGCTGTTCGCCGCGTTCCTCGGCATCTGGCATCTCGCCACGCGCACGCACCGGCGCCGTCGCCAACATGTCGCCGGAATACGCCAAGCTGATGGGGCTGACCGCGACGCAGGGCAAATCGGCGATGCCGGGGCCGCTCGATGTCGGCGCCAAACTGTGGGAGCACCTCAAGCGGCCGTTCTACGACAACGGGCCGAACGACAAGGGCCTCGGCATCCAGCTCGGCTATTCCATCGCGCCGCGTCGGCCTCGGCTATCTGCTCGCGGTGCTCGTCGCGATCCCGCTCGGCTTCCTGATCGGCATGTCGCCCTTGATCAGCAAGGCGCTCGATCCGTTCATCCAGGTGCTGAAGCCGATCTCGCCGCTGGCCTGGATGCCGCTCGCGCTCTACACCATCAAGGATTCCGCGATCTCCGCGATCTTCGTCATCTTCATCTGCTCGGTGTGGCCGATGCTGCTCAACACCGCGTTCGGCGTCGCCGCCGTGCGCAAGGAATGGATCAACGTCGCGCGCACGCTGGAAGTCGGCACCGTCAGGCGCGCCTTCACCGTGATCCTGCCGGCGGCGGCGCCGACGATCCTGACCGGCATGCGGATTTCGATCGGCATCGCCTGGCTCGTGATCGTCGCCGCCGAGATGCTGGTCGGCGGCACCGGCATCGGCTACTTCGTCTGGAACGAGTGGAACAACCTCTCGATCACCAATGTCATCATCGCCATTCTCCTGATCGGGATCGTCGGCATGCTGCTCGACCAGATCCTGGCGCGGTTCACGCGCATGGTCACGTTTCCGGAGTGAGCGCGATGACCGACAAGTTCATCTCCATCGAAGGCATCGCGCGGCGTTATCCCGGCGCCGACGGCGGCCACGATCGCCGTGTTCGAAAATCTCTGGCTGTCGATGGCGCGCGGCGAGTTCGGCTGCGTGATCGGCCATTCCGGCTGCGGCAAGACCACGGTGCTGAACATCCTGGCCGGCCTCGACGAGCCGAGCGAGGGCACCGTGATCGTCGACGGGCAGGCGATCGAGGGCACCAGCCTCGACCGCGCCGTGATCTTCCAGAGCCACGCGCTGCTGCCGTGGCGCACGGTGCTCGGCAACGTCGCCTATGCCGTGACCTCGAAATGGCGCAAATGGGACCGCGCCAAGGTCGAAGGCGCATGCGCAGAAATTCATCGATCTGGTCGGGCTGACCGGCTCCGAGCACAAGCGCCCGTCGGAATTGTCCGGCGGCATGAAGCAGCGCGTCGGCATTGCGCGCGCGCTCTCGATCACGCCAAAGATCATGCTGATGGACGAGCCGTTCTCGGCGCTGGACGCGCTGACGCGCGGCACGCTGCAGGACGAGGTGCGCCGCATCTGCCTGGAGACCGGACAGACCGCGTTCATGATCACCCATGACGTCGATGAGGCGATCTATCTCGCCGACAAGATTTTCCTGATGACCAACGGCCCCGGCGCGCGTGCTGGCCGAGATCGTGGAAAATCCGCTGCCGAAGGATCGCGGCCGCATCGATCTGCACCGCCATCCCTATTACTACGCGCTGCGCAACCACATCGTCGATTTCCTGGTCAGCCGCAGCAAGAGCTTTGCCGCCGACGGTGACCGACCACGATCCGCGCAACGTGCCGATCGGTGCGGCCGGGCTTGAGCGGAACTCGACCATCGTGCTCGCCGCCAAGGAGCGGTCGAAACCAGTCCCGGCGCAAGCATTATCGCCGCGCTAGACATCTGAACAAGGGAGACCACTACATGAAACGCAGAAGACCTCACCGAAAAGCTGCTCGACATCAAGCGCGAGAAGGGCTGGAGCTGGAAGCACATCTGCGAAAAGATCGGCGGCTATTCCGAGGTGCTGATCGTCGGCGCCATCCTCGGCCAGATGAAACTGACAAAGCCGCAGGCCGCCAACGCCGGCGAATTGTTCGGCCTGTCGAAGTCCGAAACCGCGATGCTGAACGAAGTGCCGATGCGCGGCACTGGCACGCCGATGCCGCCGACCGATCCCCTGATCTATCGCTTCTACGAACTGGTGATGGTCAACGGCCCGGCGTGGAAGGCGCTGATCGAGGAGGAGTTCGGCGACGGCATCATGTCGGCGATCGATTTCGACATGGTGATGGAGCGCCTCGCCCAATCCGAAGGGCGACCGCGTCAAGATCACGATGTCCGGCAAATTCCTGCCGTACAAATATTACGGCGCCAGCGGCAACGTGCCGGAATACGGGTTCAAGGAAGGGTAGGAGGGCGAATGGCGAATTGCGAGTGGCGAATAGATGCTCCATTCGCTATTCGCTACTCGCCTATTCGCGGCGTTCACGTCCCGGCCTTCACCTGCGCGACGGCCGGCGGCCATCAGTTCGTCCATCTTGCGCGCGAAGCTCGGCGTCGGTGACGCGCGAGGCCCTTTGCCGTCAGATCCTTCAAGCACCTTGCGCTGCACGTCGGCGTCGCCGGCTTCCTCGAAATCGGCGGCAACCACTTCCTTGGCGTAGGCCGTGGCGGCGTCGCCCGTAATTGCCAAGCTTTTCCGCTGCCCAGAGTGCCGAGCAGCCGGTTGCGGCGCGCCTCGGCCTTGAATTTCTGCTCCTCATCGAGGGCGTATTTCTTCTCAAAACCTTCCTCGCGCTTGTCGAAAGTGCTCATGACCTAGGTTCCAATCCCCGCTGAATGGACGCGCGGCCCTCGTTGCGGCGGCCTTGGTCGCGTGCCTAGATAGAGGTGACGAATCGGCAAAACAACGGGCCGTTAAGCCGCAGGCAAAACGGCCGATCTGAGCCCGGCCAGGGCGGTATAAGTTCGGCCAAGGCGGGCCGGATCGATTGTGCTGAATGGGCCAATCGGATAGGTTGCCTTCAGGCTCGGTTCTTGTTCTGTTTCGCGTTGGTAAGTTCAAGTTCCTGGCCTCCGCGGCAGCTCCGTCGTGGGTCGTAAACCCTTGTCATCCGGAGCACACCAGATTCATGGATTTCAACAAAACACGGTACATCCCAATGAGCCGTCGACGCCGCATTTATGAAGGCAAGGCCAAGGTCCTGTATGAAGGTCCGGAGCCGGGTACCCTGATCCAGCACTTCAAGGACGATGCGACCGCGTTCAATGCCAAGAAACACCAGGTGATCGAGGGCAAGGGCGTCCTCAACAACCGGATTTCGGAGTACCTGTTTCAGCACCTCAACGACATCGGGGTGCCGACCCATTTCATCCGCCGCCTCAACATGCGCGAGCAGCTGATTCGCGAGGTCGAGATCGTGCCGCTGGAGGTGGTGGTGCGGAACGTCGCGGCCGGCTCGCTGTCGCAGCGCCTCGGCATCGAGGAAGGCACGCAGCTGCCGCGCTCGATCATCGAGTTCTACTACAAGAACGACCAGCTCAACGACCCGATGGTGTCGGAAGAGCACATCACCGCGTTCGGCTGGGCGACGCCGCAGGAGATCGACGACATCATGGCGCTCGCCATCCGCGTCAACGACTTCCTGACCGGGCTGTTTCTCGGCATCGGCATCCGTCTGGTCGATTTCAAGATGGAATGCGGCCGGCTGTTCGAGAACGAGATGATGCGGATCATCGTCGCCGACGAGATCTCGCCCGACTCTGTGCCGGCTGTGGGACATCAAGTCGAACGAGAAGCTCGACAAGGACCGCTTCCGCCGGGATCTCGGCGGCCTGCTGGAGGCCTATACCGAAGTCGCAAAGCGGCTCGGCATCCTGATGGAGAACGAGCGGCCGGCCGGGCACCGGTCCGGTGCTGGTGAAGAGCTGAGGGGCTGGATCCGTGAAGGCACGCGTTACCGTTACGTTGAAGTCCGGCATCCTCGATCCGCAGGGCAAGGCCATCGAAGGCGCGCTGAAATCGCTCGGCGTCGATGGCGTCGCCAGCGTCCGCCAGGGCAAGGTGTTCGACATCGAACTGTCGGGCGCCGACAGGGCGAAGGCCGAGGCGGCGCTGAAGGACGCCGCCGACAAGCTGCTGGCGAACACGGTGATCGAGAACTATCGGGTCGAACTGCTCTAGGCGCGCCATGAAATCCGCCGTCCTCGTCTTTCCCGGCATCAATCGCGAGCGCGACATGGCGCGCGCGCTCAAGCTCGCATCGGGCCATGAGGCCGCGATGGTCTGGCATGCCGAGACCGCGCTGCCCAAGGGCACCGACCTCGTGGTGGTGCCCGGCGGCTTCTCCTATGGCGACTATCTGCGCTGCGGCGCGATTGCTGCGCGCGCGCCGGTGATGGATGCCGTGCGCGAGTTCGCGGCCGATGGCGGCCTCGTGCTCGGCGTCTGCAACGGCTTTCAGATCCTGTGCGAGGCAGGGCCTGCTGCCCGGCGTGCTGATGCGCAACGCGCGGCTGAAATTCATCTGCCAGGACGTGCATCTGCGGGTCGAGCGCTCGGATACGCCGTTCACCCGCGGCTACAATGCCGGCCAGGTCATCCGCGTGCCGGTCGCGCATGGCGAGGGCAATTACGAGGCGGATGAGGAGACGCTGAAGCGGCTCGAAGGCGAGGGGCGGGTGCTCTACCGCTATTGCTCGGCCGAGCGGCGTGGTCGACGAGGACTCCAACATCAACGGCGCGGCGCATTCGATCGCCGGCATCGTCAACGAGCGCGGCAATGTGCTCGGCATGATGCCGCATCCGGAAAACCACGTCGAAGACATCATGGGCTGCACCGACGGCCGCGGCCTGTTCGCCGGCCTGGTCGCGCATCTGGAGAACGCGGCGTGAATTGCTGGCGCTGACGAGGCGCTGGCGGCGCTGTCGCGGCGTTCGTTCGTCGTCACCGCCGCCCACGCCCAGGACTTTCCAAAACGCCCCATCACCATGATCGTGCCGTTCGCGGCCGGCGGCACCTCTGACGTGATCGCGCGCGCGGTTGCCGAGGAGATGGCGAGGCGCTCGGCCAGCCGGTCGTGATCGAGAATGTCGCGGGCGCCGGCGGCTCGACCGCGCTGACGCGCGCGGCGCGCGCCGAAGCCGACGGCTACACCATCGCGATCGGCAATGCCGGCACCAGTGCGGCGACCTATACGATCTATCCGAAACTGCCGTTCACGCCGGATCCTTCGTGCCGATCGCGATGGTCGCGAAGACCTTCGGCATCGTCGCGCTGCGCAAGGATTTTCCGGCGAAGAACCTGCAGGAATTCATCGCCTACGCGAAGAAGCAATCCCGGCAAGATCAATCTCGGCCATGCCGGCGTCGGCTCGTCGAATTTCCTGATCTGCAAGAGCTTTGTGCAGGCCGCCGGCATCGACGTGACGCTGGTCGGCTATCGCGGCGCCGCGCCGGCGCTGACGGATGCGATCGGCGGCCAGATCGACGGCGTCTGCGATGCCGCAGCTTCCGGTGTCGCAGGCGATCGACGACAAGCTGGTGAAGGGCCTCGTGGTCGGCTCGACGGTGCGGCTTGCGACCTGCCTGACCTGCCGACGTCGGCGGAAGCGGGCCTGCCCGAATTCGAGGCGCAGGGCTGGAACGGCCTGTTCGCGCCCAAGGGCACGCCGCCGGCGATCATCGCGAAGCTGAACGCCGCGGCGCAAGACCGCGGTGGAAAGCGAGGCGGTGAAGAAGCGCTTTGCACGATCTGTCGACGGTCGCGCCCGACGCCAACGAGCATGCGCCGGAAGTGCTGCAGCAACTGGTGGCGCGCGACGTCGAAAAATACCGCAAGCTGCTGGCGGACCAGAATTAGCGCCGCCTCACGGCCTGGCCGCGGCCGACGCCCTCAGCTTCACCCGCTTGATCGTCCGGAAAGGTGAACAGCCGCCGTTCGCCGGATCAGCAATGCCCGCGCAAAAGATCAGCGAGCCGCCGGCGCTGGGTGACCTCGCCGTCGCATCTCGATCAATTCGCCCTCGCGCGCGGCATCGAGGAATTCGCAGGACAGAATGCCACCGTCACGCCAGGGCCCTGCAGTTCGGTCGAGGCGAGCGCGAACAGGCAATAATCGGCGAACGTCATGAAACAGCCGCCATGGACGTTGCGCATGCCGTTCAAGTGTTTCTTCTCGACCCGGAACGCGCATTGCACGCGGCCGTCTCTCGTCCATCCGGTGCCAGAACGGCCCGGTATGGCTCTCGAAGCTGTCGCGGCTCCAGGTCCGCCAGCCCGCGAATTCGCCCTCGGTTTCGACACATGCAAATCGGGGCGTGTTGGCGGAATGCAGTATTGGATAGGTCGTTCACGTCGAAAGGCCTTCCCCTGTGAGGTTCCGGTCCTTAAATCCGATCCATCCGCATTGTGCAATTCCCGCGGGCCTCCTCAGCCGTTGCAAAGCTCTGGACAGGGCCGGAAATTGCGCCATAAAAGGCCTTTGTCGCCGCCGCCTCGAGATCTTCCTAATAAGGGACCTCAACGTGCAACAGAAGCCCCAGATCACCCCCCGAACTCGTCGCCGACCACGGCCTCAAGCCGGACGAGTACGAGCGCATTCTCGAAGCTGATCGGGCGGGTGCCGACGCTTCACCGAGCTCGGCATCTTCTCGGCGATGTGGAACGAGCACTGCTCGTACAAATCCTCGCAGCATGCATCTGCGCGACGCTGCCGACCAAGGCGCCCTGGGTGATCCAGGGGCCGGGCGAGAACGCCGGCGTGATCGACATCGGCGACGGGCTAGGCGGTCGTGTTCAAGATGGAGAGCCACAACCACCCGAGCTACATCGAGCCCTACCAGGGCGCGACGACCGGCGTCGGCGGCATTCTGCGCGACGTCTTCACCATGGGCGCGCGGCCGATCGCCTGCCTCAATGCGCTGAGCTTCGGCGCGCCCGAGCATCCGAAGACGCGGCATCTGGTCTCCGGCGTGGTCGCCGGCGTCGGCGGCTACGGCAATTCGTTCGGCGTGCCGACGGTCGGCGGGCACGGTGCGCTTCCACACCCGCTATGACGGCAACATGCCTCGTCAACGCCATGGCGGTCGGCCTCGCCGAGACCGACAAGATCTTCTACGCGGCGGCCTCCGGCGTCGAGCATGCCGATCGTCTATCTCGGCTCCAAGACCGGCCGCGACGGCATCCACGGCGCCATCGATGGCGTCGGCCGAGTTCGGCGACGATTCGCCGAGAAGCGCCCGACCGTGCAGGTCGGCGATCCCTTCGCCGGAGAAGCTGCTGCTGGAAGCCTGCCTCGAGATCATGGCCAAGGATTGCGTGATCGCGATCCAGGACATGGGCGCGGCGGGCTGACCTGCTCGGCGGTGGAGATGGGCGCCAAGGGCGACCTCGGCGTCGACGCTCGATCTCGACGCGGTGCCGACCCGCGAGACCGGCATGAGCGCCTACGAGATGATGCTGTCGGAAAGCCAGGAGCGCATGCTCATGGTGCTCAAGCCCGAGAAGGAAAAAGAGGCCGAGGCGATCTTCCGCAAATGGGGGCTCGATTTCGCCGTGGTCGGCTACACCACGCCGAGCAAGCGTTTCGTCGTCAAGCACGGCGGCGACGTGATGGCCGACCTGCCGATCAAGGAGCTTGGCGACGAGGCGCCGCTGTACGACCGGCCGCATGTGCGCATCGCCGCCGCTGCCGGTGATCCATGCGCGCGACGTCGACGCCGCCGGTCGGCATTGCCGACGCGCTGGAAAAGCTGATCGCGACGCCCGAGCTGTGCTCAAAGCGCTGGGTCTGGGAGCAATACGACCACGTCATCCTCGGCAATACCGTGCAGCGTCCCGGCGGCGACGCCGCGCGTGGTGCGGCGTGCAGGACGGGCCGAAGGGGCTGGCGCTGACCGTCGACGTCACGCCGCGCTATTGCGAGGCCGATCCGTATCGAGGGCGGCAAGCAGGCGGTGGCGGAAGCCTGGCGCAATATCACCGCGGTCGGCGGCGCGGCCGCTCGCGCATCACCGACAATCTCAATTTCGGCAATCCGGAGCGGCCGGAGATCATGGGCCAGTTCGTCGGCTGCCTGACGCGGCATCGCGGAAGCCTGCCAGGCGCTCGACTTCCCGGTCGTGTCCGGCAACGTCTCGCTCTACAACGAGACCAACGGCCGCGGCATTCCTGCCGACGCCGTCGATCGGCGGCGTCGGCGCTGCTCGACGATTTCACCAAATCGGCGACGCTGGCGTTCAAGGCCGCGGGCGAGGCGATCCTGCTGATCGGCGAGACCCATGGCTGGCTCGGCCAGTCGGTCTATCTTGCGCGACATCTGCGGCCGCGAAGAGGGCGCGCCGCCGCCGGTCGATCTCGCCGCCGAGAAGCGCAACGGCGACGTGGTGCGCGGCATGATCCACGCAGGCACCGCGACCGCGGCGCACGACGTTGTCCGACGGCGGCCTGCTGATTGCGCTGGCCGAGATGGCGATGGCGCAGCGGGATCGGCGCGCGAGCTATTGGCTGCGCCGGCACGCGATCGTGCCGCATGCCTGCTGGTTCGGCGAGGATCAGGCGCGTTACATCGTGACGGTGCCGGCCGAGCAGAAGCCGGCCTGAGTGCTGGCCGAAGATGAAGGGCTGCCGGCGTGCCCTGCGCGCGGATCGGCACCACCGGCGGCGACGCGATCGCGATCGCCGGCGAGACGCCGGTCTCGGTGGCGGCGCTCAGGACGGCGTTCGAGAGCTGGTTGCCGGCCTATATGAGCGGCAAGAAGGTGTCCTGAGTCATTCCATCCTCGTCATTGCGAGGAGCTGCAGCGACGAAGCAATCCATGCCTCGCACTGCGGCGAGATGGATTGCTTCGCTTCGCCTCGCAATGACGGCGCTGCGCGAGCTTGCTCTCACAGCACGCGCGCCGCGCCCGGATCTTCCGCAATGCCGCCGTCAGCGGCCCAGCTGAACGCGACCGTCAGCACGAACACGATGGGTGCTTTCACGGTCGCCGGCACATTGAAGTCGAACAGCCAATACTGCAGCCACAGCGCGATCGGGTAGTGCACCAGGAACATGCCGTAGGCATCAGCCTGCATCGGATCGAGTACGCTCCTGCCTGAGTGGGCGAACCTCAGGAAATAGGCCAGGATCAGGAACAGGATGGCCACGCTGAAGACAGTGAAGCAGACGGCATAGGTCCCCTCGTACCAGTTCGGCAACGGCGACCGGATTCCCCAGATTTTCGCGCTTGATGGAGATCAGCACCCACATGAGGTAGTACGGAACGATCGCCAGGATCATCCAATCCCAGCTGACCTTCGCCATCCGGCCGTCCGCCGCCAACAACCCGCGATCCAGATACTGGACGCCAATGCCGGCGCCGAAAAAGAAGTAGGTGGCGTAGAGCATCACGCGCCCGTGCTGGACCGAGAACGGCCCGAACTCGAACCAGCTGCCTGCTCCGAAGTGAATCAGTCCGGGAATGTAGAACGCAGCGGTGACGGCAAGCATGACCGCGAAGAACACCGGCGGGCCGACGGCGACCGTGCAGCGAGAGGCGATTGATCGGATCGAGCATGTTGGGTGACAGCCGGTACAGGAGGCAGGCAACCACGTCGAAGGCGAGCAAGACCCAAAGGAACCAGATCGGTCCGCTCGGCCACGGGCCTTTCGTGATCGTGTTCCACCAGAATTCCGAAAAGCCGATTTCGGGATGATGCCGCAGCGAGATGGCGTAATAGGCGAGCGGAATGACCGTGAACGCGCAGATCACGAATGGCAGGCCAAGCCGTAGCAGGCGATCCGACAAATAGTTCAGCGGTCCCTTCCGGGCGATGCCCGGCCAGACGAACAGCCCCGACAGGAAAAAGAACATCGCCATGAAGAAACTGTCGGTGGCGAGCACGATCATGTCGAAGCCGAAGAATTCCTTCGGGTCGGTGTGACCGTAATACGTATAGGGGATGACGGCGTGGTGCAGCAGCACCACCAGCGTCAGGAAGGTGCGGGCGCGATCGAGCGACAGGATTGCGCGACTTCGACCTTCGGCGTGCGCCGCGAACGTCCGCAGTCGCCGACGGGTGGAAATCGAGGTCATGCGGCCCCGGCCAGGTGATCGGTCTCGATGTTGCCGCCGGGAACCCGATCCAGCAAGGCCCCAATCGTCATCAGCCGACGATGTGAGTCGCAGTGCGCTCCTGAGACCGTCAGGTTTCGGCTTGACGCGCGCATTTGATGGGCCGTCACATGCGACACTAGCGCGCTTTCGGCCTAGTCTTCGATGTTCTGGTGCCGCTGATCCGTCGACGCTTCACGCAAAGCTGCTCGGCACGACCGCATGGGCACGTCTCGTCGACGTCGGTCCGCCCAGGCCCACCGACCTTCGGGTTAGCGCCTGAGCTAGTGCACCGGGCATGACGTGGACGTTGCCATCAAGCTGCACTTCCTCGATCGTCGACCTTGTCCGGATAGAACGCCAGATGGCCGGCGATCTCGGCCATCGCCGGGAACGGCGTCTCATAGGTCCAGATCGAGTTTTCGAGTGTCTTGCCGTTGGCGTTGATGCTGAAATAACTCGCATCGCCCTTGTAGGGGCAGTGCGTGGTGCGGTCGGTGCGCGCCAACAGCGCCATGTTGGCGTCCGCGCGCGGCAACATATTGCACCGCCGGATAGCTCGCTTCCTTTCAGCGTCAGCGCATGGGTGGTGTCGGCGATGACGACGCCGCCAGCGGAGACTGCGGACGCGCTTGGGATTGGCGGTAATGGTGATCGGGTGGTCGGGACCGGGGAGTTTCATGGTCTGTGCCTCTTTTGGTCAGGCCGTTGTGATCGTGGGTGTGACGGATCCATGCGGGTTTGCAAGCAGTCGGATCGGGAATATAGTGCGACAGGACGTGACGTAGAAGGCTGTCCGCGCTAAGTTCTGAGCGACTCACGCGTGCACGAGCCGGCCGCGATCTGAAAACGCCGGATTGGAGATATACTGGGATGCCGATGGACGCCCACGATATCGAATCGATGATCAAGGCAGCTATCCCCGACGCCGAGGTGACGATCCGCGATCTGGCCGGCGATGGCGACCACTATGCGGCGCACCGTGATCTCGGAGTCGTTCCGCGGCAAATCCCGCGTCCAGCAGCACCAGATCGTCTATCAATCGCTGAAGGGCCAGATGGGCGGCGTGCTGCACGCGCTGGCGCTGCAGACCGGGGTGCCGGGATCCGGGGCCGAGGCTAAGTCCTAAGTCGGGCGGGAGCAGGGGCGCTATGGCTGCGGGATGATCAACGCGGCGTGCTGTTTCGTCCATCTGTGCCGAACCAGCACAGCCGCGTCACCTACGCCGAGCTGTTCTTCGATCTGGTGTTCGTTTTCGCGGTCACGCAGATATCGCACACGCCTGCTCGGCCAGCTTCACCGCCGCTCGGCGGTGGTCGCAGATCACCCTGCTGTTCCTCGCGGTCTGGTGGGTGTGGGTCTACACCGCCTGGATCACCAACTGGCTCAATCCCGAACTCACGCCGGTCCGGGTGCTGCTGTTCCTGCTGATGCTCGGCGGGCTCGTGCTCTCCACCTCGATTCCGAAAGCTTTCGAATCGAGAGGACTTGTGGTTCGCGCGTTGCCTACGCCGCGATGCAGGTCGGCCGCATCGATCTTTCTTCTGGCGTCGATCCCGCCGATCGCAGCCGTCGACCGCGAATGAACGCGGTCCGCATCCTGGCCTGGCTGTCCGCTTCGGCGGTGTTCTGGATCGCGGGCGGCTTTGCGGAAGGGCAGTGCGCAGGCTGTGTGCTGTGGGCCGTGGCGCTGGGAATCGAATATCTCTCGCCGGCGGCGCGGTTCTGGATCCCGAAATACGGCGCGTCCTCGATCGACGGACTGGACCGTCGAGGGCGGCCATATGGCGGAGCGCTGCGCGCGGATTCATCATCATCGCGCTCGGCGAATCCATCGTCGTCACCGGCGCGACGTTCGCCGATCTCGCCTGGACCACCGGAAACCGTGGCGGCGCCTTCGTGTCGGCCTTTATCGGCGCGCTTGCGATGTGGTGGATCTATTTCCACAAGGGCGCCGAGGCGGGGTCCGAACAGATTTCAAGATCCAGCGAGCCGGGGCGGCTGGCGAGGCTGGCCTATACCTATCTGCATATGCCGATCGTGGCCGGCATCATTGTCTCGGCGGTGGCCGATGAACTCGTGCTGAAGCATCCCGACGGTCATTCCGATCTGAGGACGGTACTGCAGCGCGATCGGCGGGCCGCTTGCTGTTTCTGGTCGGAACCATCCTGTTCAAGCACATCATTCGCGGCTGGCTTCAGCTGTCCCATGGCGCCGGCATCGTCGCGCTCGGCGTCCTGGCCTGGTTCGCCGGCGGGCTGTCGCCGTTGATGCTGTCGATCCTGACCACCGCGATCATGATCATCGTCGCGGCCTGGGAATCGATCTCGCTGAAGACCGCGGTCGACCGGCTGAAGAGTCTCAGTCCGAGGCCACCAGCGCGTGAACCGAGAACATGCCGGCGCTATCGGTCCAGGACTGCGCGCGGCGTCCAGCCGGAGCCGCGCGCCAGCGCGGTGAAGCGCTCGAGGCTGTATTTGTAGCTGTTCTCGGTGTGGATGCTTTCGCCGGCGCGGAACGAGAAACTTCGGCCCAGAATGCGCACGGTCTGCGCCTTGTGGCTGATCAGGTGCATTTCGATCCGGTGGCGATCGCGATTGTAGATCGCGCGATGCATGAACGCCGGATAGGTCGAAATTGCCGCCGAGTTCGCGGTTGATGCGGACCAGCACATTGAGATTGAAGCGCGCGGTGACGCCGGCGGTATCGTTATAGGCGTCGTACAGCACGCGCTCGTCCTTTCGAGATCGACGCCGATGATCATCTGCGCGCCTTCGCCCAGGATGTCGCGGGCGCTGCGCAGGAACGCGCAGGCTTCATGCGGCTCGAAATTTCCGAGCGTCGATCCCGGGAAAATCCGACCTTCGGCATCGCCGCGATCGGCGTCGGGCAGGGCGAACGGCGCGGTGAAATCCGCCGCGACCGGATAGACGCCGAGACCGGGGAAATCCTTGCGCAGCGCGTCGGCCTGCGCTTTCAGGAAGTCGCCGGAAATATCCACGGGAACGTAGGCGCTGAACTCGCGCATTCGTTCGAGCAGCAGCCGGACCTTGGTGGTGGCGCCTGCGCCGAATTCCACCAGCGCCGCGCCATCAGGGATGATCGCCGATATCGCGCCGCCGCGATCACGCAAGATCGCAAGTTCGGTGCGCGTCGGGTAATATTCCGGCAGCAGCGTGATCTGTTCGAACAGCTCCGAACCGGTGGCGTCGTAGAAATATTTCGGCGACAGCCGTTTGGGATGCTGCGACAGATCGTCGATCACGTCGCCGGCAAACGCCGAGGTCTGTTCGTCGAAGCGATGCGCTTTGGCCAAAGCGGCGGCGTGCACATTCATGATACTCTCCTGAACGCGCTTTCCGGCGCGGTTGAATTCAGAAAATCAGGCGGCGTAGTCGGCGAGGCGCAGTCCGGTGAATTGCCAGCGATGATGGGGATAGAAGAAGTTGCGATAGGTGATACGGCTGTGCCCGTCCGGGGTTGCAAGCGAGGAGCCGCGCAGCACCAGCTGGTTGACCATGAACTTGCCGTTATATTCGCCGAGCGCGCCTTCGATGGCGCGATAGCCGGGATAGGGGCGTAGGCGCTGCGGGTCCATTGCCACACGATCCCGAAGGCGTCGTTGAGCTGGCCGGCCCGCGCGGCGACCTCCCATTCCATCTCGGTCGGCAGATGCTTGCCGCTCCAGCGCGCGAACGCGTCGGCCTCGTAATAGCTGACATGGCAGACCGGGGCTGGCGGATCGACCGGCTGCAATCCGCCGAGCGTCATGACCTGCCATTCGCCGTCGATATCTCGCGCCAATGGCCGGGCGCCTGCCATTGCTCGTTGCTCGACGGCTGCAAAGCCGTCCATCAGCCACAGCGTCGGCGTCGCGTAGCCGCCGTCTTTCATGAAGGCGAGCCATTCGGCGTTGGTGACGAGGTTGCGCGCCAGCGTGACCGGCCCCACCAGCGCGCGGTGCGCGGGCTTTTCGTTGTCGAAATGAAAGCTGTCGTCGGCGTGCCCGACGCGTGTGGATGCCCTCGTTGAGCGTGACCCATTCGTCGCGCGCGACTCGTCGCGGTCGAAGCCGGAAATCGCCACGCCGGATCGTAAGCCGGCAGGATCGGGTTTTGCGCGAAGGCGTGCAGGATGTCGGTCAGCATCAATTCCTGATGCTGCTGCTCGTGATTGAGACCGACTTCCACCAGCGGCGCGATCGCTGGCCAGCGTGGTCCTCATCTGGCCGTCATGGAAGAATTTCACCACAGCCGCGTCGACATGGCGGCGGTAGGCGGTGACTTCGTCGGCGCCGGGACGGGTCAGATGGCCGCGCTGGTGGCGGAGCGTGCCGCGGACCGGCGCTGACGTAGTAGGAATTGAACAGGATAGGCGTAGTCCGGGTGAAAGGGCTGTGTAGCCGTCGCAGTGTTCGCCGAGCAGGAATTGCTCGAAGAACCAGGTGGTATGGGCGCGGTGCCATTTCGCCGGGCTGGCATCCGGCATCGACTGGATCAGCTGGTCCTCCGGCGTCAAGGGCGCGGCACGGCGCTCGGTCTCGTCACGGACCGCGAGGAAGGCTTCCACCAAATCCTGGGCGAGGCTGCCGGAATCGGAGAATAGTGACGGGCAAGGGCGGCAGCGCGCCGCAGCGGATGCTGGTTTCGTCACTGGTGTCTCCGGTTCGGGGAACAGAACGTTGCTGTGGCGGACGGGTTCCCCGAGAACAGCCTGTCCTAGATAGGGGTTCCCGTCCGGGATAAAAGCCTCCCGGGCTATGATGTCGGTGTCCGCCAGGCTAGGGCTGCAGGCCTGGGGACAACCGCCCGGTCAGCTGTCCGGCGCATAGCCAGCTCCGCTGCCATTTTGCTTTGGATGCACAACGGTTTGGGGTACATATATGACAGTGTCGGGTTTAACGGGCCGGTGCCGGCCCGGAGGGCTATGCCGCAAGAGGCAAAAGGACGTGAATATGAGCATCGAGCAATTCATCGACAACGAAGTGAAGTCGAACGACGTCGTGCTGTTCATGAAGGGCACGCCGCAGTTTCCGCAGTGCGGTTTTTCCGGCCAGGTGGTGCAGATCCTCGATCACATCGGGGTCGGCCTACAAGGGCCTCAACGTGCTCGAATCCGCCGATCTGCGCAACGGCATCAAGACCTATTCCGAACTGGCCGACCATTCCGCAGCTCTACGTCAAGGGCGAGTTCGTCGGCGGCTGCGACATCATCCGCGAGATGTTCCAGGCCGGCGAAGTTGCAGCAGCTGTTTGCCGACAAGGGCGTCGCGGTCAGCGGCAGCCGCCTCCGCCTGAGCTTGGCGCGCGCCAGATCGGCACGGCGCGGCTGGAAGTCATCGTCGCCGACATCACGACGCTGAAGCGTTGACGCCATCGTCAACGCCGCCAACACGTCGCTGCTCGGCGGCGGTGGCGTCGATGGCGCCATCCATCGCGCGGCCGGGCCTGAGCTTCTGGCCGAATGCCGCACGCCTGCATGGCTGCGCGACCGGCGATGCCAAAATCACCAGCGGTTACCGGCTGCCGGCGCGGCATGTGATCCATGCCGTCGGCCCGGTCTGGAACGGCGGCAAGCAGCGGCGAGGATGAAGCTGCTGGCGCTCCTGCTATCGCCGCGCCATCGAACTGTGCCAGGCCCACGGCCTTGCTTCGATCGCCTTTCCCGCCATTTCCACCGGCGTCTATCGTTTCCCGCCGATCGCGCGGCGCGGATCGCGGTCACGACGACCGTCGATGCGCTGGCCGCGGCGCCGGCTGGTCAGCCGCGTCATCTTCTGCTGCTTTTCGACAGGAGCAGCGCCCGGCTGCACGCGACAGGCGTTGGCCGCGTTTGGCAGCCCTTGTGCCGACTGACGCCGGCAGCTACACTCCGCGACGAATTTCCGGGGAGGGGTACAATGAATTCAGCGTCATTTGCGGCGCGCGCTGATCTGCGGCGCACTGCTGCCGTGCGGCACGCGCCGTCGGCCGCCGCCGAAGGCACCTTCGATATTCCCGCCGGAGCGCATTTCAATCAGGCCAAGCTTGAGAAGGTCACCGAGTTCTTCAAGAACGAGGTGGCGACCGGCAAGATCGCCGGCGCGAACGTCCTGATCCGGCAGCGCGGCAAGGACGTCTATCACGAAACCTTCGGCGTGCAGGACGTGGTGTCCAAGACGCCGATCACCGACAAGACCATCTTCCGCCTGTCTTCGCTGACCAAGGCGATCACCTCTGTCGTGGCGATGCAGTTGATCCAGGACGGAAAGATCAAGCTCGACGATCCCGTCTCGAAGTACATTCCCTCCTTCGCAAATATGAAGGTCGGCGTGGAGAAAAAGGCCGAGGACGGCACCAAGACGCTCGAACTGGTGCCGCTGATCCGGCCTATTACCGTTCTCGACCTGATGCGTCATACCTCCGGCATCACCTATGGCTTCTATGGCGACAGTCTGGTGCGCAAGGCCTACGCGGAAGCCAACATCTATGCGGGCGATTTCGACCTGGCCGAATTCGCCGAGCGGATCGCCAAGCTGCCGCTGCACAACCAGCCGGGCGCGCTCTGGCAATACGGCCATTCCACCGACATCCTGGCGCGGATCATGGAGATCGTGTCCGGAAAATCATTGCTCGAGATCGAGAGGAAAAGCTGCTCGATCCGCTCGGCATGAACGACACCGGCTTCTTCGTCACCGAACCGGAGAAGCTGAAGCTGCTCGCTCAGCCGGTGCCGAACGACAGTGATTTCCGGGTCGGCCGCGCAGTACCGGATCGAGGTTCGCCAGAAGTGGGAATCCGCCAGCGGCGGCATGGTTTCGACCATGTCGGACTTTTCGCGCTTTGCGCAGATGCTGCTCAATGGCGGTACGTTCGAGGGCAAGACCTATCTCAGCCCGAAGACGTTCGAACTGATGGCATCGGACCATATCGGCAAGGGCTCCGGTGTCGAGCGGGATCTATTTCTATTTCCCCGGCGACGGCTTCGGCATGGGGCTTGGGCTTGCCGTGCGCACCGATCCCGGCAACGCCAAGCCGCCGCCGCCGGGATCGCTGGGCGAACTGAAATGGGACGGCGCCAGCGGCTGCTATATGGTGATCGACCGCAAGCAGGACATGTTCTTCGTGCTGCTTGAGCAGACGCCTTCGGAACGCCAGCGCGTCCAGCGCACGCTCAAGCAGCTCGATCTATGAAGCGATGGAGAACTGACGGTTTTGCGCGCCGCCGCGGCTGTCGCGGCGGCGCTTGCGCTTCTGTTGCCGCCGGCATCGTCGCCGGACCGGCCGAGCGAGTACGCCGAACCGCCGTCGCCGCCTCGCGCCAGCTTTCGCACGGACAGCTTGCAGCGCGTCGGCGACTACATCCGCAACGAGATCGCGACCGGCAAGATCCCGGCGCCATCATGCTGATCCAGCAGCACGGGCAAGCCGGTCTATTTCGAAAATTTCGGCGTTCGCGACGTCGCGACCAAACTGCCGATGACGCGCGGACACGATCTTTCGCCTGTATTCGATGTCGAAGCCGGTCACGTCGGTCGCTGCGATGATGCTGGTCGAGGACGGCAAGCTGTCGCTCGACGATCCCGTTTCGAAATACATTCCGGCCTTTGCCGATGCGAAAGTCGGCGTCGAGCATGCGCGATCAGGCACGGAAAGCCGGCGCTGATGCTCGAGCCGCTCAAGCGCCCGATCACCATCGAGGACCTGCTGCGCCACACCTCGGGCCTCACTTACGGATTCTATGGCGACAGTCGCGGTGCGAAAACTCTATGCGAAGTCCGATCTGTTCGACGGCGATTTCGACAACGCCGAGTTCGCCGAGCGATCTGGCAAGATTGCCGCTGGCTGAACAGCCGGGAACGCGCTGGGACTACGGCCATTCGACCGACGTGCTCGGCCGCGTCATCGAGGTAGTCTCGGGGCAGACGCTGTTTCAATTCGAGAAGCAGAGGCTGCTCGATCCGCTCGGCATGACCGAGACCGCGTTCTACGTCGCCGATGCCGCCAAGCGGCCGCGCATCGCCGAGCCGCATGCCGGACGATCGCTTCGTCACGCCGGTCGCCGGGATCCGGGATCCGCATGTGCCGCGGCGCTGGGAATCCGGCGGCGCGCGGCATGGTCTGCGACCATCGGCGACTACGCGCGATTTGCTGCAAATGCTGCTGAACGGCGGCGAGCTTGAGGGCCGGCGCTACCTCAAGCCCGAGACCATCGCGCTGATGACCTCCGATCATATCGGGCCGGAGACCAAGATCGCCGCGACGACTACTTCTATTTTCCGGGCGCCATCCAGCGGCTTCGGTCTCGGCTTTGCCGTGCGCACCTCGCCGCTACGCCGGGACACGACCTGGCCGCTGGGCGAATATCGCTGGGACGGCATCGCGCGGCACCTTCTTCTTTATCGATCCCGAAGGACGATATGTTCGTGATCTTCATGGTGCAGACCCCGTCGCAGCGCGGGACGGATTCAACTGGCGCTGAAGACGCTGATCTATGACGAGGCGCTGGGAATTGGTGCTGCAGGCAAACGTCATTGCGAGCCAACGGGTCGCGCGAATGTGCGCCCGATGACAAGCCCGCGAAGCAATCCATAGCTGCGCAAAAGCTGGATTGCTTCGTCGCGTTTGCCTCTCGCAACGACGAGAAGGAGTGCATGCGCGTCACGACGAATCGCGTGCGGGACGAATTTACCCGGCAGGCGGAAACGTTTTCGGCGTCAGCGGCGATTACCGATGCGGCGTTGACGCAGCGTTTTTATCGACGCCCCGGGCGAGGCGGCGCGTGGGTCGGTTGCTCGACGCTGCGCCTGCGGCCCAGGCATCCTCAGTGCTGCCGATCGCGAAAACCGCGCGCGAGGTGGTGGCGTCTCGATCTGACGCCACAGATGCTGACGACGGCGGCGCAGCGCGTTGCGCCGAGGCCGGCGCTTGACAACGTCACGTTCCGCGAAGGCACTGCCACCGAGCTGCCATTTGCCGATGCCGCTTTCGATGCCGTGGTGACGCGGCTCTCGGTGCATCATTTCGATCGGCCAGGCCGGGCGATGTCCGAGATATTCCGCGTTCTGCGGCCCGGCGGCAGGTTTGTCCTTGCCGATGTCATTTCGTCGGAACTACCTGCTGAAGCGGAACTGCAGAACGCGATCGAAATCCTGCGCGATCCCTCCCATGTGCGGATGTTGCCGGGCTCCGAACTGGCCGCGTTGGTCAGGGGCGCAGGCTTTGCCATCAGAATCGCTCGCAACATGGGACAAGCCGCGCGAGTTCGAGGAGTGGATGGGGATCGTCAACGACGCCTCGCGCGTCCTGCCGCTGCGCGCGGTGGTCGCGGGCGCTGGCCAACGCCGCGTGTGTCGGCCGGAATGGGGTTGGCGACGACGGCGAGAAGATCAGGTTCTTCCACCGCTGGAATCTGATTGCCGCGCGGGAAGCTGATACGTTGCGACAGCACGCAACGCCAACGCGTCATGCGAGCCAGCGGATCGCGAGAATGCGCGCCCGATGACAAGCTCCGCCATGCAATCCATAGCAGGCTGGTGACAGTGGATCGCCTCTCGACTTCGCTCGTTGGCTCGCGGACCTGCCTCGCATGACGACTAAATATGACTCCGCTTCGAATGAGAGGTCTACGCCCCGCGCACGATCTCGCGCACCAGTCCGACCGTCTCCTCGATCATCGTCAGCGCGTGACATCGAGATGGGTGCAGGCCCTGATGCGGCCGTCCATCATCGCCAGCAGCACGCCGCGCTGGCGCAAGGCCTGCGACCATTTTCTCGCCGCTGACGCCGGCGCCGTCGGGCTTGAAGAACACCAGGTTGGTTTCGGGCTGCTGCACCTCGATGCCGTTGATCTGCGACAGCCCGCGCGCCAGCGCCCGGGCATTGGCGTGATCGTCGGCCAGGCGGTCGACGTGATGGTCGAGCGCGTAGACGCAGAGCCGCGGCGCAAATGCCGGCCTGGCGCATCGAGCCGCCGAGGCGCTGCTTCCAGCGCCAGACCTCGTCGATGAAATCGCGCGATGCCGGCGATCGCGCCGCCGATCGGCGCGCCGAGCCCCTTTGAGAAATCGATCCAGGCCGAATCCCAGCCGTCGGCCATGTCGCGCGCGGCGATGCCGGTGGCGACGCAGGCGTTGAGCAGCCGCGCGCCGTCCATGTGGGTGGCGAGACCGTTGGCCTTGGCGATCTTCGACGACTTCGTCGAGGTCGGCCTTCTTCCAGATCGTGCCGCCGCCGATATTGGCGGTCTGCTCGACGCTGACGACGCGTCTGCGGCGGCTGGTAGCGGCTGCGCGGGTGCAGCGCGGCGCGAAAGCGTGTCCGGCGAGAATTGTCCGTCGGCGCCCGGCAGCGGCGTGATCTGGAAACCGCCGAGCGCGGCATGCGCGCCGCCTTCGCGGGCGATGATATGCGCGGTCGCATGCGCCAGGATCTCGTCGCCCGGCCGGCAATGGACCAGCGTCGCCGCGACGTTGCACATGGTGCCCGAGGGCATGAACACGGCGGCCTCCTTGCCGAGCAGATCGGCGACGCGCTCGCACAGCAGATTGACGGTCGGATCGTCGCCGATCTGCTCGTCGCCGACCTCGGCCCGCGCGATCGCCTCGCGCATGCCGGGCGTCGGGCGCGTCTGCGTGTCCGACAGCAGGTTGATGCGGACCGGCGGCGCCTTGGGATCGCGCGGGGCAGGGGTGTAGCATGGCGAGTCTCTCTCAATCGTGGCATGTCGGGATGGTCACGAGCGAACCAGTGCTCTCATGTTTGCGACATGGGGCTGGATCCCGGGACGACGTCTCGCGCACCGGAATACATGACGGCGATATAGCAACAAAAGGCCCCGGCAAAACCGGGGCCTTCGATTCTCGGCAACGCCGCCGAATCAATCAGCGCGAATAGAATTCGACGATCAGATGCGGCTCCATCTGCACCGCGAACGGCACGTCCGACAGATGCGGGATGCGGGCGAACTTCGCCGTCATCTTGGAGTGATCGACTTCGAGGAAATCGGGCACGTCGCGCTCGGCGAGCTGGATGGCTTCCAGCACCGGGGTGAGCTGCTTGGAGGATTCCTTGACCTCGACGACGTCGCCGACCTTCAGCTTGTAGCTCGGGATGTTGACGCGGCGGCCGTTCACCTTGACGTGGCCGTGATTGATGAACTGGCGCGCGGCGAACATGGTGGCGACGAACTTGGCGCGATAGACCACGGTGTCGAGACGGCGCTCCAGCAGGCCGATCAGGTTCTCGCCGGTGTCGCCCTTCATCCGGCCGGCTTCGACATAGATGCCGTGGAACTGGCGCTCGGAGATGTTGGCGTAGTAGCCCTTGAGCTTCTGCTTGGCGCGCAGCTGCACGCCGAAGTCGGAGAGCTTTGCCCTTGCGGCGCTGGCCGTGCTGGCCGGGGCCGTATTCGCGGCGGTTCACGGGGCTCTTCGGGCGGCCCCAGATATTCTGGCCCATACGGCGATCGATCTTGTATTTCGCCTCACTGCGCTTTGTCATCGCGTCCTCTTTGCAAGTTTGAGTTTTGAGGAAACGCGCCCTCCTGTGCGCCGGGAATTTCCGGTGCCGACAGGTCCGCCCCTAAAGCTTGAAGGGACGGACCACGGGTCGCGAAACGCATCGCGGGCCGAAACCGGCCCGCGAGCAGGCGGTTTCTAGGGAGAAACGGCCGTCCTGTCAATGAAAACGGCGCCGGGTCAGGGCGGCGACAGGACGGTCATTCCCGGGCTCGATGCTCTTATGCACGAACCGACTTCGTACCTGACGCCGGCCCAGTCAGTGACGTCATGGCGTAGGCATGCACGCGTATTCCGGCCGCAATCGCCTTTGATTTTGCTGGGAATTTGAGCGCCATCTAGCCTTTGAAGTCATGGGGGTGCATCCAGGCGCTGGCTGGGTAACTTTTGGTCATGTCGCAAGTTGCCCCGCCAATGAATGATGACCAAAGCCCGCTGACAACGCTCATTTCGTGCGTCGAATGCGCAAAGACCATGCGAATTGAGAAGATCGATCCCGACGGCAGCGGCCGGACATGATTCAATATCGGTGCGACTGCTGTGGCGGATCGAACGGTTGCGTCTTATTCGGCGAACCTGGCCATCGGCGCAGAGCGGGCGAGAAGTGGTGACAAGGCGGATTCTAGTGCGGCCCACCTTCGCGGTGCGTCCCGAGGGGATGCCGTGAGGCCCCCTGCGATTTGCTCCGCGACCCCTCTGCCATTATTGCGCGAACGATCCGTTGCCCCGCCCGTTGGAACGTCGCTCGGGCGAGGACTGAAATGGAATATCGCGGCAAGCAATACACCATTGTGCAAGGCATCGGACCTGATTCCTGGCGATGGACGGTTCACCTTGACGAAAGGACCATTAAATCGGGGCAGGCCACGTCACGGCGGCGGCTGCCATGAACAGCGTCGTGTGGCTGATCGACGAGGCGTTGAAACCCAGGAAGGTAACCCCGGATGCCCTCCGGCGAAGTGTTCTAATTCCAGATCACCGGTGTCCGCGTCGAACCTCCCGCTAGGCGTATCCGGGGCGCCTAAGCTTATTTTTCATTTGTCCGGAACCAAACCCCGACTTTTGCGTAGTGGAGTTGGCGCCCTTGAGGCAGGGGGTAATTGCGGTGGAAGATCAAGTTTTCATTTTGGTCGTTGAAGGCGACGAAGAGATCCAGACTCATCGTTGAAGACGCGCTCACCGAAGGCGGCTTTGAACCGGCCGTCGCTCCGTCAGGCGAAGAGGCGGTGACCCCTGCTGATGAGGACACAGAGCAAATATCGCGCCCTGGTGGCCGACATCGTTCTGCGCGGCGGGATAGATGGCTGGGAAGTGCCCAACGAGCGAGGAGATCGACCCGGAATTTCCCATCATCTACATGACCGGCGCCAAAGCCGACCCAATGGCCCTCGCGCGGGGCGTTCCGAACAGCATCCTATATGGAAAAAGCCGTTCGCTCCGGCTTCGGCTTGTCACCGCCGTTTCCGAGCCTCAATGGCGGGCCGCCAGCATCCTGAAGCCGGCGGGCCTTCACCGTGGTGCTGCCGCGACATACGCTCGTATCAGCGCTTGATGCCGTCAAAACTCGCGGCGATGCCGCGCTGGAACAGCGACCAGTCGAAGCCGAGCGCCAGCGCCACATAGCCGCGCTCGATCATCGCGATTGGCCTGTTCGGCCGTGCGCGCCACGCCGCCGATCGGCACGCCGCTTTTCAAGATGCCTGCCTCGGCGCGCGCCATCAGCGCCACGCACCTCGGGATCGTCGGGCAGGCCGCGCTTGTTGATGGAGGTTGCGAGATCGCCGGGGCCGATCACGGCCAGGTCGATGCCGGGGACTGCCATGATCTCGTCGATGCGGTTGACCGCCTCGACATGCTCGATGGTGACGATGCAGATCATGTCGTCGTCGGCGGTCGCCATGTAGTCGGCCATCGAGACGCCCCAGCGGAACGGGGCGTGGAACGGGCCCCACAGCCGCTCGCCGCTGCGGCGGATAGCGCACGCTGCGCACGGCCTTTTCGGCGTCCGCGCGGCTGCAGATCATCGGAAAATTGATGCCGAGCGCGCCGATATCCATCGGCGCCTTGGCAAGCCACGGCTCATTGGCGGCGATCCGCACCATCGGCACGCATGGCGTGCCGGATGTCGCCACGATCATCGCATGCGCGGAGCCGAGATCGATCGGGCCGTGCTCGAGATCGACGATGATCCAGTCGAACCCCGAGCGCGCCATGATCTGCACGGTCTGGATGCGGGGAATGGTGGCAATCGCGCCGAAGGTCGGACGGCCCTCCCGCCACAGCTTGCGCAGGCGGTTGAGCGGGTTGAGCGTCGCGGATGTCACATGCAGAGCTCCGTCAGACACGAGTGCGCGCGAACGCTAGCAGCGCCGAATGACGAGAACAAGCTCACGCCGGAACGCGGCCGCCGAAAAACGGCATCAGCGCCTGGCTCAGCGTGTGCGGCCGTCCGAAGTGAAGATCATCTTCGGCGCCGGCCTCATCGGCTCACGCTCGCCGGGCGGCCCGAGCAGATCCGCAACGCGCCGCGCGATCGCGGGCGCCGGATCGATCCAGTCGACCGGCCATGGCGCCAGCCGTGACTGAACCGGTCCATCAGCAGCGGATAATGCGTGCAGGCCAGCACGACGGTGTCGGTGCGCGGCCGTATCGCTCTGCGCCGTCGCCGACAAAGCAGGGCGCGAGTTCGGCGGCGATATCCTGAGTCGCTCACCTCGACGCCGCTCAGCGCCGCTTCCGCCAGCGGAGGCGAGCTCCGGCCGAGCCGACCAGCGTCACCTCGCAGCCCTGCGCGAAATCGTGGATCAGCGCCTTGGTGTATTCGCGCTTGACGGTGCCCTGGTGCCGAGCACCGACACGCGTTTGGTCTTCGAACTGGCGCAGGCCGGCTTGATCGCCGGCACCGTTCCGACGAACGGCACTTTGTACGGCGTCGCGCAGATGCGACATCACCAGCGTCGAGGCGGTGTTGCAGGCGATCACCACCAGATCCGGGCGCGTGGGCCGCGATCAATTCGCCGACCAGCGGCACCACGCGGGCGATGATCTGCTCCTCGCTGTGGTGGCCGTAGGGAAAGAACGCGTCGTCGGCGACATAGACGTAGTGCGCGTCGGGCCGGGCGCCGACGATCTCGCGCAACACCGTGAGGCCGCCAAGGCCGGAATCGAACACGAGAATCGTCGGAGGAGCTGCCACGGCGCGATCCTAGCCGATCCGTGGTTACCATTCAGTTGTCACGTTGCATGCCCGGAGGGTATGCGCGACCCGCTCCGCCGCGTCAGCTTTCGCCGAACACGCGTTTGAAGATCGTGTCGACGTGCTTGAAGTGATAGCCGAGGTCGAACTGCTCGTCGATCTCGGCGTCGCTGAGATACTTCTTCACCTCGGCGTCTTTCTTCAGCAGCGTCTGGAAGTCGCCTTCGCCGCGCCACACCGGCATCGCGTTGCGCTGCACGCAGCTTGTAGGCGTCCTCGCGGCTGGCGCCCTTTTGCGTCAGCGCGATCAGCAGCCGCTGCGAATGCACGAGGCCGCCGAGGCGGTCGAGGTTCTTCTGCATGTTGGCGGGGTAGATCAGCAGCTTGTCGATCAGGCCGGCGAGGCGGTTGAGCGCGAAATCCAGCGTCACGGTGGCGTCGGGCCCGATCATGCGCTCGGCCGAGGAGTGCGAGATGTCGCGCTCGTGCCAGAGCACGACGTTTTCCATCGCCGGCGTCACATAGGCGCGCACCATGCGCGACAGGCCGGTGAGGTTTTCCGACAGCACCGGGTTGCGCTTGTGCGGCATCGCCGACGAGCCCTTCTGGCCCTCGGAGAAGAACTCCTCGGCTTCCAGCACTTCGGTGCGCTGCAGATGCCGGATTTCGGTGGCGAGCCGCTCGACCGAGGAGGCGATCACGCCGAGCGTCGCAAAATACATCGCGTGGCGGTCGCGCGGGATCACCTGCGTCGAGATCGGCTCCGGCACCAGGCCCATCGCCTTGGCGACATGTTCTTCGACGCGCGGATCGATCTGCGCGAAGGTGCCGACGGCGCCCGAGATCGCGCAGGTCGCGACTTCCTTGCGGGCGGCGACGAGGCGCTCGCGGGCGCGGGAAAATTCCGCATAGGCGTAGGCGAGCTTCAGCCCGAACGTCACCGGCTCGGCGTGGATGCCGTGGGAGCGGCCGATGGTCGGCGTCATCTTGTGCTCGAAGGCGCGCTTCTTCAGCGCCGCCAGCACCTTGTCGATGTCGGCGATCAAGAGGTCGGCGGCGCGGGTGAGCTGCACGTTGAGGCAGGTGTCGAGCACGTCGGAGGAGGTCATGCCCTGGTGCACGAAGCGCGCCTCGGGGCCGACGATTTCGGCCAGATGGGTCAGGAAGGCGATGACGTCGTGCTTGGTCTCGCGCTCGATCTCGTCGATCCGCGCGACGTCGAAGGTGGCGTCCCTGGCCTTGGCCCAGATCGTCTTGGCGGCCTCCTTCGGGATGACGCCGAGTTCCGCCAGCGCATCCGCCGCATGCGCCTCGATCTCGAACCAGATCTTGAAGCGGGTCTGCGGCTCCCAGATGGAGGCCATTTCCGGGCGGGTGTAGCGGGGATCATCGACGACTCTGACGTATTGGGGGTTACGCCGCGCTTTAGCAGAGCGGCCCCGGTGAGACAAACGCAAGGATGCCGGTGCTGGCGGCGCCACAGCCAGCGCCCGGCACGGGCCCGCGTCAATCACGAAGAGTGACTGACAGATAATGAAATCTGTCAGCGAGATATGCTATTTAGGTCTCCGACGCCACGATTGGCGTCACCGTGGCTCGCTGGCCGATCGACCGCGACGCCCTCGGACTTGGAGAGGACTATTGCTAAATGACGATCGAAATCTTTTATTTGACCGCCCAAATCCAGCGCTGGCTCAATCTCCAGGTGGCCCGCCATCCAGCGCAGGCCGCAAACTAGAGCCCGGGACGGTCCTGGCAACCTATCCGACGGCGAAACTGGGCCACGGCCTGGCGGGTGCATTGGCCTGATCGAATGGGGATGCCTGAGGGCTACTCGTTGACGAAACCGAAAGGTCGACACTGTCCCCAGCCGCGTGCGCGCCAGTGCGGTAGCCGGCAATCGCGACAGCGAATGCAGGCGGTGCGCGCATGAACGAAGCAGTGGTTTTGACCCCTGAGCGCATTCTGGAGGTCACCGAGGACGTGCTGCGTCGCTTCGGGCTGGCGAAGGCCACGGTCGTGGATGTTGCCCGTGCGCTCGATGTGAGCCACGGCAGCGTCTACCGTCATTTCCCGAGCAAGGCTTCGCTGCGCCAGGCCGCGGCGAAGCGCTGGCTCGACCGCCGTCAACGCGCCGCTTGCAGAAGATCGCGGAAGCGATCGGGACCGGCGCCGCGCCAGGCTCGAGCGCTGGCTGCGCACGATGTTTGCGATCGAAGTACAAGAAGGTCTGCGACGATCCCGAGATGTTCGCGACCTATCTGACGCTGGCGCAGGAGGCGTGCGAGGTGGTGAAGGCGCACAAGGAGCGCCTGCGTCGATCAGGTCGCGCATATTCTGTCCGACGGCGTGAAGCAGGGCGATTCCAGGTCGCCGACGTCCAAGCCTGCGGCGCGCGCGGTGTTCGACGCCACCATCCGCTTCCATCATCCCGCCCATTCCGAGGAATGGAGCGATCCGGCGCTGCCGGCGCGGATCGACGCTCTGCTGGCGCTGTTGCTCAGGGGCCTGGAAGCGCCGCGCGAAGCGCTAGATCGATCATCTGCGCGCGATCCGGCGCGCCTGCATCGCGCAGCGTCGACCTTCGCGTGACCCGATCCCTCCTTCGCATGGTTGCGCGCATGCGCCGCGTGTTGTTTGATATCCATCAAGTCCGGCGCAGGCCTGGCGCGATATGGATGTGCGGAGGAAAGCGTGCGGCTGGCCGTCTTTGCGGATATCCATGCCAACCGGCAGGCGTTCAGCGCGTGCCTCGACTGCGCGCGCGGCGCGCGGCGCGGAGCGGATCATCTGCCTCGGCGACTATCGTCGGATATGGCGCCGATCCGGAATGGACGGTCGATGACGGTGATGGACCTGGTCGAGCGCGGCGCCATCGCCGTGCGCGGCAACCACGACAACGCCATCGGCACTCCAGCGGAAACCATGAACGCCGAAGCCCAGGCCGCGATCGAATGGACGCGCGGCAGGCTCAGCGCGGCGCAGCGGCGTTTCTGGCGGAGTTGCCGCTGACGCTGCAGGAGGACGATCGCCTCTACGTTCATTCCGGAAGCCAGCAATCCCTGCGAGATGGCGCTACGTGCAGACGACGCCGGATGCCGCGCGCAGCATCATGGCGACACCGAGCCCATGATCACATTCTGCGGCCACATCCACCAGCCGGCGCTCTATTCGATGTCGTCAGCCGCGAAGATGACGAGTTTTGTGCCGACCTCGGGCGTCCCGGTGCAACTGCTGCGGCGGCCGGCGCTGGCTGGCCGTGCTCGGCTCGGTGGGACAGCCCGCGCGACGGCGATCCGGCGGCCTCGTTTGCGATGTTCGATACCGAGCAGCCCGGAAATCACCTATTGCCGCGTGCCGCTTACGATGTCGAGGCGGCGGCGGCGCGGATCCGCGAGAACGGCCTGCCGCTCTGGCTGGCCGATCGCCTGCTGGTCGGGCAGGTGAGCGATGGCCAAGCCTTCCATTGCAGCCGGGCGCGGTCATCGATGGCTTCACCGATCGGCGAGTGCGTCCATCGCGGCGGCATGGCGACGCTGTGGAGCGTGACCCATCCCGGCATCACCGTGCCGCTGTTGATGAAGGTGCCGCGGGTTTCCGGAAGGCGAGGATCCGGCGGCCATTGTCAGTTTCGAGATGGAGCAGATGATCCTGCCGCGGCTGTCGGGACCTGCACGTGCCGGCCTGTTTCGGCACCGGCGATTTCGCGCGCCAGGCCTATGTCGTGATCGTGAGCGCATCCCGGGCCAGACGCTCTACAAGCCGGCTCGACGAGCTGCCGCTGCGCTTACGAGGAGGCAAGCGCGTGCATCGGTCGGCAAGATCGCGATCCGCGCTCGCCGACCTGCATCGCGCAGAACGTCAGCTAAAAAAAAAGGTCTTACGCATACGATTTCGAGGGCCTGTTGACCTGCTTTCTCCCGCTTGAATAGGACGATCAGGACGATAAAAAACGGAATCAACGAAAGTGCAAAAAAGAGCGGTCCGCCGCGATGATGAAGGGGACTATTGATGATGTCCGATCCCAGTGGGTGCTAGGAAGAGAGAGCACCAGTATCCGAAACGCGTTTCGCACTGCGCCTAAAGGCACCACTCAGGGCCAGGAAAGCACGGTTGCGAGCTTTGGCGAGAAACATATAACTGAGCAGGCTGGTGATAAAAAGGATTAAGCTGGAGCGAACTCCACTGCATTCCCGGGCAACCTCGATCGCGAGGTTCGGAGAGAAACACCAGGCCTTGACGAAAATAGGTCTGCCCAAACAAATTCATGAAGACGGCATAGATCTCCGCTGAGGCGTGCTTGAGAGCGGTTTCGAGGGCGGTCGTGAATGCCTCAGGAAAAGGAATGATAAAGGCGAGGAACGCAATTGGGAACAGAGTCTGCCGACAAAAGACGGCCCCAAAGCGAAAACGGCTGCCCCAACGAAAAAGCTATAGAAGCTCGCGACTGTAATCGACAGGAAATCGTTCGTGCAGCGCCGCCGCCCCCTCGCCGGAACCTCCAGTAGAGCAGTAAAGAGTACCGCCCGCGACGGCAAATGGGATTGACGAAAGAAATGAACCGCGGCGCGGTTGAGTCAGTTTGGCGCGTTGAATCCAGACGAGATAGGCAGAAACGAACGGAATAAGGATTAAGCGTGGAATACAGAGAGCCGTAGCTGCAATGCGTATCCAAGCCACTTGCCCAACGGAACAATGAAAGCAAGTATGATAACTCCGGCCAGGATTATGAAAATCTGGAGTGAAGTCCTACTCCGCGATGGCAGAGGGACTTCAGCCAAGGATTTCGGAGCCGGGATCGTTTCGGGTCTCATTCGCTAAGCGAAACGGCGCAAGGATATGGGAAAAGAGGCACCGTTAGTAATCAGACCTGTGGATACTGTCGGACAAAGACAGAAACGTCAATTAAGTCGAGACTGAAACTCTTGCCGTTACTCTGTTGCAAACCAGTGACTTAATCAGGTGTCGCGAGGGACGCCGGATAATTGACTTGGCTGAACCCAATGCGGAAAACGCTTCTGCAGCGCCAACAGCCCGTCCGGCAGGCACTTGGCAGAGAGGAGGCTTTCCATGGAATATTATTTTTGCAACGCTTGGGTGCGTCAGAGACTTTTAGTGGTGGTCATGAGTAAAGAACTGGACGTCTGGATCGTGACGCTGCAACCGACTGCATTAAACTTTGACGAATACGCCGCGATCCTCCGGAGTCAGAAAGAGCTCGCGCATCGCGGTTTGCGAGGCGCTTGATCGCGAGAGATTCGTCATGGCCCACGCAGCTCTGAGAAAGATTTTGTCTGATTACTGTGACACTGCGGCTGGAACCCTGGAGTTCGAGTTGAACCTATGGAAAGCCTGATTACGCGATTTCTCCCGATATTGATTTACCCCCCGCATTCTGGGGAATTGGCAGCAGTGGCCGTGGCAAGGGAAAGCGCGAGGTGGGGTGGACGTGGAGGAGATTCGAAGTGACGCACTCAACGACGGGGTCGTCGAGCGCTTCTTCTCTCCAGGAGAGGTAAAGAAACTCAAAAGTTTGGAGGGGGAAGAACGGATCCTGGATTTTTCCGGTGCTGGACGAGAAAAGAGTTTATTTTGAAAGCAATTGACGTGGCATTTCTTGACGAAGACCTGGGTCAGCAGAAGTGACTTTAGGGAGGGATGAAATCCCGAATTGCTCTACTGACTCGTGGCGAAAACGCTTCGACGTGGCAGATGTTTCCATCTGGAACCGAAACAAGGCTATGTCGGAGCGGTTGCTGTTAACGGACCAGCGGTGGCGAACGTGTAGTCCTTAAAAGTGGCCGAAGCACAAATAAGTTGATTCCGGTGGACTCCGGCACGATTATAAGGCGAGTTTAAAACCTGGAATCTTGATTGACCTGATGAGTCAATCGGTTCCCCTTTCCGAGGGGTGGCAGAAGAAAGAAGAGGGGAAGAAAGAAGAAACTTAAAATACCGGCCAGCCCCCCGGCGGACCAATCAAAGAATTCGAAAAGAAAACGCTACGCCATGTCAGTTTGTCGCGTTTTTAACGGTGGGTCACCCAGTCCTGCTTACTTAGTTACCAAAGCGACAGTCCTCCTGACTGCCTTTCGAACATGCAGGCAATCGCGAACGTTCATACCATCGCCGCAAACAGACAGCGGTTCTCGAGCGATGACCTGTCGAACAGATGGGGATGAGTTTTCTGGAACTTGCGTCGGTCAAGGCTGGATCACCTGTATAATGAATCCAAATTGACGAGCTTCTCGTGGAGATTGCTGCTTGATGATGTAGCAATAAACTTGAGCCGATAAAAGCCACGCCGCCTGTAATAAGTAGATTCATCCGATTAAAATGTCGATTATCTAAAAGTGGTAAGAGATCTGAAAACCGTATTGATCACTATTGTAAGTAAAGCCTTCAGCGGAGGACTCGTTTCTCGCTGTGCTGGTAGAAAATAGAGAGGTCGCCTTTCTGGAAAAGCCTGCAACCGAGATTAGCAGAAAACGACACTATGTCGTCCGAACGACTCGTTTCGAGAGTCGGTTGGAGTCCCCGCGTCAACGTTTTGATAGTCCTGTCAACCCGCCAAAAGGTCCAGGTGAAGCACTCCGAAAAAAGCATTGCCGCAGTCCAGCAGAAATGCTGAACGTTTCCGCGGCTTGAGCCTCTACAAGTGAGGTGCCGACACTTTGATTCGCAGAGAGAGAAAATGTGGTTGCCTCCCACGGGGTATAGCTGATTGATCCTCCGAAAAGAGGGTTTAGCTGATCCTCCAAATCGGTGTCCAGGAACTGCCGGAGTTCAACACCGCCGTTCGTGGATCAATAATATTTTCGGCCTGGGGTTCCAACCTACGCGTCCCTGAAGTTGCTCGTGCGTCATGTCGGCACCGAAGTCCTGTTTTGTATAACCACCGCCGACTCCGAGGCCTACCAGAGTTTTTTTCGCTCCAATGATAGTTTGCCCAATTCATCGAGGACCAACCGATGGAGCTGTTGTGCGCTTCGGCCTCGTGAATGGCTTCTGACTGAGGTTGAACTCGAAAGAGGTCTTATCTGAGTATTGATATAAAGCCGAAATGACAGCGTCGTGACTCTGCTGCGGCGCGTGCTTGGGCTCCAGTTTCGATCAGCGGCGAAACTGTTTTGAAAAATCGTAACGAAAGGTGAACGTCCAATCGCCAACACCAAAATCGCGTGTTTGCAGAAGCCGAATGGTCGATACCGTCCTCGAATGCGCTACTGGAATACTTCAGCGTGGGGCATGTAACGAAAGGAAAGGTGCCGAGATTGAGCACAGCGCCTGGGCTGAAATCTCGTTCAACGCAGTGGTGACCTGGTTTCCGGGCGTGAAATTTAGACCATCGCCGTAAGTAAAGCGATTAGCTCGCGAAGGGATAGAAGCCGAAGGGGCCCCATTGAAGAGGATTGTCGAGGAAATTTTCTACGGGAGGGGTTCCCCAAAAGGCAGCCGCCTGCTCGTGGACGAATGCCAAACTGGCGGTTGCGCCAGAAGAAGCATAATAGCTCGCGGGAGGACGCGTTGGAGGCACTTCAGCCGGTGGAGATGGAAGGCTTGGCGCCGCTTCGCGCCAAACTGAATAATCCTGAGCATTCGCCGCAACCGAAAACCCCACAAAGAACTCCAACCTGCGCCCCTAAACGACAGGATGGAGAATGGCCCAATCGAATTAAATGTGTTTTTATGTGTTTTGTGTGTTTTGCGCGGCTGGCAATGTGTTTTCTCCAGGGTATTCTCAATTTTGGAGTTCCTTCCGATCAACTCCCAGCTTCAGGTTGTTTTTCTGAGGCACCATCCGGCCACAAACGCGCAACGACGTCACGAATCAATTTCGCGTCGTCAGCCGTCATAGCCGCGGCTTGTCGAATGACCGCGCACAGTTGCAACTTCTGTTTCTCGAGCAACAGTTTCTCGCGACGAAGGCGAAGCTGTTCCAACTTTAGTTCCTGGTCTTTCAGCGCAGTCAACCAGCGGGCCGCTCGCGACAGTTCAAACTCACCAAAACCAGTGTTGCTGCAACTTCAAAGGCGTGATGAGTCAAAGCATCCGCAGCCGCTTGCTGGATCAACTCCGCGTCATTCGCCGTCATCGTCGCGCCCCGCGCATAGTCCTCGTTCTCCCGTGTAAGGGTGCATTGCGTTCGCGCTGATAGAAGCGGCGAGGGAAGTGATGTGCGTTCGAATATCGAAACCCTCGGGCTGGCGTGGCGCGCAAATCTTTTCCAAGACTAGCTTGATGGGAAGCGTTTCAATCCGCGACCAGGGAGGTCCTTCTGTTCGCGTTCGAGGCTGTCGAGAATACCGATCCGTGGTGAGAGGTGTCCTGTTTGCACATACGCTAACAGGATCAATTAAAAGATAGAAGCCAACCAGATTGGCGATTCCTGACAACTATTTAATCGAAGATGGACAGGAGCCGAGAAGGGATCGAACCTCGCTCTCCCCTTACCAGTTTCCCGGTAAAGTGCTTCTTCCAACTAAGCTACGGCCCCGCGCCAATAAAATTAGGATGCCCTCACTTTCAAGATTTCAAATGAATTTGATTACTCAAATGAGTCAGTATCCAATCGCTTTGAAACCGACTTGAGTCCTTCATTGATCGAGAGAATCTGCTCCGAAATCCCTCATTATGAATCCGGACCGAGGGTTCTCAAGGCTCTCCGAGTTCCTCGAGCGATCCCGGGGCTAGAGTTCGTTGAAAAATCAACACCATTTTCGCGGTGGGGCGAATGCATTGACTTCGTTGCGCCTCCATCACAGATCGTTACGGGATATGCTCAGTCGGCACGCCTTCGTCATTGCATCCGCCGCGCTCGCACACTGAACTGCCGTAATTTTCAATAGACTCCTAGTGCCTCAACAGGTTCTGAATTATGAATATCGATTGAGATTCCGCAGGTCGTGTGAGATGCGTAGAAAGACGCGACTCAGCGCCAACGGCGAGGATGATAATTTTCGAGTTACCCAAAAATTAAAAACTCCCGCAGGAACCCTACAGGAGCTTCAATCATCTGAAACAGATTGGCTCAGTTACTGAGTGCGGGCGCGGAAGAAACGCATCGGCTGTGCCGCACTACGCGATTCGTTAAACGTGGCCACTCCTGCGTTGGCGACGCGGTTGGTAATATCGGCCTGTAGTCCCGCAGGTTTATGCTCGATTCAAACGTAACCGTCGAACCTGTTGGTGCATTTACAGTCAGGCGGATTGAAGTCGCGGTCAGCCTTGAGTTCACGACAGGTCCAGAAGGCGCGCCAGCGCTGAAATCTCAGCCGAAAATCGCTTCAATCCCGCGCTGTTCACGGCGGTAAATCGCAAAAGTACGTTGGCCCCTGAAGGTAAGTCAGAAATGTCAATTGAAGGGGTTGCCAGAAAATGATTGAGAGTATTGTCGACTTACAGTCCCGACGTGGACGCGGTAGCTGACGACATCCGGCCCGATTGGCGTTCCAAGATAAACTGAACGTTTGTTGCGGCGCCACTGGCACCATCCCACCCCCGAGAGCCATCAAAAGCCGCGAGGGACCGCTTTTATCGTTCTCATTCTCATTTATTGCCTAGCAGGCTGTGTGCCTTCCCAACCCGCCAGAAATATGACGGAATTGGTTGGGGGAACTGCCTTCCTGAGTATAAGAACTTAGCATTGAATCAGGGAATTTCCAACTGTAGCTTACAAGCGACTGTAGTTACGAGGTTTGCAAAACTTCGCCCCCACAGCAGGCACCTTTGTGTGATGTAGCTGCCAATCTCGAGACAAGCCGTGGCGGCCGGAGAAGGGCGTTGCAAACATTGAGCGAATAGTGGCCTGCAACAATATGGAAGTCGCCGATGAGCTGCCGTCATCCCCCAAAGCCCGGGCGCGGACACCCGCAGAACAAGGCACGAGGTCCTCCGACCGGACGTCCGGAATAAGACGCTGAAGGACTGGACGAAAGCAGCTGAGAAGGAACGATGGATTTCTTCCAACCTTCCCCCAGTTTTTCCGCGCCAACTTCCAAAGGCGCCGAAAGTGAGCGTTTCAATGTGTGTCACGCGGCGCGAATATCAGTCTGAAATAACCTTCGCGCTTTAGAGCAAGGACTGCGTTCGGGCCGGAGGAATCTGAGCCATCGATCATCTGGTAAAATGAACGCCGCCGAGGAAAGGAAACTCAGGGTTGGGCATCGGATAATCAGCGTGTTCACCAAATGACGCTTCCGGGATTAGCTCATAGCATTCCACGGAAAGGCACGATGCGGCATGTCAACAATGCCCATCCGGGCGACATCACTGTGAAGGCCGGCGCAGTTGATAAGGAAGCGTGACTCGTAAGAATCAGCTGTTGTATCGATGCGATGCGCGGCCTGTGCGTCCCAGGTCGATAACACGAGTCCCCATTTTGACGACGCCTCCGCGTTCCTGAAACAAGCTTGCCAACTTACCGGAAACTTCTCGATAGCTAACGATCCCGGTAGTGGGGAACGCGCAGGCCCGCCAGACATTGAACGTGAGGTTCGATTTTTACGAACCTGTTCGGCAGTCAGCCGAGTGATATTCGCCAGGCCGTTCTGGAGCCCGCGCTGGTAGAGACTCAAGCAGCGGAAGCTCTGCCTGATCGCAGGCAATAATAACTTTTCCGCAGACGTCGTGTTTTAGACCGTTCTCCCGGCAGAACTGGACCATGGATTGGCTTCCTGCTTTTGCGGAACTGCGCTTTGAAGCTGCCAGGTTTGTAATAGATCCCGGAATGAATGACACCACTATTGCGCCCGGTCTGGTGTTGCGCGAGTTGTTCCTCTTTCAAGCAGCTGGGCCACTTTAATTCCGGGTTGAGCACGAGTCAGGGCGTAAGCGGTGGCCAAACCGACGATGCCGCCGCCAATGATGGTGCAACGTATTACTGAATGGTCAGGCAGCCACGGAGGCCGCGCCGATCATGAAGAAATCTGGAGTTTGGTTGGAACAGCAGAGATCGCGTTTCAACTGACGGATCGATTCCTGCCGATCAGGGTCAATTGATCGAAGAGTGGGAGAATGCATTGATCCTGACTCTGTTCGCTTTGGACGAGCGAGCCGCCTGCGCGCCAGGGTTCCTTATTTTGCGCGGTCTCTTCGCGATGCGAGCATTACGATTCCGCGGCGAGTCGCTATGCCACGATCGAGCATGGCTTGCATTACTCACGCTGATCCACGCCCTCTGGAAGCCGAACACAATAGCTTTGCCAGTTGCTTCAGGCCACCAGTTTCGTTCGAAAGGAGTTACCAGACCAGAAATGTCACGAAGAAGCTCGTTGTAGCGCTTTGCGATTCACGACGACGCGGAACAAGTCCGCTTAAACGCTTGAGCTGCTCTTCACGGCCAATGGCGGCCTGACGTCGGTCATGCGGTAGTTGAAACCGAGTTGCGGATAGCTTCGAAGATCACCTTCGCGGAACCGTGACGGACCGTGTCCGGCACGGACATGCCGTGCTGCCGCCAGAGACGGAATTGCGCATCCCAATCCCTGTGCTTTGTCGTGACTAATCCTGCCGTCGCCCGTGGAAAGAATTTTGCGCGGATGAAATGAAAAACAAGCTGCATCGCCGTGGCATTTGCCGATCTTCTCCCATTTCCAAAGAATTTCGCTGCCGATCGCGGGCAGCATCTTCGATCAGCGGAACTGGCGCTTCTGTGATATCGCAAGCAGCGCAACCATGTCGCAGGGCATTCTGATTTGGTACGCACAAGATCGCTTTTGTTTTTTGGCGAAATGGCCGTCTCCACGAGGCGAGGGTCCATATTGTATGTGTCGCGCTCGCACATCGACGAATCATTAAACCGCCCCGCAGTAGCGAACTGCATTAGCAGTCGCCACGAACGAGTGGCTGACTGTTATGACTTCATCCCCTGGCCCACGCCCGCGGCAAGAAGCGCCGATGCAGCGCTGTCGTGCAGTTTGAAACGGCGACAGCGTGCGGCGCGCCAACGGATTCGGCGAACTCCTTCAAATGCAGCTACTTCCGGCTCCCTGAGTAATCCAGCCGGAAAGTATCACCCGCCTGACTGCCTCGGCTTCGCGTTCGTCCAACGAAGGTTTTGCGATTGAATCATGATTTTCTAGTGTATGGCTCGAATCGAGCGTTTCTCTTATTTCAAACTTGCGAGGGGCGCTGATCCCCGCATCAGGCGGCGATGGCCTGTTGCGTTTTAACAGTGTGCTTCCACCAGGCGACCAGGCGGGCGCAAACCGTCTTCCAATGATACCTGGCTTTAGTGCCGAGGCGCTGCTGGTGCGGCTTTGTTTACGTCAGCAAGCCGACGCCATACGGGAGTTGCTTTGCGAGCAGGACCGTATTCCGGAGGGAGATCCATTCCCATGACGCGACCGAGTGTTCAGCAAGTTCAGTGAGGCTGGTTTCGGCGCCGCTGGCAATATTGATAACGTCATCAGTGACTGAGGAGGTGGCGGCCATGATATTCGCGCGCGCGACATCGTCGACATAAACAAAGTCCATTGTCTGGCTACCATCGCCCAGAATCAAGCAGGGCTGGCCCTTGGAGAGACGTTCCATCCAACGGATCATGACTTCGGTATAGACCCCAAAGGCATCCATGCGGGGCCGTAAACGTTGAAGTAGCGGAGGGCAACATAATTAAGACCGTGCATTTCTGTAAAAGTTTTATTCTCGCCATAAAGCTTGATCGCGCCATAAATTGTCCGGATTCATACCCGTGGTGATTCTCGTTAGTGGGGAATTCTTCGGCCTGGCCATAGATCGAGGCGGATGAAGCGTGACGATGCGTTTAACGTTATTCGCGACGGCGGCCTCGAGAACATTAAAAGTGCCGGTGGCGAGAACTTCATGAGCAAGCCGAGGATCTTCCGCGCACTGCGTGATTCGAATCGCGGCCTCATGAAAATAATATCGACCCCCTTTGGTGATTTCCGAAGGAGAGCTCGGGTCCCGATATCGCCTTCAACGAGATTCAACGTTCCCGAGGCTATGGCCGACTTCCAATGTTTTGCCGCCGACGGCCTCGGGTGTAATTATCGAGAATAATCACCTCGTCAAACCCTTCGGCGACAAGTTTATCAGCGATATGGGAACCACAAGCACTGGCACCGCCGTAATTAACGCAATGACCATACTTCATAAAGGATACTTTAGTAAGGGATCAGGGATTGCAGTCAAACGGAAACTTATCGTTTCGCAACACCAACATGACTTTCGACGTCAGCGGAGGGTACTCTCCAAAAGACGGATTCGCTCCAAAAGAAGCCGCTTTGAAAGGCCCAAAGTGTCTCGGGTTGATTTAATGATAACCGCTGGAACGCAAGGAGTTCCGGAAACAGGAATAACTTCAAACAAGCGGAGAATTGTGTCCCCGGTTAGCACGTCAACCCAACCTTCCGTCGTTGAGCGACCGACCACTGACCTGGGATTCTGCCCCGGTAACAGGGCGGGTCTTGAAACGGCCGCTGGTGAGATAATCAACGGTTCTCCCTGAAATAGTGAATGCGCCTGGCGACGGCGGCGCAAGGCCGCGGATAAGCCGATCGATCACGACTGTCGATGCGGACCAGTCAATTTCGCCGTTGTCGGAGGGAATACGAGCGCACCCGTAAGTGGCTTTGGCGTGGTCTTGCGGGCGGCCCATGTCACTGCTGAGCATGATGAATGACAGCACTGCCGAGTTCCCTTCCTGGAATTGCTCAGGCGCTCGTAGAGGGAGTTTGCGGTGTCGCGAGGCAGGATTGGTATTTTTCCTGATAGAGAAGATTTCCACTGTCCAACCCGGGAACTACCGTGCGAATACTGATTGCTGCAAATGGATCTGCCATTTATTACAGCCCAGTTTACATTGGCACGGCCGCGGGCATTCGAGGCAGGGGAGAGAAGTGGACGTTGACGAATTTGACAGAGAAAGAATCGACGCAGGAAGAACTGATTAAACGACGAGATCACTACAGCGTCGGGATTCATCTCGGCGATTTGAGCCGCTATTTCTTTGGCTTCGCAGAGAAAAAGACAGGAATATCGGCCGTGCGAGCCACGGTGCGGACGGGGTCGTCAAGGGATGACTTGATCCCGCACAATTCCACAGACGGCGCAATTCCGAAGGAGTGGAATTGAGCGCCGTGGAGAAGCTGGCCCCATCGATCAAGAAAACGCGATGATTCCGAGCGGGCTGTGTCATTTCATTAATCCCGGAAGGTCCAACACTTGAGCAATCGTATTGGCTGTCCGGTAGTGATGCCTTCTCGAAAAACCACTTCGGCCGCTTTAAGGCCGCTGACTTGCAGGCGGACGACAGAGTCGGGACCAATCGCGGAGAGCAGGATCGCCATATGCCCTGGACGCGGAGGCGACGTGGGCCAAAAGCTTTAAGTTGTAATTCTTTGAAGGCATCGCGATCGATATCACCCCAGAATTGCGCCACCACGGCACCGGAAGCGAGAAACCGAAGCGATATGAGCCGCTTCACGCGCGCTAATGCGCAGGCTGGCTCGGCTTCAAAGCAACAACCACGGCGTCCCAGATATCGGCGGTTAAGGAGCCGACCGATGTAAAAAGCGTACGTTTGCCCCCAAACCGGAAAGGCCCTTTAAAAATCGAAGTGTCGAACTCGTTGTCGATAGAAGAGCGATGCGATTTCGGTAAACCGGCAAACCAGCATCGTGCAGTGAAGCTTTACGCAGAGAGGCCCAAGATAGGAAAAACATCCACCGATTCATAACGCTCGTTGACGCCGACAACCGGGATTTTCCGGCGATGACAAGCCGCAACATCTATATCATCCGGTCGAAATTCCCATGCTCAAACATGAGCGCGATGACAGCTGCGCTGGCAGCCTCTCGGACGATATGCGCTGAGATGGGCCGCAGATGACCGCTATTAGTGACGATATCGACTTCCTCCCAGAATATCAATGGGAATCGTTTCCACCACACCTGGTCCTGCACCCCGCCCTCCCGCGCCAGTTTCTGCGTCCATTCGGTGACCTCCGCCACTGAACCGTACGAAGTAGGGCGAACCTTAGCGTAAACCTTCTTCGCGTTTGCCATGGCAGCTGCAACGGCGGTCACGCCGCATGATCCACTGGCTGCCTCTGTAAGAACGGTAAGCCCGCTCAGATCCAGTTCGCTGGCCTTGATTGTTTGCCGCGTCAACGAGTGCAGTCTTCCCACGGAAAGCGCGCCCGGCACGGCCTGAGGAGCGGTTGTCATAGTTAACTACTACATAATCGGAAGGATGCACCCGCTCCAACCGAAATCTTTGCGATCTTGCCAGAGAACGATAAATATCCCGGATAGACCCTTCACGCCGCGATCGTCCTTAACGGCACGGCTCGAGCTTTTAATTCGGCATGAAGTTAATCTGATAATTGCCAGTTAAGCCGTCGAAGACCGCATAGTTGAGGCTCCCAATCACTTGAAGATCAAAAAGAATGGCGCTCCCGTTATACGTCACAAGGCGTAGCCTGTCGGCACCGGAACCATAACCTGCAGTCCACGAGCCGCGTCATTTGATCTCACAGAAAAAGTTTGCGAGTTATTGCTGAAATTAACCGCGGAGATGGAAGAAAGATTTCTTCCGTCAACCCAGGTGAGGAGTTGTTTGGCTGAGATGATTGGCACACCGCGCGCCTGAGCTGACTGAACGACGGAATCAGACAAGGGGTAAGTGATTTGTGTCTGTATGCATCAGCGCAACGTAGGCCCCGTAATAACCTTCGGACCCCAACGCCCGGTTGAAGCGTATCTGTAGTGAACGGATAGGTCTGTCTTGACTCATCGGTTATCTGAGTGGTGGCCTCGAAAATGCTGATCACTTTCCCCTGAGATGTCGCCAGGCGCATGGGCATTGCAGAACCGGTGAAGAGTCCAGGCCGATTCGCCACCCCAGCTTCAGGATAGTAGTAATAACTAACGTCGAGGCGAATCCCGTAGTTCAGGGCGACTTCCGGCAACATGGTATATCCGCTCCAAGCAAAGCAATGTGCCCGGTGAGTCGTGGGTGATGGCAGGCTCGGATAAGCGGTCTTGAACTGGTTCAGCTGCTGGGTAAAGAATGTGTTGAGAGCCGAGACTATAATTCTGACACCCTGTATTGAGGTGGAGGGCAATATCAAAGCCAAGTGCGCTGTAGGAGCTGCGGCTGCGTCGGCAATTGGGGTAATTGGATAGATATAGGACGAACTCCGCACTACTTCCAATCTTTGACTAAACCTGTCGGGGCGCTATAGGCCAAATATTGGTCGAAACGACCTTCTGTTCCGTTTCCGCCGTGATCGTCTCCGGCCTACGACGACGACAGCTTGTATCCATGGTGGAACAGAAACGGGGCAGTACTCCTCTATCAGCATTCATGCTGATAATCATGTTCGCCAGTAATCTTTGCTGCTCATCGGCCTGAGGGATCGCGATCTTATTGAAATCCACCCAGTCGGGCTTTGGATCAAAACTGGCGGCTCCAAAAAAGAGATCGTTGGGCCGCACCGAGGCTGCCCGTCTCGATCCTGGTCAACTAAGCTGGGCTCCCGCGCCGGGAAGGGCGGAACGCTCGGCGGCATGGAATGGGGTGGGGCCGTTGACGCCGGGCGCGCCTACTTCGCGGTGTCCGACATCCAGCAGCCGGAACCTGGCGGCCTGCACGCCATCGACATCGCCACGGGCCAGCGTGCGTGGTTCGCTCCGCCGCCACATCCCGTGTGCGAGAGCGGCACCGGCTGCAATGCCGCACAGTCGGCAGCCATCACGATCATCCCCGGCGCGATCTTCTCAGGCGCTCGAACGATGGTGCCCTGCGGGCGTATTCGACAACGGACGGCCGGCTTCTCTGGCGATCGACTCCAACCGCGGATTCGAATCGATCAATCGGCGTGCCCGCGAAGGGCGCGTCGCTGATCGGCCCCGGTCCGGTCGTTGCCGGCGGGAATGGTATGCGTCAATTCGGGTTACGGTGGGTTTGGTGGGCGAGCGGGCAATGTGTTGCTCGCGTTCGGGCTCGAGGCGCGATAAACCAGCCAGAAAGGAACCTCAGATGCGTGCTTGCATGTTGTTTGTCACCGGGTTGCTGGTGGGTGTCGGTCTTCACATCGGTCGCGGCCCAGAGCCCGAACGAGTCCGAACAAGGGACTCGTCCGGAGTGAATCACATCGGGATGAACGTCCCGAACCTCGACGAGGCGGTCGCGTTCTACACGAAGACGCTCGGCTTTCCCGAGGCGTTCCGCGTGAACGACGACAAGGGGCAGGCCCGCCTCGTGTACGTCCAGATCAGCAAGAACACGTTCTTCGAGATCCAGCCGGGCCCGGACGTCCCGCCGCGATCAACCACGTCGGCATCCATGTCGAGAACATGGCCGCCGCAACCGCGATGTTCAAGCAGCGCGGCGCGAACGTCGGCGAGATCTCGCACCAGCGACACCAAGGCGATCCTGAACAACATCACCGATCCGAACGGGATCCGCATCGAGCTCGCCGAGCTCCCGCCTGCAGTCGATGCATCGCCAGGCCATGAGATCGGTGGAGAGTAACGCCTCGCGCGCGTCGTATTCTGCTGTGCGGCCATGGCGTCTGATCGCGCCGCGCATCGCCTCGGCGCAGGACGCTTGCAGCAATGTGTCGACCCTCGCGAAATCGCTGCGGCAGACGACGATCGTGTCGTCGAAGGCGGTACCCGGCGGACCCGAAGCGCAGCGCTGCCGGCGTTCTGTGAAGTGCACGCGACGATTTCGCCGGTCGTCGGGTTCCCACATTGGCGCGGTCTACCGTCTGCCGGCGAACTGGAACGGCAAGGTGCTCGGGCATCGGTGGCGGCGGCTTCGCGGGCAACCTGACGCTGCAGGCCGCCGCGACGTGGTCTCGTCGCGCGGCTACGCGGTGATCCAGAACGACCTGGGGCACGACGAGCGACGGGCGCGCTCGATCCGTCGTTCGCGATCACGGCGCCCGGCAAGCCGCAACGTCGAAGGCGATCATCGACTTCGGTCATCGCGCGACGCACCTCGCGACCGACGGTCGGCAAGCGACGTCGTCGTCGAGCTGCTACGGCCGCGCGCCGCAGCACGCGCTATTGGCAGGGCTGCTCGACCGGCGGCACGCCAAGGCCTCGCGGAGGTTCAGCGCTATCCCGACGACTACGACGGCGTGATCGCGGGCGCGCCGGTCTACACGCCGCTCGTCTACTCGAACGCGATTCTGCAGGGTGCAGGCCTTTCACTCGAAACCCGAGAAGCAACCTGCTGCCCGCGCACGTGCCGCTCGATCCAGAAGGCACGTGCTCGCCGCGTGCGACACGAAGCGACGGCGTCGCCGACGGCATTCTCACCGATCCGCGCGCGTGCACGTGGGATCCGGGCGAGCTCGCGTGCAAAGCGCGCGGCGTCGGCCGAGTGCCTCACGCACGCGCAGGTCGAGACCGTGCGCCGCGTCTACGCCGGGGTGAAGACGAAAGACGGCGCAGTTCGCCGCGATGCCGCTGATGCGCGGCGGCGAGAGCGATTGGGTCGCGCGCATGATCGGCACGCCTGAGACAGCCGCGCGGCGCTCAACGCGCGTGCTCGGCGCGCCGTTCATGTCCTACATCGTGAAGGCCGATCCGTCGTATGACCTCATGACGCTTCGATCCCGGAGCGCGACATGGCGGCGCTCGACGGCGGCATCGCGGCGGCCGAAGTGCACCAGCAGAATCCCGACATCGCGCCGTTCGTCAGCGCGCGGCGGCAAGCTCCTGCTGTGGCACGGCTTCAACGACCCTGGTCCGAGCCCGCTCTCGACCGATCGAGTACTTCGACGCCGTGCGCGGACAAAGTGCCGCGCGCGCGAAGCGAGTGCGTGCTCTTTCCTCGCGCCTGGCGTGTTGCACTGCGGCGGCGGCGCGGGCCCGGATCGGTTCGACGCGCTGACGGCGCATGGAGCGCTGGGTCGAGCACGGCACGCGCGCCGGCGTCGATGATCGCGACCAAGGCGAACCGGCCGCTGTCGCGTCCGCCAGTGTCCGTATCCGCAGCTCGCCGCGTTACAAGGGCGCGGGCGATCCGAACGACGCGGCGAGTCGCCGTGCGGCGCACCGTGAGAGGCCTAGAGGGTCGAAAGCATGGCTTCCTGATTGCGGCTGGTCCGCGCTTCGATAGAATCTCCTTGAGGTGCGCCGTGAACGTTCGATTGCAGATCCTGGCGGTTGTCGTTGCCAATCCTGTTCGTTGTTACTGTGCTGTCAGCCCATCACCAGGGCCTGTCAGCTATTCGAAGCTGGAGACCGTCAAGGCACGGTCACGACGTTTCGTGTGGGCTAACCCGCACCCGATGATTTCCCTCGACGTCCGTCGTGACGACCTGACGATCGAGAAATGGAGCGTCGGCGGGCCGGCGACAAATCGCATGGCGGCCAGCGGCTGGAGCCGAGACAATCTCGCCGGGCGACGTGTTACCGGCATCGGCTACCAGTTCAACGATGGGCAGAAGATCATTCGACTCGGAAAGGGATCCTGCCCGACGGCAAAGAACTGTCCGTCTACGGTCGCTAGATGTTTTGACGTTGCGACGACGGCGACGCCGACCTCCGTCACGATGCACCGCGGTAGTTGACAGCCCCGTATCGTCGCGTCTTCAGTGGACAGATGCAGCAGCGGACGGAGGCGCGTGCACGTCGGGTTCGATGATCGGGCTGACCTGCCGCTGTCTCGCCGCCGCTGGCATGACGATCGACATAGAGATTCGCCGACACCGGAGTCGGTCTGCCGCGCGGGCTGAGGTGCCGAGTCGCTGCTGCCACCGCGGCATCGGATGCGGGGGCTACGGCGCACCGCGCAGCACGGCTGTGGCGGGATACCAGATTAATGCGACGCTCCCGCTGACGGTCCAAAAGTGGAAGCCACCGATGAGGCGTCACGATAAATCCTGTCGTCAACGCTCCCACGCCAATTCAGCCGCAGCACCATACAGACGTCCATAGATGCGCGGTGTCTGGCGTCGAGGCGAACGTCAGCCGGAGTTCCTGCCGGCCTCAGGACCGGTAACGACTCAATGCGCAGAGCAGGTGCTGCGCGCTGTCGTTTTTCCGGTTCTGGAACAGCTCGCAGAACTTCTTCGAGGGTCGCATTCGCCGGTAGTCCAATCGCCTTGGCATACTGCGCACGAGCGCGACGATATATGCCCGGCGGCCACCGCGAGACGTCATTTCCGCTCGAGTCTCTTGCGCTAACGATGAAAGCTTGATCTTTATCGATTCTGCCAGCTCCGAGCGTAATGCCAGACGTTCCCGATGCGCGCGTAATCGAGGACCGAATGCGAGGTTCGAGCTGATCGACATCCCTGTGAACGCGTTTCCCGATACGCCAACGTTGGCTGAGCCGGCCACCCTCGTCGATGCCCGTGCGCCCCGCTCCACGAGTGGGAAGAGCGCGGCGACAACGGTGACGAGGACGGCAACGAGTACGGTTCGACTGTGGGAGAGGCCCACAAGATACTCGCCGCTATGCATTTTGACAATCGTGTCTCCTTGCACCTTCATGGCGTCCGCTCACATCGAGGACATCAGGCGGTTCTTTCGTCCGTTGCCAGGAGACGGGACACGGCCGCGCCTCGGTGCTTTTGTGACGTGACGGTTGAGCTGGCTGGGTGTTAGGGACGATTCCGCAACTGGGTCGTGACGGCGGTATAAGTCGGAAGCACACCGTAGGGCTGACAGCAGACCAGGCGCGCCCCCAACACGAGTGCCTGCGCGCGAGTTGCTGCTCCGGGAGGCCGCGAGCGACGACTCAGTCCTCGCTGAGGGTCTGCTTAATTAAGGCCGCCATCGCAACACTCGACGGCGACGCCTCCTCACCTTCCAGGCTCAATGACGCCGACTCCTGTCGGCCGCCGAACGTTCTGGCTCACCTTCCATTTGTCGCACCAGCGCGTGATTGATATTCCTGAGTCCGACGATTTGCGAAGCCACCATCTTATCGACGAACTCGGCGGGTGCGTCGGTCACCACCACGGGGTATCCTGTTGGGGCTTCGCTGTGTTCCGTGTAAGCGCTCCACATGCGCTCGCACCCACGCTGAATCGTCGATAAACCGAAGCAGGCCGTGCGTGGCTTTACTACCGCATAGTTCCAGGTAGGCACGACCTCGCATTCGCTCGGGGCAATTAAGACGGCGCATGTCTGGCCCGTGGAAAATCACGAGCGCATGCGCATTGGGGATACATCCCGCCACAGCGCATTCGCACGAGCGATGTGGCCAGGAAGCGTCGCACCGGCACCCGCGGTGTCGGCAATGAGAAGGGGTCGTGGTTACGGCCTCCAGGTGGCCATTGGTTGTGGCGGCTACAAGCGTTCCAAGAGGGTAGCTACGGATGAAATCGCGCAGGCGTTCTGGTTTGTGTTCTTCAAAAGCTTTTTGGCAAGCTACATGGGCTCAAGCTCTGTTTGCATCTGCAGCCAACGAACGCTCGATTCTTCCAACGCGATGCACAGCGATCTGGCGTTGGGGGATCAGCGCGCAGGTAAACACCTCCTGTTGGCCGTATCCGACCGCTCGAAAAGGGCTCACTGCACACGGCCAGTTCACAGCGAAGAGCTCCTTTGGGATCGCGCGCGTTAACACTTCGTTCCCGTCTTCGCGGATCAAAGACGTTATCCTCGATTCGAACGCCACCGAACCCGCGCAATTTGTCCACGCGATCCCATCGCACACTGTTGTGATGTCTGTCTGCGAACATCAGGGTTGTCGAGCACATGGGCCGGAAAGTAGACTCCCGGTTCAACCGTCACGACGTGTCCAGCCTCGGAGCGGCAGATCAATGCGTAGAAATCGCAGAGCAGGTGCCTGAGAGCGCGGCCGGCCAGGCAGAAGTACCCACCGGCGTCGCGGACACCTAGGCCGACCATGCTGACCGATGCCGTGAGGAAAGAACAGCGCCGACACGCCTTCCTCAACAAGATCGGCGGCACTGCCGCGCAGAATCCGAGATCGATCAGTCCCTGTGCAATGTCGACCGCGGCTGAGAGGTGAACGTCGCGGTACTCGACTCCCGCACGACAACGTGCAATGGTCGCTCGCTGCACGTTCGAAACAAGCGCGTCACCTCGGCCTGTTCGGGACTGAACCGTCCCGACACCGGGTAGGTCCGCGTGACGTCACAGTCGTAGCAGCGGTATTCCGCGCCAGCGTCAATCAACACGAGCTCACCCACGGCCAGTACGCGCGGCGTGGGTAGGTGATGAAGCACGGCGGCGTTCGGGCCGGACGCCACGATGGAGTCGTAGCCGACCGCATCCGCGCCCCTTCGAAAAATTCTGCTTCAATCTCGATCTGCAGCGTCCGTTCCGATATCCCTGGAGCGACGACCGTCACGGCCGCCGCGAATCCGGCGCGCGTGGCGTCTGAGGCGACACGCATCCGCGCGAGCTCGACATCATCTTTGATGCGTCGAATGCGATCCAACGCCGTCCGGAGTTCCACAGCGATCTCCGGATTCGACGGCGCGTCCGGAACCGGTGCTCCGAGCTGTGCGAAGCGACGGCCACGCCGCTTGTCGAGCCATGGTCTAAGTTTAGAGACGGGTGTTCCCTTTTCCTCGGTGGTGCCACCGCTCCACAGCCGCTCATCAGCCCCAGCGACTGGAACGAACTCAGTCCAGCCCTCCGTGGGTCGTAGGCGAGGACGGCACCCGCGCGCTGCCGGTCGGTCAGGTAGAACTACTCACTGTGAGCAAAGAACGGATAGACCCGGTCGGCTCGCCCCGGAATCGGAATCAGAGCGCCGGCGCCGATGACGACTACTGCGTCAAAGGCATGCCATGGCGCTTCGACCGCGCGGCGTCGTCGTTCGATTGCCTTTGCCACCACTTGCGGTGATTCGTCGGCCGCGAAGGTTTTCGCTCGCATCCCTCATGATCTGTCGCTCGCCTTCCTGAACGCATTGCGCTTGGAAGAGACTTGAGACGCGTTCCACGCCAGTGGTAGTCCGGCAATGCAAATCGCCCTGGCCCCAAAGCGCGAGGTCAGCACTCACGATAGCCCTCCAAAATGGAAAGCGGGCCATCACCCGTCTTCCGGATGATGGCCCTTGTCGTGATCTTTATTGGCGGTAAGCGGCCTATGTCATCCGGACTGGAACTCGCGCGCGCGGGCTCCGCGGGTTTCCGGGGATCGCCAGCCGCACTGCGGTCTCGACGCGGGACGAGATGCTCCGCGGCTACGCGAGTCCAGCGAGATGAGTGGCGGCTTGCGCGCGACATGCTGGCGTGAGTATACGCTCAACTCAAATCGGATCTGCAGGCGAGACACTCAATGGCCAAGGACTTTCATGAATGGGCGTTCGAGTCGGCGGGAACCAATCCGCTTGGCTGGCAGCAGTCAGCGAAGAACCTGCTCGCATAGCGGCCGGACGCGGTGAAGGCGCGCGTGGTTGATGTCTTCGATGGCGGAATGCACTCGCTCGCTACCGTGCAGGCCATGCTCGTCGGAATGGCGCTCGAATGCCTACTCGAAGGGAATGTGGATCAAGAAGCACAAAGCCTGGAAGAACACACCGTCCTAGGACTCACCTTCGGAGGCAAGAAGCCAAAGGTGCCGAACGGGAAGGGGCGGATCTGTCGGCGATCACGAACTCGCTGCCGCTCGCCGGATGCTGCAGGAGTCAGCCTTAGGCAGGGCGAACGGGCGGTCCTGCAACGGTTGTCGGGATTCATCAAATGGGGCGGCCGGTATCCGATTCCGACGACGGCTGACCAGATGAAGCCGTCGAGTACCGGCGGCGGCCCACAGTCGCTCAAATTACGTCTCCGCTCAAGAACTCAAGCTCGCTCAGAAGACTTGGCGCGGCGCCTGATGACGCGGAGGTTGAACCGTGGAGGCCCTAGCGAGCTGGAATGCGAGGCAGACTCCGGATCCGGAAGGGCACACGTGCGCCTTCAATCGACCAGATTTTCGAGACAACCCGCGCGCGCGGCCATCGTTGCGGAAGGGACTGCGCGAAACGCCTCGTGGCCGGGCGTTCTGAAGAACTCGGACGGACGACGTTGGTCGTGCTCGTCGACGATGTCGCAATGTTCCACGGCGATTGCAGACGACATGCTTCGCGGTGGTGCCGATCGAGAGAGATCATCATCGAGCGGAACCGCGGCGCAAATCTCGGGTGAGTTCAGCAGCGCTGCGGTGAGCCTCATTGGGCAAAGCAAGAACATTCGACCTTTCGATCCCGCGTCGGTGCAGACGGATACGTCGGTCGCGGAATGCACCTGATGACTCGCGTGCAAGAAATTCTTCGGGTAAAGCCTGGACTCGGTGTCGCGATACGCCGAGCGACGGCGTCTGCTCCTGACTGCGGCGCACGCAGACGTAATCACCGGCGACTTCATGACGAAGCAGCGAGATCGGTATGAGCCTGTCGATCATTGGGAACCAGGTAATGGCGGAGGCTGCGGCGACGCTGAAGAAGCACTGAAGTTCGATATCCAGCCGCGCGGGAACTTCGGCGCTGGGAATGAGCCTGAAGATCACCCACAAGCCTGAGCCCATCAGGTACTCACGTCTGAGGAAGCCACGGAGACGGCGCTGACCTGTGATCGCCGCACGCTTCAATCACACAGATCTATCAGAAGTGTTCGCATTCTGCCCCCCATTGCGCGGCGCACAACTCACTTCAAATCCTGAAAAAGAACTTCGAAGTGATCGAGAAGATCGTGGCGCCTTGCAGGCCAGGCGGAATCAGAGGTCGTCGAACACGTCACGCAGGATGCTCTCGAGAACGCGGTTTCCGGCGTTCGACGCCTTCGGCCGCGAAGTCTCCGCGTCGCCGCGCCTCCGCATGCACCGATCCGCAGAAAGCGGCGTCCATCTCATTCCAGAACATCAGCGGCGCCAGGAACAACATTCGGCAGCGGCTCTTCAACATAGACATCGCGGCGCCGCTCACTGCCGATGAGTGGAAGCAGGTTATCAAGGCCTTCCAGAAGCGCCATCTCATTAGCTCACAAGATGGGCATAGTCGATGACGGGTATCTTAAGGCGACGGGTGACACTAAGCGCGGTATTGGGCCGCAAGATCAAGATCGGATCAAACGGCGAGGCGCGGGAACTGAACCGATTCCTCATGCTCGTGGGCGAGCACTTAACAAAAGAGTCTCGGAGTCTAGGCGAAGCCCTACCTCGTCGATCGCGGGATACGTCTACTCTCGCGGTAGCTTGGACTCTGCAATCCAAGCGGACAACGCTGGCGGAACCAGTGTTCGTTCAGATATTCATCGCAAAGTTCTACAGAGTGAAATCACCCTGTGCAAGTTATTGAAAACACGAAGGCAAATTTCGTGGCTGGGAGTCGCAGTTCGAACTCCACCGCGTCCGGAGTCACGGAGCCACGGAGGCTCGTCGAGCATTGTTCTCCGTGCCTCCGTGCCTCCGTGGCCCGTCCTCCTCCGAAATCAGAAAATCAGGCGAAGGGCGATCTCGGCCTGCTGGCGGTTCTGGGCGGTCGGGAGCTGACCGAATGCGTTTGACAGGGCATTGCTCTGGAAGCTGCTGCCGATCCCTCCCAGGTTGTCGCGCCCGAACAAGTTGAAGATCTGGAAGATCCCCTCGAGCCGGCGCCTGCCGCCAATCGCGAACGCCTTGCTCACGCGCGTCCACGCGGTTGTGAGTCGTTCTTGTCGATCTGGGCCGGGTCGATCGGGCCGAGCCCTCTCGTCGCGCGCCAGGCGTTCACCAGTCCGATGTCGAGGTCCCGGTTGCCCTGGCCCTTGTGCGTGCCGGGCACGTAATCGGTGTTGGCGCCGTCGGCATTGAGGTCCACACCGGCCCTCGCGCTGAAGGGCGCCGTGCTCCGCACGCGTCCAGACCATGCCGAGCGTCACGTCCCGCGGGCAGCAGGTAGCGCGCCGCTGGCGACCGCCGAGTGACGGCGGTCTGCGTTCCCATGCCCTGCGTCGTACTCGGGATGATAGAAGTCGGTGATCGTTCCGGTGGACGTCGCGCCGAACGGGTTGTCCTCGACCTTCTGGAGCGTGTACGACACGGTGTGCATGGTAGCGATCGGACAGGCGCTTCTCGAGGCGCACGAGCAGCGCGCGGTAGCTCTGCCACCCGACTGACTGCACCTGGTTGATGCGGCCCCACTCGGGACGCGCGCCGCACGCCGTTGAGCGCCGTGTTGATCTGCACGCGTGGCGTTGAACGCGTTCGACTTCGTGTTGACGAGGTCGGCGTTGATCGCCATGTCGGCGCCGAGCTGGCGTGACGACGCCGAGGCTCACGGTGTCCGCCCACGGGTTCACCATGTTGTCATCGACGATGGCGATGTTCGGCGGCGCCGTCGAGGGCAAACGACGCTGGAGAGCGGCCGCCGTGCGGATCGGGATAGGTCGCGTTGTTGATGCTGATGGCCGTTTGTCGCAGCGTGGTCTCCTCGGCGCCCGGCGTGCCGTTCATGATCGTGTTGAACAGGCGCCCGTAGCCGGCGCGGACGACGGTCCTGCCGTTGTTGCGGACGTCCCACGCGAGCCGAGGCGCGGCGACTACGTTGTTGGTCGTCGCCGCGGTCCGCGAAGTTGACAGTGGCAGGATGCGCGGGTAGAACGAGCCGTCGTTCTTCCGGTTTTCATTCCAGATCAACGTATCGAGCTCGTACCGCAGTCCGAGATTCAGCGTGATCCCCCGCCCGCCCTCCACTCGTCCTGCGCGTAGAACTGGTAGTAATGGTGCGGCTGTCGCCTGATGAGGCCCGGAAAGCGACGCCGTGAACACGCTGACCGGCCCGCGCAGCGTGCTCAATGTCGCGTCGCTCGTCGGGTCGAAGAACTGATCGTTCACGAAGTTCCAGGTGCCGCCCGGATTGCCCTGCGCGTCTTCGTTGAGCACGGTGTTCTGGAGATCGGCGCCGAACTTGATGCTGTGCGACGAGGCCGAGATCGAGAAGTCATCACGCCACTCCCGGATTGTCTGGCCCGTGATGAACGACGAGGTCGTTGCCCCACGTGAAGCTCGGGAAGATGCAACGTCCGGGGTGCCGCCGGTGAAGCGCTCGGTCGCGAAGTCGAGCGTCTTGTAGAACGGGCGCCGCTCGGCGCCTGATACATGATCTGCTTCGCTGCATGTTGAAGCGGGCCTCGTTGAGGAACCGCGGCCCGAGCACCCAGTGTGCCCGACGACGAGCGCATCGCGCGGAATCAGCGTGTTGCCCTGCGCTGGCCGCGCGGCCGCCGCACCTTCGCAGGCAAATTCCGCCTTCTGCCATGCCCAGCGGATGAATCCGCTCTGCTTGGACGTCAGCTGCGCGTCGCCGTCCGGCCGAAGAACTCCTTGTTGGGAAGGCCGGCGTCGAAACACCCCTTCGAACGCCCCGTAGAACCTGGGGCGCCCGGTGTTGACCACGTAGCTGATGTCTTCCTGCGTGTACTTCGCGCAGCGACGAAGAAGTGGACGCCGGTTCAGGAGGATGGGACCGCCGAGCGCACCGCCGAACTGGTTCCGGCTGTACCGATCGCTGCCACGTGCCTCGCCTTGACCGCCGCCGCCGTGAACTTGTCCACCTTGTTCATGTGCTTGTTGCGGAAGAACTCGTAGCCCTCACCGGCTGAAGCGTGTTCGTGCCGCTCTTGGTGACGACGTTGACGACGCCGCCGGCGCGGCCGCCGTATTCGGCAGGGCGGCTGGCTGGTGAACACCTTGAACTCCTGGATCGCCGCCTGCGGGAAGTCCTGTCGCGGCTCGCCGGCCTTGGTGGACATGTTCATCGTGCCGTCCGCACAGGCTGTTGCTCGTGAACTGCAGCGTGCCCGCGCCGATCTGCGCGTTGCTGCGGCGCGGCCGCGTCCCGTCCTGCCTCGTCCCCGGCAGCAGCAGGGCGAGGGTCACCGCCGCGCGGTTGGCGACCGGCAGCATCTCGATCTGCTCCTGCGTGATGACCGACGAGACTTCACTCTTAGTGCACCTCGATCGACCGGCGCCTGCCCGGTGACCGCTCACCGATTCCTGGAGCGTCGCTCGAGGCCCAGCGTGAGGTCCTGTTTCAGCTCGCGGTTGATCGTGATCGTGAGGTCCGGTGACGTGTGGCGGTCGTGAAGCCGACGAGCTCGGCTTTCACCTCATCTTCTGCCCAGCGGCAGCGCTCCGAAGCGTATGCTGACCCTCGTTGCCAGTCACGTCCGTCTGCGTGAAGCCGGTATCGACGTTGCGGACGGAGACTGCCACACCCTGGCAGGACTCCGCCTTGCGCATCCGACACGACGCCGGCGATGACGCCGCGTTCGCCCTGGGCCGAGGCCGTGACGGCGAGACCCAGCGCGAGAAGTAGCACGAGGAATGGGCAGGTCCGAAACCGAGACATAGCGTCCTCCCTGACCGTTGATGGAACATGACTCGCCGAGAGAGCCGACAACGACGCCCGGGGTCCTGGAGTTCTCCTAGAGACGGAAGAGCCTGAATCGCGTTCCCCTTCAGGATGCGGTCGCGATCCACGGCCGGTAGCTTGAACTGATCGACCACGGCGCTCAGGGTACTCGATGTCCCTGGCGTTGAAGCTGTCGGTGCCGACGACGATGCGATCGGATCCCACGAGGCTCGAGGAGAAAGCGGAACCCTTCCGGATGATAGGTGAGATAGTCGTAATGGAATCGCCGCATGCATCGCTCTTGAACGGACGTTGCGGCTTTCGGCCGATCGCCTCCCATGTGATCCATGAAGTGTTCAAGTGCGTCCCGCGACGAACGGGAACGCGCCGCCGGCATGCGGCAGGACGATCTCGAGCTTTGGAAATCTGTCCAGCGTGCCGGTGCTGATGAATTTCGCCGCCAGCACCGCGTGCGCGAACGTGTTGTCGAGACCGGCATCGGCCGGCCGCCGTCCAAAGAGGTCCGAATTCAGGTTGTGAAAGAGGATGGGATATCCCAGCTCCTCGATCCGCGCCAGGAGCGGCGCAAACTCCGGCTGGAACAAGTAATCGCGGTTGTCGATCGAGTCCGGCAGGTGCACCGCGCGCAGGCCCGGCTTTCCCGCAACGCGGTTCAGTTCCTTCAGCGCCGAGGTCGGCGTCACGAATCGGCAACTCGATCGAGGCGATAAAGCGGTCGGGAAACGCTGGCGTGCGGCCTCGACGCCGGCGTCGTTGACAATCTGCGCGAGACGCACGCCTTCCTCGGGCGTGACGAGTTGCCACGGCATCCCGCCGTTCAGCGTCAGGACGTGCATCTGAACGCCGTGCTCGTCCATCCATTTGCGCGCGCTGGTCGATGTCGAGCTCGAGCGGGAAGGGGTTGCCGAGCGGGCGGCCCGAGGTCCGCCATCGCCTTGGCGTATGGCCGGCGGCACCCAGTGGGCGTGGAAGATCGATGGCGACAGGACGATTGGCTTTCGCGCTGGACTGGCCGCGCGTTCCACCACGGCTGCAGCGGCGTCTGCGCCGCGGCGGTGTCGGAGGGCAGCGTGGTGAGCGCCCAATCCCGCGCCGGCCCTGCGGCCGCCGCTGATTGCAGAAAGCCTCTTCGTCCAGTCACGGGTGGCCGCGATGCTCCCTCCGGGTCTTTCATGATCGTCCTCCGCGAATACGCGTCAACGACGTCGAGAGAGAGTGGGACCGTTTGGAACGTGCGGGATGGTAGCACGCCGGAATGAGCGATAATGCGTCCGCGTGACCGGGTCCTGATCGGGAGGATCGATAGATGGCGAAGTCGAAGACCGCGGTGAATCGCCGGAGGTTCCTCGAGGGCGCCGCAACCGCTGCAGGCAGGCGCCGCCGCCCTCGTCACCCACATTCCTGCTGCCTCGGCCGACGCGGCGCAGCGTCGCGCCGGGAGCCGTGCCGGGAAGGCGCCGCGCCGGCGCCAACCGCCGCCAGATCGAGACGCGACGGCGGCGACGTCCGCCCGCCGGCGACCGCCGGTCCCGCACAACGCGCCGTGATCAGACCGGGGTCGGACCTCATGGTGCAGGTCCTGAGGGATCTCGGCATCGAGTACATCGCCGGCAATCCCGGCTCGAGCTTCGAGGGTCTGCAGGAATCGATCATCAACTACGGCAACCCGCCGAACCGGATGCCCGAGTTCATCACCGCGCTGCACGAAGAGTCGGCGGTGACGATGGCGCACGGGTACGGAAGGCGACCGGCAAGCCGATGTGCCGCCCTGCTGCACGGCACGATCGGCGTGCAGCACGCCGCGATGTCGATCTATCAGGCCTACTACGACCGGACGCCCGTCGCTGCTCGATCGCCGGGCGCGACCTGGGCTTCATCGCGGCCCACAGCGCGAACGACATGGCCGGCATGGTGCGCAGCTTCACGAAGTGGGACGCGCAGCCGAAGACGCTCGAGGAGATCGCTGGTTGCCATTCAGCGCGCCTACAACGAGGCGATCACGCCGCCGATGCGGTCCAACGCTGGTCGTCGATCGACATCGAGCATGCAGAAAGAAGAAGCGCGCGACATGAAGGTCCCGGCCTACGCGAGCGCCGCGGATCACCGGTGTCGACTCGACGGCAGCGCGCGAGAGATCGCCGAAGGCGCCTGCTCGATGCGCAGAATCCGCGGATCGCGGTCGGCCGTCTGCGTGACGCCGGAGGGCGTGAAGCTGGCGGTGCAGCTCGCCGAGCTGGTCGGCGCCTCGACGAGCACGGCGGCGACGCAGGGTCCGATGAGCTTCCCGCAGCGCCATCCGCTCTGCGGGCCCGGCGCGAGCACCGCCTACGACTACACGCTCGGTCTCGAGGCTGACGGCGCGCAGGTATCGCTTGTCGGGCCGGGGCTGTCAACGCTCCTCGGCCGCGATCCCGCGAACATCGGCTTCGGTGGCATCGCGCCCGGCGCCGGCGGCAGGCGCGCGGCGGCGCGGCGCGAGCGGCCGTTGCGAATCGAGGTCGATGCCGAAGCGAGCCTGCCGGCGATTCATCGAAGAAGTGCGGCGACAGATGACGCCGGACAGGCAGCGCGCTCGTGCAGGAGCGGCAGCGCGAAGCACGCCGACGGCCAACCAGAAGGCGCGAATCGAGGCGCTGCAGCAGCGCGCTCGAACAGAAGCAGCGCCGGCTGGGACGCCAGCCCTGTCAGCACCGCGCGCATCTACGCCGAGCTGTGGCCGCTCATCATGCACGAGGACTGGTGCCTGTCGTCGCCGAGCAGCTTCTCCGGGCGGGCACAACACGCAGCTGTGGGATCACAACAGGCCGCACAGCTACCTCGGTGGACAGGGCGCCGGGGGCATGGGCTACGGCGCGCCTGCGTCTGTCGGCGCCGCGCTCGCGGCGAAGAGCCCGCGGCCAGCATCGTCATCAACGTGCAGACCGACGGCGATCTGAACTACGCGCCGGGCGTGCTGTGGACGGCGCGTCCATCACCAGCTGCCGATGCTGACGATGATGCACAACAACCGCGCGTGGCATCAGGAGCTGATGTTTGTCGAGTACATGTGCGGCGTCCGCGGCCGCGGCGGCGATCGCGGCCACATCGGCACGACGCTGCGCGATCCGTCCATCGACTACCGGATGATGGCGGGCGGATACGGGATGGCCGGCGAAGGGCCGATCACCGATCCGTCGAAGCTGTCGGCCGGCGTTGAAGCGCGGGGTCGCGTCGGTCAAGCGGGGCGAGCCGTAGCTGATTGACGTCATCACCCAGCCGCGCTGACGGACCTTCAATTGACGAATCTACGAATTGGCGAATTGACGAATTGCAGCCTGGCGGCCGTCGTGGCTGCGGCGCTGGTCCTCTCGATCGCGTCGGCCGGCGCCCAGGCGCCGTCCGGCGGGCCAGGCCGCGGCGCGCCCGCGATCGCAGCCGCCGACCAGTCCCGTGACGGGCAACGCCGTCGCGGGCAAGACGCTGTACGAGGCGTACTCGTGCTACGCGTGTCATGGGGTACAACGGCGAGACGGGCCGGGCGTTTGTCGGCAACTGGACCGGGAATCTCGCGACGGAGCCGGCATTCATCGCGTTCCTGCGCGGCCGCGCCAACCTCGCGCCCGTGCAGCCGGCGACGAGCATGCCGAACTTCTCGGCGGCGACGCTGAGCGACGCGCAGGCGAAAGACATCTACGCGCACATCCGGACGTTCAGGAGCCACGCGCCGGAAAACGTCAACGACATTCCCGTCTTCAATGAGATACTCGGCGCGGCGCGGCAACCCGCCAGGCCGTAGGAGTGAGCCACCATGACACAACGCATTGATCGCAGCATCCGCCTTCGCGTCACGTGGCCCGTCGTTCTCGGCGTCCTGGCACTACTCGTCGTTCCGTCCACCCGCGTCGCCGCTCAGGCAGCCGTCGCTGAAGCGGATCGCTGGGAGTCCGCGATCGCGAAATTCGAGGACGCCGACAAGGTCGACGCCTCCTCCGCAGAACGCCATCGTCTTCATCGGCGCCTCGAGCATCGTGCGGTGGAATCTGCCGCGAATCGTTTCCGGAACTGGGGCCGCAGGCGATCAATCGCGGATTCGGCGGGTCGCTGGCGCGCCGACTCGACGCGGTATGCGGACCGCATCGTGATTCCGCATAAGCCACGGATGGTGGTGTTCTACGCCGGCGACAACGACGTCGAGGCCAATCACACGCCCGCACAGATCGCGGGCGACTTCGCGGCGTTCGAACGGAAGGTGCACGCGGCGCTGCCCGACGACGCAGATCGTCTTCATCTCGATCAAGCCCAGCATCCGCCGGTTCCCGTGGATCGAGCAGATCAAGGGCGCGAACGCGCTCGTCCGGCAGTATGCGCCACCCACCCGCACCTGACGTTCGTGGACATCGTGCCGCAGATGCTCGGCGCGGACGGCAAGCCGAGGAAAGAGCTGCTCGTCGACGGACGGCCTGCACATGACGCCCGCCGGCTACAAGATCTGGAACGACGCGCTCAGACCGATCCTGCAGCGCAGTCCGGCGACTCGGTAGTCCCTCTCGTAGGGGCCGACCTTCAGGTCGGCCCGACGATCACTTTCCCGGCGTCGACAGTCCCTTGTAGACGAACTTCTGCACGCGGTAGCCCTGCGACTCGCCGGTCACGATGTTCCCTTTCGGATCGACGCCGAGGCTGTGCAGGTGAAAGAACTCGCCCGCCTTCCGGCCAGGCCGGCCGATGTGGCCGATCTCCTCGAGCGTCTTGCGATCCAGGATCGCGATGCGCTCGTTCGAGCCGTCCGCGACGTACAGGAACCGCTGCTGCGGATCGGCCGAGAGTCCGACGCCGAACGCGGTGCCGGTTCCCTCCGACTCGCGTTTCACGAACCCTTCCTTCAGGAACGCGCCGTCGATCGTGAACGTCTGAACGCGGTTGTTGGCGCGATCCGCCACATACACCACGCCGTCATTGAGATCGCCACGCCGTGCGGCGTGTTGAATTGCTGTGACGCCTGGCCGGTGGACTGGCGCGCGTTCGAGCGCCTTGTCATCCGGCTTTCTGCCGTAGGCGCCCCAGAGTCGCTTGTACGCGCCAGTATCCGCGTCGAAGACGACGAGGCGGCGATTGCCGTAGCCGTCGGCGACAAACACTTCGTTGGTCCTGGGATAGACGGCGATACCCGCGGGCCTGCTCAGGTGTTCCGTGCTGTTGCTGTCAACGGGGACTGCGCCCTTGCCGATCTGCAGCAGGAACTTCCCGTCTTTCGTGAACTTGAGAATCTGCCCGTCGCCGGTGCCGTTGCCCGTCAGCCACACGTTGTCCTTGTAGTCCACCGTGATGCCGTGCTCGCCGCTTCCGGGACGTCCGTCGCCATTGGTCCGGTGCTCCTTGGTGCACGAGGCGCATTCCGCGAAGGCGGAGAAGAGGCCGCCGCGATTGAACCACTCGTAGCGCGCGTCACGCGCCGGCCCGCCCCATCCCTGGATGTACGCGCCCGTCTCGCTGAACTCCATCACCGGCGGACCCGGCGTGTGCCCCGTTCTCGGTCGCGTTGCCTTCCTCGAGCGTGTGCGGCCGGTGGAAGACCCAGACGTTGCCGTGTGAGTCGGCCGTCGCTCCACCGACGCCGCCGAGCAGCATCCGGTCCGGCAGCGCCGGAAAGCGGGAGTCCACTTCGAAGATCGGCAGAGTTGCCGTCGAGCCCTTCTGAGCCTGCGCGATGACGCGCGGGTCCAAGCGAGACCCGCCGAGCACGGTCAGCAGTGCCAGGGCTACCAACCCCGCACCCGAGACGAGTGGCTTTCTCATGCCTCAACCCTCCAGACGGACTGAATCCTACACCTGAAGAGTGGGCCGGTCCCGAGGTGCGGACTGCATCCACCGCACGGCGGCCCCGGCATGGTCCGTCGAAGAGTAGGCCGGGTCCCGCGGCGCGGACGAGATTCATCGCGCAGCGGACCCGGCATGGCTCGAACGGCCGTATGATTCGACGTTCCCGGAAGTGGCGGTTCCCGCGGGAGAAGGGCGTGCCGTGAGTGATCCCATCGAAGAAGACTTCGCCACGATGTTCGAGGCGTCGACCAAGGCGAAGCGCATCGAGAAGGGCCAGACCATCGAGGGCAGGATCGTCGCGATCGGTCCGGAGGTGGCCTTTGTCGACGTGGGCGGCAAGGGCGAAGCCACAATCGAGCATCGACGAACTGAAAGACGACGAGGGCGATCTCGAAGTCGCCGTTGGCGAGCGCATCCACGCCGTGGTCGTCTCGACCGAGGGCGGGCTGACGCTCTCGCGGAAGCTGGCGCGAGGCGCCGCGACGCTGCGGCAGCTCGAAGACGCATTCCACTCCGGTCTGCCGGTGGAAGGGAAGGTCGAACGGGCGGTGAAGGGCGGGGCATGAGGTGCGCATCGCGCGGCAGCGCGCCTTCTGTCCGATCTCCCAGATGGACACCATCCGGACGCGACGCGTCCGCGCACGAAGGGCGCGTCTACCAGTTCCGGATCGTCGAGTACAAGGAGGGCGGCAGGAATCTCGTCGTCTCGCGGCGTGCGCTTCTCGAGGAGGAGCAGCGCGCCAGTGCCGCCGAGGTCCGGCGATCGATCGTCGCCGGCGCGGTCATGACCGGACGCGTCACGTCCGTGCGCGAGTTCGGCGCGTTCGTCGATCTCGGCGGCGGCGTGCAGGGCCTGCTGCACGTGTCCGAGATGGGGTGGTCCCGCGTGTCCGACTCGTCTTCAGGTCGTCAAGCCCGGCGACGGAGATCACGGTCAAGATCCTGCGCGTGGACGAGGACAAGCAGAAGATCTCCCTCGGGTTGAAGCAGCTGACCGCCGATCCCTGGTCGAGCATCCAGGCCACGTACGAGGTCGGCCAGGTGCGCACGGGCCGCGTCACGCGCGTCGCGGAGTTCGGCGCGTTCGTCGAGCTGGAGCCGGGCATCGAAGCGCTGGCGCACGCGTCCACGTTCGCTGCCGACGCGAGGATCACAGAGATGGTCTGCCGCCGTCACCGCGGGGATGACGGGCGCATTCGAGATCGTGAGCATCGACGTCGAGAAGAAGCGAATCGGCGTCGCGCCTCGTTCCGGAGGGTTCGGCGCGCGCCGGCGCGACCGATGACTTCGAACCCGAGGATGCGGCAAGGATGCTGCACCGGCGGAGGCGTTCGGATCGCTCGCCGACAAGCTGCGCGGCGCGCTCAAGCCCCGGGAAAAGTGAGAGTTCACCTGAAAGTGAGGCAGCATGCGTTTCACTCCGCTTGTCGCCGCGACACTGACCCTGACCCTTTCCGGTTCCGCGCTCGCTCAAGAGTGGATTGAATTCAGCAGCCGGGAGGATCGGTTCACCGGCAATTTCCCGAGCCAGCCGAAGGTGACGCAGACCACCTACCAGTCGCAGTATGGCGCCGACCTCGCCGGCACGCGTCTACAGCGCCGAGCAGGGTCCGAGCCGCTACTCGATCACCGTCGTCGACTACAGCCAGATTGAGAAGATCCTGACCGCGAAGGCGCAGTCGTGCCCGGGCATGTGACGAAGGGTGCTACGGAGGCACCGGGTTTTCAGGCGTGGGACATTGGCGGCTCGACTTTCAGGGCGCGCTCGTCCACGCAACGTGGAAGTTCATCGCGCGCGACGCGAAGGTGACGCAGTTGACGTGGAATACGGATTATGGTGTTGGTGGTAATCAGATACATCTGACGAACCGCGATGGATCGCGGACGATGGCCGCGGTCTACATGCATAATCAGAAGCGTGACCATCATCGAGGGAACCGTTCCCGGACGGTATGCGGAACCCGCGCTCTTTCAGCAGTCGTTCGGGTGGCTCGACGAGAACGGCAAGGAGCTGCGCTACCAGTCGCTGTACCACCACGCGTTCCCGGCGCCGCCGCGAGGAGTGCCGCCGGGCCAGGAGAACCCGGGCAACTGATAGTGGAGGCAATTCACAATGACGAAGTCACTTGTCGTGTCGTGCCCTGACGTTGACGGTTACGGCAGCCACGCCGGCGCTCGTGTCCAGTCAGGCATCGAGGGCCACGGGATGCCGATGCGGTCGCGGCCATCACAAAGATCGAAAACGATTCCATCAAAGCTGTGTTGGCGAACGACCCATCGTTCTCCGAGAGGGTCCTCGGCCAGCGACTACACGGGTGGCACGAGCCGCGGCACGTGGGATACCAAGCCCTCCATACTGGCGGACATGAAGGACCCCAAGAACAACAAGACGAACAGTCAGAATCTCACCGACTTGAAAGTGCGTGTCCATGGGGACCCCGCCATCGCGACCTACAGTACGACCTACGATGCGATGATCCGTGGACAGCACTTCGCCAGAACGGTGATCTGCACGGACGTGTTCCAACAGCAGAGCGGCGCCTGGAAGATGATGGCGGACCACTGCTCTCGCCGCCAAGTAGGGAGCTCCTCAACTCGTCTGTCGCCCTCGTCTGAGCACGAATTTCCGCACGTCCATCGAGGAAGTCCGCGCCGCCGCGAGGAGTGCCGCCGGGCCAGGAGAACCCGGGCAACTGACGCATTGACGCGGCGTCGAGCGCTTCGCTTCCGGGCGTCGCGAGTACGCGACGCCGCTCAACGTTCTCACGAATCACCTAGATGGGCGCGCGCCGTTCGTCGGCTGCGGCGCCTGTCAGGCCTCCCTTGGTTCTCGGCCGATTTGTAGCGGCATCAGAAGCCCGTAGTAATGCATTGAATGCTGTATCCAGGCTGGTAGCCCACTCGTCATATTCTTTGGTTGTCCCGGTTCGTCTATCTACCTGGTAGAACGACGCGGCCGCGTGATTGAAGTCGCGGAGCGCGCTCAGAACGGCTGGATAACGACGAAATCGACCAGTAGCTGCTTTCAGCCACTGTGTACTGGTCCCAAAACCTGGCTTCGGCTTCGGCTGATCCTCGAAGCTCATAAGTCAATAATTCTTCCGCGAGCTTGCCTGCCGTCTCTTCAAGTTCAAGAAACCGTCGCAGTTCCTGTTCCCATGCGAGCGACTTTCTCTGCTCGCGTCTGAACGTGAGCGCCGTGCTCAGAGCCAGAGTGGCGATAGATGCCAGTGCGGCAACGGATTGCCGCGATAACCGAGACCCAATCTTTCATCCAGGCTAGCGCACCAACACGTCTGGCCCGTATTCGTCGCGCGCGAGTCAACAACCACAGAGGCGACTTCCGCACTCTCACGGAGGACCGCCTTTCCGGTGGCCTTGTCGTGCAGAGGAAGAGGGTGGTCCCTATTCTCCCTATCAGGAGATAACCGTGGGCCTCGGGAGGTCCGGAGCCACCAGACTTGAGCTCAACGGTGACTGGAGTGAGAGTCCGCGCAGCGGAGTCCGCGGCGTTCTCGATGGAGACGTAAACGACATAAAGAACAACGAGCGGAGTCATCAGAGATGGAAGACCAACCTTCAGCCTGCCGCTCAAGACGAGCCAAAGGTCGACCGTTGCAAACGAACGTCGCAAGAATGGTCCAAAGAAACACCGAGGGATTCGGAAGTGAGCCTTGAGGAAGTCTACGTACGAAGTAGTCAACGACGTCCACCCTAAAGTGGACGAAATACTCCAGCGTCGGATGAAGCCGAACAGGACACCGAGCGATGCCAAACCGCTGGTGAGCACTGCTGGCGTGAGCCAACTTTGTTCTGCGCAAGACCGGCCCACAGGGTCTCCGTGGTGATCCCTTGGCGACATGACTCCCTTTGCGCGGCGATGCCTTGTCGCTATTTGCGTCGATACGAATCGTGCGCTGCCCAGTAGCATGCCGACCATCTCGGCCAACCCTGGGAGACCGGCAGCATGGCGCCGAACCCGCCCAGCCGGAAGTGCAGGTCCGCAACGTTAGTGCGGCCCCAGGCACCTGCCGGGCGATGGATCCGGCGCGCCGTTTTCAACGGCCCCGGCGCGTCGCAGCGGGGCCAGTGGCATAGACGTGAACGGCCTGGCCGCGAAGGCGGAACGTATCAGACCGGACGAACAACCAGACGCATCCAGAACCGCGGCGTGCACGGGCACGCTGCAGATCAGCCAGACCCGACGCGGGTGTGCGCCAGGAGCGGCGGATGCCTCGACGAACTGGCTGAGAGTCGCCGCGTCGAACGGATTGCAGAGAAAGAACACGTTCCTCATCACCGTCCAGCGCGCGTGCCGCGTCACGTCGTCTCCACACACGTCGATCGGGCGCCAGCGCGCCGACGGGCGAACGAAAGATTCGATGTTCCGCGCGCCTGTTCGCAGAGCGGGCGAAGGCGAGAACTCGACGCCGACGACCGGTGTGAACGGATGCTGCGGCGGCGAGCAACAGCACGCGTCCCTTCCCGGAACCGACATCGACGAACGTGCTGTCAGCGGGAGATGCAGACGCCGGAGCATGACCCTCGAAGGGCCGCGCCTTCGTCGCCTGATACCGCACCGCGTGTGGCCGGCTGACCAGCGTGGCCCCGAGCTGGTCCGGTGTTCACCACCTGACGTGTCTCGGTGCCGAAGCGCCAGTCGAACAGCGAGTCTTCGACCACACCGGCGCGCGGATCGCGACAGTGTTCCAGACGCCTCGACGCCAGCGTAGCTCCTGCGGAACCAGCTTGTGAACGCCACGCAGCTGATCAACGAGTGTGGCGAGTAACGTCAGCGCTTTCCACCCAGCATTTATCTCAACTCGTTTGTCGCGCGCGCGTCGGCACGAATTTCCGGACGTCCATGAGGAAGTCCGGCGCCGTAGACGCTGCCCTGCGCGTCAACGGTCACGCCCCTTCCGCCAGGCTGGACCCCGAGGCATACGGATAGGGACACGGGATCGGGAATGAACGACCGTACCGAGCCGTCGCGCGCGCTGCCGATGTGGATGCCGCGCCGGATGCCCGGGTTGAAGCCGCATCCCCGTCTGCGCGAGCGCATTCCGTCCTTCGTGTTGGTGCGGCCGTCCCGCGACTCCGAGTCGGCCACGTAGAGCGTGTCGGTCTTCCTGTCGATGACATCCCGCCTCGGCGGCCGAACTGGAACCACTGCGCGATGAACTTCCCGTCCTGATCGAAGATCTGCACGCGGTTGTTCTGCCGATCGCCGACAAACACGCCGTCCGCGGGAATCGATCGCGATCGTGTGGAGGACGTCGAACTCGCCGGTGCCCATCCCCTTCTTCCCCACGTCTTGAGGAACTTCGCCGTTCCTGTCGAACTTGACGACGCGCGCGTTGCCGATGGCGAGGCCGCCGCCGGTATGTCCGTCGCGCGACGAAGATGTCCCCGTTCTGACGCGACCGCGACTTCGGTTGGCGCATCGAACTCGTCGATGCCCGCCCGGCCACGCCCTTCTTCCCGAGCGTCATCAGCACGCGGCCGTTCGGATCCATCTTGAAGATCTGGTGGCTGCCGTTGTCGGCGACCCAGAGGTCGCCGGCAGCGTCTACGGTCAGCTTGTGCGGGCTCACGAACATCCCGGCGCCGAACGTCTTCAGCAGCTTGCCCGATGTGTCGAACTGAAAGATCGGATTGACGGTCGCGCTCGCGCCCCCGCACGTCGTGCCGCCGGCGCTGGAATTGCCGCACCGGTCGATCACCCAGATCGTGCTGTCGGGCCCGATGGTGACGCTCGCTGTCGATCCCCACTTGCGCCCGGCCGGCAGTTCGCCGAAATCAGCGCCGGGCTGGGCATGGATTGGGAAGATCGTTCCGCGCGCTGGCAGGGACGTCGCGGGCAGAGACACCGGATACTGGCCCGCTGGAAATATCGCCTGCTGCGGGTGGCGCCAGCCTCCAACGGCGCGCGGCGGCACACCGCACGGAATACGCGAGCCGTCCTGCAGGCGATGTGCCCGGCGGCGTGGGAAGGGGAGCGTGGGCGTGGCGCCGGTCTGTCCGCCACGTTGGCGCGAAGGCGTCGCCCGATATGAGCAGGGACGGCCGCCAGCATCAACGACGCCCGATGAATCCGCCTCGTTCTGCTCGACATGGCGAACCTCCTTCGCACAGGCGCGTGCATTGCGCAAGCTGCGGCGGATTATCATCACGTTCGATCGAAGGCTTACCAAGGACGAGAAGGAGCCAGGAAGCGCATCGTCAGAACGCGTAGGCGAAACGCACTAAATCGGTCAGCAGGCTCAGCGCCGGCGCGGCGGTCCGATCGAGCAGCAAGACCCTGCGAAATTGCGCGGCACACGCCCTGATCAGTCCGATCTTCGAGTGGCGGTCATGAAACCGTTGACGCGCAGGGACATTTCTCACGATATCGGGTGGAGCAGGGCTTGGTCTCGTCGCGGGCGGCGTACACCCGCACTGGCGCAGACGTGCTCCGACCGGCACTTTTATCAACTCCGAATTTCAACGCACGCCCATCGCCGGGGCGACTACATCTGGTTCAACAGCGTCGCCAAGGTGAACGGCCCCGGCCTGACCCGGTGACCATCGGGTTCGTCGCTTTGATCCAGCTCACGATCGGTGGAACGGTCCAGACGATCCAGTACCGTCTGCGCTGGTGACGTTTTCTCCGGAACGTCGCGCTTCGCCACGACAGACTTCGAGCTTGGCCAGCGGAACACCGCGGTCCCCGGCCGGGCCTGGCGTGGGCAATGTGTTCCTGACGGGTGTGCTCGCTCAGGCACGCGATGCCCGCGGGATTGCCGGGTGGCATCAAGAATCATCAGATGGAAGGGACGTTCTTCAGCACCACGCCGGACCTCACGGTGCAGTGGAAATGGGCGGCGGCGGTGTGGTGGCAGCGCAGGCTTCAACGCGGATTACGATGCCCTTGGCGTGAAGCCGGTCGACGACAACCGCGCGAGCGCGTATCTCGATCCGGACCACGCCGGCACGCCCGAGAACGTCCGGGTCCAATGTGAACAGGCGGAGCGAGGGGCGGCGGCGGTTCGAACTTCACCGGTTCTCGACAGTGGCACCAGCGCGGCTATCCCGAGTGACACCGGCGGTGGCGGAGGAAGCTAACCCTCAATCGGGTCCGTGAGCCGCAGCCTGCGCGCGCGAAGCCGGCGGGCAGCGGCCACGATCCCCGGCCACGCCTCCAGAAGCTCGCCGAATCTGACCACGAGTTGCTGACTTAACCGCCGCGCGTCCTCGACATCGCACTGCTGGCGCAGGTCTCGGCGGAACCACGTAGTCCTCCCTCGTCATCGCCGTCACCATCAATGCCATCATCTGCGTGACATCCTCGGCCCAGAAGCGCTGGCGATGCGCCATACGTCTGAAGCTGGCCTTTGCAGTGATGGTGATGAATGCATGGGTGCGCACGCAGTAGGCCTCGGACGTGAGCCTCGAACTCCGGTGAGATGGAGCGCGCCGAGCGACTGCAGGTGCTTTCCAAGGCGGCGGAAGCGCGTCGCGTCCGTGAGGCGCTCGCTGGCTGTCTCATGACTGCGCACGCACGCCATGACGATGTCGGCCAGCCGCACGCTCTCCCCGTCTGGTCGACATCTCGTCCGGTGCGAATGTCCGCGGACCATCCGGAGCATGGAGCAGCACCCACGGCAGGAATGCCAGACGGCTGTCGCTGGTGCAGCACGTCTGCACGCAGGAGTCCGAACACGCCGTCGGAATTGCGTTGGACAGGAAGAAAACGGCGGCAGCAACACCCGGTTGTCGAGCATGGCGTGAATGTCGTCATGCAGAACGAGCTGGCGCTGATGGTCGGCCGATCCACGGCACGAACGGATCTCGCGGCTCTGAAACGCCGATCGATACGCCTCCGAAGACGCCAGCAATCGCTCCCGCGATGCCCCGGTCAGCGTCAGTGTAGTAACGGGCGATGACATCCCGAATCGCCAACAAGCCTGTCGAGAGTGTGGCCACCACGCGGCCAGTCGTATCGCCGGGGCCGCCCACATCGGCGATCGCATGACCGAGCAGCGCTTCGTGGCAACTCAGGACATCCATCTCGGACGCGGGCGACCGATCTGAGAGGCGCTTGCGCGATCGGGAAAGAACCAGAACTCGCTGGGATCGTAACCGGTGTGGAACGCGACGGCGTCTTGCCGCTCCGGGCACCGCGCCAATCTGGCACCGGTATCGTCGTCGACGCTCAACACGAGCGCGCCGACAGTGTCCAGCAGCAGGCAGTTGCGGTTCGCCCCGGTGGACACCGGGCAGCGCCTCGTCGCCCAGGAGTGCAAAGCGGATGACAGGCGGAGAGGCACCGCTGACTCTCCGGCCAACGCCTCGGCGAATCGGGTCTTTTCCGACGGGCCGGCGTACCGGATCCGGAGCGTTGAACCCTCGTCGAGCCGCTGAAGTGCGGTTCGGGTGACATCCCGGGTTTCCGCACTCGAAGATTCGTCGGCGATGACGAAGTCAGGATCCCTGGCATGTTGCCGGCAGTTATCGAGATAGCTCGTCAGGCACGCAATCAGGCTGGCCGTGCGATCACGAGTCGGGATTCCGACGCTGGTGATGGCTTCCGCGTGCGCAAGCCCTTTTGTCGCGGCGGGGTGCAGGCGGGATCCGGCGCATTGTGCCCGGCCCGGATCCCATCGGACTCAGCCGGCGGGTGATGCCGTGGCGCTATCCTCCCGTCTCCTTATTCCTTCGTCCGCTGCACGCAGCGCGTTCAATTGCGTGACAGCCGCCCTTAGCGGCTCACCACGAAGATCGCGTGAAGGGCGCGAACTTCGTGGTTGCCTTCTCTATCGACGGGGACGAGATTGAGCGCGAAGAGACTGCGTAGGGCCGCACCGACAAGGGTGTAGCGAGACCCCGCCGATGCTCAATCATCGTCATCATCTCTATTGAGGTTCGCGAAGCCGCACGGCCCGTCCCAGCGGCATCCCGACCTGCAGTCGACGTCGACACGGGCATGGAACCCGGCGAGGTTTCCGGTACCGTCCGAGAAGGTGCACAGTCCGAGACGGGTCGCGCGGTCGAGTGTGCAACGGCCGATCGCTCTGTTTCCATTCAGTGAGTCGACGATGACGTTGCTGTCCAGCAACCCTCCGGGATACCAGCCGCCTGGTCATAGTAGACACGCGCGCCAACCACGATTCCCGGACGTTCGACGACGTGATCGTGCAGAAGGAACCGGCAAGGCCCGTGTTCTGCGAGCACTCCTTCGTCACGTGGAGCTGTCTGGTTCGCCCGGACGCCGATACCGAAACCACTCCCGTGCCCAGTGCGAGCGTCAGGGTTACAACGCCCGCGACCGGCACGAGGGCGAAGGCGATCGTGGTCATGGCTTTGAATTTCATATGTTTCCTCTCCTGTTAGGGTTGCCTGTATGGAGATCGCGCAAGCGGCGTCCATAACGGGTCAGCGGGACGAAAGCCTTCGATCCACTCTTCCCGGTGCTATGCTGTGCCTCTCGATCCCCGCTGATAGACAGGCTTCGATGGTGTCGCCTCGCGACGTCACGGCGCTGCTCGGCGATTGGAGTCGCGGCGACCGGACTGCGCTCAACCAGTTGCTGCCACTCGTCTATGCGGAGCTTCGCCGCGTTGCCGCGCGCCAGCTTCGGAGCGAGCGGGCCGACCACACCTTGCAGCCGACGGCCCTCGTTCATGAGGCGTACATCCGGCTCGTCGACCAGCGCCAGGTCGATTGGCAGAATCGAGCGCATTTCTTTGGTGTCGCGGCGCAGGTCATGCGCCGGATCCTGGTCGATCACGCCCGTCGTCACGACGCGAGCAAACGGGGCGACGGTGTGCGCTGTGTGTCGATCGATGAAGCCAGAGACGCCGCCGCGTCAAACGAGATACCGATCCTCGCGTTGGATCACGCGCTCGATCGCCTGGAAAGGTCGACGCCGAACTGGCCAAGATCGTCGAGCTTCGTGCGTTTGGCGGACTCACGATCGAGGAAGCGGCACATGTGCTCAGCGTGTCACCATCGACCGCCAAGCGCGACTGGCGCACCGCGAAAGCGTGGCTCAATCGTGAGCTCGGCTCCGAAGTTCGCCCGTGACGGACGAGCGATGGCCGCGAGTGAAGGCGCTGTTTCAGGCCGCCGTGGAACGGCCGACCGACGAGCGCGACGCCTTTCTGGCCGCGGCGACTGGTGACGACGACGCGTTGCGTCGTGAAGTCGAGTCGCTGTTGACATCGGACACGCTCGGACGTCAGCTTCCTCGATCGGCTGCCCGTCGCCGGCGAGCCCGGGCATGCCGATGCTCTCGCAGCCCCCGCTGGCGTCGATGGAGTCACACGCCAGCCGCGCCCGGTCCTCACTGCGGGTCGTCGCGTAGGTCCCTACGACATCGTCGCCCCGCTGGGTGCGGGCGCGCATGGGCGAAGTGTACTCGCGCGTTCGACACGAAGCTGCATCGCGACGTCGCCCTGAAGGTGCTGCCCCGGCTGTTCGCCCTCGATCCTGAGCGGCTGGCGCGGTTCACGCGCGAAGCGCAGCTGCTCGCCACGCTCAATCACCCGAACATCGCCGCCATCTACGGCCTCGAAGAATCGATCGGCGCGCAGGCGCTCGTGCTGGAGCTGGTCGATGGGCCGACGCTCGCAGACCGCATCGCACCCGGGCCGATGCCGCTCGAAGAGGCGCTGACCATCGCGCGTCAAATTGCCGAAGCGCTGGAAGCGGCGCACGAGAAGGGCATCATTCATCGCGACGTCAAGCCGGCCAATATCAAGATCGCCCGCAACGGGGTGGTGAAGGTGCTCGACTTCGGGCTGGCGAAGGTGTGGGACGGCGCCCCACAGTCTGACCTCTCGCGGTCACCGAGGCTGACCGCAACCGATATCGGCGAGCGGACCATCCTGGGCACGCCGGCCTACATGAGCCCGGAACAGGCGCGCGGCCAAGCCGCTGGACAGGCGGACGGACATCTGGTCGTTCGGCTGCGTGCTCTACGAAATGCTCACGGGCCGCGCGCCGTTCGCCGCGCGACACCATCTCCGACACGCATCGCCGCGATTCTCGAACGCGAGCCGGACTGGAGGCGCTGCCGTCCACGACGCCGGCACCCATCCGCAGACTGCTGCGCCGGTGTCTGGACAAGGATCGCAAGGGACGGCTCGATTCCGCTGCCGGGGCACGACTGGAGATCGACGAAGCGATCGCCTCTCCCTCCCGCCGAGACGCTCGCGGCGACGCCGTCGCGTCGCGTCACGCCGATGCCGATCGCGGCGTTGGTGTGCAGAGGCCTTGCTTGCCGCGCTCGTGATGTGGGCGGTCATGCGGCTCCGCCCCGCTGCCGCCCGTGCTGCCGTCACGCTTCTCGATCGTGCCCCGCCGGGGCAGCCGGTGAATGTGTCAGGCTCCACCCGCGATCTCGCCCTTTCACCAGATGGACGGCATCTCAGTGCTACGCTCCGGAGGGACCAACAGCGCCGGCAGCCCGTTGATGCTGCGCGCGATCGATCAGCTCGACTCGCAGCCGCTTGCGGGTATCACATGCGCCTACGCGCCGTTCTTTTCTCCTGACGAGTCAATGGATCGGGTTCATCGAAAACGCGGAGCTCAAGAAGGTATCGATCACCGGTGGACCGGCCGTGACGATTGGCCCGGTTGCCGGCACGGCGCTCGGTGCGAGTTGGGGCGAGGACAACACGATCGTCTTCGCCACCGACGACCCGGGCAGCGGTCTCTGGCGCGTATCAGCCGACGGCGGCCGGCCGACGCTCCTGACGAAACGGGACGCCGCACGGCGCGAGGGCCAGCATGGGTTCCCTTCCGTGCTGCCGGGTGGCCGCGCCGTGCTGTTCACGATTGGGGCGGCGGGCGAGGGGGGCACTCTCAGGTCGCCGTTGTTGACGTGACAACCGGCCAGCGCAAGATGCTCGTCGAGCGGCAGCCAGGCCGAGTGACGTCGACGTGTCGCGTGGCTCAGGGAACGCGGCGGGGTATCTCGCCTACGCGGCGGCCGGGACGTTGCGCGCCGTTCCGTTCGATCCGGTCCGGTTCGAGGTGCTCGGCGACCCGGTGACCGTTGTCGAACGCGTGACGACGAAGGCGACCGGTGCAGCCAATTACGCCGTCTCGCGAGCGGGTGCGCTCGTCTACCTGGTCGGTGCAGGTGAGCAGACGACGCCGCGCTCGCTGGTGTGGGTCGACCGAAAGGGACGCGAGGAACCGATCGGAGCGCCGCTGCGCGCCTATGGCACGCCGCGCCTCTCACCCGACGGGACGCGTGTGGCGGTTGAAGTCTACGATCAGAACGCTGACATCTGGATCTGGGATTTGGCGCGGGAGACGCGCTCAGGCGCCTCACGTTCGATCCGGCGGGCGAAGGGATGTCCGTCTGGACGCCTGACGGCCTCCAGATCTTCTACATGTCCGACCCGCTCGGGCGTGTCAAACGTCTACAGGCAGGCCGCCGACGGCAGCGGTACCGTCGATCGACTGGTGACGAGCGCGATACCGCAGTGGCCGACGTCGATCACGCCGGATGGCAGGTCACTCGTCGGCTTTGACCTCCTGCCACGGACGACCTCCGACATCGCGTCTTTTTCCGCTTGACTCGTCCGACGACGATACGAGCGAGGGTCCGCTGCACCGCGTGGTGTCGGCCCCCACGCCTGTGGACATCGGTACGCTTCGAGGGAGGCTTCGCGGACTTCTCATAGCAAACAGTCGCTACCTCGCGTACACGTCGCGTGAGTCGGGCCGCCAGGAGATTACGTGCGGCCATTCCCCGCGTAGACAGCGGCCGCTGGCAGCAGGTTTCGACCGCGGGCGGGACACGCCCGTCTGGGCGCGGAGTGGTCGTGAGCTGTTTCTACCTCGATGCGTCGAATACGCTGACGAGCGTCCTGGTCAGCGCATCCGGGCCCACGTTCAGCGCAGGCAAACCGGCGACCGTGTTCGAGCACGAAGTATGTCGAGTCAAATCCCTCCCGCCATTACGACGTATCGGCGGACGGCCAGCGGTTCCTGATGATCAAAGACAGCGCAGCCGGCAATGCGACCGCGACTCCAGCGCCAGCATGGTCGTCGTGCTGAACTGGTTCCAGGGCTGAAGCAGCGTGTGCCGACGAACGGAAAGTGAAAAAAGCCCGCATTTTATGGTCGAGATCGTGGGCGGTTGCCATTTTACTTCCGAGCCAGCGTTTCGGCCGCCACAATTCACCCCGCAACGCGCGCAATGCCATGAAGGCCGTCCCGCGGTCTTCGCGCTCGTCATCGCCTGGCTGGATGGCCGCGGCGTTGTCCAGCGTCAGACGGCGCCCGAGACCCCAAACCACGCCTGCTCCGATTGCTGCTCGTCTATCCTCGGATACAGGGCGGTTCTCGATAAATGCTGCATCCACCTGTCACAGTCAGCGGCTTCATACCGCTAGGCCTCGTGCTAGCGAAGGCATTGACGCCGCCAATCCGGCCGATCGCGCGGAGCTTTGGGAACGCGTCATCGCCAAGCTTCGCGCGAAGGCGATGCCGCCGGCAGGGATGCCGCGGCCCGATGCCGCCACCTATCACGCGAGTCGCGGCCTCGCTCGAAGCATCGATCGATCGCGCGTGGACGGCCAACCCGAACCCGGGACAGGATAGGCGCGGTGCATCGGCTCAATCGCGTCGAATACAACAACGCCATCCGCGATCTGTTCGCGCTCGACGTCGACGTCGACGTCAGAAACTGCCCGGCGACGAGACCGCGGACGGCAGCTTCGACAACTTCGCGGACGTCGCTGTCGATTTCGACCGCGCACCTCGAGCGGTATCTCTCGGTCGGCCGCGAGGTCACGCGGCTCGCCGTCGGCCTGCCGCCCTGCGGCCCCGGCCGTCGATCGATTCGAGATTCCGCTGCACGTGGTCCAGGACGATCAGCAGAGCGACGATCTGCCGTTCGGATCGCGCGGCGGCACTGGCGATTCGCTACGACTTTCCGGCCGACGGCGAGTACGTGATCAAGGTTCGCCTGCGCCGGCAGTATCAGGACTACGTGATGGGCATGGGCTGGCCGCAGCAGCTCGACGTCCGCCTCGATGGCGCGCTGCGTCAAGCGCTTCACCGTTGGCGGCGAGGGCGCAAGGGCAGGCCTGCGGCGGCCAGCTACGCCGGCGATGGCGAGCCGGGATTTGCCGGCGATCCCGAGTGGGAAAGTACATGCAGGACGGTGGCGGACGCCGGGCTCGAGGTGCGCATGCACGTCAAGGCCAGGCCGCACGTCTGTCGGTGTCTCGTTCGTGAGGCAGATGTGGGAGCCCGAAGGGGCTGCCGCAGCCGCTGCAGCGCGGCCGGGTGCTGACCAACGATCAGGATCTACATGGGACACGCGAGCGTCGGCGCCGTCCTGATCGGCGGGCCCTACTCGGTCGCAGGGTCCGGCGAAGGACACGCCAAGCCGCCGGGCGATTTTCGTCTGCGAACCGCGCCGTGCGTCGGACAGAGCGCGACTGCGCCACGAAGATTCTCACGCGGATCGCGCGCCTCGCGTATCGGCGGCCGGCTGCTGCATCCGACGTGCAGACGCTGCTCCAGTTCTTCGCGGACGGCCGAAGCGACGGCGGCAGCTTCGACGCCGGAATTCAGTTCGCGCTCGAACGGCTGCTCGTCGATCCGGATTTTCTTCGCTGCGCATGCATCGCGCGCCACAAGCGCAAGGCTCGTATCGCCTCAGCGACCTCGAGCTCGCGTCGCGCGTGTCGTTCTTCCTGTGGAACAGCATTCCCGACGAGCGGCTGCTCGACGCAGCGGAGCGCGGGCAACTGTCCAGGCCCGCGGTCCTCGAGCGAGCACGTTCGGCGCATGCTGGCCGATCCCGCGCGCGACGCGTGCGCTCGTCGCCGGCAACCCCTGCGCGCGCAGTGGCTGAACCTGCGCCGCGTCGGCGAGGTGATCGTCGATCCGAATTTCTATCCGGACTTCGACGAAAGCCTGCTCCAGGCGTTCGAGGAGAGACGAGGCTGTTTCGTGACGAGCACGCTCCAGGAGGATCGAAGCGTCCTCGACTCTGCTGCGCGCCAACTACACGTTCGTGAACGAACGGCTCGCGCAGCACTACGGGATTCCCGGCGTCTCCGGCAGCCGCTTTCGTCGCGTCACGCTGACCAATCTCGATCAGACGACGGCGGGCTGCTCGGCAACGGATCGATCCTCGCGACGACCTCCTATCCGAACAGGACCTCGCCGGTGCTTCGCGGCAAATGGCTGCTCGACAACATGTTCGGCACGCCGCCGCCACCGCCGCCGCCGGCGCGTCAACACTGCCACGCTGGAGGAACCGAAGGCGGGCGCATTGCCGCCAACCATCCGTCGAGCGGCTGGCGCAGCATCGCACCAACGCCGTGTGCGCGACGTGTCACTCGGCTATCGATCCGCTTGGATTCGCGCTCGAGAACTTCGACGCGATCGGCGCGTGGCGGGCGACCGACGAGTCGGGCGCGCCTGTCGATGCGAGCGGCAACCCGTGCGGCAAGCGGCGCCACCGTGGCAGGGGCTTTCCGGCCCGGCGTGCAGCTGCCGTCATCGAGGACCCGGACCACTCCAATCGCCCGGAACGGTGACGGCCAAACCCTGGCGGAGTGCGCTTGGCCGCCGGCTCGAATACAATACGATGCCGCCGCCGGCCGTCCGCCGGGGATCCCAGCGCGATGCGCGCCGCGACCGACTCACCGCTGGTCACGTCGCTCGTGATGGGCATCGTGGAAGAGTCCCAGCGTTCCAGACGCGCACGGGGAAATGTGGTCTGACCCCGTTTCGAAGGAGAGCAGATGTCGTCCCGACTAATGACGCGCACGACATGGTCTCCATGGTTTGAGTACTGGCGCTGCTTGCAGCCACGTCGCCGTGGATGCTGGCGTGGCGCGCTCCACAGCCAGGCGCGCAGCAGGCGCGTAATGGGCTGGGCCCCGTGCGGTGGCGGTCCGTATACGTTCTATGTGCCCATACCTGGATGGAAGATGGCATTGACGCCGAATGAGAGGTGAGCGCCTGAGCTCCGCCGCCGATCCTCGCGCCCAGCCAGCGCCCTCTTCTGATCATTACGCACGTCGGTCGCCCCGGCACCTGCGAGAACTGAACCGCAACTGCGCTGGAGCTGCCGACCGTTTCACCGACGCCCCCGCGCATGGCGGCACGCCCAGTCGAGATCTCGCGGACGTGTCGATGTAATTGTGGATCCCGCGAGATACTTCTGGGAGCTTGATACGCAGGCTCGCTTCTCGCCTTAGATAAATGTCGCAACTGAAACGGGGCCACGGCATC
>ERZ1370068.6173-contig-5173_pt1 | contig 99002 bp, 119 predicted proteins | sample MGYA00561227_ERZ1370068 | MGnify/ENA primary metagenome ERZ1370068 (study PRJEB38410, sample SAMEA6850437) | metagenome | study: Metagenomic assessment of the ecological functions of the soil: analysis of the soil microbiota associated with the...
GAAGTTACATTGCTCAGGCGTTTTATGCCAGGGAAGGCGATTTGGCGCTGGCCCGTCTGCCTGAGATGGTCTCTTGCGCCGGTCTGCAGCACGGAAACGAGCGCACTCTGCTGGCCTGCGCATCGCGGCCGGATGAGTTCTGGCGGTGCGGTGATTCGCCTGATCCGGAGTGATGGCGGATGCCGCCGCGATGGTCGAGGAAGCCGGCCGCGATGGCATGGCTCGATATCAACTCTCGGCTGCCCGGTCAAGAAGGTGACAAAGACCGGAGCCGGGGCGACACTGCTCGACGAGCCCGGGATCGGGCCTGCCGAGTCGTCGAGGCCGTGGCGTCGGCCGTTTCGGTGCCGGTGACCGTCAAGCTGCGGCGCGGGCTCGAGAACGGCTCGCGCGTGCCTGTCGGTGGGGCCGCGCGGCTGGTCGATGCCGGCGCGGCGCTCCCTGACGCTCCACCCACGCTCGGCCAAGCAGACGTACACGGGCGCGCGCCGACCACGCCCTGACCGCCGAGCTCGTCTCGCTCGTGGACGTGCCCGTGGCGCCTCCGGCGATCACCGCGCGCGCGCGGGCGCAGGCCGTGCAGGCCGAGACAGGTGCGGCGGCGGTCATGGTTATGCCGCGCCGCCAGGGAATCCGTGGGCGTTGCAGGAGATCCTCGAGGGCGACGGGGTCGAGCCTTCGCACGAGAGTCGTCGCTGAGCTTGTTCTGTTCATGCGCGAGACCGTCCGCGAGCTCGGTGAGCACCTGGGCGACCGGATTCCTGAAGAAGTTCTACGGCTGGTACCTCGGTCGTGGGCGCTTCCCGCGAGCGTTCAAGGCCGAGCTGGACGCAGCTACCGACGATCCCAGAGGTCGAGGCCCGCCTCTGCAGACCGCGGGTTCCCGGAGCCCGCTTTCCCGTTTGCACGACTCGAAGAGAGCTGCCGCAAGGCGACGAGGTCCTCCTGACCTGCCGATACTCGATCTACGGCGGCGGCTGACCAGAGAGCGTCGGCGCGACGGCAGGACTGGCCCGAACGGGACTGTCCCCAAAAACGGTTCTAGGGTCGTTGCCAGTTACCAGCTATCCCCGGCGGGGACAGTCCCTAAGCGTTGCGGTTCCCAGACCAGCCTTAGCCCCTCGAGCGTCAGGAACGGATCGACCCGGTCGATCGTCTTCGCATGCGGGGCGATCAGCTCGGCGAGGCCACTCCGTGGCGATGACGGGCGCCGCCCGTCACCGAGCTCGGCTCGGATTCGCTCGACGATGCCGTCCACGCCGGGCCGACGAAGCCGTAGACCAGGCCCGAGCGCAAAGCCGACTCGGTCGTCTTTCCGATCGCCGTCTGCGAGCCACGAAGTCGACCTTGACCAATCGGGCCGCGCGCTCGAACAAGGGCATCCATCGAGACCTCGATCCCGGTGCGAGAACTCCGCCGACGTACTCGCCTGCGGGCGAGACGACGTCAGTTCGTCGAGGTGCCGAAATCGACGACGATCGAGGGCGCGCCGTAGCGTCTCCTCGCCGCGACCGCGTTCGCGATCCGGTCGGGGACCGACCTCCCGCGGATCGTCGTAACGAATCGGGATTCCGGTCTTCGTCCCGGGGCCCAGAACGAGCAGCCTGACTCCCGCAGACGCGGCCAGCTCCTCGTAGGAGCGGATCAGCGCCGGACGGTCGAGGCGAGACAGATTCCCTCGAGCGACGATAGGTCGAGCAGACCGCCGAGAAAGAGCCCCAGCTCGTCACCCGTTCGCTCGCGGTTCCGTGGCGAGCCGCCAGCGTCGCGTCAGCTCGCCGCCCTCGAACAGTCCGAGCGCTGTTTGCGTATTTCCGACGTCGACTGCGACAGCAGGCGGTCATAGAAAAAGCGAGGCTATCCCACCTAGAGTCGCAGGGCAGATGGCTCTCCTGCGTGCGTCGACGGCGCGGCGGACGCGTCCGCTCCAGGAAGCGGAGGCTGCGCACGCTGCCACGGCGACAGAGGCAACGACGTCAAGCCGTCCGCCTGCCTCCGCGGCGGCCGCGCTGACCCTATCGATCTTGCGCACCGGCGAAGAGTTGCGGCAGCGGTTCGGAAGAACGCCTGAACCAGCGGGAGCGCGAGGTTTCAGGTGGACTCGTCGTCCGAGGAAAGCGGCTCGCCGATCCGCTCGGCGAGATCCTCGGCGGTGAGGCTGGGCTCGTCGCCCTCGCCGCGAGCTCCTGGACGGTCACGTCGCTCGAGGTGCAGACCTCCGCCCGCGGGATGATCCGCGTCGGGCGGTTCTTGTCCCAGACCTCCACATCCTCCATCCGCAGGTGGTGGAACGGGCAAGCAGCTGCTGAGGGTGCATTGAAGATCGAGCTTGTTGCAGCAGGTACGTGGCGTCCTGCGTCAGCACGCAGTAGCGAAACAGTCCAGCAGACCGCCGAGAGGCCCCTTCTTGAGCGTGAGCTCGAGCTCGGCCTCGGAACTCGTCGAGCTCGTCGATGCGCGACATGAGACGGTCATTCCTAGCTCTGCGAGCAATGCCGACACAGGGCCGCGCCCGGGACGACGAGGCCGGGAATCGAGCTCCCGCAGCGGCCCAGGCGGATGCGCCGCTCGTGCAGCCGGGGCATGAGGACCAGTGGTGCTTCGCCGATCGTCTCATCGCCGTAGAGCAGCAGGTCGAGTCGATCTGACGCGGTCAGTGGCGGGCGCTTTCGCCCGCCGATGCTGCCGAGGTCGCGCTCGCGATCTCCAGCAGGGAGGTCCAGCAGCTCGCGCGGCACCGGCTAGCCGCCAGGCTCGCCGCCGGGCGTTGAGGAAGCGCGGCTGATCCGGCGTAGACCGACTGAGGTCAATAGTCTCGATCGGAAGAGTTGACGCTGGCAGGAGGCGACGTCCGCTCCGTCCGTCGATTCGGCGGAGGCTGCCGCGATCATCTCCTTCGCGCTCAGCCAGATTGGCGCCGAGTCCGATATAGGCAATTGCAGCTTCCTTCGATGGCTGTGCGAACGGTCGCCTCTCTGACCATCGGGGTCAGTCTCGCCGCCCTCGCGATCGCGCCGGTTGCGGATGCGAGGTTCGCGCCCATCCGCAGTGGCGGAGCGCGACGCTCGCGCGCCTCGCCCGGGAGCTCCCGTACTCGTTCAGCTCTCCGACCCCGGCGGGGGCCTTTCCCGGATCTTCGCGCGCGCAAATGCGCGCCTCGTCTCCCGGGCTGAACGTGTGGCGGGTTCCTGGAGCTCACGCGCAGAGCGTCGTCGCGGCAGCCGCTAGCGAGAGTCTGCTTGCGCATGCCGGAGCCGACCGCCGGCTCGATTCCCCTTCACGCACCTGCAGCTCGAGCGACCCGTTGGTTCCGAACGAGTGGTGGATCCATGACGTCGGCGACGACCAGGTCGAGCCGCCGGCTGCCAGCGTGCCGGTCACGGTCATCGACACAGGTCTCGATCTGACACATCCGGAGTTCTCGTCGCGGTCGATACGACTGCACTGAAACAGCTCAGACGGTCGTCTCGATGGAGGACATCCACGGAACGGCTGTGAGCTCCGTCGTCGGCAGCGCCGTCGAACGGAGTCGGCCTGGTCGGCGTGTACCCCCAGGCGGCCCTCCAGGAATGGGACTTCGGCGACGGATCGCTGTCCAGGATTCTTGCCGGGCTCGACGCAGCGACCAAGCGCGGGAGGAGCGTGATCAACATCAGCGGCGGCTTCCTCGGGTTCGATTCGCTGCTCGAGACAGGAGTCGACCGGGCCCTGCGCCGGGGCGCGATCGTGGTGGCCGCGGTCGGCAACGACCGGCCAGTCCGGGCAACCGCAGCTTCGTCCCTGCGAGCCTGCCGCACGTCCTCACGGTGGGAGGCGACCGACCAGAGCGACCGCTTCGCGTTCTTCTCCAACCGCTCGAGCGCGCTCGATCTCCGCCGCGCCCGGCGTTTCAATCCCGGTGGCGGTGCCTGCACTTTTTCAACGCGAGCGGCTTCTGCAAGCTTCGACGGCACGGCTTCTCGGCGCCCCTGGTCGCGGGGGCGGCCGCCTGGGTCTGGACCGATCAGACCCGACCTCGACCCGTACCCAGCTCGAGGACGTCATGCGCAACTCCGGCGCGGGACGTAGGCCCGAAGAGGGCTGGGATGCCGATACGGGCTTCGGCATCCTTTCGATCCCCCGCAGCGCTCGCAGCGAAGATTCCCGTGAAGCGACCCATGAGAGCCGAACGACGATCATCAACCTGGTCGCGTCCGCGCGCCGTCACCGCGAGCGGGACGCGCCTCACCACTCCGGCTCGCCTGCAGGCGCGGCTAGACGTGACCGAGGATCCGGAGGACGTCTACCGCGTCTCGGGTCCGGCCCACAACCGAATCTCCGCCAGCACGCGCAGCGCGGCGAATGTCAACGTCGCGCTCTGGGGCCCCAAGACGCGGACCGATCTACGAGCAGGGCAGCGCGCTAACGCGTGACCTACCTCGCGTACAGCCAACGTTCGGGCAGCCGCCCGGACATAGTCCGCGGGCGCAATACAACGCGCGTCGGCGCTTTCTACTACGTGGACACGTTCCTCGGCAAGCGGGTCAGCGCGGCCTCGTACTCGCTCAAAGTCTCCGTCTCTCGACGGTAGCCGCGGTCCACTCGACCGGCGCTTCCAGTCGCACGGCGGGCTTGCGGACGCGAACCCGCGCGGCCTCGAGCTCGAAGCGGGCGACCAGGGCGTCTGCCACTGCCGCCGCCATGGCCTCGAGCAGCTGGAACTGCCGGGCCGCCGAGACCTCCTGCACGCAGCGAACAACGTCGCGGTAGTCGACCGTCGCCTCGAGGCGATCGGACGTCGCGGCGTCCGGAACCTCGAGCCAGAGGTCGTAGAGGAACGGCTGAGGCTGCCGCCGCTCCTCCTCTTCGACCCCGTGCGCTCCGCGACGACCTCGAGGCCGTAGAGCTCGACCGTGACGCTCATTGCGTCACGATGGCCCGGGCCGCCGTTAGCGCCTCGACATGCTCGCGCACATCGTGCACGCGAAAGATCGTGGCGCCGCGCTCGTAGGCAGCGACTGCGGCTCCGACGCTGGCCGCCGCCGTTCCGGTCTTCGCGTCGGGATCGCCCATGATCTTGCCGAGCGAGCTCTTGCGCGAGAACCCGACGAGAACCGGGCGCCCCAGCGCCGTCAGCTCGTCGAGCCGGCGCACGAGCTCGAAGTTGTGCTCGACGGTCTTGCCGAAGCCGATGCCCGGGTCGAGGCAGATCGGCTCCTCGCGAATCCCTGCGGAGACGGCAAAGGTGAGCCGGTCGTCGAGGAAGCTGCGACCTCCGCGACGACGTCCTCGTAACGCGGGTCGGCCTGCATCGTCCGCGGCTCGCCCTGCATGTGCATCAGGCAGAGGTAGGCGCCGTGCTCGGCGACGACGCCTGCGAGCTCAGGGTCGCCGCGCAGTGCGGTGACGTCGTTCACGAACTCGGCCCCGAGGTCGAGCGCGCCGTCGCTGCCACCTCTGCTTTCGCGGTGTCGATCGAGACCGGAAGCGCCCTGGAGCGCCTCGAGCACCGGCACCACGCGGCGTAGCTCCTCTTCGGTCGAGACGCGGCTCGGCGCCCGGCCGCGTCGATTCGCCGCCGACGTCGACGATCGCCGCGCCTTCGTCCAGCATCCGCCTCGCGGAGCGCCGCTGCGTCGCCGGGATCGAAGTTGACGCCGCCGTCCGAGAAGGAGTCGGGAGTGACGTTGACGACGCCCATCACGGACGGGCGCGGAAATCGCTGCTCGATCGGAGGCTCACGACGCCAGCGTAGTCCCCCACGTCCCAAAGCTAGATTGGCCCCATGGGGCGGTAGAGGTACGCCGCGCGGCGTGGCGTTTCGTGCGCGCGATCGTCCGCTCACAGGCCGGCGGTGTTGTCGGCGCGGTCATCTCCGGGCTGCTGTGGCAGACGGGAGCGATCGCGGCGCCGCTGATTGTCAGCTACGCGATCGACAACGGAATCGTGCCGCGCGACCGCCGCACGCTCGTGGTCTGGCTGCTGGCGCTGCTCGGTGTCGGGCTGCTCGAGGTCAGTCGCGGGCGGCATGCGCCACATCTACGCGATCCGCAACCGTGCTGCAGCCGACGCGCGCGGTTCGCGACGCGATCTTCGCGCACGCGCTCGGCTCGACGCGCCCTACCACGACCGCGTCGGCCCGGGCGAGCTGATGAGCCGCGCCTCCTCGGACTCGGAGCACGTCGCGCGGATGATGGACGCGATCGGCCACACGATCGGCTACGTGCTCACCGTCGTCGCGGTCGCGATCGTGATGCTCGTCGTCGACTGCGACAGCTGGCGCTGCTCGTACTGCTGCCGCTGCCGTTCGTCAGCGTCGTTGCCTGGCTGTACTCGCGGCGCTACGACGAGCGCACGCGACGGCTGCAGGAGCGCTGCGGCCGACGCTGCGACGCTGGTCGAGGAGACGGTCAGCGGCATCCGCGTCGTCAAGGGTCTCGGCGCCGGCGGCGCGCTCTCCGGCCGCTTCCGGACGCGCAGCGATCGAGATCGTTGTGCGCGCGCTCGACGTCGCGCGCGCTCGATGCCGTCTTCATGCCCGGCGCTCGAGGTGCTGCCGCTGATCGGGATCGCTGCGGTCCTCTGGGTCGGCGGTCGGCGGGTGATCTCAGGCGGTCTCAGCCATCGGCTCGTTCGTCGCGTTCAATGCCTACGTCGTCATGCTCGTCTGGCCGCTGCGCGTGCTCGGCCAGCGGGTGTCGACCGCTCCAGAAGGCGCTCGCCGCGAGCGCGCGGATCACCGAGGTGCTCGAGACCGAGCCCAGGCTGCGTGAGCCGCGGCATCCGCGGAGCTCGACCATCCTGTCCGAGGCGAGGTGCAGCTGGAGGACGTGCAGCTTCGGCCACGAGGGCGACCGCCCGATGCTCGACGGCCTCGATCTCGACGCTGCGCGCCGGGCGAGTCGCTCGCGCTCGTCGGCGCGACCGGCTCCGGCAAGAGCACGGTCGCCGGACTGCTCGCGCGCTTCTACGACCCGGACGACGGCCGCGTGCTCCTCGACGGCCGTCGACGTGCGCGAGCTCCGGCTCGCCGACGTGCGGCAGGCGGTCGCGCTCGTCTTCGAGGAGACGTTCCTGTTCACGGACACGCGTCCGCGAGAACATCGCGCTTCGCCGCGCCCGACGCGCGACGACGAATCGGTCGCAGCGCGCAGCCGCGCTGGCCGGTGCGGCGGAGTTCATCGCGGCGACTGCCGGACGGGTACGACACGGTGCTCGGCGAGCGCGGCTTCTCGCTGTCGGGCGGCCAGCGCCAGCGGATCGCGATCGCGCGGGCGATCCTCGCCGATCCGGCGGTGCTCGTTCTCGACGACGCGACCTCGGCGGTCGACGCGACGAAGGAGCACGAGATCCGCGCGCGCGCTCGCGACGGTGATGCGCGGCCGGACGACGCTCGTGATCGCGCACCGGCCTGCGACGATCGCGCTGGCCGACCGCGTCGCGGTGCTCGAGGACGGTCGGATCGTCGAAGCAGGGAACGCACGCGGAGCTCGTTGCGCAGGTCGACCGCGCTACCGCGCGCTGCTCGCGCTCGAGAGCGAGGCGGCGTGAACGAGCGCGCGTCGTTGCGGGAGGTCTGGCGCGGTTGCGCGGCCCTCGCTCCGACCGGTGCGGGCCCGTTACCTCGGCGGCTGCCGCGGCGGTGATCGCCTCGACCGTTGATCACGCTGTCCGGCCCCGCGCTCGTCCGCTACGCCATCGACTCACGGGATCTCGAAGCACGAGCGAGGCCCGCTCGATGCTGCGGCGCTCGCCTTCCTCGGGCTCGCCGCCGCTGAAGCCCTTCGTCGTGCGCGCTCAGACGCTGCTCGCGGCGAGCGCCGGCGAACGCTTTCTCGGCGCCCTGCGCGACGGCAGCGTTCGACAAGCTGCAGGCACTCCCGCTCGGCTTCTTCGAGCGCGAGCGCGCCGGCGTGCTTCGTCTCGCGGCTGACCTCCGGACGTCCAGTCGTTGACCGAGTTCGTCCGCGAAGCGCTGGTCGAGGTCGTCGGCAGCGGCCTGCAGATCGTGCTGACCATGGTGGCGCTGGTGATTCCTCTCGCCGACGCTGGCCGCCGTCTCGCTCGTGGCGCTGCCGATCCTGATCGGCGTCGAGCTGGACGTTCCACCACAGCGCGGGCCGCGCGCTACCACGCAATCCGTGACCGGGTTGCCGAGACGTTGACGGCGTTGCAGGAAGGCCTGGCCGGCGTGCGTGTCGTGCAGGCGTTCCGGCGCGAGCGGCGCACGCTCGAGGCCTACAACCCGCGCAGCCAGGCGCAGGTCCACGCATGGCGTCGCGCCTCGTTCGTGAACATCCGCCTCTTCACGATGATCCCGCTCGCGCAGACGGCGGCGCTGATCGCCGTCCTGCTCGTCGCGGCGTCGATGTACCGCAACGGGTCGATCTCGACGGGGACGATCGCCGCCTACGTCCTCTACCTGGTGCAGCTGTTCGACCCGGTCGCGCCGCTTCAGCGAGTGGCTCGGCGAGTTCCGGCAGGGCCTCGCCGCGCTCGGCGAAGATCGTCGGCCTGCTGCGAGACGCCGAGCGCGATCGTCGGAGCGCGGCCGGAGCGGTCGACCTCCCGCGCAGCGGACGCACTCGCGCTGCACGACGTCACGTTCGGCTACGACGAAGGACGGCCGGTCGTTCGACGGCGTGACGGTCAGAGCTCGAGCCGGCGAGCACGTCGCGCTCGTGGGCGCGACCGGCGCGGGCAAGTCGACGCTGGCGAAGCTGCTGACGCGCCAGTACGACCCGCAGCGCGGCGCGATCACGTTCGGCGGCGTCGACCTGCGCGACGCGACGCTCGATTCCGCTTCACCGGCGGATCGTCGATGCTGCCGCAGGAGGGCCACCTGTTCAGCGGCACGATCGCCGACAACGTGCGCCTCGCGCGACCCGGACGCCTCCGACGAGCGAGGTCGTGCGTGCGCTGAAGCGGATCGGCGCGCTCGAGCGCTTCGAATCGCTGCCCGAGGGGCTCGAAACCGACGTCCAGACGCGAGGCGCTGCGGCTCTCCGCGGGCGAGCGCCAGCTGGTCGGGATCGCCCGCGTCGCGCTGGCGGACCCGGCTGTGATCGTGCTGGACGAAGCGACGTCGAGCCTCGACCCGGCGACCGAGGCCGCGGTCGAGCGCGCGCTCGCAGCGGTCGCCGCGGGCCGAACGGTCGTTACGATCGCCCACCGCCTCTCGACGGCCGAGCGCGCCGACCGCGTCGTCGTGATGGAGCACGGCCGCGCCGTCGAGGTGGCATCCCATGAAGAGCTCGTCGAACAGGGCGAGCGCTACGCGAAGCTGTGGGCGTCTTGGCAGGCCGGCCTGGCCCCGGACCCGGTTTCGTAACCTTTGACTCCCCGGGCAACTACGTAATACGTGTCAGCGATCAGGCAGCGGTGGCGGGCTTCGCCCGTCACCGCTCACGCACGTTAAAGGTCCGACTCCGAACGAAGTCGTCATGGCTTGCGCTGACAGCGCGAGCCGGACTTCGTTCGGCGAGGCTAGCTCCTTCGCGCCTTCCGGCGGCGGCGGCTGCATCGTCGCGCCGGGAAGCGGGAATGGGCGCGGCTTCGGCTTGGGCAGACGCTTCGGCTCGTCGGCCGGGGCCTCGGCTTCCGGCTGCTCTTCCTCGGCGAAGATCTCCTCTTCGGGCGCGCCGGCGAGCAGGCGCTCGAACTGGTCCTTGTCGATCGTCTCGCGCTCGATCAGGATCGCCGAGATCTTGTGCAGCTCGGCCATGTGCTCCGTGAGCACGGTGATGGCGAGCTCATGCGCCTCCTCGATCACGCGCGGATCTCGTCGTCGATCTCGCGGGCGATCTCCTCGGAGTAGTCCGGCTCGTTGCCCATCTCGCGGCCGAGGAACGGCATGTCGTGGTTGCGGCCGAGCACGCGCGGGCCGAGCTTCTCGCTCATCCCGTAGCGCATGATCATCTGCTTCGACGATCGACGTGACCTTCTCGAGGTCGTTCGCGGCGCCGGTCGTCACCTCCTGGAAGACGAGCTCCTCCGCAGCGCGGCCGCCGAGAGTCATCGCCAGCTGCTCCATCAGCGCGGTCTTCGTCGTCAGGTAGCGGTCCTCGCGCGGCAGCGAGATCGTGTAGCCGAGCGCCTGGCCGCGGCTGATGATCAGAGATCTTGTGCACGTCGTCGGTGTGCTCGAGGTAGTGGCCGACGAGCGCGTGGCCGAGCTCGTGGTAGGCGGTGATCTTCCGCTCCTCCTCGGAGAGCAGGCGCGTCTTCTTCTCGGGCCCGGCGATCACGCGCATGATCCCTTCCTCGAGCTCCTCCTGCTGGATCACCTTCTTGCCGCGGCGCGCGGCGAGCAGCGCGGCCTCGTTGACGAGGTTCGCAAGGTCGGCGCCGGTGAAGCCGGGCGTGCCGGCGGCGAGCGTGTCGAGGTCGATCTCGGGCGCGATCGGCTTGCCCTTCGCGTGCACCTCGAGGATCTTGCGGCGGCCGATGCGGTCGGGCCGGTCGACGACGATCTGTCGATCGAAGCGGCCGGGGCGCAGCAGCGCCGGGTCGAGGATGTCCGGCCGGTTCGTGGCCGCGATCAGGATGATGTTGTCCTTCAGCTCGAACCCGTCCATCTCGACGAGGAGCTGGTTCAGGGTCTGCTCGCGCTCGTCGTGCCCGCCGCCGAGCCCGGCGCCGCGGTGGCGGCCGACGGCGTCGATCTCGTCCATGAAGACGATGCACGGCGCGGCCTGCTTCGCCTGCTCGAAGAGGTCGCGGACGCGCGAGGCGCCGACGCCGACGAACATCTCGACGAAGTCGGAGCCGGAGATCGAGAAGAACGGCACGCCGGCCTCGCCGGCGACCGCGCGAGCGAGCAGCGTCTTACCGGTGCCTGGCGGCCCGTAGAGCAGCACGCCCTTCGGGATCCGCGCGCCGAGCGCCTGGAACTTCTTCGGGTTCTCGAGGAACTCCTTGATCTCGTGCAGCTCCTCGACGGCCTCGTCCACGCCGGCGACGTCCTTGAAGCCGATCTTCGGCGAGTCCGGCGCCATCCGCTTGGCGCGCGCTCTTGCCGAAGCTCATCACCTTCGAGCCGCCGCCCTGGACCTGGTTCATCAGGAAGATCCAGAAGGCAAACAGCAGCACGAACGGCAGTAGCGAGGTAAGGAAGCCGATCCAGGACCAGTTGCCCGTGCCCTTCGAGTCGTACTGGACCCCTTCCTTGAGGAGCGCCGTCTCGATCCCCGGCACCGACTGGTCGGCCGGGTAGTGGATCGAGTACTTCTTCCCGTCGGTCAGCTTGCCGCTGATCTGCCGCTTGCTGGGGTTGAACTCGGCGCTGGCGACTTTGCCGTTGGGAATGTCGTCGCGGAACTGCGAATAGGTGACCTTCTGCGTGTTGTTCCCGTGCGGGATCAGCGTCTGGCTCGCCAGGTAGACGAGCAGCACGATTACGAACAGGGGGAAGAGTGCGCTGCGGAAGAACCGGTTCACGAAACCTCTATCGGCAGGGTACCAGGGTGCATGAGGGCGACCAATCGCCCCATTTGGGCTATCCGCGGTCTAAATGCCTTCGGGCAGAGCGTCGTCGCTGAGCACAGCGACGTAGGGAGGTTGCGATACCGCTCCCCGAAATCAGGCCGTAGCCGATCACGAAGCGATTCGGAATCTCGAAGCCGACATAGCGGACGGGAACCTCCATCTCCCGGCGGTCGGGTTTCGTCAGGAGCGCGCAGACCTCCAGAGTCGCGGGCTCGCGGGACTCGAGGTTCCGCATCAGGTACGAGAGCGTCAGGCCGGAGTCGATGATGTCCTCGACCACCAGCACGTCGCGCCTCTCGATGTTGATGTCGAGATCCTTCAGGATCCGGACGACGCCGGAGGAGTCGGTCGATGCGCCGTAGCTCGAGATCGCCATGAAGTCGACCTCGCAGGGGATCGTCAGCTTCCGCATCAGGTCGGCCATAAAGAAGACCGCCCCCTTGAGGACGCCGATCAGCAGCAGGTCGCGGCCCGCGTAATCGGCGGAGATCTCGGCGCCAAGCTCGGCGATCCGGGCGCTCAGCGCCTCCTTGTCGATCAGAACCTCGCCGACGGCGCCTTCGAGCTCAGCCTGAGACACGCTCGGCCTTCACCTCGGGGTGCTCGACAACTCCTGGGACAGCAACAACCTCGTCGCCGCGCACCACGAGGGGCCACGCCTCGCGCTCCGAGCGGGGATCTTGGCGTCGACAAACACGTCTTGGATCTTCTTGCGCCGGCCGGCGAGCCTGTCGCCCGGCCTCCAGCCTCGTACCTTAAGGCCTGCGAGCTCGGACTCGATCGTCCACTCGCCCCAACGAACCGCTCCTCGAGCGCCACGGGCCCGCGCTCGAGCCAGGCGCGGTCGTACTCGCGGACGAGCTGACCCCGTTGCCGAGATCGAGCCGCTTCGAGCCGGCCGTCGATCCGATCAGCTCGGCGAGGGCGGGCTGGAGCGTTGGGCGCTGCTCGAGGGCGCGCAGGAGGTTGTCGTCGGCGCCGGGGTGAATTCTCGCGCAGGAGCGGCAGGATGCGCTCTCGGATCAGCCCGCGTGTCGTGTCCCTGTTGGTGCTGTCACTGCGGTAGTCGAGCCCTGCGCCTGGCAGTAGGCCTCGGTCTCCCTCCGCCAGATCGGCAGCAGCGGACGGACGACCTCGTCTTCGCGCTTCGGCTTGATCCCTGTCGGGCGGCCGCTCGTCACCAGCCGATAGAGGATCGGTCTCGACTTGGTCGGAGGCGGTATGACCGGTGGCTCGGAGCCGGTCGGTCGCGAGGCCGTACCGAAGCTCGCGTAGCTCAACCTCCGTCGTCCCGCCACGCCCGTCGACGATCTCGGCCTCCATCAGCTCACGGCAGAAGCGAGCGTCCTCGTCGGCTTCTTCTCCGCGCAGGCCGTGGTTGACGTGGAGGGCGGAAACGCGGTAGCCGAGCTCGCGGAGAACGTGCCAGGCACACGTCGAGTCGGCGCCGCCGGAGACGAGCACGGTCACCTCTCCGCCCGGCGGGATCAGCTCGAGCCGACGGATGTGGTCTTGCACACGCGAGAACAGGTCGGCGGGCTCCATGCGGAGATTGTGCAGCAGCGCGAAGCGCTTGTCCGCGAAGCGGACCAGTGGAGGGGTCTGGGGGAACCGGGAGGTTCCCCAGCCAATCACGGGACACTAGAGGAGAGGTGCCACGTCGCAGCCGCGTTTGGCAAGCCCAGGCTCGGCCTTCAGCAGCACGTCGTGGGCGAAGTTCGCCAGCCCGTAAGCGTGGAAGATGTGGTCACCCGCGTCTCGGTGCTTCGCGCGCTGCTCCATCGCCTTGCCGTACGCGGTGAACATCGCCACCAGCAGCTTGCGCGTCTGGGCGAGCGACGGGTCTGTCGGGGTGGTGGCGCCGACGATCTTCGCTGCGCGAGCCGACTCGGCGGCGACGTCCGCAGGCGTGGCCTCGCCGTCCAGGTACTGCTGGCCCCAGAGGTCGACAGCGTCCACGTTCGTCTTGGCCCCGTTGATGAACGCGCGATCGGTCACCGAGCAGGTGTGCGAGACCGGACCGCCCGACTTCGCTCGACTCGACGTTACGTACGTCAGGGCAAGCGCAGAAGCCAGCAGCAAACCAAGCCCGTAAAGGGCGATTCTCCGCATCGCCTCCATCATCGGAGCCAGGCGGGCTCCACGCCTCCTCTTTCGGTGGTTCACCGCCGGTCAACCACGCGGAGCGGCATCCAACCCGGCCGGCGCGCCGATTCCCTCGGCGGCGGCCCTGGCGGCAGAAGTCGGTGCCCTGCGTACGAGGCGAAGCTCCATCGCCACCCAGCGACCGACCCAGAGGCCGAGCGCAACGTAGGCCAGCCGCCGCACGCGCCTCAAAAGATCAGGCTCCGATACGAGATCGTGTGCCGCATCCCGACCGCCTCGTAGACCCTGATCGCGACTGCATTGTCGCGCCGGACGAACAGGCAGACGGTCGGTACACGGGGGAGTAGCAGGCGGCAGAGGTCGCGCAACCCGCGCTGCGCGTAACCGTGCCCTCGTACCTCCGGGTCGACCAGACCTGTTGCAGCTGGACTGCGCGCGGCGTCCAGGCGGAGGCTTCGGCCTTGAAGAGGATCGTTCCGCCCTCGGCCCAGAGCCAGGAGCGCCCCTCGTCGATCTGCGCGCGCGTCCGCCAACGGAACCCCTCGGGGTCCCGGTCGAGCGGATCGATTCCGATCTCCTCCCGGTGGGCCGCCGCACACGCCGGCAGAAGCAGATCGAAGTCGTCCGGCGTGGCCGCGCGCAACCCGGTCTCCCGGCTCGGGAGCCTCGTCGAGCACGTAGACCGGCTGACCGGGGCGGTCCTCGCGCGGCGGCGGCAGTCGCGGCGAGGCGGCGTCCCAGAGCTCGGTCACCGCGCCTTGCTCGCCGATGATCATTCGCGCCCGCCAGTCGTCTCGCGAGCTCGGCGAAGGCGCCGCAGCCCCTCCCGACGGCACGAGGTTCGCCCCTGCATGGCAAAGCGCGGTGAGATGGCCGTTCCGCGCCAGTGCGGTGAAGCGACCGAGCCCGCGGCGGGCGATGTCCTCGAGGAAGACACGCTCGACCGGATCCTCGGCGCAGAACGCCAGGATCTCGTCGAGCTCAGGCTCCTTCAGCGCGGGCACGCCGCAATCGTGCACGACACGATCGCCATGCGCCTGCATGCGTCGCTCGCGATCGGTTGTTTGGCAGGTCTGCGCAGCGCAGCCCAGCCGGCTCCGCTTAGGTTGCGTCGTGCCGATCCACATCCGCGCCGAGCCCGGCGACTACGCGGAGGCCTGCCTGCTGCCGGGGATCCGCTGCGCGCCCAGTACATCGCCGAGACGTACCTCGACAATCGCCGTAGCAGCGAAACGGCGAGCGCGGCATGCTCGGCTACACGGGTGAGTTCGAGGGCAAGCCGGTTTCGGTGCAGGCGACCGGCATGGGCTGCCCGTCGGCCGCGATCGTGGTCGAGGAGCTGGTGCAGCTCGGCGTGCAAGCGGCTGCTCCGCGTCGGCACCTGCGGCGGCCTTCAGCCCGACCATGCAGCTGGGCGACCTGATCGTCGCGGTCTCGGCGGTGCCCGCCGACGCCACCGCGACAGCATCTCGTCGGGAGCGAGCCGCACTGCGCCGACGTCGGACTGGGAGCTCGTTCACGGGGCCGTCCACTACGCCAAGGAGCTCGGCCAGCCTCTGCGCGTCGGGCCGATCGTCTCGAGCGACCTCTTCTACAACCCCGACGGCGGCCAGTACGAGCGCTGGTCGTCCCGCGGCATGCTGGCCGTCGAGATGGAAGCGGCGGTGCTGTTCACGCTCGGCGCCCTCCGCGGCGTCCAGGCCGGCTGTCTCCTGACAGTCAGCGACGTGGTCGTCGAGCAGGAGTTCAAGCGGATCTCGGACGATGACCTGCGCGCGGCCGTTGACCGCATCACACGGATCGCCCTGGCGACCGCAACCGCCGAGCCCAAGCATTAGCGCGCCGCGGACCGTTTTCTCGTCAACCCGGCCTCGGAGAACGGCGCCACCGGGCGGCGCTGGCCCGAGCTCGCCAACCGAGCCGCAGCCGCGCGGGCTGAGCGGCGACGCGCTGCTGTCAGAGAGGCCCGGACAGCTGGCCGAGCTCGCGCGGCGGGCCGCCGAGGACGGCGCCGGCTGCTCGTGGCCGTCGGCGGCGACGGGACGGTCCACGAGGTCGTGAACGGGATCGCCGGCCGGACCGGCGTCGACGCTGGCGATCGTCCCACGGGGTACGGGGCGGGACTTCGTCCGCACCTACGGGATCCCGCGCAAGCTCGACGACGCCCTGCGGACGGCCCGGGACGGCCGATCCGGGAGATCGATCTCGGCCTCGCCCGATTTCGCTCCTGGCAGGGCGAACCGGCCGAGGCGTACTTCGCGAACATCGCCAGCGCCGGCATGAGCGGCGCGATCGCAAAGCGTGCGAACGAGACCAGCAAGGCGCTCGGAGGCAAGGCTCCTACTTCTGGTCGACGCTCGCAGTCTTCACGCGCTGGCGGACCTCCGAGATCAGCGTCCGCGTCGGAGCCGAGACGCGGCGCGCTCGGATGCACGACGTCGTGGTCGCGAACGGTCGCTACTTCGGCGGCGGAATGATGATCTGCCCGAGCGCAGAGCCCGACGACGGCGTCTTCGACGTGCTGCTGATCGGAAACCTGACGAAGCGAGACCTGCTCCTGACACTGCCGAAGACCTATCGCGGCAGGCATCTGCCGCACCCGAAGGCCGAGCTGCTCCGCGGCACCACCGTCGAGATCGAGACGGCCGAGCCGCTGCCGGTCGAGCTCGACGGCGAGCAGCCGGGGACGACACCGGTTGAGTTCGAGCTCGTGCCGCGGGCTCTACGGCTGCGCGTGCCGCGCTTGTGATCTAGATCACTAGGACGGCGGGCTCGAATCGCCGCTCTCGCCCTGGTCGCCGCTTTCCGGCGTGGCCTGGGTCGAGGGCTTCGGCTTCGCCGCGGACGATCGCGAGGAGGTTGACTTCCGCGCCGTGCCGCGGCGAGGCGGAGCCCTTTTACCCGACAGCTGATCGACTCGCCGCTCGAGTGCGTCGACGCGACGCGTCAGCTCGTCCAACCCGCGCATTCGCTTCTGGAGGTCGTCGACCCGCTCCCGCAACGTGTTGACGCCGTCGAGCAGGCTCTTCGCGCCCGGGAGCTCATTGATCCGTCCCAGCAACTCCTCGCTGATTCCTTTAAAACCGCCCTGTCGCTGTGAAGCCATCGGGTTCCTTTCGTCGTTTCGCGCGCGCGTGACGCGGAGGCTAACCGGTCCACTGGATCCAAGCGAGCGTCTCCGCCTTGTCACAACTTCTTCACCCTTTCAGAGCGTCTTACGTTCCGTAGGCGAAGCTGACCTTGAGTGAGATGCATAAAACACTCCCGTTCCGGGCTCGGGCACCACACCGGCATACCAAGGTGACGAGCTACTCGCTGCGCCAGCGGGAGGGCATTCCCTACGAGGTCGAGCGCGTGCACTGCAGCCAGTGCAGCCGACTCCTCGGGGAACGTCCACTGCGACGCGCGGTCGCCTAGGCTCCCAGCTCCGCGGCAACCCCGCGGAGGATCTCTCCGGCGTTCCCTTCGATCTTCAGCTCGGCTCGCCCGTCGTACGGCGTCCGCCCTTTGTTGACGATCGCCACGCAGCCGCCAGCCAGTCAGTGTCTCTTCAGGGAGCGTGGCGACGGGATGCACCTCGAGCGAGGAACCGACCACGAGCAGCAGCCGCGCCGCCGTGCGAGCTCGAAGGCCCGCTCGATCGCAGCGGCCGGTAGCAGCTCGCCGAAGAAGACGACGTCGGGCTTGAGGATCGCGTCGCAGCTGTCGCAAGTCGGAGCATCCGCGCGCTCGAGCTTGGCCACGACCGCAGCCCGCGGATACGAGGAGCCGCAACCTGGACACGTCGCGGTGCGGATCGACCCGTGCACCTCGACGAGGTTGCGGCTGCCGGCACGCTCGTGCAGGAGGTCGATGTTCTGGGTGACGACAGCCTCGACGAAGCCGGCGTTCTCGAGCGCGGCGAGCGCGCGATGGGCGGCATTGGGCTGAGCCTCGGTCAGCATCGCGATCCGCGGCTTGTAGAACCGCCACACCTTGACGGGATCGGCCCGGAATGCGGGCAACGAGGCGTATTCGGCCGGGTCGAAGTCCGCCCAGATCCCGGTCGGCGAGCGGAAGTCCGGGATCCCGCTCTCGGTCGAGACGCCCGCTCCGGTCAGAGCGACGCACGGCTGATTCGCCCTGATCAGGCGCGCGAGCGCGGGCGCGTCCACGGCGCCGATGGTAGAGAGTTCAACCGTGGACTTCGGCTTCTCGACCGAGGTGAAGGTTCGCTTCGCCGAGACGGACGCTCAGGGCATCGCGCATCACGCCGTCTACCTCGTCTGGTTCGAGGTCGCGCGGATCGAGTACCTAGCCCGCTTTCGCGGCGGCTACCCGGCGCTGCAGGCCGAGGGCATCGAGGCGCTGACGCTCGAGGCCAACGTCAGCTTTCGAGCGCCTGCCCGTTTCGACGACCGGCTCGTGATCTCCGCGCGCTGCAGCGACGTTCGCGGGGCGCGCTTCCGCTTCGACTATCGCGTCGAGCGGGACGGCGAGTTGATCGCGGATGGATGGACGGGCCACGCCTGCGTCTGACGCGCGCGCACGCTGAGGCCGACACGGGTGCCGCAGTGGCTCGTCGAGGAGATCGCGAGGCCGAGGCGATGGCGCTAGTCGTCGTCGTCGGCAGTCGTCGGAGTCGTGGTGGTGGTCGTCGGCGGCGGCTTCTTCTTCTTCTTCGTTGGCACGGGCTTCGGCCTCGTCCCGACGAGCACGAGCTCGGCTCGCTTCGGTACGACGAGTACCAGGTGTCGTCGTAGAGCAGCTTGCCGCGCTCGTAGACGAGCCGCCGGACGCTGGTCGAGCGCGACGGCTCTCCGCCGTCGACCACCACCGTGCGACCCTCGGAGAGGCTCGGGTCCGGCTCGCGCTTCACCGGCGCGTGCCCTGCGTCGACGAGCGGCCGAGCCTGCGCTGACGACGCGGCGATGCTGCGGCGTTCCGTAGAGCGCCACCGTCAGCGAGTACGAGCCGACGAAGGTCCGCAGCAAGGAGCCAGTGCGACGTGTCGTTCACGAAGCGGAGGTCGACGTCCGGGTAGTTCACGGTCGCGTCGCGCCCGAGCGGGTAGTGGCTGATGTAGAGCGCGTGGTTCGTGCGTGAGGTGATCGTCAGCCCGCCTCGTAGGCGGCGTTGAAGACGGTGGTCGAGACCTGGCAGACGCCGCCGCCGAGGCCGGTCCCGAGCTCGCCGTTGATGATCACGGGCGCCTCGACGGAAACCCTTGTCCGCCGTGCGCTCGCCCGTCGTCTGGTTGAACGAGAACGGTCGCCCCGGGGCGATCAGCGTGCCCGTCGAGTAGCCGCGACGACGAGCTGGACGTTGTGGATGCGGTTCGCATCGCCGCCGTAGATCGTCTCGTAGCTTCCGACCAGGCCGCGAATACCCATCGCTCGGGCCACGCGGGTCGTTCGCCCCGGTCTTGCGGTCGAGACGACGATCTGGGCCGTCCGCTGGTTTTGCGAGAGCGCCGCGGCAAGCAGGTTCACGGACGTGGCCGCCACATCGAGCCTCCGTCCAACGCGCGACGGGATGATTCCGACCTCGCCGCTCGGCGAGACCGCGAAGCCGGCGTTTCGGGAGGGCCGGTCGAGCGCTCTGCCGAGCCGCGCGAAGTAGCGCTCGGCTCCTGGGCCGCCGACTCTCAGCGTCGTCGTCCCGCCGCCGGGCAGCGCGAGCATCGCCCGCAGCCGGTAGGGCGTGACAGTCCAGTGGACGCCCCGCCACCGCATCTGAACAGGCCCCGAGAGGGCGGTGCGCACGTGTGGCGGCGGCGGCGGCGAGCTGGGCGGCCGAGACTGCGGTCGGCTCGCTCCTGACAGGCAGGACGACGGGTTGCCGCGAAAACCCGGCCAGCGCTGCCACGACAATCCGCGCGGCCGCGGGTCGGTCCAGCTTCCGGCCGGCGCTTCCACTGATCACCACAGGCACGCGGCCGTGGAGGCGGAGCTGGGGATCGCGGTGCGGTCGGTAGACGGCCCGGCCAAAGCGGCTGAGCTCGAACCCGAGCGCGGCTTCGTAGACCCGCGTCGGAGGCGCGAACTGGGCACCGAAGACCCGACGCCGATGCGCCGAAAGCCGCGAAGCGGCCCGAATCCGTCCCCGTGGCGCCGCGCCAACTCGACGGCGGCACGCCAGTCCGCGTGGACTCCGAGCTGCTGCGGGGTCAGCCGCCAGCGCCGGTCGCCGGCCACGAAGATCACCGGAACCCTCTCGAGGCCGCGCGCCCGCTCGCTCGAGGCCGCTGCGCCGCGTCGGGTTTCATACCGCCGACGTCGACGCTCGTCGATCTGCACGCCGGCGGCGATCCGCTCGGGCGAGCCCGCGAAAACGAGCCCCAGGACGGAGCCGATCACGGCCAGGACCACGAATCCAAGCGCGCCGCGCTGGACGCGCACGCGCGTCGAAGTCTTCCGCTTGCGCCGGGCTCGGGCGCGCGCGGAAAGCGCCCGTGATTCCGCAACCACGAAGGCGGGAGTCTAGCGGCGCCGCAGGGCGGTTTTGGGCTTGGTTGGGACCTCGGCACCGCTCAACCAGGTCCGCGATGAGCGTCGGCTGCTTCGACTAGGTATCCCGCGGCAAAAAGATCTCGCGGGCTGATTACTAAGCGCTGGATCTGCGAGGTGCCCTCGTAGATCTGGAACAGCTTCGCGTCGCGCATCAGCTTCTCGACCGGGTACTCCTTCATGTAGCCGTAGCCGCCGAAGATCTGCACCGCGTCGGTCGTCACCTTCATCGCCGTGTCCGCGGTGAAGCGCTTCGCGTACGACGACTGCAGCGTCGCGCGCTCGCCCTGGTCGAGCAGCCACGCCGCCTGCCACGTCAGCAGCCGCGCGGCCTCGATCTCGGCGGCCATGTCTGCGATCGAGGAAGTTGACACCCTGGTTCATCGCGATCGGCTGGCCGAACTGGACGCGCTCTTGCGAGTACTCGACCGCGTGCTCGAACGCCGCGCGCGCGACGCCGACGGCGCCCGCCGCCGTACCCGGCCGCGTGCGGTCGAGCGTCCGCATCGCGATCTTGAACCCGTCGCCCTCCTCGCCGAGCCGGTTCGCAGCCGGCACCTCGACGTCCTGGAAGGCGAGCGCCGAGGTGTCCGTCGCCCGCTGGCCCAGTCTTGTCGAGGTGCTCCTCGACCGATGACGCCCTCGGCATTCGGCCGGGACGACGAAGGCCGACAGACCGCGGTGACCCGGCTTCCTGGTCGGTCGATGCGAAGACGACGAACCAGGCCGCCTGTCCCGCGTTCGTGATGAACATCTTCGAGCCGTTGAGGACGTAGTCGCCGCCGTGCCGCTCGGCCGTCGTCTGGATCGCCGAGACGTCCGAGCCCGGCGCTCGGCTCGGTCAGCGCGAACGAGCAGAGGAGCGGCTCCTCCAGCAGCGGCGTCAGCCAGTCGCGCTTCTGCTCGTCGCTGCCCGCGAGCAGCACGGGCAGCGAGCCGAGGATGTTCGCGACGATCGAGGTCGCGATCCCGGAGCAGCCCCAGGCAGAGCTCCTCGCCGATCAGGATCCTGCTCGAAGGCCGAGAGGCCCGGGCCGCCGAGCTCCTCGGGGATGTGCGGGTTCATCAGCCCGACCTCGTGCGCCTTCGCGATCACGTCGGCGGGATGCGTCGGAGCGCTCGTCGTAGTCCGCGGCTACCGGCCGGATCTCCTTGCTCGCGCGAACTCGCGTGCAAGCTCGCGCAGCGCGCGCTGCTCGTCGCTCAGAGCGAAGGAAACGCCGCTCGTGGTCTCGGTTGCGCTCACGATTGACTCGCGAGTCAATATAGACGCCGTCGCAGTCCAAGAACCTTTCAGAAAGAGTCAGCGGCATCTGTGCTGCCGGCCGGGATCAGCCGGACGCCCCGCGCAAGCCGGGACGTCCTCCGAGTCGGCGTCGCAAGCGAGCGCCTTGGATCAGCGAAAACCGGCGCCGTTCGCGGCCGCCGGCAGTGGACTCGAAGGCAGCCCTGGGCGCGGCTCGCGCTCGTTGTAGCCGCCGGGAGCACGTCGTTCGGCCCGTCCGGGTTGAAGAGCGATGCCAGGTGCTGGATCTGTCCGCGCCCTGGGCCGAGCTCGAACATGCCGCCGCCGTAGAGATCGATCGCATGGGCCGCGCAGTAGTCGTAGAAGTCGAGTAGCTCGCGGACAAAGCCGAAGCGAGAGGGCTTCAGCGTTCAGCGTGCGTGGCGGAAACGCGAGGACCCTCGACGTCCGCGACGGAATGGATCGGCGCGTCCCAGGTGATCCGGTCGCGGTGGGGCCGCAAGATCTCCTCGGTCTCCGCCGTCAGCGCGCGGGTCTTCAAGCCAGGCCTCGGGAAAGCCCTCGGCGACTCGGCGATAGAGCGGAACGTCGGGCGGCGGGGCGTCCGGATCCGAGTAGAAGGCCTTGTAGTCGACGATGTCGACGGTTCCGGTCGCGGCCAGCTCCTGAACGAGCTCGTCCGTCCACCCGCTTCCGGGGTCGAGCTTGAAGCGCAGCTCTGGGTAGAGCTCAGCCGGCGCTGCAGCGGCTCGGCCGAGGGTGGATCGCCGAGACCGGGCGAGACGACGAAGGTCACCGGCCGCGGCGTCCGGCCCAGCGCCTCAGCCAGCGAGCGCCCCGCCTGCCGCAGAGCCAGGTCGAGCGCGGCGCTCTCGTACGCCCAGCGCTTGTGCGGCTCCTCGATCTCGAGCGCCGAGGAGAAGGACTCAGCGGTCCAGGCCCCGCTCAACGGGCGGCTGGGACCAGCCGCCAGCTCGCGATCGTGCGCCTCCGCGTACCACGTGACGTCCTCGCCGAGACCTTCCTCCCCACCGCCTACCAGGCGGACGAGCGTCGTGACCCGGATGAAATCACGCGTCACCGGTGCTTCGAGCCGTTCGAGCCGGTAGTCCTCGATCTCGAGTGGCAGCTCGGCGATCCGCGCGTATGTACCGGGGAGCCGACTCACGCTTTCGACCCTACAAAGGCGAAGAGCCCCGGTGCCCCGGAGCTCTTCCCAAAGCGGTCAGGCGCTCGCGGCGCCTCGGTTCACTTCTTGCCGTGGCCCTTGTTGCCTGCTTCGTGCTTGGCCTTGGCGGCTGTCCTGGTGATGCTTGCCCTTGCCCTGATGCTTGCCCTTGCCCTGATGCTTGTTCTTCTTGGCGCTCGCCGTGGTCGCGGGCGGGCACGGGTGGCGTGACGTCGACGACGAAGTCACCGTGACGAAGATGTGCTCTCAGGGCATGGCGAGAGATCCGGATCTTCACCCAGGGATGCTTCTTGGAATGAGTCCGGTGGCAAACGGTCACCTTCTTGCCGGGGTACTGGCTCGCGGCTGCGGGACCGAGATCGAGCGCGCGCATGCCTGCGACCGCTGCCGAGGCAAGAGCGGCACCGGTCAGGAGCGTCGCCACGCCGGCAACCACCAGACGTAAGCGGCGGTGAGTCCAGATCGATTTCATTTCTTGACCCTCCTGGAGATCGAATGCGGGGCACCGCAGTTCGATGTGTCCATCGACCATTCTTGCAAAGTTCTCAACCCCCTCCTACGTGGATTGGCTCCAACGGGTTCAGGCGGTGGGCTTGCTCGACAGCCCGCCTTTGCGCTCCTCCTCGCGTAACCAGGCCAAGTCGACCCACGAATCCCAGTCGGACGAGTCCTTCCGAAGCGCGCTCTGAAAGTCACGTCTGGCTCCGTCTAGGTCTCCTTGTGAGAGCAGGGCCTCGCCGTGCAGGCGCCAGGGCTCGGGCGACCACGGAACGAGGCGCTTGGCCCAGCGCGCATCGCGCGCAGCCTTGACCGGCTCGTCGGCGTCGAGCGACGCGCTCGCGGCGGCGAGCGTCTGGTTTCCGGCGAGAGCCCCGAGCGCGACCAGGGCCAGCAGGGACTGCGGCGCCGATTCCGGCCACCCTCGCTCTCCGGCCAAGGGGACGCCTCGGCTCGCGCCCGGCGAGGATCAGCAGCGCAACCGCACATCCGAGCCCCGCGAGCGTCACCGCCGGCAGCTCCCAGTCCCAGTCCTGAGCGGCGTGGACCAGATACGCGACGTAGCCTCCGAACGCCGGTGCCGCGAGCGGCTGCTTGCGGAAATCAGGCCTGCTGCAAACGGGAGCGCAAGCAGCGCCGCGAGCAACCCGAGCCCTACCGGCCCAAGCTCGGCCAGGGTCTCGAGATAGAGGCTGTGGGCGTCGAGAACCGGTAGGTCGGCCGGCCGCGAACGCAGCCACTCGCGCTGGAAGCTTCCTGCACCGGAGCCGAGCCATGGATGCTGCTGGTAATCGCGCCAGGCGACGTGCCAGTACTGAGCGCGGCTGCTCCCCGAGAGGCTGAAGAGGCGCCGGCTCCGGTCCGCCTTGACGGAGGGCGCCGCGTGGGAGAACTCCCGAATGGCGCCGCCCGGGCCGCCGACACGAACGAGCGCGATCGCGCCCGCGCAAATCACCACAATCGCGACGCCGAGCATTGTCCGCCGCGACATTCGCGGCACGGCGAGCGCCTAGGGCAGCGATCCCACCGGCGGCCAGCGCCAGCCAGGCGCCGCGGCTATACGTGAAGTACAGCGTCGGCGCGAGCACGAAGACGGGGGCCGCGGCGAGCGGTCGCCGCAGCCGCACGGCCAGACCCACCGCAAGCACGATGCCCATTGCCGCCAACAGCCCGAGCGCGTTCGAGTATCCGAGCGGGGCGGCCAGCCGCCTGGTCGCATCGGCGGAGACAGAGGCGACGTCATACGACCCTGGGCCGCCGAACGCCCGTAGGGAGAGGGCCCAGACCCCCACCAGGGAGATGGCCGCGAGCAGACCGAAGAGGAAGCGTGTCACCTGGCTCCGGTCGAGCAGGAGGAAGGCCGCGACCGCGGAGAGGTAAAGAAGGACGCGCTCGGCATCGAGCAACGAGGCGCTGACATCGTTCGACCACGCAGCCGAAAGCCAAGTCCACGCGGCAAAAGCACCGAGCAGGCCGAGAAAAGCGCGCGCCAAGCCGTTCGGAGCCCTGGCCTGGCCTACTACGAGAGCGGTTCCGACGATGACGAGCGGCAAGAGGGTGCTCCAACCCCCACGAGGTCGGGTCGAAGCCTCCGTTGTCGAGCGCCACGCCGCCGACGAGCGCCAGCGGCAGGATGACCGGGCCGAGCGCGCGAGCGCGTCCATAGACTTGCCGCGTGGACTTCGAGTTGACCGACGAGCAACGGCTCATCCAGGACACGGTAAGAACGTTCGTCAACGAGCGCGTCCTTCCCCACGCAATCGAGAACGACATTGCTCACCGTCTGGACATGTCGGCGATCGAGGGGATGGCCGAGCTCGGCCTGCTCGGCATCGTGATCCCGGAGGAGTACGGCGGCGCCGGGCTGGACTTCGTCGCCGAAGCGCTCTCCTGCGAGGAGATCGAACGCGGTGAGGCTGCGTTTCGAACGCTGATCTCCGTCCATGTCGGCCTCAACTCGCTCGCGCTCCTGCGCTACGCGACGGAGGAGCAGAAGCAGCGCTGGCTAGCGCCGCAGGCGCGGGGCGAGAAGATCGCGTGCTTCGGCCTGACTGAACCGGCGGCGGGCTCCGACGTCGCGGCGATGAAGACGACCGCGCGACGCAGCGGCGACGTCTACGTCCTCAACGGCTCAGAAGAACTGGATCTCGTACGCCACTGTCGCCGACCACGCAGCTGGTTTTCGCGAAGACCGATCCCGCCGCCAAGCACAAGGGCATCTCGGCGTTCGTGCTCGAGCAGGGCATGCCGGGCGTTCACCGCCGCCGACACCGAGCACAAGCTCGGGGTCTGGGCCGGCTCGACGGGCGAGCTCTTCTTCGAGAATGTCGAGGTGCCGGCAGAGAACCTGATCGGCGAGGAGGGCCAGGGCTTCGAGATCGCGATGTACGGGCTCGACCAGGGCCGGTTCACGGTCGCGGCAGGGGCCTGTGGTGTCATCCGGGCCTGTCTGGAGCGGTCGGTCGAATATGCGCGCGAGCGAGAGACCTTCGGGCAGCCGATCGGCAAGTATCAGTTCGTCCAGGACATGATCGCCGAGATGGTGGTCGGGTACGAGACGTCGAAGCTGCTCGTGATGCAGGCGGCGTGGATGAAGAACGAGGGCAAGCGAAACACGCGCGAGACGTCGCTGGCGAAGTGGCACGCGACCGAGTCCGCCTTCCGGGCGGCGCATCTCGCGATCCAGGTGCACGGCGCCTACGGCTACTCGGCCGAGTACGGGATCGAGCGCTACTTCCGCAACGCCCGGGCGCCGATCATCTACGAGGGCACGACGCAGATCCACAAGCTGATGCAGGCGGAGCACGCGCTCGGCTACCGGCGGCTGAACGGCCGCGACGGCGAGGTCTCGCCGCTCTGCCTCGTGGGCGCCGGCGCTGGCGCCAGTTCACCGGGAGCGCCCACGTCGCTACCGGCGCCTGATCAGACCGGCGCGCCGACCGGCGGTCCGGAAACGTCCGCCTCGGCCTCGGCCCGCATCAACCGGACGAGCAACGGGATCGCCGCGAGGACCGGCAGGCCGCAGACCGGCCAGAGGATCTGGTAACCGTTCGTCGCGTGGAGGTAGGGACGGGCGAGGTCGATTGCAAGACCGGCGAGCGGAGCGCCGATGAGCAGCCCGATCCCCTTCGTGGTCGTCGCCAGCCCCGAGACCGCGCCGCGATGCTCGACGGGGACGATCTTGTAGAGGAGCCCCCAGGCGAGCGTCATCGACCGTGCCGCCGGCGACAGCAACGGGGATGATCAGCCCGAAGTACCAGTCGTGCCACTGCTGCGGCGAGCCCGCCGACGAGGAAGCCCGTCCCGTAGACGAACGAGGCGAAGAAGATCACGCGGGCGATTCCGAAGCGGTCGCCGAGCCGGCCCGCGACGATGGCCGCGATCACGTACCCGACCGGCGACGGCGGCGAGGATCTCGCCCGAAACGGTTTTCGACTCGTGCAGCCCGTCGATCACGTAGAGGATCACGAAGCTCCGTGCGGCCGCGAACGTGCCCTCCCAGGCCGGAGTTCGCGATCAGGAACATCCTGCACGTCACTTTCCTGCCAGAAGATGTTCCAGCTCCGCTTGATGTAGGCCAGGAAGCCTTCGAAGACGCGGCCGTGCCCGCCGTCCTCTCGCACCAGCAGGATCGTCACCCCACAGGCCGCGGTGGTGACGAAGGCAGCGGTGAGAAACGGCGCCGGCGACCAGACCTTGAGCAGGAAGTTGCCGCCGACGAGGGCGACCCCGAGCGCGATCCCGCGCAGCACGTGCTGCACGCCCTGCGCGCGGCCGTAGGCCGAAGGCGGCAGCACGTCTGGATAGAGCCCGCGATACGGCGGCTCGTACAGGTAGTAGGCGAAGTAGAACGCCAGCACGAGCAGCGTCGTCGTCCACAGGTTCGGCATGAAGGGGATCAGCAACAGGCAGAACGCCATCGGGCCGAGCGCGACGAGCATGAACGGCCGCCGGCGGCCGAGCGGCGTGTGGAAGGAGTCGCTCCAGGGCCCGACGATCGGCGACAGGCGTCAGGGCGAAGAACCCTTCCGCCCCGATCACGAGGCCGATCAGCGAGCCGGAGGTCGTGAAGGCGTGCAGCAGCGGGGCAGCGCCACCGAGATCGTCGTGATCGAGAAGGCAAGCCCGAAGGCGCCGAGACCGAGCGTCCAGAGCAGCCGCCGCTGAACCGGCTGCAGCGTGGCCAGCTCGTGCGAAGCAGTCTGGGTCGACATCAGGCGGGAGCCGCCGCCCTGTCCTCAGCCAGGCCACCCGCGACGATCTCGACGACCGGCGTGCTCCGCGCGGGTCACGTCGTCCTCGCAGTCGGGTAGCTGCCCGAAGGCCCAGCCGGTGAGGATCTCCTCCAGCGCGCCGTACCAGATCGTCGCCGTCAGCCGAGCGTCGAGATCGCTGCGGAACTCACCCGTCTGCTGGCCCTGCTCGACGATTCGCTGCAGCGCCTGGTATGCGAGGTTGATCTCGTCGGTCTCCTCCTGCACCTGCGAGCTGCGCGTGACCTCTCGGACGAGCACGCGCACGAGCTCGGGGTCGCGCTTCCACGTGCGGAGGACGATCTCGGTCACCTTCCGCACCTGCTCTCGCGCCGGCTCGTCGAGCTGCTCGACCGAGCGGATCGTGGCCAGCATCGAGCCCCAGGTCTCTTTGAAGATCGCCTCGAGCAGGGTCTCCTTGGAGCGGTAGTAGTGGTAGACGAGTCCATATGCGACACCCGCCTCCTTGGCGATATCGCTGACGCGGCAGGCGTGATAGCCCTTGCGCGCGAACGCCCTCACCGCCGCCTGCAGGATCTGTCGCCGCCGCTCCTCCTGGACCTGTCGAGCCGTCCGTCACCGCCGTTGAGTGTAGGAGAGCGGCCGGTTACCGGCCAAATTGGTCACTTTTGGTCGGGAGCCGAGCCTCCTCCGAGCGCGCCGCCGAGACGGCCGAGCGCGTGCGAGAACTCGCTCGGGATGATCCAGACCTTGTTCGCCTCGCCGTTCGCGATCTCGCGGCAGCGACCTGAACGTACTGGTACGCGAGGAGCTCCGGGTCCGGCTTGCCATCGTGGATCGCCCTGAAGACGGTGTCGATCGCCTTGGCCTCGCCCTTCGGCCTCGAGAATCTGCGCCTGCCGTCGACCCTCCGCGCGGCAGGATCGCGCTCTGCTTCTCGCCTTCCGCGGTCGAGGATCTGCGACTGCTTGACGCCCTCGGCGTTGAGGATCGCCGCGCGCTTGTCGCGATCAGCCCGCATCTGCTTCTCCATCGACTCCTGGATCGACGCCGGCGGGTCGATCGCCTTCAGCTCGACGCGGTTGACCCGGATGCCCCACTTGCCCGTCGCCTCGTCGAGGACGCCGCGGAGCTGCGCGTTGATCTGGTCGCGGGACGTCAAGGTTTGCTCGAGGTCGCATGCCGCCGATCACGTTGCGCAGCGTCGTCACGGTCAGCTGCTCGATCGCCTGGATGTAGTTGGCGATCTCGTACGTCGCCGCCTTCGGCTCGGTGACCTGGAAGTAAATGACCGTGTCGATGCTGACGCACGAGGTTGTCCTCGGTGATGACTGGCTGCGGCGCGAACGGAGACAACTTGCTCGCGCAGGTCGATCATCGTCCCGGATCCGATCGACGAACGGGAACGACGATCGTGAGGCCGGCGCTCGAGCGTGCGCGAGTAGCGCCCGAAGCGCTCGACGACCCCGGCCCGCGCCTGCGGCACGATCCTGATTGTCCGCGCCAAGGTGAGCAAAACGAAAGCCACGACAACCAAAACGACGATCAGAGTCACCACCATCGAAACCCCCTATTCGAATACGAGCGCGGTCGCGCCCTCGATCTTCGCAACTTCGACACGTGCGCCCGGCTCGAGGCGCTGCTCCTCGAAGAAGGCACGGGCGGACCATTCCTCGCCGCCGATCCGAACCAGCCCGCCGTTGGCATCGACCCGCTTGACCACGACGGCCTTCGTGCCGACGAGTGCCGCAGTCCCGGTCCGCGTCAGCGCCGGCATGTGGAGATGGCGCCGGGCGACCGGCCTGAGGAACGCGAGCGAGGCGAGCGAGACCGCGATGAACACGATCAGCTGCAGAACGATTCCGCCGCCGATGCCGGCGGTGATCGCGGCACCGACCGCGGCCAAGGCGACCGGCCCAAGGAAGAACAGCCCGGGAGTCAGGAGCTCACCGATGGCGAGTAGCACAGCGGCGATCAGCCAAAGGACGAGACCGGTCATGGCCCGAAGTCTGTCACGTTGACTTCAGTTCAGCCCCAACGCTGCAGGCAGCTCGCGGAGATCAGTCAGCTTCACAGCGACCTCCGGGTAGCGGTTCTCCCGGTCGAGCAGGAGGCCGCGCATGCCGACCGCGTTGGCGCCTTCGACGTCGTCCTCGATCGAGTCGCCGACCATCACCGCGGCAGCCGGCTCGACCTCGAGGCGCTCGAGCGCTGCGCGGAAGATGGTCGGATGCGGCTTCGTCTTGCCGTGGGTGCCGGAGCTGAGGGCGGCGTCGACGTCGAGACGCGTGGTGCGCTGACGAACTCGTCGAGGTTGCGCCCGGTGTTCGAGACGAGGCCCGAGCTTGAGCCGGTGCGCGCGGAGCTCGTCGAGCGCGGGCAGGACGTCGCTCGAAGAGCTCGAAGTTGCTGCCGCGTGCTCCCAGGCCGCGTCATCTCGACCGCACACTCGTAGGCGCGGTCGGAGTCGCCGCCCATGCCGCGGATGATCCGCTCGGTGAAGAGCGACCCAGACCTCCTCGTCGTGGTCGAGCTCCGGGTGGCGCTCGAGGGTCGTCGACTGCGTGCGCACGCGCGCCTCGCCGTAGCGGGCCGGGTCGAGCTCGAGGCCGAAACGCTCGCCCGAGCCGCCGGTAGCCCTCCGGCCCGAGATCGGGCCCAGGCTTGGCGATCGTGAAGTCGACGTCGAAGAGAACGGCGCGGAGGGGCATCACTCTGCTTGTAGCACTCAAGCTAGCGTTGAGGCGTGGAAGGGATCTCGCAAGCCTCGGACCGCGCGCGGGCGTTCAGGCGCTGCGACACCGCGATTTTCGGCTGTTATTCACGGGCCAGGCGGTCTCGCTGGTCGGCGACGCGGCCTTCCTGACCGCGCTCGGCTGGAAGACGTTCACGATCGCCGGCGCGGGCAAGATCGGCCTCGTTCTCGCGGTCCAGGGCGCCGGCCTGCTGACCACGCTGTTGATCGGTGGCGCGCTCGCCGATCGGTACGAGCGCCGCCGGATGATGATCCTGTCGGACGTCTGGCGCTTCTTGCGGTCGGGGCAATCGCCGCGCTCGACGCGAGCGGCCATCTCGGGCTGGGCTCGCTTGTCGTCCTGGCGGGAATCGCTGGGCTCGGCGACGGGCTCTTCTATCCGGCCGTCGGCGGGATCATCCCGCTCGTCGTCGACCGCGCGCATCTTCCCTCGGCGAACTCGCTGATGGGAGTCGCGCGCTGGGGCGGCTTCGTGGTCGGACCCGCGCTGGCGGGTTTCTCTACCACGGCGCGGGCTCGGCCTGGGTGTTCGCAATCGACGCGCTCTCGTTCCTCGTCTCCGGAGCGCTGATGCTGCCTGCGCGGCCGCGAGCGGTCGACGTGGAGCCGAGCGTGGGGACGCTGACGCGAGATCCGGCGAGGGCGCGACGCTACGTCGCCCGAATCCCGTGGCTCTGGGTGACGATCACGCTCTTCGCAGTCATCCTGATGCTCCAGCTCGCGCCGCAGCAGGTGCTGCTGCCGAAGCTCGTCCATGACCACTTCGATCGAGGAGTCGGCGCCTACGCGCGCGCTCTCGGCCATGGTCGGCGTCGGCACCGTCTGCGGGACGCTCCTCTTCGGACACCTGCAGCCGCGGCGCCGACGCGGCGTGATCTCGTACTGGCTCTGGCTGATCAACAGCCTCGCGATCGCGGGCTGGCGCTAGCGCCTTGGTATCTCGCTGGCCGGAGGGCTCGCGCTGGTGCGCGGCGTCTGCATCGGCTTCGGGGTGGCCGTCTGGGAGACGATGCTGCAGGAGATGGTGCCCGCGCGCCTGCTGGGACGAGTGATCAGCCTCGATTTCTTCGGCAGCTTCGGCCTGATGCCGATCGGCCTCGCAATCTGGGGCTCGATCGCAGGAATCGCACCGCCGGGGCCGATGATCGCCGTTGGAGCGCTCGTCTCGGCGGCCATGATCACGGTCGTGCTGACGCGACCCTGGCTCCGAGCGGTCGAATGAGGCGGCCCGGTGTACTGGAAACCGCGGTACGCGACGCGAGGCCAGCGTCATCGCGCCTGGGTCAAACAACAGGCCCGCCGCGAAGCCGCGCTACGCAAGGAATCGCAACCTTCTTTGTTTTCGCGTCTTGCCGCCCGGCTACGACGGAATTCTTGAGCCACAAGTTTGGGCGGCACCCGGATGCCGCCGCAAGCCGGGGTTGTCCCCGGCGAGAGGCGCAGCCCCGTCCCGCGTTGTAGCGACAAGAAGGAGGCTCACGGGGAAACCCGGTTTCCCGTGCTAAGCAGGCCCGCCGCGAAGCCGCGCTGCGCAAGGAATCGCAACCGTCTTTGTTTTTCGCGCCTGGCCAACCGGTTACGACGAAGTTCTTGAGCTAACGAGGTTGGGCCAGATCCGGATGCTGCCGGAGCCGGGCTTAGCCCGGCGGGAGGCGCAGCACCGTCAGCGTTTGCTGAGCCAAAAGGAGGGGCTCGTGGGGAAACCCGGTTTCCACGTTAAATCGGGGTGCCCAGATTTGAACTGGGGACCTCTCCGACCCGAACGGAGCGCGCTACCAGGCTGCGCCACACCCCGAGACAGCCAAGATTACCCAACGACCTAGCCAGGCGTTCTCGACGGACCGCTTGGGTTGAAACGGAGGAAGTTTTCGATCGCCTCCGCGCAAACGGCCGGGCCGTTCGCCGATCAGCAGATGGCCGCAGTCGGCGATCACGCGGAGCGGTGCGTCGAGGCGGCGCGCGAACTCGAAGCCGTCGACGAGCGGCAGCTGGTTGTCGCGGGCGCCCCAGAGGACGAGCGTCGGGCAGCGAAGGTGGCCGAGCTCCGGACGAACGTCGTCGGACACGACCGCTCGGCGCCGCGCTGACCGAGTCGCTCGTCAGCCGCGTGCCCTCGAGGAAGCCGTCCACGGCTTCAGGCGACATGATCAACGGGTCGGCTGCGCCCCAGTGGCCGAAGACCGCGTAGCGCAGAAAGGGCTGCCGGCAACGGAGTCCGCCCAGGGCGCGACGAAGCGGCGTGGGCCGATGATCCCGAGGATCCGCAGCCCGTATCGGGCCCGGCGCGACGTCGACGAGATCCCGGCTGCGGCGGCGAGCACCAGTGCGTTCACGTCATCCGGGCGTCTCAGTGCCAGGCGCAGGGCAACGACGGCGCCGAGCGAGTGCCCGACGAAGGCCGCGGGTAGCGCCTGCTCGAGCTCCGCTACGAGCGCGATTCGGTCGGCGAAGACCCCGACGTTGCGGCACCGCGGGCAGCGGCGTCGAGAGCCCGTGCCCGGGCAGCTCCGGGACTCAGCACGCGCCTGGTCTCAGCGAGCAGCGGCGCCAGTGTCGACCCAGTTCGCGGCCGCAGCCGCCGAGGCCGTGGACGAGCACCACTGGCTCGCCGTCCGCCTGGCCGCCGACGAGGTAGCGCAGCCGGCACGCCTGCGGTCTCGGCGAAGCGTTCCTCGAAGCCGGGAGTCACTTTGCGTCCGTCACGCTGGCAAACTATTCTTCGACGTGATGGATTACTTCGGGAGGGCGGGAACTTTGATTCCTGCCGGCAAGACAATCGGAGCGGTTCACTGAGCCCGTCCTGCGCGAGAGCGCGAGGCGGGCTTTTTGTGCTGACCGCAGGGGAGGTCACGATGGCGAACCACCTGACGCCCGAGGAGCTGTCGAAGGAGCTTGGGATCGACCGGCACGGAAGTGATCACGGTCTGCGTGCGAGGAAGGCGATCCCGATCTACCAGGGCAAGATCGACAAGACGCTGTTCCAGGCTCAGCTCCAGGCGCTAGGCGCGATGCCGCAACACCACTAGTTTTCCGCGGAAAGTGCTGGCGCACCCGGCTGGTTTCTCCCATCGCTTCGCTCGGGAGACTGCGGAACTATTTACGCGCGGCGACTTTGCGACGCGAGCCGCCCGACGAGGCGGCTTTCGTCTTCTTGGCGGCTGCCTTGTCCGGTTTCTTGCCCTGGGCCTCGGCCACGCTCGCCTTGAGCGCCTCCATCAGGTCGATCACCGGCGCCTCTCCTCGACCGGCTCCGGCGCGCTGATCTCCTCGCCGGCGAGCTTGGCCTCGAGCAGCGCCTTCAGATCGCGCCGGTAGTCGCTCACGAGCTCCTGCGGATCGAAGTCGGCCGCGAGGCTTCCGATCACCTGGCGCGCGAGCTCCAGCTCGGCGTCCTTGACGTCGATCTCCTCGACCGCCTCTTCGATCTCCGCCTGGGAGCGAACGTCCTCGGCGAGGAAGAGGGTCTCGAGCGCAAGCGCGTCGCCCTTCGGCCGGATCAGGCAGAAGTGCTCGGCGCCCTGGCGGACGAACTTGCCGACGGCGGCCGTGTCCGTCTCCTTCATCGCGTCCAGTAGCAGCACGTACGGCCGCCGCTGCGCGACCGCACTCGGCCGGCGCGAGGAAGTAGGTGCGGTCGAAGTAGATCGGGTCGACCTGGTCGAGCTCGACGAAGCGCGTGATCGTCGATCGTGCGCGAGTCGTCTGCGGTCTCGAGCGCCTCGAGGTCGGCGTCCTCGACGAACACGAACTGCGCCCTTCGCGACCTCCCAGCCCTTGACGATCTCGTCGTTCGAGACCTCACGGTCGTGCTGACGGGCACCAGCGCTTGTTCTTGATCGGCGTCCCGCACTCGCGGTGGAGCATCCGGAACGACACGTCCGACTGCGCGGGCAGCCGGCTTCGTGGCCAGGGCCAGCCCGACGGGGATGTTGACCAAGCCGAAGCTGATGGATCCGTTCCAGATCGTTCTCATAGGGCCGACCGTCCAATTGTAGAGGGATGCAGGAAGTTCGCCGAACTCGGCACGATCCCTTCCCGACGGCGTCGCTTGCGATGCCGTTTGAGGCCGCGGCGGCTTTGCCGTCGCGGCCGTCTGACGCGAGTGATGGATCAGCGCGGCCAAGAACGAAGGTGCAGGCTTTGCCCCTAAAGTCCGACCGGTGAGTCGAAAACCGGAACAGAACGATCGTCAAGCTCTGGCGCGACGCCGTTTCGGCGAACCGACCGGCACCGCCTACCTGGTGGAGACCGAGCCGGGCCACTGGCGGGAGATCTCCTGAGCGAAGCCGCCCGCACGGTCGACGAGCTCGCGACACGGGCTCCTGTCGCGTGGCATCGGCAAAGGGGACGCCTTCGGAATCGTCAGCCGCACACGCCTCGAGTGGACGCTGCTCGACTTCGCGCTCGCGCTCGTCGGCGGGATCACGGCCCCGGTCTACCCCGACAGCTCCGCCAACGAGGCCGCCCACGTGCTTCGGCACTCCGAGGCGGTCGGCGCGCTCGTCGAGGACGACGTCCAAGTGGCCAAGATCGAGCCGCTCGGACTGCCGCACCTCTTGACGCTGCAGGACTTGGACGGCCTGAGGGCAGACGGAATCGCTTTCGCGCAAGCGCACCCAGGCGCGCTCGACCAAGCCGCTGCCGCCGTCGGCGAGGACGATCTCTACACGTACATCTACACCTCCGGCACGACCGGCCCGCCGAAGGGCTGCATGATCCGCCACCGCAACTACTACGCCATGACCTCGTCGATCGAGGGGATCGAGGACCTCGGGCTGGGCGAGGACGTGATGCTGCTCTACCTGCCGCTCGCGCACAACTTCGGCCGGCTGATGACACTCTGGGGCGCTTACTCCGGCTTCACGATCGCGTTCTGCTCCGACCCGCATGCGGTCGCCGACGCCCTGCCGCAGGTCCGCCCCACGCTGCTGCCCAGCGTGCCGCGCATGTACGAGAAGGCGCACACGACGATCACATCCAAGCTCGAGGCGGCTTCACGGACCCCGGCGCTGGCTCGGCGACTGGGCGCTTGGCGTCGGGCGCCGCGTCAGCGCCCTGCGCCAGCAGGGGAGCCGTTGCCGCGAGCGCTGCGCGCTCCAGCATCGGATCGCCGACCGGCTCGTCTACTCGAAGGTGAAGCAGCGGTTCGGCGGCCGCCTGCGGATCGGGATCTCGGGTGGAGCGCCGCTCGCCAAGGAGATCGCGGAGTTCTTCCACGCACTCGACATGCTGATCCTCGAGGGCTGGGGTCTGACCGAGATGCACGACCGCGGCTACCGTCAACCGGCCCCGGCGCTTCCGCTTCGGCACGGTCGGCCCGGCGATGCCGGGCGCCGAAGTGAAGACGGACGAGCGACGGGGAGCTATTGATCCGCAGCGAGACGATCTTCGCCGGGTATCTCAAGGACGAGGAGGCGACGAGGGCCGTGCTGACGGACGAGGGCTGGCTCCGCTCCGGCGACGTCGGCGAGATCGACCCGGACGGCTTCGTGACGATCACCGACCGCAAGAAGGACATCATCGTCACCGCGGGCGGCAAGAACGTCGCTCCCGCAGAACATCGAGAACTCGCTCAAGGCCTCTCGATACGTCTCGCAGGCGCTCGTCGTCGGCGACCGCCGGCCCTACGTCACCGCCCTGATCACGCTGGATGAGGCCGAGGTCGCGAAGGCGAACGGAGACGTGCAGGCGCTCGTCGAGCAGGTCGGTCGAGGAGGTCAACCGCGACGCTCTCGCGCTACGAGCAGGTCAAGCGCTTCGCGATCGTTTCGCGGGAGTTCAGCTCAGGAGCAGGGCGAGGTGACGCCGACGCTGAAGCTCAAGCGCCGCGTGATCGAGAAGCGCTTCGCCGACGAGATCGAGAGGCTTTACGCGGGCTAGGTAGATTCTGCGGCCCCGACCGAGGCGTCGCTTGCGATGCCGACTGGAGGCCGTGCCGGCTTTGCCGGTGCGGCCGTCTAAACCAACAGTTGCAAGGCGATCTGCGGCGCTAGATGCGGCGCGCCCCGACGTATGTCGAGGCGTACCAGCCGCTGATGCTCGAGATCTTGACCACGTCGCCGGTGTGCGGCGCGTGAATGAAAGAGCCGCCGCCGACGTAGATGCCGACATGCCCGAGGCCATCGAAGAAGACGAGGTCGCCGGGCTGGAGCTGGTCACGCGAGACTGGGCTGCCCATGCCGTACTGCGCGTACGAGCTGTGAGGAAGCGAGACGCCGACCTGCGCGAACACGTACATCACCAGCCCGGAGCAATCGAAGCCCGACGGCGACGATCCGCCCCAACGGTAAGGCACACCGAGGTACTGCTCCGCGATCGAGACGACGCTGGAATGCGTCGGCGGGGGAGCCGGGCCGACCGAGTCGCTGCCGCTGCCCGAAGACGCCACCGGCGCGACGGTGCTCGAAAGCGCCACCGCAGGCGCCTCGCTGCTGCTGGGCGGTAATCCGCGCCTGGAGCTCGCGGCGAAGCTGGGCCTGGCGTGCGGCCTCCTGCGCTTGTGAGGTTCGCGATCTGGCCGCGGATCGACGAGAGCATCGCGCGCCGCGCCGACAGCTGACCCTGGATCGAAGCCCGCTCTGAAGCGCGTTCGCGTACGAGCGCGGCGGCCTGGGCCGTCGCGTGCTTGAGCCGGACCTGCCGTGCCTTCACCTCTTTGTCGAAATGCGCCACCTGGCCGAGAACCTGGGTGTCCTGCGCAGAGATGCGGTTGGCGGTGTTGAAGCGGCTGACGAGGTCGTCGAGGCTGGACGCGCCGAGCAGCACCTCGAGGGAGTCGCTCTGCCCGCCGGATGTGTAGAGCGACACGAGCCGGGCCGCGAGGGTCCCCGTGCGCGGCCCAAGCTCTGTTTCGCGACCTTGAGCTGCGCTTGGTTCGCCTTCAGGTCGGCTCTGACCCGGTTCAGCTTCACCGTTGCGAGGTCGTATGCCTGGATCACGCGCTCGAGGTTCGAGTCGAGTTGCTGGACCTGGCCCATCACGCTCTGGGCTTCGGCTTGCTTCGACGCGATCGTGGGGTCGCCGACTGCCGGCGTCGCCATCAGAACGGCCGCGAAGCTCAGGACTATGACTGCCGGCGCCGTACGTCTAATCGAGCGGCGAATCGTTCCGGTCGCTGGGCTCGATCGGCGCCCCGAGAGGGGCCGGTTCGTCACAAGCTCGGCACCCTAGCAACCTCGTCCGGACGCCCGCAACCAGGTTTCCAAGCGTTAAACCTCGCATTGCGAGGCGCCAACGCAGTGGCACAAACGCTTTGCTAGGTTCCCCCATCGTGCCGGCGGACCCGGATCACTCGGCGGGCGCGCCCACTCGCCCTTGTCGTGTGCTCACTCGCCGCGGTGGGCATCGCGCTGCCGGCAGGCAGCGCCGGTTCTGGATCTTCGCTCAGGCAGCAGGCCCAGCGGCTGACGCAGCAGAACAGCGCACATCGCGTCGCGATCGAGAGCCGCGGTTCTGACGCTCTACGGCCTCGACAGCCGGCTCACGCGGACGCAGGCACAGCTGGCGTCGCTTCGGTCGCAGGCCGCCGCGATCGACCGCCAGGCCGTAGAGACGAGGCGCGAGCTCGCGCGTGGCCAAGCAAATCTCTTTCCGTCTCCCAGCGCAACCTGGCCGCGCGCCTCCGTTCCGTCTACGAGCAGGGCGACTCCGATCCGCTCGCGATCGTGCTCGGCGCGAAGACGCTCGACGACGCGCTCACCGGCCTCGAGACCGAAACGGGCCGCCGCGGAGACCGACCGGGCGATCGTCGCGCGGGCCCGCGACGAGCCGTGACCGGTACATCGGGCTGCAGCATCGCCTGGCAGCCCGCGCTCAGAAGCTGCGGAGGCTCGAGGCGAGTGTCTCGGCGACGCTCGGCCTCCTCTCGTCGGCCAAGGCCGGACGGATCTCGTACCTCCGGCAACTGGCGAGCCAGAAAAGCTCAACCAGTCCCAGATCGCCTCGCTCGACGCGCAGGCGCAGGCAATCGAGGCCCAGGCCCGGCGTGTCGCAGTCGCAGCAGGTGGCGAGCACACAGGCCGCCGCGCCTGCTCCAGCGCCCACGCCAACCGCTCCTCCGTGACAGGCGCCGCGACCATCACCGTGACCGCGACCGCGTACACGCTGCAGGGCCACACGGCCACTGGCGCACCGGTCGGATACGGGGTCGTTGCGGTCGACCTGAGCATGATCCCGCTCGGGACGCGGATGACGATTCCGGGCTACGGTGAGGGCGTCGCCGCGGATACTGGCGGGGCGATCCAGGGCGCAGTGATCGACCTCTGGTTCCCGACGGCCGCCGCGGCGGCGAACTGGGGCCGCCGGACGGTCACGATCACGTTGCACTGACTAGACTTCCCGGTCGCGGCTACCCCTAGAGGAAGGGGAATGAGGTGACCGAATCCATGGAAACGACGACCAGCGCCCGAGCAGGCGAGTCCACGCGTACTTTTGGTCGACGATCACGACCTGTTCCGGACGGGCCTACGCAACCTGCTCGAGGAGCAGGGCGTCGACGTGGTCGGCGAGGCAGCCGCCGGCGACGACGCGCTGCGGCTACGTCCGGGAGCTCGCAGCCCGACGTGGTGGTCATGGACCTGAACATGCCCGGCATGACCGGTGTCGAGGCGACGCGCAAGATCATCGCGTACGCGCCGCTCACGCGTGTGGTCGTGCTGACGATCTCCGACCAGGACGGGGACGTGATGGACGCGATCTTCGCCGGCGCGTGCGGCTACCTGCTCAAGGACGCCTCCGTCGAGGACGCTGATCGCGCGGAATCCGGCCGCCGCGGTCGGCGAGTCGCTCGATCTCCCCGACGATCGCGGGCAAGGTGCTGCAGCGGATCCGCGCGGCCACCGCGTCGCCCGAAGCAGCGGAGACGATCCGCGCCGAGCTCTCGGACCGCGAGATCGAGGTGCTGAAGCTGATCGCGAACGGCAAGGACAACGCGCAGATCGCCGCCGAGCTGCACATCAGCCCGAAGACGGTCAAGAACCACATCTCGAACATCCTGATGAAGCTGCAGATCGAGAACCGCATCCAGGCCGCGGTGTATGCGGTCCGCAGCGGAATCGTCTGAAGCGTGGACTTCTCGACTAACCGTATAGACGGCCGCGCCGGCAAGCCGCGCCACGGCCTCCAGGTCGGCGATCGCAGCGACTCCCGCGCGGTGCGAGCGGAATCGTCCGCCGCTGCGGAAACGCGGCGCCGTGCGGTCGCGAGCAGCGTGCGCAGCTGTCTCAGGTCGACCGAAGCGCGGCTGAGGCGGAGCGAAAGCTCGGCGAGCTCGTCGGCCTTCAGTTCTCGGTCGCGAGCGCTCATCTCGGCGGCAAGCTTGCCGATCCGGCGCTCGATCCGATGCTGTTCCGCCTCGAGCGAGTGCGCCTGCGCGTAGCCGTCCGTGAGCGTGCGCTCGAAGCGCGCGCGGGTCTGCTCGTCGTTGGCCGGCGGGCTCTTCGCGAAGCGCGTCGAGCTCCTGGCACAGCGCGCCGAAATCGATGGCCGCTTCAGGGGTCATCGAAGTGATTATCTCGCCCTGTGGGCGCAGGTTCATGGGCCGCTTGGACTATCTTGCGGCCAGCTGAGGCCCATGGTCCTTGACCCGTCGCACATCGGTCCGAACAATGGATCGATGCGCCGGGCCCTTGCCGCCGCGCTCGTGTGCGCCGCCGCCGTCGCCTTCCCGAATGCGGTGGCGACCGGCTCAGCGAGCACGAAGCCGCTCACACAACGCCTCGCCCAGGCGCTGGCGGTGCCTCATGTGCCTGCGGCCCATTCCGCCGCGATGGCCCTCGACCTGCAACACGGGAGCTGTGGTTTTCGGCCGCAACCCCGGCCTCTCCCTCGTCCCCGCGTCGAACGAGAAACTCCCGATCACCTACACCGCCCTGGAAACACTCGGGCCTGATTACCGGATCGCCACCGACGTGCTCGGGCAAGGCGCGGTCGTCGGGACCACCTGGCGGGGGTCGCTCGTCCTGCAAGCGACATGGCGACCCAACCCTCAGCTCCGCAGGCCTGAAACGGCTAGCCGGGCAGGTGCGCGCCGCCTGAGATCCGCAAGGTCACGGGCTCCGTGCTCGGCGACGAGTCCTACTTCGACTCGCGCCGAACGGGCCCCGGCTGGAAGCCCTCCTTCTACATCACCCAGTCGGAGCCACTGTCGGCGCTGACCGTCGACCGAACCTGGTTTCACACCCATCATTCGAGCGCTCCCGCTGCGGCGGCCGCGGCGCTGCTTCAAAGACGCGCTGCGGAAGCAGGGAGTCTCGGTCACCGGACGCGCGACCCGAGGAGTCGCTAGCCCGGATGCTGAGCAGCTTGCCGGACGTCCTGTCCCCGCCGCTTGCGCAGATCGTGCGCTTCATGGACCGCGAGAGCGACAACTTCACGGCCGAGCTGCTCCTGAAGCAGATCGGCGCCGCGAACGGCGCGACCGGCACCACGGCAACCGGCGCGGCCCTGGTGAGGACGACGCTGGCGGAGGCGGGGATTCCGCTCGCCGGCGTCAGGATCGTCGACGGCTCGGGGCTGTCGTCGCTCGACCGGCTGACGGCGCGCGCGATCGTGGGATTCTCCAGGCCGCCTGGCAAGACCCGGACGATCAAGGCGTCGTTCGTCTCTCGCACTGGCGGTGTCGGGTCGCACCGGCACGCTGAAGGATCGGCTGCGGAGGCCCCCTGCGCTCGGAGCCGTGCTCGCCAAGACCGGCACGACCTCGCTCGCCTCGGCGCTCTCAGGCTTCGTCCGGGGTCGCTACGTCTTCTCGGTGCTGCAAAACGGCCAGCCTGTCTCGTACACGTGGGCGAGGCGTGCCCAAGACCGGTTTGCGACCGTTTTAGCTGCTCAGTAGCTTCTTCAAGCGCTTGCTCGTCCAGGATGGGCACGCCGAGCTGCTCTGCGCTTTGCCGAGCTTCGAGCCCGGCCCCTCGCCGGCGATCACACCGGTGGTCTTCTTCGAGCACTGAGTCGGCGACCTTCGCTCCCTTGGCCTCGAGCGCCTTGCGCGCTTCGTCGCGGCTGAAGCCCTCGAGCGTCCCCGTGATGACGTAGGTCGAGCCGGTTAGCGGCCCTCGACCGGTCGCTCCTCCGGGCCCGCCTCGAGGCGCAGACCGAGCTCCTCAGCTCGCCGACGAGGCGGAGGTTCTCGTTGTCGGAGAACCACTCCGACGATCGCCTCGGCGCGCTCGGGCCGATGCCTTCGACCTCCTCGATCTCCTCCGGCGAGGCTTCGGCAATGCGGTCTATCGACCCGAAGTGGCGAGCGAGGTTCTGCGCCGTCACCCACCCGACGTCCGGGATGTTGAGCCCGAGGAGCACCCGCGAGAACGGCGTTCGCTTCGAACGCTCGATCGCCTCGATCGCGTTCGACGCGCTCTTCTCCTGAAAGCCCTCGAGCTCGAGCAGCTGCTCCTTCGTCAGCCGGTAGAGATCCGGCAGCGAGCGGACCAGCTCCGAGCTGCCAGAGGCGCCGCATCAGCTGCTCGCCCACGCCGTCGATGTCGGCCGGCCCCTGCACCCAGTTGATCAGCGTCTCGAGGCCGCGCGAGGGGCAGGCGCGGTTCGGGCAGCGGTGCATCGCCTCGCCCTCGGGCTTGACCACTTTGTCCCGCAAAGCGGGCACTTTTCAGGCATCCGGAAGCGGCTTCGTCCCCTTCGCGTGCAGGCCCGGCCGGACCGACGATCTGCGGGATCACGTCGCCGGCCCGCTGGACGATGACGAGGTCGCCCTCGCGGATGTCCTTGCGGTTGATGTCCTCCTCGTTGTGCAGCGTCGCCCGCGAGACGGTGACGCCGCCGACCTGCACCGGCTCGAGCATCGCCCAGGGGTTGAGCGCCCCGGTCCGTCCGACGCGGATCGCGATCTTGTCCAGCTTCGTCTCGCGCAGTCATCGGCGCCCACTTGAACGCGCGCGCCCAGCGCGGCCTCGAGTGCAGCGCGCCGAGGATCGCCTGCTGCTCGAGCGAGTCGACCTTGATCACGATCCCGTCGATCTCGTAGTCGAGGTCGGCGCGCCGGTGCTCCCACTCGCGCGCAGCGCTTCGCCACCTCCTCGATCGACTCGAGCCGCTCTGCGAACGGGTTCGTGCGGAAGCCGTGCTCGCGCAGCCACTCGAGCTCCTCCCAGTGCGAGCCGAGCTGCAGGCCCTCGGCCGCGCCGAGCCCGTAGACCCAGACCGCGAGCGGCCGCGAGGCGGTGATCGACGAGTCCTTCTGGCGGAGCGAGCCGGCGGCGGCGTTGCGCGGGTTCGGCGCGAGCTTCTGGCCGAGCTCCGCGACGCCGCTCGTTCAGCTCGCGGAACCCGGAGAGCGGTAGGTAGACCTCGCCGCGCACCTCGGCGACGCGCAGGCGCGTCGTCGCCGCAGCATCCGCAGCGGCATCGACGTGATCGTCCGCAGGTTGACCGTCACGTCCTCGCCCTGAATTCCGTCGCCGCGGGTTGCGCCGCGCGTCAGCAGGCCGTCCTCGTAGGTCAGGTTGACGGCGAGCCCGTCGATCTTCGGCTCGATCACGTAGGCGACCGGCTCGTCCGAGTCGAGCCGCTTGCGGACGTCCTCGGCCCATTTGAAGAGGCCTTCGTCGTCGGTCACCTTCTCCAGCGAGCCCATCGGCGTCAGGTGCTGCGACCTTCTGGAAGCGCTCACTGCCGGCGCACCGACGCGCTGAGTCGGCGAGTCAGGCGTGATCAGGTCGGGATGCTCGTCCTCCAGCGCCTGCAGCTCGTCGTAGAGCCGGTCGTAGGCTCGGCGTCCGAGATCTCCGGGTCGTCGAGGACGTGGTAGCGGTAGAGGTGGTGATTCGAGCTCAGCGCGGAGCTCGTCGACCCGGCGCCTGAACGTCTTTGACCGCCGGTGCCGCCATCGAGCTGATGCTAGCGAGGGCGCGCAGCGTCCAAACCAACCACGTCCGGGGTCAGACCCAGGCTTCGCGGCGGTTGTAGGGACAGTCCCCTTCAGGGACAGTCCCTGAACCTACGCCTGCTCGTGTCAGTAACGGACACCGACGAGGTAGAGCCCCACGGAGGCGCCGTCGTGCCGGCCTCGGCGCGGTCGCGCGCCCTCGAGCAGGCGTGCCAGCTCCTCGGGGAGCGCTCGAGCATCGTGCCGACCAGCGTGCGACCATGTGGCGTAGGAACGCTGTCGGCGGTCAACTCGAGCTCGAGCGCCTCGCCGCGCCGGTGCCAGACCGCGCGACTCGATCGTGCGCGTGAAGGCCCGGTGCTGCGTCTCGGCAGGCGTAAACGCCCGGAAATCGTGCTCGCCGAGCAGGAGATCCGGCCGACTCGGGAAGCCTCTCCTCGTCGAGCGGCCGCGGATACCACCAGCTGCGATGAGCCTCGAACGGGCGAGGGCGTCCGGCGCCGGTAGATGCGGTAGCGGTAGCTCCGCGCCTGCGCCGAACGGCGCGCGTGGAACTCCGAGCAGCCGACCTCGACTCCGCTGACGGCCACGTCGTCGGGAAGCTCGGCGTTCAGCGCCTCAGCGGCGCGCTCGGGCGGAGCGCCCGCCCTCGGCTTCGACCGCTCGCAACCTGCGCCAGCGCGTGGACGCCGGTGTCGGTCCGGCCGGCCACCGCAAGCTCGCGTCCAGGCCGAGAAGACGCGCGTCGAGCGCTTCTTGCAGCGACGCCCTCGACGGTCCGCAGGCCCGGCTGCGCGGCCCAGCCGCGGAAGGCCGGTGCCGTCGTACTCCAGCGTTAGCCTCAGGCGCACGTCAGGGGATCCTGACGTCGCTTTGTCAGGCGTGCCTTATGCATAAGAGTGACTTGCACACCGTCTGGTAAACTCTAGTCGATGAGCGACCGTCAGGTCTTCCTGCTCCAGCGCGTCCAGCCGGCGATGACCGGTCTGATCGACGGCTCGCTCTCCACCCTGGCGCCGATCTTCGCCGGTCGCCCTGCACACGCACAAGCCCCACGTGGCCTTCTTCGCCGGGCTCGCCACCGCGATCGGGGCCGGCATCAGCATGGCGCTTCTCGGAGGGGCTATCGGACACCGGAGAGTTCACCGGCCGCGGGAATCCAGTCGTCCGCGGGTCGATCACCGGCGTCGGCACATTCGTGGGCGGAATCCTCCACACGCTGCCCTTCCTCATCCCGCATTACCGGATCGCGCTCGTCTCCGCGATCGTCGTCGTCGCCTTCGAGCTGCTGACGCTCTGGCCTGGCTGCGCTGGCGCTTCTTCGAGGTCGAGCTTCGCCCGCGCCGCTCGGGACGGTCACGTTCGGCGGCGTCGTGATCGCGGCCGTCAGCGCCGGACTCGGCGTCAGCGCGGCGGCTTCGAGCTCTTCCTCGCGGCGGGCGAGCTGGCGCTCACGCGCCTCCGGCACGTAGTCGACGAGCTCGAGGTAGACCATCTCGGCGGCGTCGCCGTGCCGCGGGCCCGAGCGTGACGATCCGCGAGTAGCCGCCGGGCCGGTCCGACGAAGCGCGGCGCGACCTCGGCTGAAGAGCTTGTGCACGACGTCCTGCGAGCGCAGGTAGCTGCGAGCGCCTGCCGCCGCGCGTGCGACGTCGCCGCGGCGGCCCGAGCGTGATCATCTGCTCGGCGATCGGCCGTGACGGCCTTGGCCTTCGCCACGGTCGTCTTGATCCGCCCGTGCTCGATCAGCGCACCCGCGCAGGTTCGCGTACAGCGCCTTGCGGTGCGAGGCGTCGCGGCCCGAGCTTCCTGCCGCGAGCGCTGGTGCCTCACTCGCCGCTGCTGCCGTCCGTCGCCGCGCAGGCGTCAGGCCGTGCGGTGGCGAGCGTCTCCTTGACCTCCTCGATCGACTTCTTGCCGAAGTTCGGGATCGCGGCGAGCTCGTTCTCGGACTTCGTGACCAGGTCGCCGATCGTCTCGATCCCGACGCGCTTGAGGCAGTTGTACGAGCGGACGCCGAGCTCGAGCTCCTCGATCGGGAAGTTCTCCATCCCGTGGGCGAGCGCCGGCTCGGCGCCTGCCGCCGTCGGCGGCGGCCGCGCCTCGCCGAAGCCCTCGATCCGGTCGAGGTCGGTGAAGATCGCGAGCTGGCGGATCAGGATCTCGGCAGCCTGGCCGATCGCCTCGCGCGGGATCGATCGAGCCGTCGGTGGTGACGTCGAGGCGCAGCTTGTCGTAGTCGGTGCGCTGACCGACGCGGGCGGCCTCGACGTCGTACGAGACGCGGCGCACCGGCGAGAAGATCGAGTCGATCGGGATGACGCCGATCGTGTGCTCGGGCCCGCGGTTCAGCTCGGCCGGGACGTAGCCGCGGCCGCGGCCGATCGTCAGCGTCACCTCGAGCTTGCCCTTGTCGGAGAGGTTCGCGATCTCGAGGTCCGGGTTGAGGATCTCGAGCTCGGCCGGCGCCTCGATGTCGGCGGCCGTGACGGCTGCCGGCCCCTTCTTCGACAGGCGCACCTCGATCTCCGGCGACTCGCCGTGCAGCGCGGCAGATCAGGTTCTTGAGGTTGAGCAGGATGTCGGTGACGTCCTCGCGGACGCCCGGCAGCGTCGTGAACTCGTGCGCGACGCCCTCGATCTTGACCGAGGTGACGGCGGCGCCCTCGAGCGAGGAGAGCAGCACGCGGCGCAGCGAGTTGCCGAACGTGTAGCCGAAGCCGCGGTCGAGCGGCTCGATCACGAAGACCCCGCGGTGTCTCGTCGACCTCCTCGTGGACGATCTGCGGGATCTGGAACTCCATCAAGCTGGTTCGTGATTGCCATTGCGCTTCCTTTCGGTCTTACTTCGAGTAGAGCTCGACGATGAGCGATTCCTGGACCGGGGTGTCGATCTCCGTCACGCTCCGGCCACTTGAGCATCTTGCCGGTGAGGCCGTCGTGGTCGGCCTGGAGCCACGGCGCGACGGAGGCGGTCGAGGTCGGTCGCGTCGCGGATCGACCTGCTCGGCCGGAGCTGCCCGGCGACATCGATGACGATGTCGTCCGGGCTTGCACCTGGTAGCTCGGGATGTTGACGCGGCGGCCGTTGACCTGGAAGTGGCCGTGGCGGACGAGCTGGCGCGCCTGCGCGCGCGACGCCGCGAAGCCGAGCCGGTAGACGACGTTGTCGAGGCGCGTCTCGAGCATCCGCAGCAAGTTCTCGCCGGTGATCGCCCGAGCCCTTGGCGGCCTTCGCGTAGTAGGTGCGGAACTGCTTCTCGAGCAGGCCGTAGTACCGGCGCGCCTTCTGCTTCTCGCGCAGCTGCAGCAGGTACTCGGACTGCTTGATGCGGCCGCGGCCGTGCTCGCCCGGCGGATAGCGAGCGGCGCTCGATCGCGCACTTCTCGGTCAGGCAGCGCTCGCCCTTGAGGAAGAGCTTCATGCCCTCGCGGCGGCAGCTGCGGCACTTCGGCGATGATCGCGGGCCACTAGACGCGCCTCCGCTTCTTCTGGGCCGCACGCCGTTGTGGGCCTGCGGGGTGACGTCCTTGACGCCGAGGATCTCGAGGCCGGCGGCCTGCAGCGAGCGGATCGCGGTCTCGCGGCCCGAGCCCGGGCCCTTGACGAAGACCTCGACCTTCTGCAGCCCGTGCTCCATGCCCTTGCGGGCGCACGCGTCGGCGGTCACCTGCGCGGCGAACGGCGTCGACTTGCGCGAGCCCTTGAAGCCGGCCGAGCCGGCGGACTCCCACGCGATCACGTTCCCCTCGCTGTCGGTGAGCGAGACGATCGTGTTGTTGAACGACGTCTTGATGTGCGCCTGGCCGATCGCGATGTTCTTGCTTGACGCGGCGGCGCGCGCGACCTCGGGTCGCTGCTCTACGCGGAGGTGCCATCTAGGTCTTCGTCGCCGCCTTCTTGCCGCGGCCGACGGTCTTCTTCGGACCCTTGCGCGTGCGCGCGTTGGTCTTCGTGCGCTGGCCGTGCGACCGGCAGGCCGCGCCGGTGGCGGATGCCGCGGTAGGCGCCGATCTCGCCGAGCCGCTTGATCGCCTGCGTGCGCTCGCGGCGCAGGTCGCCCTCGACCTGGAGCTCGCGTCGATGTACTCGCGAAGCTTCGTGACCTCCTCGTCGGTCAGGTCCTTGATCTTCTCGTCGGGCGAGAGGCCCAGCGTCGGCGCAGATCTTGCTGCGCCGTCGGCTGGCCGATGCCGTAGATGTAGGTCAGCCCGATCTCGAGCCGCTTCTGGTTCGGGAGGTTGACTCCGGCGATTCGCGCCATGCGCTCTAGCCCTGCCTCTGCTTGTGGCGTGGGTTCGTGCAGATGACCATGGTCTTGCCGTGCCGCTTGATCACGCGGCAGCGCTCGCACATGGGCTTGACTGAGGCTCGTGACTTTCATTTCATCAGCGTGTCGGTAGGTGATCCTTCCGCGAGTGAGGTCGTAGGGCGACAGCTCCGACCTTCACGCGGTCGCCGGGAAGGATGCGGATGTAGTGCTTTCGCATCTTGCCGGCGATCGTCGCCAGCACTTCGTGCCGTCCATGCCGTCCAGCTTGCACGCGGAACATGGTGCTCGGAAGCGCCTCGGTGACCTCGCCCTCGACCTCGATCTTGCTCTTCCTTCTGCGCCAATTACCCGCAGAAACCGCGCTCGTCAGCGCGGTGTGTCGAGACACGGAAACACGGCTTCCGCCGCGGCTCGACCATGGTAGCAAACGGCAGTGAGCCGTCGGCGGCTTTTCAGATCACCCAGCGCCCCTGTTCCTGCACGACCTTGCCGTCGAGCTCGATCCGCCGCCCTCGGCGCAGGTCCTTGACGATGTCCCAGTGGAGCTGGCTGACGTTCGTGCCGCCGACGCTCGGGCAGGCCGTTGCCGAGCGCGAGGTGGACGGTGCCGTCGATCTTCTCGTCGAAGAGCGTGTTCTTCATGTGCCGCGTGATGCCCGGGTTGCAGCCGATGCCGAGCTCGCCGAGCCGGCGGGCGCCCTCGTCGAGGTCGAGCATCTCGAGCAGGAACTCCTCGTTCGACTGCGGCCGAGGCGTCGACGACGCGTCCGCCCTCGAAGCGGAGCCGCGATGCCCGTCACCTCGCGGCCGCGTGTAGACGGCCGGGAACTCGCCGAAGACGATCTCGCCCTCGGCCGAGTCCTCGACGGGCGAGTAGAAGAACTCGCCGCCGGGCATGTTCGCGCCGCCGGCGTCGACTCAGCGTCGCGCGGCCGGCGAGCTCGAGGCGGACGTCGGTGTCGCTCGCCGACGATGCGCACCTCCTCGGCGTGCGTCGAAGCGCTCGGCGTAGCGCTGCCATCCGCTCGCGCTCGGCGTCCCAGTCGAGCAGGCAGGCGCCGTAGAGAAAGTCCGCGAACTCGTCCAGCGACAGCCCCGCCTCCTGCGCCAGCGCGCGGTCGGGTACTGGCAGCCGACCCACTTGCAGGTCCATGCGTGAGCACGCCGCTCGAGGTGCGGCCGCAACCCGGCCTGAGATCGCGTCGAGCCGCTCGACCGACGAGACCCGTGCAGCTCGCGCGTGTTCTCGGGCGCCTCGATCGAGATCGAGCGCGTCGGCGTTCTCCCACGTGTAGCGCCTCGATCCGGATGGCCCGCGAGTCGAGCAGCTCGTCGCGGCGCCTCGAGCGCCCACGGGACGTTCGATCCCGCTGCCGCGTCAGGCTCGACGCGCAGCGAGCGCGTAGGCGCCGCGCCTGCGCGACAGCGCGGCTGACCGCCTCGAGCAGCGGCCGCGCGAGCGCGGCCGCCGCTGACGAGCACCTGCCAGCCCGGCTGGACGTCGACGCACGTCTCGACCAGGAGCTTCGCGTATGGCTCGACGCGCGGGTCGTCGCTCACGTGCGAACGGCGCGTCCGTCGCGGCGGTCAGGATCCGCGGGCCGTCGCCGGTGATCGCGACCGTGTGCTCGAAGTGGGCGGCGAGCGAGCCGTCCGCGGTGGAGATCGACCACTCGTCGTCGTGCAGGACGACGTCGGCGCCGCCGGCCGTGATCATCGGCTCGATCGCGAAGGTCATCCCCTCGGAGAGCAGCGGCCCCGGCCCGGCTCGCCGAAGTTCGGGATCTGCGGCTCCTCGTGCATCGAGCGCGCCGACGCCGTGGCCGACCAGGCTGCGGACGACGGAGAAGCCGTGCTCCTCGGTCACGCGCTGGATCGGCGTGCGAGATGTCCGAGAGCGCGGTTGCCGATCGCGGCACTGCTCGATCCCGGCCGCGAGCGCGGCCTGGCAGCCCTCGAGCAGGCGCTCGGCCTCCGGCGGAGACCTCGCCGATCGCGAACGTGTAGGCCGAGTCCGCCACGAAGCCGTCGAGCGTCACGCCGACGTCGACCGAGAGGATGTCGCCGTCGCCGCAGCGCGTAGCAGGCCGGGGATCCCGTGGACGACCATCGTCGTTCGGCGAGGCGCAGATCGAGGCCGGGTAGCCGCGGTAGCCCTTGAACGTCGGAACGTCCCGCCGCGCGAGCGGATGAACTCGTCGGCGAGCTCGTCGAGCTCCTGCGTCGTGACGCCGGGCCGTGCAGTGCTCGCCGAGCAGCGCGAGCGTGTCGGCGACGCACCTCGCCGGCACGGGCCATGCCGTCGATCTCGGCCGGCGCCTTGCGGATGATCATCGGACCGCCACCTGCTCCGAGCGCCTGCTGGATCTCGCGAAGACCTCGTTGACCGGGGCCGGTCGGCGTGGATCCGGGACGAGGTTACCGCGCGTGCGGTAGTACTCGATCAGCGGCTCCGTCTCGCGTGTGATAGAGCCGCAGGCGCCGTCGATCGCCTCCGGCGTGTCGTCGGTGCGGCTCTCCTCGGCGCGCGCCTGAGCATCCGCTCGACGCACCGACCTGGTCGGCGAGCTGGAACGCGAAGACGACGTCGAGGCCGCGGTCGATCTCGCGCAGCATCTCCTCGAGCGCCTCGGCCTGCGGCGTCGTGCGCGGGAAGCCGTCGAGGACGAAGCCCTGCCGCGGCGTCGGCGGCGGCCAGCCGCTCGCGGATCAGCGCCGATCATCAGGTCGTCGGGGACGAGCTGTCCCGCGTCGAGGAGCGGCTTCACCTCGCGGCCGAGCTCGCGTGTCGGCGTGCGATCGCGGCCCGCAGCATGTCGCCGGTCGCGATATGCGGAATGCCGTACTCCGCGGAGATCAGCCTGCCCTGAGTTCCCTTGCCGGCGCCCTGCGGGCCGAGCAGCAGGATGTCAAGCGCCACTACTTGAGGAAGCCTTCGTAGGAGCGCATCATCATCTGCGACTCCATCTGGCGCATCGTGTCCAGGGCGACGCCGACGACGATCAGCACCGAGGTGCCGCCGAGGGCGCGCGAGGTTGCCTGCGAGAAGCCGCCGTAGCTTGATGAAGATGCTCGGCAGGACGGCGACGGCCGCCAGATAGATCGAGCCGGGCAGCGTCAGCCGGCGTCAGCACGCGGTCGAGGTACTGCGCGGTCGGCGGCCCGGGCCGGATGCCCGGGATGTAGCCGCCGTGCTTGCGCAGGTTGTCGGCCTGGTCGACGGGGTTGAACTGCACCGCCGTGTAGAAGTAGGTGAAGACGATGATCAGCGACGCCCTCGAGCGAGCGATGTAGGCCCAGCGACGCCGGCTGCGAAGTGCCGGTTGATGAACGCCTGCGTCGTGCGGGAAGAACTGCGCCGAGCGTCGGCGGGAAGGCCAGCACGCGGCGGCGAAGATGATCGGGATGACGCCCGCCATGTTCACGCGCAGCGGCATGTAGGTCGATCCGCCGGACGGTCATCCGGCGGCCCGACCATGCGCTTGGCGTACTGGATCGGGATCCGCCGCTGCCCTTCCTGGATGAAGACGACCGCGACGATGATCCCGATCGCGATCGAGCGGGAAGAACAGCTTCTCCATCGGGCCGCCGTTGTACCAGGCGGTCGATGCCCGCCGGCGCGGAGACGAGGATCGAGGCGAAGATCAGCAGCGAGATGCCGTTGCCGATCCCGCGCTTCGTGATCAGCTCGCCCATCCACATCAGCAGCGTCGTGCCGGCGGTGAGCGTGATGACGATCAGCACGATGCGGCCGGAGTTCGCGTTCAGCGCGCCCTGGCGCTTGAACAGGTACGCGTAGCCGGTCGCCTGCGCGGCCGCGAGCGCGACGGTCAGGTAGCGCGTGTACTGGTTGATCTTGGCGTAGCCGGACTCGCCTTCCTTCTGCAGCTGCCTCGAGCTTCGGGATCACGACGGTCAGGAGCTGCAGGATGATCGAGGCGGTGACGTAGGGCATGATCCCGAGCGCGAACAGCGAGAACTGCGAGAGCGCGCCGCCCGAGAAGACGTTCAGCAGGCCGAGGATCGTCCCGCCCTGGCCGCTGAAGTAGCTGCTTGATCGTGTCGGAGTCGACGCCAGGGGCCGGGATCCACGAGCCCAGCCGGTAGAGCGCCAGGATCATGGCGGTGAAGAGGACGCGCTTGCGCAGCTCCGGGCACGCGCCACGCGTTGGCGAGCCAGGAGAACACCTAGCTCCTCCTCCGGCGCTGCTCGTCGGCCTCGGTCTGCGGCCTCGGGCTCCGCGGTCGGCCTCGGCCTCCGGCTGCGGCTCGGTCTCTCGCTGCCTCGGCTCGCGTCGGCAGCCGGCGCGCGCTTCGCGGCTTGCGCTTCGGCGGCGCACCTTCGGCTCGCGCAGGAGCGTCACGGTGCCGCCGGCCGCCTCGACCTTCTCGCGCGCGCGTGGCGGAGGCGCGCGTGCACGGTGACGCTCAGCTTCTTGCTCAGGTCGCCGTTGCCGAGCAGCTTCACGTCGGTCTTCGTGTTCTTGATCAGCCCCTTCTCGACGAGCGCCTCGAGCGTGACCTCTGCGCCGTGCGTCGAAGCGCGCTCGAGCGCGCGCGACGTTGACCGGCGCCGTCGAGCGTGCGGTGCGGGCCCATCGGCATCGCGTCCTTCGAGTACGGGCCGCGCTGCTTGCCCAGCCGCATGTAGATCGGCATCTGGCCGCCCTCGAAGCCGGCGCGCATCTTGTGCGAGCCCGAGCGCGACTTCTGGCCCTTGATGCCCGCGGCCGGAATAGCGGCCCTTGCCCGAGCCGAGGCCGCGGCCGACGCGCTTGCGGTCCTTGCGCGCCTGCGCGGGCTTCAGGTGGAGAGGTTCAGCTCGTCAGCCATCGGTGTCGACCCTCACGAGGTGACGGACACTTCCTGCAGCATGCCGGCGAGACTGCGGGCTCGTCGTCGTGCTCGGCGGTCTTGCCGATCCTGCCGAGGCCGAGCGCGCGCAGCGTGCCGCGGTTGCGCTGGGCTCTGGCCGATCGGGCTACGCGTCTGCGTGATCTTCAGCTTCGCCATCGCGTCACCTCCGGTGCCGGTCGCGGCGGCCTGCTTCCGGTTGCCTCCTCCGTCGTGCTTCGCCTCACGGGAGCACCTGGCTGATCGTCAGGCCGCGCGTCTCGGCGACCTCCTCGGGCGGCGCAGGCTCTGCAGGCCCTGCACGGTCGCCTTGAGCCATGTTGATCGGGTTCGTCGTGCCGAGGCTCTTCGCGAGGATGTCGCGGATCCCGGCCAGCTCGAGCACGGCGCGCACGCCGCCGCCGGCGATCACGCCGGTTCCGCTCGCTCGCCGGCCGCAGCAGCACGCGCGCGGCGCCGAGCGCCCGAGGATCTCGTGCGTGATCGTCGTGCCGTGCTTCGGCACCGTGAAGAGGTTCTTCTTCGCGTCGTCGACCGCCTTCGTGATCGCGAGCGGCACCTCGCGCGCCTTGCCGTAGCCGACGCCGACGCGGTCGACCTCGTCGCCGATCACGACGAGCGCGGTGAACGAGAACCGCCGGCCGCCCTTGACGACCTTGGCGACGCGGTTGATCTCGACCACGCGCTCCTTGAGCTCGCAGTCTCCTCGCGCTCGATCACTGCCGCTCGACGCTCGTGAATCGGCCTAGTGCTCAAAACTTCAGTCCTCCTTCGCGCGCGGCATCGGCGAGCGCCTTGACGCGTCCGTGGTAGAGGTAGCCGCCGCGGTCGAAGACGACCGTCTCGACCTTCGCCTGCTTCGCGTTCTGCGGCCAGCAGCTTGCCGACCTCGGCCGCCTGCGTCGGTCTTGTCGCCCTTGAAGCGCACTTCACGCTGCAGCCAGCTCGCGGCGCGCAAGCGTCTTGCCCTCGAGGTCGTCGACCAGCTGCGCGACGATGCCGCGGTTCGAGCGCGTAGACGACCAGGCGCGGCCGCTCGGCCGTCCCGGCGACCTTGCCGCGCACGCGCTGGTGCCGGCGCTCGCGCGCTTCGCTGACGGTCAGAGTCGCCATTACGCTCGCTTCCCGACCTTCCGGCGCACGTACTCGCCCTCGTAGCGGATGCCCTTGCCCTTGTACGGCTCGGGCGGGCGCACCTTGCGGACCTCGGCGGCGATCTGGCCGACCTGCTGCTTGTCGACGCCCTTGACGACGATCTCGGTCGGCGTCGGCACCTCGAAGCGTGATCCCCTGCGGCGCCTTCATCACGACCGGGTGCGAGTAGCCGACGTTCGAGCTCGGAGATCGATGCCGCGCAGCGCGGCGCGGTAGCCGACGCCCTGAATCTCGAGGCGCTTCTCGAAGCCCTTCGTGACGCCCTCGACCATGTTCGCGATCAGCGTCCGCGTCAGGACCGTGCAGCGCGCGATCGTCGCCGCGCTCGGTCGGGCGCGCGACGGTGATCGTCGCCCTCCGCCTGCTCGATCTTCATCCGGGCCGGAACCTGCTGCGCAGCTCGCCGAGCGGCCCGTTGACCATCACGCGGCCAGGGACGAGCGAGACCGTTGACGCCGGCCGGAAGCTCGATTGGCTGTCTACCGATTCGACTCATGTCGCTTACCAGACGAAGCAGACGACTTCGCCGCCGATTCCCTTCTCTTCCGCAGTGCGGCGCGTGATCAGGCCGGTTGACGTGGACAGGATCGCCACGCCCATTCCGCCGAGCACGCGCGGCAGGCGGTCCTTGCCCGCGTAGACACGGCGGCCGGGCTTGGACACCCGCTTGAGGTCGGTGATGATCCTCTCGCGGCTCCGGCCGTACTTGAGCTGGATGACCAGGGTATCGAAGCGTCTCGCCCTTCTTCGACATGGAAGTCCGAGATGTAGCCCTCCTCCTTGAGGATGCGGGCGATGCTCTGCCTTCAGGCGGGAGGTCGGCATCTCGGCGCGCTCGTGCAGCGCCTTGTTGGCGTTGCGGATGCGGGCGAGCATGTCGGCGACTGGATCGGTCAGCATCGCTGTCTACCAGCTCGATTTGGTCATGCCCGGGATGACGCCCTGGTGCGCGAGGTCCCGCAGGCAGATCCGGCAGAGGCCGAACTTGCGGAAGACGGCGCGCGGGCGACCGCAGCGGTTGCAGCGCGCTGTAGGCCCGCACCTTGTAGCGTCTGCGGCGCGCGACTGCTTGATCCGGAAGTGATGTCTTAGCCATTCGTGCTATTGCTCCTTCCGTCCGCCGCGAAGCGGCATGCCGAGCCCGCGCAGGAGCGCGAGCCCGTGCTCGTCCGTCTTCGCGGAGGTCGTGATCGCGACGTCGAGGCCGCGGACCTGCTGGATGTCGTCGTAGTCGATCTCCGGGAAGATGATCTGCTCGCGGATGCCGAGCGAGTAGTTGCCGCGCCCGTCGAACGAGCCGCGGGTTGAGCCCGCGGAAGTCGCGGATGCGCGGCAGCGCGATCGCGATCAGCCGGTCGAGGAACTCGTACATGCGCGCGCCGCGCAGCGTGACGCGCGCGCCGATCGGCATGCCCTCGCGGATCTTGAAGCTGCGCGATCGACTTGCGGGCCTTGCGCACCTGGGCGCGCTGCCCGGCGATCGTCGTCAGCTCCTCGATCGCGCGCGTCGAGCTGCTTCGCGTCGGTCTTCGCCTCGCCGACGCCCATGTTCAGCGTGATCTTCTGCGAGGCGCGGAACCTCCATCGTCGAGCGACAGGCCGAGCTCTTCCTTCAGGCTGCGCGCGCAGCTCTCGCTCGTAGAGCTGCTTCAGGCGCGGCGCGTAGACGCGCGCGCGGCTTCCTTGCGGACTTCTCGACTCGGTGCTCATCGGTCGATCTCCTCGCCGCAGTCGGCGCGCTTGCAGACGCGCACCTTGACCATGCTGTCCGTCGGTGACATCCTTGGTCCGTCATCGCCGACCCGCGTCGGGCGGTTGCAGACCGGGCAGACGATCATCACGTTGCCGACCGGCACGCGGCGCCGGCTTCTCGATCACGCCGCCGGGCGTCATCCCGGCGGCCGCCCATCCGGCTGGTGTTCTGGATCGGGCGCGGCTTCGTGTGCCGCTTGACGATGTTGAGGTTCTCGACGATGACCTTGCCGTCCTTCGGGCGCGCGTCGATGACGCGGCCCTGCTTGCCGCGGTCCTTGCCGCTCAGCACGTGGACGAGATCGCCCTTGCGGATTCGCATCGTGTGAGCCATCAGCTAGAGCACCTCCGGGGCCAGCGAGACGATCTTCATGAAGTTCTTCTCGCGCAGCTCGCGGGCGACCGGCCCGAAGATGCGGGTGCCGCGCGGGTTGCGCTGGGCGTCGATGATCACGGCGGCGTTCTCGTCGAACGCGATCGACGTGCCGTCGTCGCGGCCGTACGGCTTGCGCGTGCGGACGACGACGGCCTGCACGACCTCGCCCTTCTTGACCGCGCCCTGCGGGCGGCGCTGCTTGACCGTGCCGACGATGATGTCGCCGACGCGCGCGTAGCGGCGGCCCGTTCCGCCCTTGCACGCGGATGCACAGGATCTCGCGGGCGCCGGTGTTGTCGGCCACGCGGAGTCTGGATTCCTGCTGGATCACTTCGCGGCCTCGACGATCTCGACTAGTCGCCAGTGCTTCGTCTTCGACAGCGGCCGCGGTCTCGACGATGCGGACGACGTCGCCCGACGTTGGCGGTGTTCTGCTCGTCGTGCGCGTGGAACTTCATCGCTGCGGCGGATGACCTTCTTGTAGCGCCGGTGCGACTTGATCGCCTCGACCTTGACGACGATCGTCTTGTCCATCGCGCTCGAGACGACGACGCCGCGACGCTCCTGACGGCGGCCGCGCTCGGACTCCGGCTTCGGCAGCCGCGAGATCGGCCTGCGCTCCGCCGGACGCTCGCGCCGAACCTTCGGGCGCTGGCGCCGCTCGACGCGCGGACGTGCTTGCGCTTCTTCTTCGGCTGCGACTGCGGCGCAGGCTCGGCGGGTGGCGCCTCCGGCTGCGCGGTGCCGCCTCGGCCGCCGGGCTCTTCCGCAGGGGCCTCGCCTCGCGGGAGCCTTCTTCGGCTGCAGGCACGGGCTCCTCGGCGACGGCGCTTCCGCGACAGGCTCCTCGGCAGGCGCTTCTGCGACGGAGCCTCGGCGTGCGGGCTCGCTGCCGGGGCTTCCTCGGCGGGAGCCTCCTCGGCGACCGGCTCCTCGACGGAGCTTCCGCCACTGGCCCTCGACGGGAGCTCTCGGCGACGGGCGTCTCCTCGGCCTTCTTCTTCGGGGCAGCCTTCTTCGCAGCCGGCTTCTTCTCGGCTGCGGGCTTCTCCCGCGGTCTCCTTCTTCGCGGCAGGCTTCTTCTTCGGCTTTTCCTCCGCCACGGCGGAGCCTCCTCGTCCTTCTTCTTCGTCGTCTTCTTCTCGTCAGCCATCAGTGCTGTCCCTGCCTTTGCTTCGCGCTCGTAGCGCACCGTCAGGATGCGCGCGATCTCTCGCTTCGCCAGCTTCAGCCGCGCGCTGTTCTCGAGCGCGCCGGTCGCCGACTGGAAGCGGAGGTTGAACAGCTCCTGCCGGCGGTCGTGCAATGCGTTCTCCAATTCTTCGTCCGTCATGTCCCCTCATGTCTCTAGCTCTCAAAGAGATCAGCCTCTCGCTTCACGAACTTGGTCTTGACCGAGAGCTTCGTGCCGGCAAGTCGAAGCGCTTCCTTTGCGAGCGGCTCGGGCACGCCGGCGAGCTCGAACATCACGCGACCCGGCTTGACGACGGCGACCCAGTGCTCGGGCGAGCCCTTGCCGGAGCCCATGCGCGTCTCGGCCGGCTTCGCGTCGTCGGCTTGTCCGGGAAGACGTTGATCCAGACCTTGCCGCCGCGCTTGATCTTGCGCGTCATCGCGATGCGGGCGGCCTCGATCTGGCGGTTGGTGACCCAGGCCGGTCTCGAGCGCCTTCAGGCCGTAAGTCGCCGAACTGCACGGTCGTCTGACCCTTCGCGAACCCGCGACGGCGGCCGCGCTGGTGCTTCCTGTACTTCATTTTCTTCGGGAGCAGCATCAGCTATCAGCCTTTTCCTGCTTCGTCGGGTCTTCGGTCTGCTGCTTCGGCGTCGTCGTGTCGGGCGCGTCGGCGACCGGGGCGGGCGTCGTCTCGACCTGGCGGCTCGCACAGGCGGCTGCTCGAGGCCCTCGGCCGACGTGGCGTCGTCGTCGGTCCGCGGCTTCTCGGACGTTGTCCGGCTGGCCAGCACGACCGCGCGCCTGCAGGCCGGCCACGACCGCTCTGGCCGCCGCGGCCACCACCGGCACCGCCGCGGCCGGCGCCGCCGCGCTTGCGGGACGGGCGCACGGGCCGAGACCCTCGCGGTCGCGCTGGCGGTCGCGGCCGCCCTCGCGCGAGGCGCCGAGGCCCTCGACGTTCGCGCGTCGCCGGCGGGCCTGATCCTGCTCGCCGAGGCGCACGTCCTTCTCGGTGTCGAGCCCGCCGTAACCCTCCGGCATGATCTCGCCCTTGTTGATCCAGACCTTCACGCCGATGCGGCCGAAGGTCGTCTTCGCCTCGACGAAGCCGTAGTCGATGTCCGCGCGAATCGTGTGCAGCGGGACGCGGCCTTCGGAGTACGCCTCGGAGCGGCTCATCTCGGTGCCGCCCAGCCGGCCGCCGCACTGGATGCGGACGCCCTTGCGCGCCGGAGCGGATCCCGGACGCGAGCGCGCGCTTCATCGCGCGCCGGAAGCTGACGCGGTTCTGCAGCTGCTCGGCGATCGACTGCGCGACGAGCTTCGCGTCCAGCTCGGGCCGCTTGATCTCGTTGATGTTGATGTGGACGTTCTTCTTGGTGATCGCGTGCAGCTCTTTGCGCAGCGCGTCCACCTCGACGCCCGACTTGCCGATCACGATGCCGGGGCGCGCCGTGTAGATGTCGACGGTGATCCGCTGCTTGTCCTTGCGGATCAGGATGTCGGACAGCCCGGCATGCGAAAGCTTGTTGGTGATGTGCTCCCGGATCTTGATGTCCTCGATCAGGTACGCCGGGAACTCCTTCTTGCCCGTGTACCAGTTGGACTTCCAGTCGTGGATGACGCCGACGCGCATCCCGCCGGGATGGACTTTCTGGCCCATTACTTTGCGGCCGCTCCTTCTTCTTCGCGGGACGCTTGGACGCGGTCTTCTTCTTCGAGCGCTGCAGCGGTCGTCTTCTTCGCGGCGCGCGCTTCGGCTTCGAGCCTCGGCGACCTCGGCCGGCGCAGCCTCCTCCACCGCCGGTGCAGCTCACCGCCGGAGCCTCAACGAGCGTGACGGTGATGTGGCACGTGCGCTTGCGAATCCGGGCGACCCGGCCGCGCGCGCGCGCGCGCCAGCGCTTCATCACCGGACCGCCGTCGACGTACGTCGCCTTGACGTACAGCCGGTCCTCGGCGATGCCGTGATTTGCCTCGGCGTTCGAGACCGCGGACTGCAGCACCTTCTGCAGCACTCCTGCGGCCTCACGCGAGGTGAAGGCGAGGACCGCCCGCGCCTCGGGCACGCTGCGGCCGCGGATGTGCTCCGCGACGAGCCGCGCCTTGCGCGGTGACATCCGCACGTACTTCGCCTGCGCACGGACTTCTCTTGGTGTCTCGACGGTGCTCATCAGACGCGCTTCTTCACCTCGGTCTTGCGGTCGCCGGAGTGGCCGCGGAAGGTCCGGGTCGGCGCGAACTCGCCGAGCTTGTGGCCGACCATCTGCTCGGAGATGAACACGGGCACGTGCTTGCGGCCGTCGTGGACCGCGATCGTGTGCCCGACCATGTCCGGGAAGACGGTCGGACGTGCGTGACCAGGTGCGGATCATCCGCTTCTCGTTCTTCTCGTTCATCGCCTCGATGCGGCTCATCAGCCGCGCCTCGACGAAAGGCCCTTTTTGGAACTGCGGCTCATTTACTTGCGCTTCTCCTTTCCGCGCCTGCGGCTGCGGACGATCAAACTGGTCGGATTCCTTGTGCTTGCGGCGCGTGCGCTTGCCGAGCGTGGGCACACCCCACGGCGTCACCGGATGGCGGCCGCCCTTGACTTGCCCTCGCCGCCGCCGTGCGGGTGGTCGACCGGGTTCATCGCCGAGCCGCGCACCGTCGGGCGCTTGCCCCTCCACCGGCTGCGTCCCTGCCTTGCCGCCGGTGATGTTCTCGTGGTCCACGTTACCGACCTGCCCGATCGTGGCGCGACAGGTCAGCGGCACGCGGCGCATCTCTCCCGGACGGGAGCCGGAGCACGCCGTAGCCCTCGTCCTTCGCGACGAGCTGCACGCCGGAGCCGGCGCTTCGCGCCATCTGGCCGCCCCGGCCGGGCTTCAGCTCGACGTTGTGCACGAGCGTGCCCGGTCGGGATGTTCTCGAGCGGAAGCGCGTTGCCCGGCTTGATGTCGGCTGCCGGGCCCTGACTCGACCAGTCGCGCCGACGCGCAGCCGCGCCGGAGCGAGGATGTAGCTCTTCGCGCCGTCGGCGTAGTGGAGCAGCGCGATCCGCGCCGAGCGGTTGGGGTCGTACTCGATCGCGGCGACCTTGGCGGGCACCCCGTCCTTGCAGGCGCTTGAAGTCGATCACGCGGTAGCGGCGCTTGTGGCCGCCGCCCTGATGGCGCGTCGTGATCCGGCCGTTGTTGTTGCGGCCGCCCTTCTTCGTCAGCTTCTCGGTCAGCGCCTTCTCGGGCTTCGACTTCGTGATCTCCTCGAAGGTCGAGACGGTCATGAAGCGGCGGCCCGGCGAAGTCGGCTTGTAACGGCGTACCGGCATCAGGCGTGCACCCCCTCGAAGATCTCGATCGAGTCGCCGGGCCTGAGCTGCACGATCGCCTTCTTCCAGCCCGGCCTGCGCCCGCGATAGAGACCGCGGCGCTTCGGCTTCGACTGCACCATGCAGACGTTCACCCGCAGCACCTTGACGTTGAAGAGCTCCTCGACGGCCTGCGCGGACCTGCGTCTTGTGCGCGTCCGGATGGATGCGGAACGAGTACGTGTTGCTGGCCTCGATCTGCGCATAGCTCTTCTCCGACACGACCGGAGCGAGCAGGACTTCGTTGGGATGCAGGCTCATGAGCTCTCTGCCTTCGCCTCGAGTCGTTCGCGGCCTTCGCCTCGACGAGCTCGAGCGCGTCCTCGGTGAGGAGCACCGAGCGCGCCCACACGAGCGCGGTGACCTCGAGCCCGCCCGGAGTCGTCACGACGACGCGTGTCGATGTTGCGGAAAGACTCTGGCGACGTTCTCCTCGTCGCTTCGTCACGACGACGGCGGGAGCTCCATGCCCCACGTGGCCTCGAGGAGCGCACACGGCCGGCTCGCGTCGAGGGCTCGGTGAACGTCGAGCCGTCGAGCACGCCGAGCGTGCCGTCGGCTGCGTGCTGCGAGAGAACTCCGCGCAGCGCCGAGCGGCGCGTCTTGCGGTTCACCTTCACGTCGAAGTCGCGCGGCGTCGGCGGAAACGCGACGCCGCCGCCGGTCCACTGCGGAGCCCGGGTCGTGCCCGCTCGGGCGCGGCCGGTTCCCTTCTGCCGCCACGGCTTCGCACGGCCGCCGGAGACGAGCCCGCGGCTCTTCGCGGCGCGCGTGCCTCTGCGGTCGGCGTTCATCTCCGCGCGCACCGTCTCGTGCACGACGTGCGGCTTCAGCTCGGCGGCGAAGACCGTTTCCTCGAGCGTCACGTCCTTGGCCTTCTTGCCGGCGGAATCGAAGAGAGGTGCCTTCGGCGCGGCCATCAGTGACTGGCCTCCCGCACTTCGACGAAGCTGTTCTTGGCTCCGGGCACGGCGCCCCTTGATCAGGAGTAGGTTCTCCTGCGGGCGTACCTCGTGCACGACGAGCCCGCTCTGGGTCACGCGCTTACCACCGAGGCGGCCCGCCATCTTCATTCCCTTGAAGACGCGCGAGGGCGTTGCCGAGGCACCGATCGAGCCCGGCTTGCGGACGTTGTGCGAGCCGTGCGAGGTCGGACCGCGATGGAAACGGTGCCGCTTGATCGTTCCGGCGAAGCCTTTGCCGTGCGCGATCCCGCTGACCTTGATCTTCTCGCCCGGTTCGAACACCTCGACGGTGACGTTCTCGCCGACGACCGCCTCGCTCTGTCCCCGGAGCTCGAGCAGGTGCCTGTACGCACCCTTGACGTTGTTCTTCTTCAGGTGCCCGAGCTCGGGCTTCGTCAGCTTGCGCTCGGCCACCTCGTCGTAGGCGATCTGGACCGCGTCGTAGCCGTCCGCGTCGGCCGTCTTGACCTGCACGACGGGACACGGTGCAGCCTCGATCACCGTCACCGGCGTGACGACGCCGGACTCCGCGTCGAAGACCTGCGTCATCCCCAGCTTCTTTCCCACGATCCCCTTCATCCCAGCCTCAGAGCTTGATCTCGATGTCGACGCCTGCCGGAAGGTCGAGCCGCATGAGCGAGTCGACGGTCTTCGGGGTCGGCGAGTGGATGTCGATCAGCCGCTTGTGCGTCCGCACCTCGAAGTGCTCCCGCGAGTCCTTGTCCTTGAACGGAGACCGGATCACGCAGTAGACGTTCTTCTCGGTGGGCAGCGGAACAGGACCGGTGATGGTGGCGCCGGTTCGCTGAGCAGTGTCGACGATGTCCTTCGCGGACTTGTCGAGCTGCTGATGGTCGTAGCCCTTCAGCCGGATACGAATTTTCTGAGCCCAAACGAACCGGCGCCCTTCTACTTGATGACTTCCGTGACGACGCCTGCGCCGACGGTGCGGCCACCCTCGCGGACGGCGAAGCGCAGACCCTGATCCATGGCGATCGGCTGAATCAGCTCGACGTCCATGTTGGTGTTGTCGCCCGGCATGACCATCTCCTGGCCTTCCGGGAGCTTGATCGCGCCCGTCACGTCCGTCGTGCGGAAGTAGAACTGCGGGCGGTAGTTGTTGAAGAACGGCGTGTGGCGGCCGCCCTCGTCCTTCGAGAGGACGTACACCTCTGCCTTGAAGTGCGTGTGCGGCGTGATGGAGCCCGGCTTCGCGAGCACCTGGCCACGCTCGATCTCCTCACGCTTGATGCCGCGGAGCAGCGCGCCTGCGTTGTCGCCTGCCTGCGCGTAGTCGAGCGTCTTCTGGAACATCTCGAGACCGGTGACAACCGTCTTCTCGACCTTCTCGTGGATGCCGACGATCTCGACCTCGTTGCCCGACTCGATCTTGCCCTGCTCGATGCGCCCGGTCACGACGGTGCCGCGGCCGGTGATCGTGAAGACGTCCTCGATCGGCATCAGGAACGGCTTGTCGACGTCGCGCTCCGGCTCCGGAATGAACGAGTCGACCGCCTCCATCAGCTCGAGGATCTTCGGGACCCACTCGCCGTCGCCCTCGAGCGCCTTCAGCGCCGAGACCTGCACGACGGGAATGTCGTCGCCCGGGAAGTCGTACTTCGAGAGCAGCTCGCGCACTTCCATCTCGACCAGCTCGAGCAGCTCGGGGTCGTCGACCATGTCTGCCTTGTTGAGGGCGACGACGATCGACGGCACCTCGACCTGACGGGCGAGCAGGATGTGCTCGCGCGTCTGCGGCATCGGGCCGTCTGCTGCGGAGACGACGAGGATCGCACCGTCCATCTGGGCGGCGCCCGTGATCATGTTCTTGATGTAGTCGGCGTGCCCAGGGCAGTCGACGTGCGCGTAGTGCCGGTTCTCGGTCTCGTACTCGACGTGCGACGTGTTGATCGTGATGCCGCGCGCCTTCTCCTCGGGTGCGTTGTCGATCTCCTCGAAGCTCTTGATTCCGGTCGTCGAGGTCCCCTGGTCCGACAGCACCTTCGTGATCGCCGCGGTCAGCGTCGTCTTCCCATGGTCGATGTGACCGATGGTGCCGACGTTGAGATGCGGCTTGGTGCGCTCGAACTTCTGCTTGGCCATGCTTCTCCTTCCTATCTCTTACGCGTCGCTCGTGACCAGCTCGGCCAGGATCGACTGCGGAACTTCCTCATAACGTTCGAATTGCATCGTGAACTCGGCGCGCCCCTGCGACATCGACCGCAGATCGGTCGCGTAACCGAACATCTCCGCGAGCGGCACGATCGCCTTGATCACCTGGGCGTTGCCCAGAGGCTCGAGGCTGCTCGACGCGCCCGCGCCGGGAGTTGAGGTTCCCCATGACGTCGCCGAGGTAGTCCTCCGGCGTGATCACCTCGACCGCCATGACGGGCTCGAGGAGCTTCGGCTTGCCGCGCTTCATCGCCTCCTTGAAGGCCATGGAGCCGGCGACCTTGAAGGCCGATCTCGCTCGAGTCGACGTCGTGGTACGAGCCGTCGATCAGCTCGATGCGGATGTCGACAACGGGATACCCCGCGAGCACCCCGGACTCCATCGCCTCCTGGATGCCGAGGTCGATTGCCGGGATGTACTCCTTCGGGATCTTCCCGCCGACGATCTTGTCGACGAACTCGTAGCCGTCGCCGGGCGTCATCGGCTCGGCGTTGATGACTGCGTGTCCGTACTGGCCGCGGCCGCCGGTCTGGCGGACGAAGCGTGCCCTGAACCTTCTCGGCCGGCTTGGCCGATCGTCTCGCGGTAGGCGACCTGCGGCCGGCCTACGTTCGCGTCGACGTTGAACTCGCGCTTCAGCCGGTCGACGATGATCTCGAGGTGGAGCTCGCCCATGCCGGCGATCGAGCGTCTGGCCGGTCTCGTCGTCGGTGCGCACGCGGAAGGTCGGGTCCTCCGTCCGACAGTCGCTGCAGCCCCGCGCCGAGCTTGTCCTGGTCGGCCTTCGACTTCGGCTCGACGGCGACCGAGATCACCGGATCCGGGAAGGTCATCGACTCGAGCTTGATCGGCGCCGTCTCGGTGGCGAGCGTGTCGCCCGTCGTCGTGTCCTTCAGGCCGACGCCTGCCGCGATCTCGCCCGCGCCGATCTCCTCGCGCTCCTCGCGGTGGTTCGCGTGCATCTGCAGGATGCGGCCGATCCGCTCGGTCTTGCCGGTGCTCGTGTTGACGACGCGGTCGCCGGCCTTCAGCTGGCCGAGTAGACGCGGAAGTACGTCAGCTTGCCGACGTAGGGATCGGACATGACCTTGAAGGCGAGTGCGGAGAACGGCTCGTCGAGCGCCGGCGCGGCGCGAGAGCTCGTGTCTCGGTGCGCGGGTCGATGCCCGTGCATCGGCGGGACGTCGAGCGGGCTCGGCAGGTAGTCGATCACACGCGTCGAGCAGCGGCTGCACGCCCTTGTTCTTGAAGGCGGAGCCGAGCAGCACCGGCGTGATCTTGTTCTCGAGCGTCCCCTGCGGACGCGCGCCGGATCATCTCCGGCGTCACGGACTCCTCGTCCATCGAGGTACGTCTCCGTCAGCTCGTCGTCGAACTCGGCGATCGAGTCGATCAGCTGGTGGTGGTACTCCTGCGCCTGCTCTGCGAGCTCGGCCGGGATCTCGCCGAGTCTCCATCTTCGTGCCGAGGTCGTCGGACCAGGTGATCGCGCGCATCTCGACGAGGTCGACGACGCCGCGGTGGTGCTCCTCCTGGCCGACGGGCAGCTGGACCGGCACCGGATGCGCGCCGAGCCGGTCGACCATCGACTGGATCGAGGCGAAGAAGTCCGCGCCGGTGCGGTCCATCTTGTTCATGAAGGCGATGCGCGGAACGCCGTACGCGCTCGGCCTGGCGCCAGACCGTCTCGGACTGGGGCTGGACGCCGGCGACCGCGTCGAAGACGGCGATCGCGCCGTCGAGGACGCGCAGGCTGCGCTCGACCTCGACCGTAAAGTCCACGTGCCCGGGCGTATCGATAATGTTGATGCGATAGTCGCGCCACGACGCCGTCGTCGCCGCAGACGTGATCGTGATGCCGCGCTCCTGCTCCTGCGCCATCCAGTCCATCGTCGCCGCGCCCTCGTGGACCTCGCCCATCTTGTGGGTGCGGCCGGTGTAGTAGAGGATCCGCTCGGTCGTCGTCGTCTTGCCCGCGTCGATGTGGGCCATGATCCCGATGTTCCGGACGCGGTCGAGCGCGATACCGCTCTTGGTGTCGATCAGCCATCGCTGCTACCACCTGTAGTGGGCGAAGGCCTTGTTGGCCTGCGCCATGCGGTAGACGTCGTCCTTGCGCTTGAAAGCGCCGCCCTGCTGGTTGAGGGCGTCGAGGATCTCGCTGGCGAGCTTGTCGATCATGCCCTTCTCGCGCCGGCTGCGCGCGAAGTCGACGAGCCAGCGCACGGCGAGCGTGCGCGCGCGGCGCTGCGGCACCTCGACGGGCACCTGGTAGTTCGCGCCGCCGACGCGGCGGCTCTTGACCTCGAGCACGGGCGTGACGGTCTTGACGGCCTGCTCCAGCACCTCGACCGGCGGCTTGCCGGTCTTCTCGCCGATCGCGCTCGAGCGCGCCGTAGACGATCTGCTCGGCGGTCGACTTCTTGCCGGCCGTCATCACCTTGTTGATCACCTGCGTGACCAGCGGCGAGTTGTAGACCGGATCCGGCTCGATCGGCCGGGCCTGGACTTCAGCACGGCGCGGCATTACGAGCCTCTCTTGGCGCCGTACTTGGAACGGCCCTGCTTGCGGTCGCTGACCCCGACGGCGTCGAGCGCGGCGCGGATGACCTTGTACCGGACGCCCGGCAGGTCAGCTGACGCGGCCGCCTCGGACGAGGACGACGGAGTGCTCCTGGAGATTGTGGCCCTCGCCCGGGATGTAGGTCGTGACCTCCATCTGGTTCGTCAGGCGGACGCGCGCAACCTTCCGGAGAGCCGAGTTCGGCTTCTTCGGGGTATGCGTGAACACGCGCGTGCAGACGCCGCGCTTCTGCGGCGCTCCGCCGAGAGCAGGGGTCTTCGTCTTCCCTTTTGGAGGGCGCGACCCTTGCGGACGAGTTGGTTGACGGTGGGCATGAACCTCCTGGAAAGTGCGCTTCTCACACAGCAACGGTCGGCGGGGCCGATGACCCTGCCAACCGGACGAGGCATGGTAGCGAAACGCGAGAAGGGCCGCAAACCCGGAATCCCGCTCCTGGAGCGGAACCAGACCGGGCTTCTGACGCGTTTTCACTCCGAGCAGCGGCGATGCATTTTCCTACTTACGAAACGCTAGTGAGACCGCCCGACCGCCACTACAGTGAGTCGGCGGGTTTCTTCCTTCCTGCGGCGAAGCGATGACCACCGTTCTGATCGGCATCAGTGTGGGTCTGGGCGCTCTGGTGGTGCTACTGCTCGCCCTGCTCGTGATCCGCTGGCGCTCGGACAGCTCGACCGACGAGCGGGTGGCCGAGGTCGTGGCCAGCCTGAACGCCAGGATGGACGAGCTCGGCCGCGAGCTGGCCGGCGCGCTCGAGCGCGCCGAGGAAGAGGGCCGGCGCAGCCGGATCTTCGGCGAGCTGGCCGGGTCGATCGACCTCGACGAGGTGCTGTCGCGAACGCTCGAGGCGGCGGGAGCGCTCGAGCATGCGGACGCGGCGCTCGTGATGCTGCCCGATCGCACGGGGGGAAGCCGCTCGTCGCAACGCTGGGCCTGTCCGTCGAGGAGGCGGAGCGGCACGCGATCACCGGGCCGCCGGACGGCCGCGCTCGCACGCTCGATCACGATGTCCTACACGTATCCCGAGCTCGAGCGAGAGGCCACCCGGCGGAGACGGCGTCATCCACGCCGGGCTCGCGGTGCCGCTGCCGGGCGACAGCTCGACTGCTCGGCTACCTGACGGTGTTCACACGCCGGAAGGGACACGAGTACGCCGACGACGATGTGCGCCAGCTCGAGACGCTCGCGCTGCGGGCGGGCCCGGCGATCGAGAACGCGCGCCGCTTCCGCGAGGCGCGCCAGCTCGCCGACCTCGATGCGCTGACCGGCCTGCACAACCGGCGCTACTTCCACGAGACCCTTGCGCGCGAGTGCGCCCGGGCGCACCGCTACGAGCGCAAGCTCGCGCTGATCGTCTTCGACCTCGACGACTTCAAGGAGATCAACGACCGCATCGGGCATCTCGCCGGCGACACGGTTCTCGCCGAGGCCGCGGAGCGCGTGCGCGACGTCGTGCGGACGGCGGACATCGCCTGCCGCGTCGGCGGCGACGAGTTCGCGGTGATCCTCCCGGAGTCCTCGCTCAACGACGCCGACCAGCTCTACCGCCGGATCCAGAACGCGGTCTCCTCCCGCCCGCTCGGCCAGGCCGGAAAGCTCTACCTGTCCGCCGGCGTCGCGGAGCTGCGGCGCGGAAGACGACCCGATGGCGTTCTTCCAGCGTGCGGACGACGCCGCTCTACCGCGCCAAGGAAGCCGGCAAGGGCCGCGTCGTGTCCGCAAACGCACCGCGCCTCGGCGCCGGCTTACAGAGCCACGTTCCAGGGACAGTCCTCGGCACGTGTCCCGAACGGACGGGTCCGAGGGACTGTCCCTGGGACCCTGGACTAAGAGAGGTCAGCGCGAGGAAGGGCAGGTAGTTCGTCAGGTCGACCTCGCCCTTCTCCGGCATCTGGTCGCGCCAGCAGATCGCCTCGGGGAACGCCGCCTGCTGCGCGGCGGCGAGCCAGGCCGGATAGCGGTCTTCAGCGCGCCTGCGCGAGGAGGGCTGCGCGGATCGCCTCGCGGACGTTGCCGAGCGGGAGCGTCCCGAGCGGGAGCGGCGGGCCGAGCGGCCGGACCTGAATCGTCCCGAGCGGCGACCACAGCGGAGCCCAGCGGCCCGACGACAGCGTCATCAGCTGGGCGGCGCGGCCGACTCGACCGCGTAGCCCGCGCGGCGGCCGCCGAGCCAAGGCGTCCCCGACTTCGCCTGGACCAGGCGAGCCTGCAGATCGCCGTACGTGTCGTGGAAGTCCGCGATCGCGCGGGCGCTCGGGGCAGACACCCTGAACTTGCTCTCGATCCGCGCGCGACGCAGCTCGTCGCCGATGATGCCCCGCGCGACGGAGAGATTCGCGTGCACTTCGGCGATCGCCGCGAGATACGCGCCGCGCGAGCCGCCGAAGGCGGGCGCTGATGATGGAACGCTCCGCGGCGAGGATGTCGCCGTAGCTGACCTGCGCCGAGCGCTGCGCGACGGCCCGCGCAAACGCGTTCGAGAACGCGAGCTCCGGGTCGCCGGTCAGCTTCAGGATCGGATTGATCTGCGACCAGCGCACTGCGGTGCGTCCGAGCTGACAGCGCAGACCCGGTGACAGGATCAGCTGGCCTTCGGTGCGCGAGCGCACGAATCCCTTCCCGGCGGCCCGCGGCCCGTTGCAGAGGTTCGGGCTTCGGGCCCACAGGTAGACGCACGCCGCCCGCGGCTTCGCAGGATCCATCTCGCCGGGCGTCGTCTTCCACTCCGCCCAGCCCCGCGACCAGATCGAGCTGAACTTCATCTCCGTTGGCCACGTAGCGGGCCGCAAGCGCCTGCCATTTCACGGTACGGAACCAGGCCTCCGCCTCGAGACCTTCGCGTCCGCCGCTGCCCTTCGTCGTCTGGAAGCCGAGGAAGATGCCGAGCTTCGACACGGGAATTCCGGCCTTCGTGAAGTCGAGGATGCCGTTCCGGAACGCCTGGCGGAGAGTGCGACTCCCTCGAATGGGCCCTTGCTTGTAGATCAGCGGCGCCGGGAAGTACACCTCTCGGACGATTCCCGCGACGTCGGCGACCTGGCGCCACCAATCGCCGGCGGTCCCGTCCGTGTACGGCTTCGCGTTGACGAGCAGCCACGGTTGCGCACCGCGCTGGCGCAGCGTCTGCAGGAACAGCAGCACGTTCGACCGGTACTGCGCGTTCGTCGCCGACCACGGCACTGCGAGCCACGAGCCGAAGAGCTCGTTCTCGGCGATCACCGGGTTCGAGCAGTCCATCGCCTGCGCCGCGTACTCGTAGAACTTGTTCGCCTTGTCCACGATCGTCGCCGGATCGGCAGGCTCGCTCGTCGTCCCGACGCGCGCGATTCAGATAGAGATCGAAGTAGGCGGTCTGGCGCCGCCCGCCCGCAGCTTCGGCGGATAGATGAAGTTCGAGGCGAGCGCCGTGACGCCCGGTTTCGCGAACATGTTCCAGAACGTGGACCGACCCGTCCGCGAAGTCGAGCCACAACGGCGCCTTGCCGAAGAGCGAGCAGTTCGCCTGCAACTGCTGGGCCGGCGCACCTTTCCCACCGGTGAGTGCAAGAGCCAGCGACGACAGCGACGAGGACCCTGAGCCTCTTCACAAGGGCTTAACAGTAGCCGTGAGGCCGGGTGAGCCTCAGAAGCGCTTACGAACGCTTTACCAACGGCGGCCCCACGGGTAGTTTGGTCGCGTGCAGCGAAGGATTGCGTTCGCGCTGGTCGCCGTCGCCGCAGTGGCCGTCATCGGTCGCAGCGATCGCGGCCGAGGGCTCAGGGAGTGACGGACCGGCCCGGCGAACGTCGGCGCCGACCTGGAACAGCGTCGCCCCCATCTTCGCGAGCAAGTGCGCCCGGCTGCCACACGCCCGGCGGCATCGCTCCGTTCTCGCTCCGTAATGCGAAGACTGCCACGGCCTACGCCGACCGGATCTCTCGCGATGACGCACCTCGGGAAGATGCCGCCGTGGATGCCGGGGCGGGACTCGCCGTCGTATCTCGGACAGTCGCAGCGGATCCTCACGGCCGCCGAGAAGCAACTGATTGCGCGCTGCGGTTCGAGGCGGTGCAAGGATCGGCAACGGCAAGAGCGTCAAGCCGGTCGGCGAGGAAGCAAGGCGCCCGGAACGACGATGACGCTCGCGCCGACAGCCGTCATCTCCCAAACCTGCTGTCGGAGGGCTGACGACTACCACTGCTTCCTCCTCGAGCCGCACCTGGCGCAGAATGCTTACGTCACGAGCGCGGTGATCAAGCCGCAGCGCTCGACGATCGTCCACCACGTCGATCCTGTTCGAGGCCGCCGGCGCCGAACGCCGCCGAGGCGCGACGCCTGAACAGCGCTTCCGGCGGCAAGGGCTGGACCTGCTTCGGCGGCCCCGGGCCTGTCGGAGACGCCACCGCGACGTCCGACTCGGCTCGAGCGACCGGCTCGGCGCCCCGCAGTGGATCAGCGCCTGGGTGCCCGGGCCACACGACGAACGACACGCCGCCGGAGCACCGGCGTGCTGGTCCACGCCGGAGCCGCTGATCGTGATGCAGGTGCACTACAACCTCATGCCACGAGCGCGCAGCCCGACCGCTCGCGCGCCGTCCTCCGCATCGGTGCCGGCCGACGGATCGAAGCTGACGCCGCTCGACACGATGCTCGCTCCCGCGCCGGTCGAGCTCCCGTGCCCCGACGGGCGTGCACTCGGCGGCTCTGCTCGCGCGACCAGGCGTCGCCGTCCAGGACGAGACGCAGGAAGTACGGCACAGGACGCCGCGCTTGATCCCGTACGGGCTTCTCTACCTCTGCGGCAAGACGCTCGCCGACTACCCGCAGCAGGTCGGCGACGCGAATGACGTGCGCACCAGCTGCGACCGGTCGCGTCAACCGGCCGATTCGCATCTACGGCGTCGCCGGCCACATGCACCTGCGCGGCTTCGACATCCAGGCTCGAGCTGAACCGGCACGAGCCGCGCCCGGACGCTGCTGCACATCCCGACGCTGGCACTTCCACTGGCAGGACGCGTACTACCTCGGACAGCCCGTCGACGCGGAGCCGGGCGACACGATCCGCGTCACCTGCCAGTTCGACAACTCGGCGATTCGCCAGCCCTTGTGAACGGCAAGCTGCTGAAGCCGCGCTACGTCCTCTGGGGCGAGGGCACGACCGACGAGATGTGCCTCGGCCTGCTCGCAAGCCGCCACGCGCTACCAGGAACGACCGGGGTCAGACCCCGAGGGGGCCTGACCGACTGCAGCTGCTACCTAGACGTCCTTGTCGAGCGGAGAGTCCGACCTCGGGGATCTCCTCCGCCTCGATCGTCGCTCGTGCGGCTTCGCCGTCGTCCTTCAGGCCAGGCTGCGCCGCCGAAGTCGAGGCCCGAGCGAGCTCGAGGTCGATGCCCGTTGCCGCCGTCGGAGTCGATCTCCTCCAGCGCGGCGAGCAGCTGCTCCTCGGTCGCCGGCCGCATGTACGCGGACGGCGGGACACCTTGTCGGACGGGCCGATCTCGATGCCGCGGTACTGCTTGAGGCCGGTGGCCGCCGGGATCAGCTTCCCGATGATCACGTTCTCCTTCAGCCCGAGCAGGCGGTCGACCTTGCCCTCGATCGACGCATCCGTCAGCACCTTCGTCGTCTCCTGGAAGGACGCGGCCGAGAGGAACGACTCGGTGGCGAGCGATGCCTTCGTGATCCCGAGGATCAGCGGCTCGAACGTCGCCTGCTCCTTCTTCTCCTTCTTGATGCGTGCGTTCTCGCGGTCGAGCACCGTCTTGTCGACGAGCTGGCCGGGCAGCAGATCGGTCTGGCCCGCGTTCTCGACGCGGACCTTCTTCAGCATCTGCCGGACGATCAGCTCGATGTGCTTGTCGTGGATCTCGACGCCCTGCGACTTGTAGACCTTCTGCACCTCGCCGATCGAGATAGAGCTCGGTCTCGGTGTAGCCCCTTCAGGCGCAGGAGATCGGCCGGGTTGAGCGAGCCCTCGTGCAGCGGGTCGCCCGGCTCGACCTCCTGTCCCTTCGTCACGAGCAGGCGCGTGCGCCGCGGCAGCTGGATCGCCTTCGGCTCCTCGTCCTGCCTTCAGGTCGTGCGGGATGATCGTGATCTTCGCGACCGCGGTCGGTGTGCTCGATGTCCACCTTGCCGGCCGACCTCGGCGAGCGTGGCGGCACCCTTCGGGTTCCGCGCCTCGAAGATCTCGACGACGCGCGGGAGGCCGTGCGTGATGTCCGCGCCGGCCACACCACCCGTGTGGAACGTCCGCATCGTGAGCTGCGTGCCCGGCTCGCCGATCGACTGCGCGGCGATGATGCCGACCGCGTCGCCGATCTCCGGCCATCTCGCCGGTGGCGAGGAAGGTTGCCGTAGCAGTGACGGCACACGCCGAACTCGCTCTTGCACTTCAGCACCGAGCGGACGGGCATCTTCACCTCGTCGACCGCGTCGCCGAGCGCCTCGATGATCTCGTCGAGGACGAGCGGCGGTCAGCTCCTCGCCCTTCTCCGCGAGACGGTCTTGCCCGGCTTGCCGCTCGAGAGCGGCTTGTGCACGTCGGCCGCGAGCGTCCGCCCGAACAGGCTCTTTGTTGAGCCCCTCCGGGACGTGGATCGGAAGCTCGATGAAGTCCTTCGTCTTGCAGTCCTCCTCGCGGATGATCACGTCCTGCGAGACGTCGACGAGACGCCGCGTCAGGTAGCCCGAGTCGGCCGTGCGGAGCGCCGTGTCGGCGAGACCCTTGCGGGCACCGTGCGTCGAGATGAAGTACTCGAGCACCGACAGGCCCTCCATGAAGTTCGCCTTGATCGGGCGCTCGATGATCTCGCCCTTCGGATTCGCCATCAGGCCGCGCATGCCGGCGAGCTGGCGGATCTGCTTCGAAGATCCACGCGCGCCGGAGTTGGCCATCATGTAGATCGGGTTCAGCTCGTAGAAGGTCCGCTCCATCGCCGCGGCGACCGTGTCGGTGGCCTCCGTCCAGATGTTCACGATCGACTCGTGGCGCTCCTCGTCGGTGATGAGGCCGCGCTCGTACTGCGCCGCGACCTTCGCCACGCGCTCCTCGTACTCGGCGAGGATCTCTTCCTTGTCCGGCGGGATCACGATGTCGTTCTTCGAGATCGTCACGCCCGGCCTGCGTCGCGTACTTGAAGCCGAGCGTCTTGATCATGTCGAGCACGCTCGCGATCGAGTGCGCCCGTACTCGTGGACGAGCGTCGGCGATGAACGCGTCGAGCTCACGCTTCGGCAGCGTCCGATTGATGTAGTCGTGGAGCGGATCCTCGGGGTCGTACTCCGCAACGGCCTCGATGAGCGCACGCTCGACCTCGGCGTTGAAGATCACCCGGCCCGGCGTGGTCAGGAGCAGGTCGCCGTTCCAGCGGAACTCGATCGGCTGCTGCAGCTTGATCTGCTCCGCGTCGATCGCGTGCTCGACCTCCTCCTCGGTCGCGAACCGCTTGGGCCGCGGCTCGATGTCCTCGAGCCTTCGTCTTGTCGAGGTCGGTCTCGCAGTACGTCAGGTAGTAGCGTGCCGAGCACCATGTCCTTCGTCGGCGTGGCCAGCGGACGGCCGCTCGCCGGCGAGAGGATGTTGTTCGACGACAGCATCAGGATGCGCGCCTCGGCCTGCGCCTCCGCCGACAGCGGAAGGTGCACGGCCATCTGGTCGCCGTCGAAGTCCGCGTTGAACGCGTGACAGACGAGCGGATGCACCTGGATCGCCTTGCCCTCGACGAGCACGGGCTCGAACGCCTGGATGCCGAGACGATGCAGCGTCGGCGCGCGGTTCAGGAGCACCGGATGCTCGGCGATGACCTCCTCGAGCACGTCCCAGACCTCCTCGCGTCATCGAGTCGACGTACTTCTTCGCCGCCTTGATGTTCTGCACGGACTTCCGCTCGACGAGCCGGCTCATGATGAACGGCTTGAAGAGCTCGAGCGCCATCAGCTTCGGCAGGCCGCACTGGTGCAGCTTCAGGCTCGGGCCCGGAGACGATCACCGAGCGGCCCGAGTAGTCGACGCGCTTGCCGAGCAGGTTCTGGCGGAACCGGCCCTGCTTGCCCTTGAGCATGTCGGAGAGCGACTTCAGCGGCCGGTTGCCCGGGCCCGGTCACCGCGCGGCCGCGGCGGCCGTTGTCGAACAGCGCGTCGACGGCCTCCTGCAGCATCCGCTTCTCGTTGTTGACGATGATCTCGGGCGCGCCGAGGTCGAGCAGCCGCTTGAGGCGGTTGTTCCGGTTGATCACGCGCCGGTAGAGGTCGTTCAGGTCGCTCGTGGCGAACCGGCCGCCGTCGAGCTGCACCATCGGGCGCAGCTCCGGCGGGATCACCGGCATCGGCCTCGAGGACCATCCACTCGGGACGGTTCTCCGACGTGATGAACGCGTTGACGACCTTCAGGCGCTTGATCGCGCGCTGCTGCTTCTGGCCCTTCGACGTCGCGATCGTCTCGCGCAGCGACGCGGCCTCGGCGTTCGAGGTCGAGGTCCCTGAGCAGCTCGCGGATCGCCTCCGCGCCCATGCCGCCGCGGAAGTAGACGCCGAACCCGTACGGCGAGCCGAAGCGGTCACTTCAGCTCACGGAAGAGCTGCTCGTCGTTGACGATCAGCTTCGGCTCGAGGTCGCTGAACAGCAGCCACGGTCTGCTCGAGCCGGCTGACCGAGTCGACCGACGCCTCGCGCGCGTCGCCGCGGCGCGACTCGATGTCGAGATACATCTCGCGGACCTTCAGCGCCCACTGGACGATCGCGTCGAGATCCTCCTTGCGGATCTTCCCGTCGGTGCGCAGGCAGAGGTCGTTGGTCAGCTCGCGGATCGTCCTGCTCGCTCGGTCGGCACGTGTCGAGCGACGTCGCGCGAGCAGCCCGTTGCCGAGGTCGCGCGAGCGATCGAGGTTCTTCATGTCGATGCCCGCGACGAGCTTCGCGTCCTCCTCGGCGATCTCGTCGCCGTCTGAGGAGCAGGCGTCGAGGATGCGGTTGATGTGCTTCGAGATCGCGCCCTTCTTCGCGCCGGTCGCCTTCGCCAGCTCGCTTGAAGAGCGGCTCGAGCGCCTTGCAGGATCTGGCTCGGCGGCCGCGGCGACGTTCTCGAGCTCACGCGGGGTGAGCTTGCGGTCGTCGCGGATCGCCGCGTTGCGGACGAGCTCGCGGATCTTCTTCGAGTCCTCGGTCGTGATCTTCGCCGACGACGTCGGGGAACATCTTCGCCGACGAGCTCGCGGGCTTCCTCGAGCGGCGGCATCGCCTGCTCCTCGGCCCAGTTCGACAGGCCGCGGGCCCAGAAGTCGTCGTCCTCGTCGAAGTCCTTGCTCCTTGCCCTTCGCGAAGTAGTCGCGGCGCCGCTTGAGCCGGTCCTCGAGCGCGGCGAGCGCCTCTTCACGGTCGACCTCGATCCGCTCGGCCTCGGCCTTGACCTTGTCCTCGAGGTCGTTCAGGTCCTTCTTCCGCGCGGCGACGTCGACCGCGGTGACGATCGAAGCGGCGAAGTAGCAGAACCTTCTCGAGCTCGCGCGGGGCGATGTCGAGCAGGTAGCCGATGCGGCTCGGCACGCCCTTGAAGAACCAGATGTGCGAGACCGGCGCGGCGAGGTCGATGTGACCCATGCGCTCGCGACGCACCTTCTGCCGCGTCACCTCGACGCCGCAGCGCTCGCAGATGATGCCCTTGTAGCGGACGCGCTTGTACTTGCCGCAATAGCACTCCCAGTCCTTGGTCGGACCGAAGATGCGCTCGCAGAAGAGACCGTCGCGCTCGGGCTTGAGCGTGCGGTAGTTGATCGTCTCCGGCTTCGTTACCTCACCGGAGGACCAGTCGCGAATCTGCTTGCTGGACGCAAGCCCGATGCGGATGGCGTCGAATTCGTTGATGTCGATCAAAGTGCTCCTATTCTCCCTTAGTCCTCTAGTTCCAGTTCACCTTCGGCAGAGCCGGGGCTTCTTCCGCTCGGCCTCTTCCGTGCTTCGTCCGTCGACCTCGACGTCGCGTCAGGTCGCCGAGCGTCTCGTCGTTCGGAAGCGCCAGCTCGCCGTCCTCGTCGACACGCTCCTGCCCTTCCTCGGCCTCCTCGGCCGTGGGCTGGCGTCCGACTGCGCGGAGCGAGCCGGGCGAGAGGTCGATCCCGAGCTCCTCCGCGGCGCGCAGCAGCTCGTCGTCCTCCTCGCGCACCTCGACCGTCGTGCCCTCGTCCGAGAGGACGTTGACGTCGAGCGCGAGCGACTGCATCTCCTTCAGCAGCACCTTGAAGCACTCGGGGATGGACGGCTCGGCGATGTTCTCGCCCTTGACGATCGCCTCGTACGCCTTCACGCGCCCGACCGTGTCGTCGGACTTGATCGTGAGCATCTCCTGCAGCGTGTACGCGGCGCCGTAGGCCTCGAGCGCCCACACCTCCATCTCGCCGAAGCGCTGGCCGCCGAACTGCGCCTTGCCGCCCAGCGGCTGCTGGGTGACGAGCGAGTACGGGCCGGTCGAGCGCGCGTGGATCTTGTCGTCCACGAGGTGGAGCAGCTTCAGGATGTACATGAAGCCGATCGTGACCTTCTGACTCGTACGGCTCGCCGCGTCTTGCCGTTGAAGAGGCGCACCTTGCCGGACACCTTCCGGCCGGCGGGCCGCTTCTGGTCGACGACGAACTTGATCGGCGAGTCCGGGTTCTGCCTGCGCCCACGCGACGAGCGCCTCGTCGACGTCCTCCTCGGTCGCGCCGTCGAAGACGGGCGTGGCGATCGGGCGTCGGCCGCGACCGTTGCGACGTGCGCCGTTCTCGCGCGAAGACGCCGTGCGCGGCCGCCCAGCCGAGGTGCGTCTCGAGGATCTGGCCGATGTTCATCCGGCTCGGCACGCCGAGCGGGTTGAGCACGACGTCCACGGGACGGCCGTCCTCGAGGAACGGCATGTCCTCTTCGGGCACGATCTTCGAGATCACGCCCTTGTTGCCGTGGCGGCCGGCGAGCTTGTCGCCCTCGGCGATCTTGCGCTTCTTCGCGACGTAGACGCGGACGAGCTCGTTCACGCCCGGCGACAGGTCGTCGCCGTTCGTCGCGCGAGAACGTCTTGACGTCGATGACCTTGCCGCCCTCGCCGTGCGGGACCTTGAGCGACGTGTCGCGGACCTCGCGCGCCTTCTCCTTGAAGATCGCGCGGATCAGCTTCTCCTCGGCCGTCAGCTCGGTCTCGCCCTTCGGCGTGACCTTGCCGACGAGCAGGTCGCCGGAGCCGACCTCGGCGCCGATGCGGACGACGCCGCGCTCGTCGAGGTCCTTGAGCGACTCCTCCGAGCGGTTCGGGATGTCGCGCGTGATCTCCTCGTCGCCGAGCTTCGTCGAGCGGGCGTCGATCTCGTACTCGTGGATGTGGATCGACGAGAGCACGTCCTCCTTGACGAGCCGCTCGCGAGATGACGATCGCGTCCTCGAAGTTGTAGCCCTCGAACGGCATGAACGCGACGAGCAGGTTCGCGCCGAGCGCGAGCTCGCCCATGTCGGTCGAGCTGCCGTCCGCGAGCACCTGCTCGCGCCTTGACCTTGTCGCCGAGCGCCGACGATCGGCTTCTGGTGGATCAGCGTGCCCTGGTTCGAGCGCATGAACTTCGTCAGCGGGTAGTCGTCCTTGCCGTCCTTGCGTCTCGACGACGATGCTGCTCCGGCGTCGACGTCGACGACCGTGCCGGCCTCGCTGCGACGACGACGACGTCGCCGGTGTCGATCGCCGCGCGGTACTTCGAGGCCGGTGCCGACGAGCGGCGCCTGCGGCGATCATCAGCGGCACTGCCTGCCGCTGCATGTTCGCGCCCATCAGCGCGCGGTTCGCGTCGTTGTGCTCGAGGAACGGGATCAGCGCGGTCGCGACCGAGACGATCTGCGCCGGCGCGACGTCCATGAACTCGATGTCCTTCGGCGTCGGCCGTGACGGCCTCGCCCTCGCGTCGAGCGGCAGAGCACCTGCGTCGTCGCAGGAACCGGCCCGTCTTCTCGTCGACGACTCGCGCTCGCCTGCGCGATCGTGTACTGCGCCTCCTCGGCGGCGTCGAGGTAGATGATCTCGTCGGTCACCTTGCCGCCGACGACCTTGCGGTACGGCGTCTGGATGAAGCCGAACTCGGAGACCGTCGCCATCGACGCGAGCGAGCCGATCAGGCCGATGTTCGGGCCTTCCGGCGTCTCGATCGGGCACATGCGGCCGTAGTGCGTCGGGTGGACGTCGCGCACCTCGATCGGCGCGCGCTCGCGCGTCAGCCCGCCGGCGCCGAGCGCCGACAGGCGGCGCGCGGTGCGTCAGGCCCGGCGAGCGAGTTCGTCTGGTCCATGAACTGCGAGAGCTGCGAGGAGCCGAAGAACTCCTTCAGCGCGGCCACGACCGGCCGGATGTTGATGATCGTCTGCGGCGTGATCGTGTCGACGTCCTCCGTCGTCATCCGCTCGCGGACGACGCGCTCCATCCGGTAGAGCCCGACGCGGAACGCCTCCTGGATCAGCTCGCCGACGGTGCGCAGCCGCCGGTTGCCGAAGTGCTCGTACTCGTCGAGCTCTGCTGCGGATCGGGTCGCGGTGAGAGCACGATCGCGTCGGCCGCGTAGTCCTTCGAGTCCTCAGGGACGCCGAGCCGTCGTCGGCAGCTCGACGAGCTTCTGGACGAGCGCGAGGATGTCCTCGGTCGTCAGGACGCGCGTGTCCTCGGGGACGTCGACGCCGAGCCGCTGGTTCAGCTTGTAGCGGCCGACCTTCGTCAGGTCGTAGCGCTTGGGATCGAAGAACAGCGCCTTGCAGCAGGTTGCGCGCGTTGTCGAGCGTCGGCGGCTCACCCGGGCGCTGCTTCTTGAAGACCTCGATCGAGCGCCTCTTCCTCGCGCGTGGACGGGATCCTTCTCGAGCGTGTTGACGATGTAGATCGAGTTGTTGAAGAGCTTGAGGATCGCCTCGTTCGAGCGTCGTGTCGAGCTTGAAGCCCGTCGACGGATCCTCCTCGGGAGCGCCCGCAGCAGCGTCGTGATCGGGAGCTTGCGCTTCCGGTCGATGCGGGCGTAGACGATGCCCTTCTTGTCGATCTCGAGCTCGAGCCACGAGCCGCGCGACGGCATCAGGTTCGCCGTGAAGACCTGCTTCGTCGGCGTCCTTCGGCTCCATCAGGTAGGCGCCCGGGCTGCGGACGAGCTGCGTCACGATGACGCGCTCGGTGCCGTTGATGATGAACGTGCCCCACTCGGTCATCATCGGGAAGTCCCCCATGAAGACCGTCTGCTCGCGGATCTCGCCCGTCTCCTTGTTGACGAAGCGGACGGTCATCGAGAGCGGAGCCTGGTAGGTCAGGTCGCTTCTCACGGCACTCCTTGATCGAGAACTGGGGCTCTCCGAAGCTTGTACTCCCCGAACTCGACGGCGAGCGTGCCGGTGTAGTCCTCGATCGGCGAGATGTCGTCGATCGTCTCGCGCAGGCCCTCGTCCAGGAACCACTGAAACGAGGCCTTCTGGATATCGATCAGATTCGGTAGTGTCGAGGACGTGCTTGAGACGCGAAAGACTGGTGCGCGCGTCTCAGGCGCAGCGACCTTGGTGCTGCTCAAGAGATGAAGCCTCCCTTAGAAATACGGTGCGAGAACGAAAATCGGGCGAGAAACGGATACGGCGGGCAGACGGGCGTGGACAGATCGGAATAGCGGCGCAACGGACCGTCAGGGTACTGCGCAGACCAGCGCTTCTGCGCAAGGGCACCTCACTGCGGAATCCGCCGATAGCGCTGGGGCATGGTAGCGCTCAGCGCAGAAAGCGCCAGGGGCGCAGCCTGCTGGGCACCCCTGGAGATCTGACTTGCCTGGACTACTTCGACCTGCGACCGTGGCGCCGGCTTCCTCGAGCTGGCGCCTGATCGCAGTCGGCCTCCTCGCTGCGGGATGCCTTCCTTGACCGGTTCGACGCGGCCGAGTCGATAGACGTCCGTTGGCCTCCTCGAGGCCGAGACCCGTGGACCGCGCGGACGACCTTGATCACCTGGATCTTCTGACCGCCCGCAGCCGTGAGGACGACGTCGAACGCGGTCTGCTCCTCGGCTGCGGCGCCGTCACCGTCCCGCCGCCGCCCGGGCGCGGCAGCGGCCATCAGGTGCGGCCGCGGTGACGCCCCACTCGTCCTCGATCTTCGTTCTTCAGCTCGACGAGCTCGAGAACGCTCATCTTGCCGAGCTCGTCGAACACCTTGTCGGTCGCGCTTAGCGGCCATTACTGCTCCTCTCCTCTTCAGTTTCAGTTTCAGGCTTTGAGTTTCGGTTGCTTCAGCTTGTGGCTCTCGAGCCACCTGGCCGTCTTCGGCAGCAGGCTCCGCGGCCTCCGCGGCAGGAGGCTCCTCCACGGTTGCCGCCGCTCTCTGGCTCCGAGCCACTCTGCGGCCGCTTCGGACGTGTCCCCCTGCTCCCGGAGCTGCTCGATGCGAGCATCGAGCAGGCCGTACGATCCTGCACCGGGGCCGTGAAGAGACCGACGATCGCCGTGACCGGGCCGAAGTGACCGCGCTCCAGCACCTGGCTGCACGCAGCACGTCGAACGGCGGCAGCTTCGCCAAGCGACTCGATCTCGTCGGCCTCGATCGGCCTGCCTTCGAGCAGGCCGCCCGCGAACCTCGAGCACGCGGGTGTCGCGGGCCGCATCCACGAGCGCCTTCGCGACCGCGACCGGGTCGCCGTCGGACTCGAGAAAGGCGATCGCCGTCGGCCCCTCGAGCATCGCGAGCAGCGCGTCTCGAGCCTGGCGGCCTCGGCCGCACGCCTCGTGAGCGTGTTCTTGACGACTACGGAAGCGGGCCCCGTGCTCGATCAGCTTCGAGCGCAGGTCGTCGATCTGCGGCATGGTCAGGCCGCGGTAGTCGGCGACCAGAGCGTCTCGGTGGTGCGCAGGCGCTCCGGTCAGCTCGGCGACCACTCGCTCCTTGTCCTCTTTCTTCACCTTACTCACCTCCTCGAACGAATCGAGCCCGCACACAGGCGGGCTCGCTGAAGGAGGCGAAAACCTCTTCCACCGATCCACCTCGGCAAGGCCTCTCAGGCGCTTGCGCGCCTGCTTCCTGTCTTCGGCGACGGGCGTATTTGACTAAGCCGAAACTGCTTCTGGCTCTGATGCTCCTCGAGCTCTTCGACGATGCCACGGACCTGTGGCGGTGTCGACGTGAATTCCGGGGCCCATCGTAGTGGCGAAGGTGATCTGCCGGATGTAGCGGCCCTTCGCGACCGCAGGCTTCGCGCGGACGATCTCCTCCACCAGTGCGGCGTAGTTCTCGACGAGCTGGCGCTCGTCGAAGCTCTTCTTGCCGATCGCGACGTGGACGTTCGCGCCGCGGTCGGTGCGGTACTCGAGCTTGCCGGCCTTCGCGTCGCGGACGGCCTTCGCCGACGTCCATCGTGACCGTGCCGGTCTTCGGGTTCGGCATCAGGCCGCGCGGGCCGAGGATGCGGCCGAGCTTGCCGACGACTCCCATCTGGTCGGGCGTGGCGATCGCGACGTCGAAGTCGGTCGAAGCCCTCCTCGATCGCGCTTGGCGAGATCGGCGGAGCCGACGACGTCTGCGCCAGCCTCCTGCGCCTCCTTGCGCCTTGTCGCCCTCGGCGAAGACGGCGACCGTCGGCTTCGCGTGCCGGTGCCGTGCGGGAGCATGAGCGTCCCGCGGAGCTGCTGCGTCGGCGTGGCGGACGTTCAGCCCGAGGTCGGAAGTGCACCTCGACCGTCTCGTCGAACTTCGCCGTCTGGAAGCTCCTTGAGCATGCGGACGGCCTCCGACGGGCGAGTACACGCTGCTCGCGGTCGAAGCAGCGACTGCGCGTTCCGGTAGTTCTTGCCGTGCTGGCCATCAGGTACGTCCGTCTCCACGCCCATCGAGCTGGGCGGTGCCGGCGATGATCAGCATCGCCTGCTCGACGTCGCGCGCGTTCAGGTCGGGCATCTTCGTCTCGGCGATCTGGCGCACCTGGGCGCTGCGTCAGCCGGCCGACCTTCTCGCGGTTCGGCTCGCCCGAGCCCTTCTCGAGCCGCAGCGCCTCCTTGATCAGGACGGCGGCCGGCGGCGTCTTCGTGATGAAGGTGAAGGAGCGGTCCTCGTAGACCGTGATCTCGACCGGCGTGATGCGGCCGTTCTCCTGCTGCGGTCTGGGCGTTGAACGCCTTGCAGAACTCCATGATGTTGACGCCGTGCTGGCCGAGCGCAGGACCGACCGGCGGCGCAGGGTTCGCCTGCCCGCCCGGGATCTGCAGCTTGATGAGTGTCAGAACTTTCTTGGCCATCAGTCGAGCTTCTTCACCTGGTCGAAGCCGAGCTCCACCGGCACCTGGCGCTCGAAGATGTCGACGAGCACCTTCAGCTTCTGCTGGTCGGCGTTGACGTCGACGATCTCGCCGTCGAAGTCGGAGAGCGGCCCGGAGGTTACCTTCACCGACTCGCCGAGCGAGAACTCGACCTGGGCGCGCGGCCGCTCGCCGTCGCCGCGGCCGGTGTGCAGGATCCGGTCGACCTCGGGCTGCGACGAGCGGCACGGGCTTCGCGCCGGCGCCGACGAAGCCGGTCACGCCGGGCGTGTTCTTGACGACCGTCCAGGCGTCGTCGTTCAGGTCCATGTTCACGAGCACGTAGCCCGGGCAGCACGCGCTTCTCGGTCTGCACCTTCTGGCCGTCCTTCGTCTCGATCACCTGCTCGGTCGGGACGACGACGCGCGCGGAACCGCGGCGCGCTGGTTCATCGACATCGATCCGGTGCTCGAGATTGGCCTTCACCTTGTTCTCGTGCCCGGAGTACGTGTTGATCACGTACCAGCGGAACATGGCTCCTAGATGCAGAGCACGTCCTGGACGAAGCGGCTTGAAGACGAGCGTCGGCGATCCAGAGGTAAGACGCCGACGATCACGCAGGCGATCGAGCACGACGACCGTGCCCTGGATCACCTGCGTTCTGGGTCGGCCACTCGACCTTCTTCGAGCTCGGCCCACGACTCGCCGAGACGAAACGCCTGAAGCCGCCGCCGGAGACGCTGGCGCGGAGCGCCGGTCTGGCTCGCCGGCCGGGCTCGACGCGGCCGGGCGAACGGCCTGCTGGCGCGCCGCGACCGCTGGCTGACGCTCTGCTCCTGCGGCTGCTTGCTCTCGCTCCTCCTGCTGCAGCGCAGCCTGCGCTCGGCGCTCTGGCGCCGGCGTCTGCCGCGTGTTCCATCGGCCATTAGCGCGGTCTCCACGGTGCACAGTGTGGCGGCCACACCAGCGGCGGTACTTCTTGAGCTCGACGCGGTCGGGCGTGTTCCGCTTCGACTTCGAGCTCTGATAGTTGCGGCGCCTGCACTCGGTGCAGGCAAGCGTGATCCGTCTCTGACTCCGGATGCCATCTCGTTCTTCAGTTCGTACGAGGAGGTAGCGGCGGGAGGACTCGAACCTCCGACACGCGGATTATGATTCCGCTGCTCTAACCAGCTGAGCTACGCCGCCGAGCCGTCGAAGACTTAGCAGCCATTCCTCTGACCGCCTCCGAGCGCTGCTGGCGCTGTGCGCGCCGAGATGGAGTGGCGTCACGGCACGTGGCAGTGCCCGCGTTGCCGCTTCAAGCTCGGGTGCTGCGAGGGCGAGCCGCAGTCGTGCGACTCCTCGAGAACGCGGACGAGCGCAGTCGTTACGCGGCGGCCACGACGACGACCACGATCAGCGGCGCGCGGAGCCTGATCGCGACGACCGCCGCACCGAGGCCGACGAGCCTCGCGTCGAGCACGATCCCGCCTTGCCGCCGACGGACTGCGTGACGACGAGCGCGGCGGGCGAGGCATAACGGCTCGAGCACTGGAAGCGAGCTGGGCCGGCAGCTGACGTCCTGGCGACGGCACAGGGCCGGCGGCCTTGAAGAGGAGATCGTAGAACGCGCCGACGACCAGGACCGCGGCCCAGGTCGCGCTCATCGCCTCAGAGCCCCATGAAGGCGGGCGGCGCTCGCTGCGATCACCGGCACGCCAGGACGCGCGAATGGCGGAAGGCGAGCGCGATCGCTCCACCCGCGAGCGCCGCGGCGATCTCACTGCCGGGTCTTCACGACCGAGACGAGCAGGGCGAGGAAGAGCGCCGGAAGGCGGCGTCGAGGCCGAAGCGCTCAGGCTTGTCCGAGAAGCCACTGCCGAAGACGCCGAGCGCGGTCGCGCCGACCAGCACGGGTAGAGCAGGAGCCCGGCTGCGACGAGGATCGCGGCGGTCGATCCGGCCCCAGCCTCGTTGCGCGACCGCCCAGGACTCGTCCACGATCAGCTGCGATTCGAGGAAGCGTCTCGTCCGGGACCCTCGAAGGCGGGCGAGATCCGCGATGCTTGATCGCGAGTAGCGCGCGTTGAGCAGCACGGCGGCGATGACTGCTGCGGCGATGCTGCCGCCGTCGTCGAGCACGGACGCGGCGGCAGAACTGAGCCGAGCCTGCGAACGGTCGTCGCGGACATGACGATCCGGGGCGACCAGGCCCATGCCCGCGGTCGACGCGAGGATCCCGAATGCGATGCCGAGGCTCGCCGAGGCCGGGGCCACCGGCGCGATCCGCTTCAGGCCTTCCCGGTAGCTACCTCAACCCAGTCCCGGGTCAGATAGAGCCAGAAGGCGAGACCTGCGTACGGGCCGTAGCGCCGGAAGCGGCGCTCGATCGTGCTGTCACTTCGCCTGCTTCGCGCCGGAGACGCGGAGGTACTTCGGCCGCGTCCACGGGTCGAGGATCAGCCGGGGTAGCGGCCGAGCAACATGCATGATGTGCGCCGCCGCGCATGGGCCGACTCCAGGGAGCGCGAGCAGGCGGGCCTCGAGCCTCGTCGTCAGAGCACCGTCGGCGCTCGCGGTGCCGAGCGCCTCGAGATCGGCTTCCCGGACGCGACCGATCGGGCCAGGCTCCTCACGGTACTCGCCCCGATAGCCCGCTCACGACAGTTTCAGTGTAAAAAACGCACCCTTCTTCCGGGCCATGGCCTCCAGGGGTCAGGGAAGGCGTGACCGAGCGGCCCGTCCGTCGCGCCCGGGGCCGGCTCGCCGAGGTGCTCGACGAGGGGCGGAGACCATGCGAATCGTCGCCGACCAGGTGCAGTTCGTCGTGCGATCGTCTTCACGACCTCTCGACACGGCCGGGCTGCGGATCATCCGTCCGCGCCGCTCGTCACCCACGCGAGCTCCGGATCGGCCGCGGCCGCACGGTAGAACGGGCTCAGGTCATCGTCGAGACGAAGGAGGTGGAGGCCGCGGCACCGGATCTGCGAGGCGCCGCGCGTCCGGCGACCACCTGCGACCTTCGCGTAACCGTTGCGGCCGGACGGAGACACGGACGGGTGTGCCGGCGCCGTCGAGCAGGAGCGTGACCTCCGAGCGTCCGCGCCTCTTCGTCGATCCGGTTCGGCGGCAGGTCGGCGACGCCGTGCGATGCGGTCGGTCCGTCGAGTCGACCGGCTCGCCACCGGCGCCGCGCAGGGCATCTGCCGACGTTCGCCATCGTCTGTCGAAACGCGCCGCTGATCGACGCATTCCTCGCGATACGCGCTTGAACTGCGGCAACACCGTTAGCAACGTCGAGCACATGTTGCGAGCCGCCGTGGCGGTCGCAACCACGGTCGTTCTCCTGGCCCGTCGGCTGCCGACCCTTCCCCCCCCGCCAACGACAACCGCGCGAACGCGATCGTCATCGACCCACCCGGCGCGGTGGGCGGGACGACGGTCAGAGCGACGAAGCAGAGCCGATCCGTCGCTCGGCCCGGTGCCGGTCGACTGTCTGGTACCGGATCCCGGATGCGCCCGGTGGACGGATCGTCCTCCGCCTACAGGCCGACATGGCGACCTCGACGGCATCCTCGCGGTGTACGAGTCGACGGTCGCAGTTGCTCCGGTCACCTGCGCTCCGACGGATCGACGTGGAAGGCGCAGTTCGTTTTCGCCGGCAAGGAAGGCACGACTACTTCATCCTCTTCGGGCGCCTCCGCAACTCCGTCGACGGCACCTTCACGATGAGGGTCGGACACCGAGCCGACCTCAAAGCCGCCGGGCAAGTGCGACTGCCCGGCGAGAGGCGTGCGCGGTTCGCTCGATCCGCTCGAGCAGCCGGACAAAGGCCTGGTCGACGAGGATGCAGGCTGGGACGACGTACAAGCTCAACCTCGTCCCCAGCGGCAGCAATGCATCGTACTCGCTCTTTTTCTCCGGCACGTCCAGCTTCCGGGGAGCGGAGCGGTGCTGCGGCGCGAGTGCGGCGGATACGCGACGTTCACTCCTGGCCCGAAGCAGGGCGGCCTCTACAGCATCTTCGTGCAATCGCGCGGTACCCAGTCGGAGCGCAGCACTACCACCTCCAGGTCGCCCGCGCGGGGCCTGACGACGACATCAGGCCGGGCGTTCTCTGCAGAACCAACAGACACTGAGAGGGACGCACTCAACGCCTCTCGCATCAACGTCGTCAGCTTCTTTCACTTCGACGTCGCGCTCTCCGGCGATCACGCCGCCTGAGGAGCCGCGGGCAGTTCGACCTGGTCATGCTCTCGAGACCGGCCGCCGCATCGACTGTGAGTTAACCGGATCAGGACGGGGCGTACCTCCGCCGCGGTCTTCAGCCCGGCAGCACATCGCCGTCGTGCGGTCTCCGCTTACGGGCAGCGGCGGCCCGTACCCGCATCCTCGCTCCCTCATTCGCGCGATCACGAGAACACGCAGACACTCGTCGGCGGTAGCAGAGGATCACGCTCCCTCCGGAGCCCAGACAGCGAGCGTCGACGTCCATGTGACACCACGCTGCGGCAGGCCACGTGGCTGCATCTACGTCGAGCGCTTCCTTCCGCTCGACGGCTGGGTCTTCTCGAGGCGCGTGAACCTTCTGACCGGATTCCGACGGCGTTGCGCGGCTCTCGTTCCGGCCCGCCGTCGATCCAGCCCGCTGGCGCTTCCGTTCGTTCTCTCCAGGGCACGGAGACGGCGGCCCCAGCTCGAGCCGGGTACCCGTCAGTGACCGTCCGCCTCGTAGCTGTCAGCCTTCGCTGCATGAGCATTCTCGGCGTCGATGTCGGCGGCACGTTCACGGACGCCGTCCTCGCTCGGACGGCCGCATCTCGACGGCGAAGGTGCCGACCGCGAGACGGCAGGAGGAGTCGGTGCTCGCGCGGCCGCTCAGGCCGTCGGCGCACGCGACGTCGAGCGCTTCACGCACGGGACGACGGTCGCGACGAACGCGCTCCTCGAGCGCAAGGGCGCGAGACGGCGTTCGTCGCGACCGCCGGCTTCGAGCATCTCCTGCACCTGCGGCGCCAGAACGCGAGCTGCATCTCTACCGGCTGTGCGCCGACCATCCCGGAGCCGCTCGTCCCGCTCGAGCGCTGCTTCGGCGTCGACGAGCGGATCGGGCCGGACGGCGTCCTCGCGGCCGCTCGACCTCGACGTCCGCTGCCGGAGATCGACGCGGAGGCGGTCGCCGTGTGCCATGCTCTCTTCGTTCCGGGACGCGACGCACGAGCGGCCGTGGCCGAGGAGCTGCGGCGACGACTGCCCGGAGCCCGCGATCGTCGCCTCCCACGAGGTCGCGCCGGAGTTCCGCGAGTACGAGCGGCGCGTCGACGACTGCGATCGACGCCTACCTCGGGCCCGTCGCTGCGCCGGCTACCTCGAGCGCGCTCGCGACGCGTGCGCCGAGGCGGGGCTGCCCGAGCCGCTCGTCATGCGCTCGTCGGGCGGCGTCGCGACGATCGCCGAGGCTGCGGCGCATCCCGCCTTCGCGCTGCGTCTCCGGCCCGGCCGCGGGCGCCGTCGGCGCGGCGCTCGCTGCGCGCGCGGCCGGCGTGCGGGACGCGATCTCGCTCGACATGGGCGGGACATCGACCGACGTGCGCCTGATCACGGACGGCGGAGGCGGAGCGGGCGTGCGAGCGGAGCGTCGCCGGGCTTCCGGTCCGGCTGCCGACGCGTCGACCTGCACACCGTCGGCGCCGGCGGCGGCTCGATCGTCTGGCGTCGACGCGGGCGGCGCGCTGCGCGTCGGGCCTCGAGAGCGCGGGCGCCGATCCCGGCCCGGCCTGCTACGGGCGCGGCGGCACGCGGCCGACCGTGACCGACGCGAACCTCGCTGCTGGGCCGGCTGCCGCGACACGCTCGCGGGCGGCTCGAGCTCGACCGCGCGGCGGCCGAGCGTGCGCTCGGCGAGATCGACCCGGCCGCGGTCGTCGATGTCGTGAACGCGGAGATGCTGCGCGCGTTGCGGCGTCGTCTCGGTCGAGCGTGGGCACGATCCGCGCGGACTTCGCGCTCGTCGCGTTCGGCGGCGCGGGGCCGCTGCACGCGTGCGAGCTCGCGGAGGAGCTCGAGATCGCGACACGTGCTCGTCCCGGCGGCAGCCGGCGTGCTGTCCGCGCTCGGGCTCGTGGCGAGCGACGAGCGGCGCGACCGCGTGCGCTCGTACGTCGTCCCGCTCGCGGAGGCCGGCGAGCTGCCGGCGCGACGGCGAGGCGGACCTCCGCTACGCAGGCCAGTCGTTCGAGCTGACGGTGCCGCTCGGGCCCGATCTCGCGGAGGCGTTCCACCGCGCGCACGAGGAGCGCTACGGCTACGCCGACCGGGACGCGGCGGATCGAGCTGGTCGCGGTGCGCACCGCCGAGGTCGCGCCCGGCCCGGCGCTCGAGCTGCGGCGCGACGGCCGAGCGCGAGCGGTCACGGGCCCAGCCGTGCTCGAGCTGGACGGCGCCACCTGCTGGCTTCCCCCGGGTGGGTGGGGGTTAGGGATGGGACACGATGCCGGCTGGAGGCTCACGCGATCGTGAATATCGAGCTCCAAGTTCTCGGCAGCGCGCCTGCGCTCGGTCGCCGAGGAGATGGGCGCCGTGCTCATCCGCTCCGCCTTCTCGGCGAACATCAAGGAGCGCCGCGACTGCTCGACCGCGCTCTTCGACGAGCGCGGGCGCATGATCGCGCAGGCCGAGCACATCCCCGTCCACCTCGGCGCGATGCCCGACGCCGTCGCCGCCGTCATGCGCGCACGACCCGGCGCCCGACGACGTCTTCGTCCTCAACGACCCGTACGCGGGCGGCACGCACCTGCCCGACATCACGCTCGTCTCCCGCGACCGACGTCGGCTTCGCCGTCAGCCGCGCGCACCACGCCGACGTCGGCGGCGATCGAGCCGGGAGCATGCCGGCGGGCTCTCGCACGCTCGCGGACGAGGGCGTCGTGATCCCGCCCACGCGGCTCGACGACGAGGCTGCTCGACGAGCTCGTCGCGCAGCATGCGCAACCCCGACGAGCGCCGCGGCGACTTTCGAGCCCAGCTCGCCGCGCACCGCTGGCCGAGCCGGCGCGTCGCCGAGCTCGTGCGAGCGGCGCGGGGCGCGACCGCGTCGTCGCGGCGATGGACGAGCTCTACGACTACTCGGAGCGCGTCGTCCGTGCGCGCGATCGCCCGCCTCCCGGACGGCCGCTTCGAGGCGCAGCGACGTGCTCGAGGCCGCCGAGGGCGACCTCGAGATCCGCGCCGCCGTCACCATCGCCGGCGACGAGATCGCGTTCGACTTCGCCGGCACCGCGCCGCAGCACGAGGGCAACCTCAACTGCCCGCTCGCGGTCACGCGCTCGGCCTGCTACTTCGTCGTCCGCTGCCTGACCGCACCCGATCTTCCCGCCGTCGGGCGGCGCCTTCGCGCCCGTCACGGTCACGCGCCCGAGGCTCGCTCGTCAACGCGCGCGCCGCCGGCCGCGGTCGCCGCCGGGAACGTCGAGACCTCGTGCCGGATCGTCGACTGCTCTTCGCGGCGCTTCGGGCAGGCCGTGCCGGTTCCCGCGCAGGGCCAGGGCACGATGAACAACCTCACGTTCGGCAACGAGCGCTTCACGTACTACGAGACGATCGGCGGCGGCCAGGGCGCCTGCCCGGACGCGGACGGCCCCTCGGCGGTGCACGTGACGATGTCGAACACGCTGACCACCCGGCCGAGGCGCTCGAGCTCGCGTACCCGCTGCGAGTCGAGCGCCATGCGCTGCGGCTCGGCTCGGGCGGCGACGGCCTGCCACCGCGGCGGCGACGGCGTCGTCCGCGAGCTGCGCGTGCTCGAACCGTGCCGGATCTCGATCATCTCCGAGAGACGGCGGCATGCCCCGCAAGGCGTGCAAGGAGGCGAGCCGGGACAGCCGGCCGCAACTTGCGTCAACGACGAGGAGCTTCCGTCGAAGGCGACGAGGACCTCGAGGCCGGCGACGTCGTCCGGATCGAAACGCCGGGAGGCGGCGGCTTCAGCTCGCCCAACCCGACCGCCACTCCCAGTCGGGATACGTGCGTGACGAGCTTTTCCCGCGCCTCGAGCCAGTCCGTCTCCTCGGCCCGACGAGCGTCGGCAGACTCGTTCCACGCCTTCCTTGCGGCGATAGCCCCAACAGAAGCCTGCAGACGGGCTCGATCACCCGCGACAGAAGCGCGTCCGGCGTCGCCGTCAGGAACGTCGCGGCGCGCCAGTCGCGTCGGGAGCCGACGATCGCCGGCGCGTCGAAGTAGATGGACGAACGCCGAACGCGACGATAGGGCATGCCCAATCCCTAGAGCTGAGGCGCGACGTCCGCGAGGCACGACGGTCTCCGGCTCGCCGTCGCCGGCTCGCGTGCTCGTAGCGGACGACCTGGCACCCAGCCCATGACCGCCGCGTAGCCCTCGGCCGGGATGGTCGACCGTCGCCTCGACCACGGGAAAGCCGACGATGTGCTCGAGCGGGACGTCGAGGCCGAAGCAGGCGCCAGCCCCAGCGCGCGGGGCTCCTCGTTCCGCGTGACCGACACGCGAATGACGCCGTCGTCGCCGCGCAGCCGGAAGGAAACTCCAGATTCCATCGGCGCAACTGTAAGCCGTCCGAGCCGTCGTCGGTAGGCTGAGCCATGGCCGTCGTCGAGGCACACGACCTGCGCCGCGTCTACAAGACGCACACCGGAACGATCCGCCGCCGCGTCAAGGAGATCGAGGCCGTGCGCGGCGTCAGCTTCGCAGATCGAGAAGGGCGAGCTCTTCGGCCTGCTCGGTCCGAACGGCGCCGGCAAGACGACGACGATCAAGATGCTGATCACGCTGCTGATCCCGACCGCGGGCGAGCGCGCGCGTGCTCGGCTACGACGTCGTCAAGGACGCGCGCGAGGTGCGGAAGCGCATCGGCTACGTCTTCGGCGGCGAGCGCGGCGTCTACGAGCGGCTCTCGGCGCTACGACAACCTCCGCTACTTCGCCGAGCTCTACGGCGTGCCCCGCGAAGCCAGAAGCCGCGCATCGAGGAGCTGCTCGAGCTGGTCGGCCTCGAGGGCCGCGAGCACGAGCGCGCCGAGGGCTACTCGCGCGGCATGAAGCAGCGGCTGCACGTCGCGCGCGGGCTCCTCCACGACCCCGAGGTCGTCTTCCTCGACGAGCCGACGATCGGCCTCGACCCGGTCGGCGCCCGCGAGCTCCGCGCGACGATCGCGCACGCTCACCGAAGCCGGCAAGACGATCCTGCTCACGACGCACTACATGTTCGAGGCCGACGCGCTCTGCGACCGGATCGCCGTCATCTCGCAGGGCGAGATCGTCGCCGAGGGCACGCCCGACGAGCTGAAGAGCCGGGTCGCGATCGGGCGCGGTGACCGAGGTCGAGGTCTACGGCATCCCGACGAGACCGTCGAGCGGCTGCGCACGCTCGAAGGCGTCACTGTCCGTCTGGATCGAGGAGCGCGAGCAGGCTCAGGTGCTGAGCGTCCAGACCCGCGCGGACGTCCAGCTGACCGCAGCGATCCTCGGCCACCTGAACGGCTCGAACGTCGGCCGCGTCTCGCACCGCGAGCCGACGCTCGAGGACGCCTACGTCGCGCTCGTCAACAGACGAGTGAGAGACTCTCCGGCTGCTCGGGATCGGCTGGCTGCTTCCACTTCAAGATGATCATGCGCTCGGCCTTCGACGGGGTCGGCCAGGTCATCTACCCGCTCTTCTTCGCGACCGTCGCCTTCTTCGTCTTCCGCGCCGGCGACAGCCCGCGGACGCTCCTCTACGCGTCGCTCGGCGCGGCCGTGATGGGCATGTGGTCGGCGACGAGCACGACCGCCGGCTCGGCGATGCAGCGCGAGCGCTGGCAGGGCACGCTCGAAGCGCTCGTCGCCACGCCCACGAACTTCGCGCCTGATCCTGCTCCCGGTGACGATCGCGATGGCGACGATCGGGATCTACAGCCTCGTCGCGACGCTGCTCTGGGGACGGCTTCGCTGTTCGGCATCCAGCTGACGCTCGTCCATCCGCTCCTGTTCGTGCTGTCGATCCCGGCGACCGTCCTCACGCTTCGGCGCGCTCGGCTTCCTGTTCGCGGTCTGCTTCGTCCGCTTCCGCGCCGCCTGGGCGCTCGGGAACATGTTCGAGTACCCGGTCTGGCTGATCTGCGGCTTCCTCGTCCCGCTGACCTGCTTCCCGTACTGGGTGCGGCCGATCTCCGTGGGTCCTCGCGCCGACCTGGGGGATGAACGCGATCCGGGAGTCGTCGCTCGGCGGCTCGCCGCTCCCCGACCTGCTCATGTGCTTCGCGCTCGGCGCGGCGTACATCGCGCTCGGCTTCCTCGTCATGGACCGGCTGCTCAGAGCCGCCCGCGAACGCGCCGCGCTCTCGCTGACGTGAACTCCGCTCCGCCTCTTCTTCGTCGGCGGCCTGACGAGCTACCGGGCGCTCTTCTACTGGCTGTCGCCGACGATCTACATCCCGAGCCTCATCGTCGCGCCGATCTTCCAGATCCTGCTCTTCGCGTACATCGGGCGCTCGGCCGGCCTCCAGTCGGACGTCTTCTACGTGACCGGGAACGCGATCCAGTACGCGGCGATCCCGTGCCTGTTCGCGATGTCGCAGACCGTCGAGCGGGGAGCGCTTCCAGAACACGCTGCAGCGCGATCCTCGTCAGCCCGGCCAAGCGGTTCCCGCTCTTCGTCGGGCGCGCGCTGCCGGTGATGGGCAACGCCGCGTTCGTCTCGGCCTTCTCGTTCGCCGCCGGCTGCATCATCCTCGGCGTGACCTCCCGGCCGGATCGATCCCCGGGCTCGCGGTCGTGATCCTCGTCGCCGCGTTCTCGTGCACGGGGCTCGGCCTGACCAACGCCGCGGTCTCGCTCCGCGTCCGCGAGAACGCCGTGCTCTCGAACGTCATCTTCGGGTTCCTGCTCATCTTCACGGGCGCGAACGTCCCGATCTCCGAGCTGCCGGGCTGGATGGCAGGACGTCTCGCACGTGCTCCCGCTGACGCACGCGATCCAGGCCGCGCGCGACCTCGCCGCCGGCGAGCCCTTCTCCGACGTGACCGGCCTGCTCGCGACCGAGCTCGGAATCGGCCTCACGTACCTCGCCGGCGGGCTCGTGCTGCTGCGCGTCTTCGAGTGGCAAGGCCGCAAGCACGCGACCCTCGAGCAGCTGTGAGCCAGGTCGTTCCGCCTCTTCTGGACGGGCTGGGTCTTCAACGTGAAGAACCTGACCATGTCCGGCTTCTTCATCCTGAACGCGACGATCTCGCCGATCTTCTTCGCGACGATCGCGCACTACATGTTCGCGAGCGGGTCGCGGCCGGGTCGGGGCTGCTGTACGCGTCGCTCGGCGCCGGGATGATGGGCATCTGGTCGTCGGTGCTGTTCGGCTCCGGCGGCCTCATCCAGTGGCAGCGCTGGCAGGGACGCTCGAGTACGTGATCGGGTGCCGCCGCGCCTGATCGCGGTCGTCCTGCCGATGACCGTCGCAACCGCCTCGATCGGCCTCTACTCGATCGCCTCCACGCTGCTCTGGGGCCGGCTCATCTTCGGCCTCCCGCTCGACTTCATCCATCCGGCGTGGTTCGTCGTCGCGCTCGTCGCGTCGATCGTCTCGCTCGGCCTGCTCGGGCTCGTCCGTCGTCGACGTTCGTGCTGCTGCGCAACGCGAACTCGCTCTCGAACCTCCTCGAATACCCGGTCTGGCTCGTCACCGGGCCTCCTGATCAGCCTCGCTCCTGCCGGGCTGGACGCGGCCGATCTCGTGGGTGCTCGCGCCGACCTGGGGCATCCGCGGGCTCCGTGCAGGCCGCGCTCGGCGGTGATCCGGTCGTCCGTTCGTCATGTGCGTCGCGCTCGGGCTTGATCTACCTCGCGATCGGCCACTACACGCTCGGCTACTTCGAGGTGCGCGCCCGCAAGAGCGCGACGCTGGCGCTGCGATGAACTCTGATCCGCATCTTCTTCGTCGGCGGCTACCTCGCGTACCGCGCGCTGTTCAACTGGATCCACTGGACGATGTACGTGCCGACGATGCTCGGCGGCCCGATCTTCCAGATCCTGTTCTTCGCGTACATCGGTCGCTACGCGGGGTCGCAGTCCGACAAGTTCTTCCTCGTCGGCAATGCGGTCGCCATCTGCTCGCTCGGCGGGATCTTCGGGATGGCGATGACGATCGGCGGCGAGCGCTGGACACAGACGCTGTCGTCGATCCTCGTCACGCCTGCGAACCGGCTCGCGCTCTTCCTCGGGCGGGCTCTTCCGAACATCGCGAACGGCGTCATCGTCTCGACGGTCGGCTTCGTCGTCGGCTCGCTGCTGCTCGGCGTCTCGTTCCCGGCCGGCTCGATTCCGGTCGATCGCGCTCGATCGTGGTCGTGACGTCGCTTCTCGTGCACCGCGTTCGGGACGCTGATCGGCGCGTTCGGGCTGCGCGGCCGCGACATCTTCTTCTTCGCGAACCTGATGATCTTCGTCTTCCTGCTCTTCTGCGGCGTGAACGTGCCGCTCGACGCGCTGCCTGCCTGGATGCAGCAGGTCGCGAGCGTCCTCCCGCTGACGCACGGAATCGAGGCCGCCCGCCGCGTCGGCCGACGGGCGTCACTCGGCGACGTCTCGAACCTCGTCCTGACCGAGCTGCTCATCGGCCTCTGCTACGCCGGCCTTCGCGTACGTGCTGCTGCGGCTGTTCGAGATCGACGGCCGGCGACGGGCGACTTTCGGAGACGATGTAGGCGAATCGACCGCCGCCGACGATCAGCTTTCGGGTGCTCGGAACTAGCTCGCGGCGACCGCCTCGCCGGTGGCCTGCGCCACGTAGCCGCGCACGTCGCCGGCCGGCTCGCTGTACGGCCGTCACCACGAGCGCCGACTCGACGCGGCCCGATGTAGTCCTTCGCCCAGCCGGGGATCCCGGTGTCGGTGGCCGCGAGGAACTCGAGCGTGGCCGCGAGCCTGATGTCGGCGATCGTCGGCGAGTCGCCGCCGCCGATGAAGCCGGTGTCCGTGCCCCAGAACGCCGGGTAGACGTCGAGGATCTGCGGCAGCGCGTCCTCCGCCGACTTGCGGGCGGCCTCCCTTCAGCCTCGTCGGATGCATCCGAGGTCGAGACCTCGCCCGGGTACCCGGAGAAGCCGAGCCGCGGATAGGTCGCGCGCGGTGAGCAGCGGGTAGAAGATGCTCAGCGTGTAGAAGTTCGCCGCGTCGACCATCGCGCGCTTCCGGGTCGGACGGGTACAGGTCGTCAGCCTCGCCGCGTCGAGAGGTACATCATCACGCGCGCAGCTCTCGCCGAGTGACGCCTTTCGCGCAGCTCGTCGCGTCTCGATCGTCGGCGTCGAGCCCGGGCGGGTACTTCGACAGGTACCGTCGCTCCTGGGTCTGGCCCCAGACGTTCTCCTCTTCGACGGGATCCCGGCCGCGCGCACGAACACGCGGACGGACATGTTGTTCACGCTCGGCGGAAGCATGTTCAGCTTCATGGCCATGACGTGCCCTCCTCCGGTTGCTTGCTCGCAAGGATATTCGCGGTCGCGTCAGGAGTTCCGCGCGAACCTGCGCTAGCGCCCTCGACGAGCGAGCCGTAGCTTGCCGCGGGCGACTTCGCGCGGGAGGTACTTCATGCCGCACAGTCGGGACCGACCATGAGGCGCTCCGGCGTCGATGTGGTCGAGCGCTGCCCGGATGCGGCCGGCGACGACGCTCGGCGGTCTCGACCTCCATGTCGTTCAGGTCGAGGACGCCAGGATCACGCGCTTGGTGGGCAGCTGCTCGGAGGAGCGACGGGTCGAGCCGCGGCTGGGCGGCTTCGATCGAGATCTCGTCCGCGGGGCACGAGTCGAGCTCGGCGAGGAACGGATAGCCGTCGTCGGCTTCTCGTGCACGATCGCGCGCGTAGCCGAAGCACGTGTGGAGCGCGTTCGTCCCGCCGATGCCGTCGAAGCGCGCGTGTCGATCGCCTCGACGCGCGTACTCGCGCGCGTCGTCGGGCCGCGCCTGGAGGTACGGCTCGTCGATCTGACGACGTCCGCGCCCGCGGCGCACGAGGTCGCGCAGCTCCTCGTTGACCGCGTCCGCGTAGGCGAGCGCGAGCGCGCGCAGGTCGGGTAGTGGTCGTTCTGCGCCTGCTGGCTCATCGTGAACGGGCCCGGCACGGTGATCGCTGATCCGGCGGTCCGTGAGCGCGCGCAGGAACTCGGCGTCGCGCACCTGCGACGGGTCGGCGCGCCGGATCGCGCCCACGACCCGCGGCACCGGGTTCGCGTGCCCGGTCCGGTCGAGCGCGACGTCCCGGGCTCGTCGAGGTCGACGCCCTCGAGCGCGGTCGCGAAGTAGTTCGAGTAGCTCTCGCGCCGGATCTCGCCGTCCGTGACGACGTCGATGCCCGGCCTCCTCCATGTCCCGCACCGCGAGCCGCGTCGCGTCGTCCTGCGCCTCGACGAGGCACAGGCCTCGTCACACGCGCCAGAGCTCGCGCGCGCGAACGCGCGGCGGGAGCCTGCCGGCGAGCTGCTCGCGGTCGATCAGCCAGTCCGGCTGCGGATAGCTGCCGACCACGGTCGTCGCGAGCGGGTGCATCGGTAGAAAGATACGAGCATGAAGACTCGGATCAGCCAGGCCTACCCCGATCGCGTCGAGGTGCGCGGGCGCGACCTGACCGGCGACCTCATGGGCCGGCTCACGCTTCACCGAGTACTTCCACCTGCTGCTCACCGGCGACGAGCCGACCGAGGAGCAGCGCTTCTTCCTCGACCTGCTGCTCGTCGTCGATCGCCGAGCACGGGCTGATGCCGACGAACGTCGCGGCGCGGATGACGCTCGCGCGCGGATCCGGATTCGCTGCAGGGCGCGGTCGCGGCCGGGATCCTCGGCTGCGGGCCCGTCGATCCTCGGCACCTCGGAGGAGTGCGCGCGCCTGCTCGAGGCGAACCTCGGCCGCGAGCCGCTCGAGATCGCGCGGGAGATCCACGACGGCCGGCGGCGAAGGATGCCCGGCTTCGGCCATCCGGTGCACACGCCGGTCGACCCGCGCGCCGAGCGGATCCTCGAGCTCGCCGACGAGCGCGGCGTGAGCCGGCGCGCACGTCGCGCTCGCGCGCGCGCTCCGCGCGACGCCGTCGCCGAGGTCTGGGGCAAGCCGCTGACGATGAACGTCTCGATGCCGATCGCCGCGGTGCTGCTCGACCTCGGCTATCCGTCGAGCGCGGTGAAGGCCGTCCCGATCCTCGCGCGCACGGCGAGCCTCCTCGCCCACCTGGCCGAGGAGCAGGAGCGACCCGATCGGCTTCCTCGAGCTGCGGCCGCGAGACGCGGCGGAGTACGAGCGCGAGTCGAGACGCTGACGAGCGCTGACGCGCTCGACGAGCTACCGCGCGCAGATCGCGTACCTGCTCGAGCGCTCGCCGTTCTACCGCGAGAAGCTGCGGCGCCGAGCGCCGAGCGACCGGCTCGACGAGATCGCCGAGCCTGCCGCTGACCGAGAAGGCCGAGCTCGCGCGCGACGGTCACGCCCGAGAACCCGTTCGGCGCGCACCTCTGCGCCGACGCCGTCGAGATCGTCCGCATCTACTCGACGAGCGGCACGACCGGCGACGCCGAGCTACATCCCGCTGACCGCCGAGCGACCTCGAGAACTGGCTCACCGGCTCGGCGCGCAGCTACGCGGCGTCGGGGGTCGAGCGCCGGCCAGCGGATCGTCTCGACCTACAACGCAGGCCCGTTCGTCGCCGGCGCCGCGCTCGCGCGCCTTCGACGCGCATCGGCCTCGTGCACATCCCGGTCGGCACCGGGAACACGCGCGCGCTCGTGCGCGCGATCGAGACGCTCTGAGCCCGAGGCGGTCGTGCTGACGCCGTCGTACGCGGCCCACCTCGATGGCCGAGAGCGCACTCGACCTGCGCGACTCGAGCGTCGAGCGCGTCCTCGTCGCGGGCGAGCCCGGCGGCGGCGAGCCGGCCTTCCGCGCGAAGCTCGAGGAGGGCTGGGGCGCGAAGGTGACCGAGGCGATGGGCGTCGGCGACATCGGCCCGTCGCTCTGGGGCGAGTGCGAGGAGCAGGACGGGATGCACCTCGGCGCGCGCGGCTTCGTCCACGCCGAGCTGATCGACCCCGAGCACCGGCGAGGCGCTCGACGCTCGAGGACGGCGCCGCGGGCGAGCTCGTCCTCACGCACCTCCGGCATCGCGCCGCGCCGCTCCTGCGCTTCCGCACGCGCGACCACGTCCAGGTCGCGAACGAGCCCGTGCGCGTGCGGCCGCGACGGGCCCGCGCATCCGCTGCGTCGGCCGCACCGACGACATGCTGATCGTCCGCGGCGTGAACGTCTTCCCGTCGGCCGTGCGCGAGGTCGTGAACACGTTCGCGCCGCGAGGTCAGCGGCCACATCCTCGTCCGGCCCGCGGTCCGCGGGCGTCAAGCAGGAGCCGCCGCTGCCCGTCAGCGTCGAGCTCGCGCCCGACGCGCCGAGCCGACTGACCGGCTCTCGGAGGCGATCGGCACGAAGCTGAGAGAGGAGCTGACGCGTCCGGGCCGAGATCGTGCTCGTCCGCGTTCGGAACCCTGAGCCGAAGCGAGTACAAGTCGACGCTGGTCGAGCCGGCCTAGCGGCTTTTCGCGACCACCCAGTCGGCGAAGGCCTCGATCCTGTCGACTACCGCCGAGAAGCGGATCGAGTAGAAGAAGTCGAACGCGTGCTGCGCGCCCGGCAGCTTCGGCGTAGACGACCGGGCTCGCCGAGCTCCTTGCGAAGCGACTCGACGAAGCGCCGCGCATCCTCCGACGACGACCAGCGTGTCCCGATCGGGATGAACGACGAAGAACGGCGGCGCGCTCCTGGCCGTCGTACGCCGTCGGTGAGGTCCGCCCCGCCCCGGTCAGAGCCGTAGTAGCCGATACAGCGAGACGACAGCCGCCGCCACCGACGTGTCCGCGTCCTCGAACCCGGGCTGGAGCGACAGGGTCGTCTGGCGGTCAGGCCGCCATCGAGGCGAGATAACCGCCCGCGGAGCTGCCGGCCACGAACACGAGCCTCGGATCGGCGCCGTACTCGGGCCCGTGCTCGCGCACCCAGGCGATCACCTTCTTCAGGTCGACCAGCGGGTCCGGAACGGCGTGCGAGCCGGTAGTTGGCGCTGATGCAGACCCAGCCCGGCCCGCGAGCCGGTAGAAGAGCGGGCGAGCCTCGCGGCTCTTGTTGCCGATGCGGAACGCGCCGCCGTGGAGGTGGATCAGCGTCGGGCCGCCGGTCGGATGAGAGCGCGCGCGATAGACGTCCAGCAGGTTCCCACGTCCTGCGTCGCCAAGGCTGCTGGATGTTCGATAATACGTAACTGAACGGGGGCGCATAC
>ERZ1370068.1386-contig-11276_pt1 | contig 98930 bp, 126 predicted proteins | sample MGYA00561227_ERZ1370068 | MGnify/ENA primary metagenome ERZ1370068 (study PRJEB38410, sample SAMEA6850437) | metagenome | study: Metagenomic assessment of the ecological functions of the soil: analysis of the soil microbiota associated with the...
ATTTTCGCGAGGGCCGGCCCGACTTGGTAGTGGTCTACGAGCCTATCCGGGGGCTTGGCCACGATTGCTGCGTAGAGCGCCTGTTGGATAGGATCGAGGTTCCGCAACGCCCGCAGAACGCCATCGCGGGAGGATTGTCGAAGGCGCACTGCGGACAGGTCACGCCCCGAGCTCCATCGACTCCGCCTCCGCCTGCTCCAGCCAGAAGCGCATGTCCATCTCGCGGTACATCGTCGTCGCGGTGGTGAGGTGCTCGCTGCGCCTGCTCGCGCTTGCCCGTGCGCCGGTAGAGCTTGCCGAGGCCGAGGTGGCAGTGGGCGACGAGGGGCGCATGCCGCGCGGCTCGGCGAGGGCCAGCGCCTTGCGGTAGTGGGCCTCGCCGCTCTCGGCATCGAACCGGTCGGGATGGGTCGCGATGTCGCCGAGCAGGTGCAGCGCATGGGCCGCGAACCCGGGGTGAGACGGAGAGTATTCGACCGCGCGGTCGCCCAGGCGCCGCGCCTCGTCGAGCCGGCCGAGCAGCAGAGCAGGCGCGACCCAGCGCAATGGTAGTCCCAGCCGTGACTGGTCGACGATTCCCCTCGCCGCGCTGACGCTCGAGGAGCTGCTCGCCCTCCCGGAGCCGGGTCAGCGCCTCGCTCGCCTCGCCGAGCTGCGCCAGGACCCAGGCGGAGGAGGCGACCGCGATGGGGAAGGGCGAGGACGACGTTCCCGTCCGGTACGCCGCGATCCCGTGCTCGATCAGTGAGCGCGCCTTCGCCCAGTCGCCCTTGAGGAGGTGAAGCGTGCCCGCGGCGAGGTGGGCCTGACCGACGGTGAACGCATGATGCGTCGGCTCGGCGAGCCGGAGCGCCTCGGCCTCGTACTGCGGCCGCCTCAGCGAATCGGCCGAGCTCGGCGAGGCTCATGACCAGCCAGTAGCGATCGTAGATCGATGCCGGTGCGGCGGCTCCGAAATGACTCGTAGACCCAGTCGGCGGGCAGCGCCGCGAGGTTGTCGGTGGCCAGCTCGACCACCCGCTCGTAGTCGCCCCGGTAGTAGTGCGCCTGCTCGAGATGGGTCGTGGTCGAGGATGCGGAGTCTCAAGTCCCCGAGGCGCCCGGCGATCTCCAGCGCGCGGGTGCCGGTCACGAGCGCCTCGTCCAGCTCGCCGAGCAGCGAGTGGGCGTTCGTCATGAACGCGCAGACCCGGCCTCGGCGGCGGTCGTCGTTCAACCGCTCGGCGAGGGCCTCGGCCTCGCGCAGGCGCTCCAGCGCCCGCCGGACTTCACCGAGCAGGGCCAGCACCGGCCGCAGCTCGAGGCGGATCTCGAAGCCCTGCTCCAGCGTGGACGGGCTCTCCGGCAGCGCCTCGAGGACACCCAGCGCCTGCTCGAACCAGCCCCGAGCGTCCTGGAGCGCCGACCGCGCGGCCGCCTTGAGTCCGGCCTGCCGGAGATAGGGCACCGCCTTCTCCCGCACCTCGCCCCGGAGGGCGTGATGGGCGAGCCGCTCGATCTGCTCGCCGAGGCGATCCCGGTGGAGCGTCTCGATCGCGTCCACGATCCGCGCGTGAAGCTCGCGTCGCCGCTCCTGCAGCAGGCCGCCGTACGTGACCTCATGCGTGAGCGCGTGCTTGAAGGCGTACTCGAGATCCGGAAACAGCCCGGTCTCGTCGAGGAACTCGGCGGCCTGCAGGTGGTCGAGTCCGCGACGGAGCGCCTCGTCCGGGAGCTCGGCGATCGGCCTGGAGCAGCGCGAACGGGACGTCCTTGCCGACGACGGAGGCGACCTGCAGGAGGCGTTTGTCCTCCGGAGACAGCCGGTCGATGCGCGCCGCCAGCATCACCTGGACGGTGGCCGGGACCTGGATCGCCTGGACCGGTTGCGTCAGCCGATACCGGCCTGGCGGACCATCCAGCGCCTTCGTCTCCACCAGCGTCCGGACCGTCTCCTCCAGGAAGAACGGGTTCCCGCGCTTGACGAGGAGCTGCTTGAGCGGCGCGAGTCCGGGATCGTCGCCGAGGAGCGCATCCAGCAGCTCCCCGGCGCTCTCGGCCGGGAGCGCGTCCAGCCGCATCTGGCTGTAGGACGTCTTGCTGCCCCAGGCGTGCTGGTACTCGGGCCGGTAGTTCACGAGCAGCAGCAGGCGCGCCGATCCGAGGCTCTCGACCAGGCCGTCGAGCAGCGCCTGCGTCTCGCTGTCGATCCAGTGGAGATCCTCGAAGATCACGAGGAGCGGCTGCTCGCGCGCTTCCCGTAGCAGCAAGCGCTTCACGGCGTCGAGCGTGCGCTGGCGCCGCTCAGCCGGGGCGAGCGTCTGCCACGCGGCGTCGTCCACGGGCACGTCGAGCAGGGCCAGCAAGGCCGGCAGCGTCGGCTTCAAGCGTGCGGTCCAGGGTGAGCAGCTTGCCCGTCACCTTCTCGCGGATCTCGCGGAGGTCGTCCCGGTCCTGGATCTTGAAGTAGCCCTTGAGGAGGTCGATCACCGGCAGGTAGCTCGTCGCCTTGCCGTACGAGACCGAGGCGCTCTCGAGGACCAGCCAGCCTTGCAGGCGATGGGAGTGAGTGAACTCGTAGACGAGGCGCGACTTGCCCACCCCGCCTCGCCGACGATCGCCGCGATCTGGCCATGACCGTTGGCCGGCCAGCTGCTGAGCGCGGCGGAGCTGCTCCAGCTCGGCGTCGCGGCCGACGAAGCGCGTCAGCCCGCGCCGGGCGGCCGCCTGCAGGCGGGTCCGCGCCGGGCCCGCCCCGGTCACCTCGTAGACCTCCACGGGGTCGGCGAGCCCCTTCACCGGCACGGGCCCGAGCGGCTTCGACCGCGACGAAGCCTTCGACGAGCTCCAGGGTGGCAGGGCGTCAGCAGAATGCTGCCCGGGCTCGCGAACTGCTCCATGCGCGCCGCGAGATGCGTCGTCTGGCCGACGGCGGTGTAGTCCATGTGGAGATCGCTGCCGATGGCGCGCACGACGACCTCGCCCGAGTTGAGCCCGACGCGGATCTGGACGTTCGACGCCGTGCGCGCGGCGCGCCTCCTCCGCGTAGCGCGTCACCCGTCTCCTGCATCCGGAGCGCCGCGTAGCACGCCCGCACGGCGTGGTCCTCGTGGGCGAGCGGCGCGCCGAAGAGCGCCATGATCCCGTCGCCCATGACCTGGTTGACGGTGCCCTCGTAGCGGTGGACGGCCTCCATCATGCGCTCGAGCACCGGGTCGAGGAGCTTGCGCGCCTCCTCGGGATCGCGGTCGGCGAGCAGCTCCATCGAGCCCTTGAGGTCGGCGAAGAGCACGGTGACCTGCTTGCGCTCGCCTTCCAGGGCGCTCTTGGAGGTGAGGATCTTCTCGGCGAGGTGCTTCGGGGATGTAGCTGAGTCGGGCGCACGCGCGGCTGGCCGGCGGCGGCCGCGCTGACGGTGCCGCACCGGCGCGCCGACACTCTGCTGTCGCGGGAGACTTGCTGCCGCACCGGAGGCACGCGAGAGCTAGCGCGTGGCGCACGAGCCGCAGAACTCAGGCCCCAGGACGGTCTGCGTGACTGGCACACTCGGAGCACGTCAACTGTGAGCGTCCCCCGCGGCTGTCGTGCCGGACGTTGGGGGCACGGCATCACGGGCAGCCGAGTCAGGCGACGCTCAGCCGGTCACGGCGCGCGACCGCTGCATGGCGATCATGGGGCCCCATCCGGCGAGCGCGTCGTCCGCGAGGCATGGGTGCCCCGGGATGGCCTGGCCGAGGAGCATCGGCCTCACGGAGCGCCCTCACCGCCCCGGCCCGCGCGCGCCGGCGTGGCTCAACGTCAAGCCGACCGCCACCCTCGACGTGATCGTGACGAGTGGATCAACGACGCGGATCGCGGGGCGCCCAACGTCGGGCGGCGCCGTGAGCCCAATAGCCACCGCGTGATCGTGGTCGGTATGACTAACCGTCTTCGTTTTGTTTCACACGGGGGCATCGAGCGGGCCGGACGGCGCGTGATGCCGTTTGTCATACGAGGCCACCGAGCGGGCCCGAAAAATTCTGTGTGAGGGCGTAAGCGCAGAATTGGGGGCAGGGTGGCCGCCTCGCTGGGGGAGGGACACTCTGGGACTTCTGCGCACTAACCTCGCCTGGAATTGCGTGGGTGCGGTACTGACGGTGCAAGCTGGCATCGTGCAAAAAGAATTTCAGAGTGGGGAGCTTCCGGCACCACCCTCGGTGACGCAAGGCACGAAGAGATTAAGTGGTACGTAAACGACTTCACCATTTTGACCGTCAGAGAACGGTCCTCGTTGCGGGACACTGAAATCCACAACATCCCTGCAACATACCTGGAATTTGAGTACAGTCCCGATGGCACACGGTTTGCCTCCAGCGTACAGCCAAGTTGGCTTCGTCGGGTCATTCTGCGCCGCCATGGGCGTCAACGTCGGAAAACAGGGTCAGCCCAATGGAGGACACCTCTTATGCAACGGTTCGCCGGCACCATCGTGTTCGCGGTGGTCGGTGACCCGCCATCGAGTCGGCGTCGGCGCAGTCGTTGGTGGCGCGCCGTTTTTGCCGACGAGTAGATCGGTCCAGATTGGCTTGGTCCAGCCACCGCGTTCGTGACGATCATCAATACCGGTCCCTCGAGCGCACATAGCGTCGGCATCTCGTCGCAGCGCGATCCCGGCGACATTCACGTGCCAAACGACGGATAGCACGACAAATCAAGTGACGGGTTCCCGGAATACGCCCGTCAACATAGCCGCCGGACAGTCTCAGAGCTACGTCATCGCGATCACGCCCCCCAAGGTGCGATCTCCTCAAGTGAGGTGATTTTCAACTTCGGCGGAACAAACACGAGTCCCGTCAGCCCAATAATCGGTGTCAACACGCTGCTTTCTCTGCCTCGGCGACGCCAACGCCGGATGTGATCGCCCTCGCCGCGACGCGCCAGCCATGATGGGATTGTAAATATTCCGAGTTCTGACGGGCACGGGGGCGTTCTCGGTGGCATCGAGCAACGCGGGCGCTAGCGGCCTCATCACCGTTCCCGGCAGACACGGGGCCAGCAGTCCCCCGGTGACGATCAATCTCTGCCAAACGAATCCGCAAACCGGGCCAATGCACGTCCCCGATTGGACCGAGCGTGGCGGCACAAATCAACGGCGGCCAAACCTCCATCTTTCTCCGCGTTTTCGTCACCGGGAGCGGATTCATTCCACTTGACCCAGCCACCAATCGCGTGCTTGTGCGGTTTCCCCGGTGGCCAAACCACCGTCCGGGAGGATCGACAAAGCGTGACTGGCGGTTGCAACGCGCCTGGTCGGCACGTACACCGGGGCGAGGCAGCGTGACACTGAGCAATTGTCTGGTGCCCTCGAATATTGGCACGTCCCAGGGAACGTTCAGAGCCAATGTCACGAATCAGAGCGGCAATACGATCAGCGGCCTGTTCAGCATCACGTCGGGAAGCACCATCACTGAAGTTCCGTTCGCGGTCACATTGACGTCACTCGAGATTTTTCCGCGACCGCCGTGTCGTTCACTGTCACCGTCGCTGGAATCCCGATTGGTTCAGGGGCCGCGACGTTGAGTGGACAACCCAACGGCAGCACGGCAACGGCGAATTTCTCTGGACAAGTCCAAGGCCTGGAACGATGCACCGTTGTTGGGTCCGGCACGGCGACACGCCAATAGCCTGATCTGCAGCCAAACCAGGCAAGTCCGGGCCCAGCCCACCGGGCTCAGACTTGAGAAGCTCCTGCTGCCGGCGGATCAGGTGCTCGGTGATGTCGGCGCCAGGGCAGGTGGACCAACGTCCACTAGGCCCGAAGGGTGGCCGCCGCACAATCCTCTCGCCTGCACCTGGCCTTTCGGGTTGGCGCCACTGTCGCCGAGACCCCGGTGAATCTGGCTGCGCGCCTGCCCTCCGGGAGGACGTCACTATGAACCTGCGGATATACACCTACACCCTGCCGTCACTCAAACCCGCGCTGCCTGAGATCTGCGAGCGCCGTTGTCCCTATTGCAAGGGCGACGGGGTCGTGCCAGCGGGCTACGTCATGGGCATAGCCGGAATGATCAAGATGGAGTACCGGTGCACCGTTTGCGAGACCGCGTTCTTGGTCGTGCGAGAGGCGACCATTTGAGCGGCACCGCGGGCCCTGGTCTCGCGGCGCGCACATCGTCCCCCATTGAGCGTCCGCGCGCGCCCGAGCTGCTCGCGATGGACGACGAAGCCATCGGATCTGCTCCCCAGTCCAGAATGAGCTGGCTGCCCAGCTCGTGGATCAAGTCGTCCCTGCTGCGCTCGAACGCCAGCCGCAGCATCGCGAGCAATACTCCCACCTCGCGGTTCACGGTCCCGTTGGCCGCGTCCTCGGCTTGCTGGTGGGCCATGTACTTGCTGATGGCGTCGACCGTAAGATCGGCGAGGAGAGTCCCGCGGAAGAACGCATGCGCTGAACGGCCGCGAACACGGGTCGGCGCCTGCGGCAGGTGAAGCGGAGGCCGCCCGACCGCCAGGACGACGCGATGAAGCGGAGAAACAGGCGCGCCGGTCGCGTCCGCGCCGAGCGCCGCTCGAGTCGATACTATAGAGTCGATGCTATATCGAAGGGAGGCGACAAGAACGTGGGTTGGCTGGGGGATCGCATATGGCCGCTCCTTTGGCGGATTCGGAATTGGTTGACCCGAGGGCGCTAGCGCCGACGGACCACATGCGGGAGCGCGCGCGAACGGGCGCGGCGGTGGCGACAGAGCCCGCGGCGTGAGCCAGCGTAGCTCGCGCAGCCGGCCAGCCCGGGGAGGCGGATCAGCTCGCGGCCGGGGCCGCTAAAAGTGTGGACGGTGCGATGCTCGCGCACGTGGAGCTGCGCGCTGGCCGCCGCGGCGATGTAGCGCGGGTCCGCGAGCCGGCGAGTCGTCCAGGCGGGCTGGCGACACTTGCCTGCGGTCGCGGGCACGCGCATTCTGTGCGTCCCATGCCCTGCCCGCGGTCCCGAGGAGGGCCTGGACCGGAGGGCCCGCGAGGTTGGCGGAGCAAGAACGGCAAGGACTGGCCGACGCGCCCAAAGCCGGGGCGCGAAGGAGTCTCCAATGCAGAACGTCCAATGGTACGTCAGCAGCATCGGTGGCATTGATCCCGATGAGCCGGCACATCCAGCGCGGGAAGGTGACGGTCAGGACGCGCTACGAGTCAGCGCACTTCGAGGACCATGTCGCCGGCGACGAATTCATACTGTGGATTCCTGCCGCGCTGACAGACCTGAAGGCTATTGAGCGCGAAGCCTATCGCCAGCTTCGCGAGCACCTGGCCATTCTTGGATCAACGCTCCCAGGCGACCGTGCCTGACGGCGTGCCTCACCTCGTAGTCAGCATCAGATGTCCTGATGCCTCCCCTCTCCTCCCGACGCAATTGTTCACCGTGGCGACGACAATGGCCACGTCCGTGGGCTTATGCAACACATCATCAGCGCCCGCGGTCAGCGCGGCGGCCATGACGCTCACTTCTACGATTCCCGTCACCATGACGATCGGCACGTCTCGGCGGTGGTCGAGCGCGCGAATCTGCTTGATCAGGTCCACGCCGTCCACGCCTTCGAATCGATAACCCACGAGGACCGCGTCGTAGTGGGCGCTGCCACGGAGGTGGTCACCCGCGAGCCGGCCGTCGCTGTACCTGATCACGTGCCAGGCGTGGCTGGCGAAAACCTCGGCGAACATTTGCGCGACACGTTCGTCGCCGTCCGCGATCAGTATTGACTTCACGGTGTGGATGGCCGCCCTTGCCTGGACGGCGAGAGCAAACTTCATGCCCGGACCAGATAGCTGATTCTTGGAATTCATCGATTCGATGAGCCGCTCGGCCGGACTCGATCGGGGCGCACTCGGTGCGTAGAGCGCGGCGGTATCGGCGGGGGCCGCCCAACGCCTTAGGCCGCGAGCAGGTTCAAAATCGTGTCGTGGACCTTCCCTGGCCGCACGGGCTTCACCAGGTGCACATTGAAGCCTGCCGTCACACTGTGGGCGCGATCTTCCGGGTCGCCCAGGGTGGTCAGCGCGACGAGTCGCATGGCCGCGCCGTAGATGCGGCGCAACCGCTGCGCGAGCTCCCAGCCATCCATCCCGGGCAGGATGATGTCCGCGACGACGACCGCCGGCGAGCGCGCCGCGGCCATCGACAGCGCGCTTTCCCCATCGTTGGCGAGGTCGACCTCGAACCCACTCTCTTCCAGCGCCCATTTCAGCATGTCCCGGCCATTCGGCTGCTCGACCAACAGCACGCGCCCCACGTGGAGCTCTGGCATCGCGAGAGGGCCTCCCTGGCCTTCAATACGGGGATGGCAATTTGTATGCCTGGGCCAAGTCCCTGATTCTTCGAGATACGCGATCAGGGGTTACCGGGTAGCTCCTGCCTACGCGTGAAGGATCTACCCGAGGCCCCGAGGGAGGAAGAGGGTCAGCTCGCCCATGGAACGGTGAGGCGGGGGGGGGCTGAGGTCTGCGCGGCACTTCAGCGACCGACGACCCGTCGCCACACCGCGGCGATTCGCTCGGCCGCGCGCGGGAGGTGCACCGCGCGAGCGCCCAGCGGACGCGAGGGCGCGCATAGCTCGGAGGAGCCGCGGATCGAGGCGCAGCGCTTCGGCCAGGCTCTGTCGCGCGCGCTCTGGTAGCGAGGCACGACCGCGACCGGCCAGCGCGCCGCCGCGCGCGGAAACTCTCCCAGTCCTCGGCCGCTTGCAGCCCGGGATCGAACTCCCCACCGTCTCGTGAAGTGCGTGGAATTTGCGCTGGTCGGAGAACCCGACGTCCGCAGCGATGTCCGCGAGCGAGAGATCGAGCTTTCGCGGAGCAGCTGTTGCGCCCGTTCGACGCGGCGGGTGACGACGTACTGGTGCGGCGGCATCCCGGTGGCCGCCGAACTGCCGCGCAAAAGTGGTAGGCGCTGAGGTGGACGGCCGCAGCCAGCTGCGCCAGGGTCAGGTCGGTGTCGAGGTACTCGTCGATGTACTCGAACGCGCAGCAGGATGATGTGAAGAAGCGGTGACGTCGAGTCCTTGAGCGTGGTCGGATCCGGCCACAGATTACGCTCTGCTCAGGCCCCCGTGGTATAAGCGGGGCAGGTGCGCCGATGTTCCGCTGCCGATCGGCGCGATCGAGAGTCGGCCTGCCCCGCCGATATGCCCCGCCGGCGCACGTCGCCGTCCATTCGGTCTGCCATGATGCGGCCTCGCGGCTCGCGGAGCTCGGAGCGCGCCAGGGAGAGTCGATGTCCGCCGATACCGTCTCCATCCCGATTCGAGCGCAGCGGATCGACCGTGCGATTCGACAATGCCGGCTCGCCGGTGACGGTCACCGTGTGCACCTCGCGCATCGTGCGCGTCGAGCTGGCAGATGAACGGGACGTGGCCGGTCCTTCGTACGTCGGCCCGCGGAGCTGGGCGGGCTCGCCATTCGAGCTTCTCGACGGAGAGCGCGTGCGTCTGTCCACGGCCGATCTCCGGGTCGAGGCGGCGACGAGTCCGGTGCGCCTGACATTCCTCGATGCCTCGGGCGATTGGCTTCTGAGAGAACCTGCCGCTGGCGGAATGCGCACGGAATCGTGTGGCGACGCGCGCCGGCGCCTCCATGCCTCCTTCGAGTTCTCCGACGAGCAGCACTTCTACGGTCTGGGCCAGGGCGGGCTCCAGCTCGACCGGCTCGGCGTCACCCGCCAGCTCTGGAACACGCACATCGGACACGGCCCGGGGTCCGGACATGGGCGTGCCGTTGCTCGTGTCCAATCGCGGCTACGCGCTCTTCTTCGACAATACGAGCGACGCGATGCTGTCGGTGGGCCGCTCGGACGGCGGGGTGCGGATCGCCTACACCGCGGAAGCCGGGCGGCTGGTCTGGTACTTCCTCATTGGTCGCGACCTGCGTGGAGTCATGCGCGAGGTGGCCGAGCTGCTCGGCCGGCCGCCGCTTCCGCCTCGCTGGGCGCTGGGATTTCTCCAGTCGACCCGCCATTTCAACGATACCGAGGAGCTGCGCCAGCTCCCGCGGACGATTCGCGAGAAGCGCATCCCCTGCGACGGCCTCATCTATCTCTCGACCTACGGCGAGGCCCAGGGCTGGAACCGCGGCGTGGGGCATCTCGGCTTTCAGCCGACCCTCTGGCCGGATCCGCCCGCCCTGATCGACGAGGTGAGACGGCAGCACTTCGAGATCATCACGCACGAGTACCCCGTGCTCCACGAGCAGTCACCGCTCTTTGCCGAGGCCGAGGCCAAGGGATATCTGCTCGACGCGGGGTATGGCCGGGCGAGCGAGGCAGCCCGTCGGAGCGCCAACTATCGCGAGGGCCAGCGATACCTCGACTTTTCCAACCCGGCCGTCGGCGCCTGGTGGTGGTCGGCCCACGCTGAGCTGGTCAGGCTCGGGATCGCCGGCTGGTGGCTCGACGGCGGCGAAGGTCCGCCGGCGACGGCGAGGCTCCACGGCGGCGACGGCACGCTGCTCCACAATATCTACGACCGCTTCCGCCACGAGGCATTCGCCGCCGGAGAGGCGACCGACCGGCCCGATCAGCGCGTCTTTCTGCTCTGCCGCTCGGGCTCGGCGGGGATGCAGCGGTTCGGAGCAACGTGCTGGTCGGGCGATATCAACAACGACTTCGCCACGCTCGACGCGCAGATCCCCCTCGGGCTCAATACCGGACTGTCGGGCGTGCCGTACTGGGGCACCGATGTGGGTGGCTTCTTCCATGCGGTTCCGGAGACGGGCGAGCTCTATGCCCGCTGGTTCCAGCTCGGCGCCTTCAGCCCCATCTTCCGCTCGCACGGCTGGGTCTGGCGCGAGCACGTGCCATGGGCCCATGGCGAGGAAGTGGAAACGATCTGCCGCGAATACGCGGAGCTTCGCTACCGGCTATTGCCGTACACGTACACGCTGGCCTGGCAGGCGCACACGCTCGGCCTCCCGCTCATGCGCCCGCTCGTCCTGAACTATCCGGATGACCCGCGCGTCTGGGGGCTCGGCCACGAGTTCCTCTGGGGCGACGACCTCTTGGTCGCGCCGGTCACGCGCGAAGGCGCCCGGGCATGGCCCGTGTATCTGCCGCGCGGGCGGCTGGTACGATTTCTGGAGCGGCACGCGCTACGACGGACCGGGTGGCATCACGCTCGACGCGCCGCTCGACCGGCTGCCGCTGCTCGTGCGCGCCGGCGCCATCGTGCCGATGGGGCCCGTGGTCCAGCACACCGGCGAGCGGCCGCTCGACGAGATCACGCTGCTGATCTATCCGGACGGCGCATCCAGCTTCGAGCTCTACGAGGACGATGGCCGGTCGAATGCCTATCGGCGGGGCAATCACGCCATCACGCGCTTCGAGTGCGCGGCCACGCCGACGGGCATCACGGTCCGCATCGGCGAGCCCGTCGGGGCGCGCTCGATCGTGCCGGCGAGCCGCCGCTACCTCGTCCGGCTCCGGCTCGACGGCGCGAGATCCGTGACCGTGGAGGGCACGGGACCACTGCCGCGACGGGCCGGTCCGAGCCAAGACGGCGCGGGCTGGTGGCAGGACGGCCACGGATTCGTCATGATCCGTCCTCCCGCTCAGCCAGCCCTGACGATCACCGTGACGTAGGAACGGTTGCTGGAGCTGTCAGGAGAGCGCTGAGGCCAGTCTGAGGCCGCAGCAGCCGAAGGTTCGCGACGCGAGGCGTCGCGCGTTACGTTGAGCACGCGGCCGAGGGCGCCAACGAAGCAGATGGGGCCTGATCAGCTCGCTGCTACGACTTGAAGTACCAGGTCTCCGTGTGGGCGATGTGCGGGTTGTCGCTGACCGCGCTGTTCCAGAGCCGCTCGGGGATATTGCCCATGTTCGTCTTGATGACCCGCACGCCCTGCGAGGCGGGCGAGTTGGAGACGATCGGGATCATCCACATCTCGTCCAGCGCGATCTTCCACACGTCCTTGGCCATGCGCGTCCGCTCCTGGTCCTTCACGCCGAATGACTTGCGGTACTTCTCCATCAGCTCGCGCATGCGCGGCGGCGGTGTCTTGCCCGTGGCCCCCGCGCTCGCGTACCAGAGGCCGTAGAGCGGCCCCATCGGGCTCTCGGCGTCGGCGGGAAAGATGAGGGGATGTGCCCGTAGATATTGTCGGCGCCCCACTGGGTCTCGAAGTAGATCTGGTGCTCGTTGGTTTGCACCCGCGCCGTCGCCGCGCCGCGCTCCATCTCCTGGATCTCGCCCCGGATGCCGATCTTCTTCCACTGCTCGGTCATCATCTCGGCGATCTGCGTGAACGGAAGGAACCCGAGGTAGGTCGTCAGCGCGCAGGCGCAGCCGGCCCTTGCCGTCGGCCCGCAAGCGATACCCTCGCCGTCCTTCTTGGTGAGCCCGAGCTTGTCCAGCATCTCGTTCGCCTTCTTGACGTCGTAGGCGGTGTGCAGGGTCTTGTACTCCGGGCCGGGATAGTAGAGCGTGCGCTCGCCGGGCGCGGCCGAGCCGGTCTGGCCGAGACCGAGGAGGAAGGTCTCATTGATCTGCGCGCGGTCGATGCCGTGGGAGAGCGCGATCCGGAACTCGCGGGTGCTGAGCCACTTGGCGATCTCCGGGTCCTTGTCGTAGCTCTGGTTGCAGAACAGCCCGACATCGGCGCCCTGGTCCGACGGATCGAGGTACACGCGATAGCCGCCCTTCTGCTGGTTCTCGAGCAGCACCGGCAGCTTGCTGATGTCGATGTGCCGGGCCTGCGAGTCGTACTCACCGGCGATGGCCCGCAGGTTGATCACCTCCAGGTTCTCGCCGAGCGTCATCCGGATCCGGTCGATATACGGGAGCTGGTTGCCGTCGGTATCGACCCACACGCTGTAGGGATTCCGCTCGAGGATCCACGTGGGCGTGGTCAGCGGCGAGGTCGTCTTCCAGGGCGTCACGACGGGCAGGTCCACATTGCGGCAGGCGTCGTTCCGGCTCTTGAACATCGTGACCCAGCCGTCGAACTTCAGCTCGGCCACCTTCTTCGCGAGGTCATCCTTCGACGACGTATTTCGGATGGAACTGCTTCAGGTAGTGGGCGGGCGCGAACCCGCCGAGGGCGAAGCGTCCGCATCGCGCATGGTGCCCGATGCCCCACACGGAGGCGAGCACGGTGGGCAGCGCGTAGTAGGGCTCGGGAGAGACGAACCGGATGGTGGTGGCGTCGATCTTCTCGATGGCGATGGGCTTGCCGCCGATGGTCATCACGGACAGCGGCGTGGGAACCAGATCCTTGTTCTGGTAGACGTCCTGGTACCAGAAGACGAAGTCGTCGGCGGTGAAGGGCTGGCCGTCGCTCCACTTCATCCCGCGGCGGAGCAGGAGCGTGGTGACCTTGCCGTCCGGGCTGACCTCCCAGGCTCGCGCGATATTCGGAACGAGCTTGGTGCCCGTGTAGTCGTAGTAGAGCAGCTTGTCGTTCTGGGCGACCCGGTGGCCGTTCGAGGTGTCGAAGGGGCCGGTGAAGCCCCGGCGCCATGTGCCGCCGTATTTCCCGATCTCGCGCAGCGGCTTGACGACCAGGGGATCCTGGCCGATCCGCTCCTGGACGGGCGGGAGCTTGCCGGCCTTGACCAGCTCCGCGAGCTGCGGGGCTTCCTTGAAGCTCTTGGGGAAGAGGGCAGGATCGGTCACGACCTCGGCTCCCTCGAGCTTGCCGATGAGGTTCGCGCCCAGCTTGGTCCCTTGAGCGGCGGCGTGCGGGACGAAACCGAGCGGCATCTGCGTCGCCGGAATAGCCAGGAGACCAAGACGCAGCATGGTGCGCCGAGACGGGCGATGACCCTTGGATCGGCGAGACGTTCTTGTCTTCGCTCATGGAATCTCCTTTTCCTCTCTAGCCGGGTTACTCCGACACGCTCCTAGACCCTCCGAGATGACCGGTTAGACCCTAGCGGGCACGGCGGAGGCTGTCAAGCGACGGACCACTTGACCGGTGATGAGCCGTGGCCCCGTCCGGTGTATGCTCAGGCACCGGAGGCCCTATGGACATCTCGAGACGAGCTGTGCTCGCGGGCGGCCTGGCGCTGGCCGCGGGGCTGATCTCCCGACCCGTCGCGGCGGCCAAGCCCGCCATCACCGTGTACAAGTCGGCGACCTGCGGCTGCTGCGCGCTCTGGGTCACCCACCTCAAGGACAATGGCTTCCCACCACGGCCGAGGACGTCGACTGATCTCGGGTCCGTGAAGAAGAAGCACGGGGTGCCGGAGGCGCTGCAGTCCTGCCATACCGCGCTCATCGATGGCTACGTGGTGGAAGGTCACGTGCCGGCCGACCTGATCGACCGGCTGCTCGCCGAGCGGCCCCAGGTCGCGGGCATCGCCGTGCCGGGGATGCCGATCGGCTCGCCCGGCATGGAAGTGCCCGGCCGCGCGGCCGATCGCTATCAGGTCCTGACCTTCGACCGGACCGGCCGCACCACCGTCTTCGCGACCCGCTGACCCGATGCCCGGCGTCGAGGATCGCGTGGCGGTGGTGACCGGTGCGGCCAATGGCCTGGGGCGCGAGATCGCTCAGGTGCTGGCCCGGGAAGGCGCGTACGTGGCGCTCGGCGACCTCGACGCCGCCGGGCTCGAGGGAACGGCCAGCGCGATCACCGCCAAGGGCGGGGCCGCACTCACGGTAGCCGGCGACCTCACCGAAGAAGGGCCCGCCGCCCGGCTCATCGACGCCGCGATCGAGCGCTTCGGCCGGATCGACATCCTGGTGAACAATGTCGGCGGCAGCCGGAACGCCAAGATCTGGGAGATGAAGGCGGACGACTGGGACTTCGTCCTCCGGCTCAATCTGCGGAGCACCTTCCTCTGCACGCGCGCGGCCGTGCCGCACATGATGCGGCGTCGCTACGGCCGGATCGTCTGCATGTCGTCCGGGGCTCGAGAGGGCACGCCGTGGACGGCGTACTACCAGGGCGGCTCGGCCTACTCCGCGGCGAAGGCCGGCGTCCACGGCTTCGTCCGGGACGTGGCGCTCGAGCTGGCCGAGCACGGCGTCAACGTCAATGCGGTGGCGCCCGGCCCCATCGACACCGAGCGCTTCGGGCCCGGGCTGCGCCACATGAACGAGACGGTGGAATACAGCCCGAACCACATGACCCCGCTCCGCCGGCTCGGCGAGCCCATCGAGGTGGCGCATGCCGTGCTCTTCCTGGCCTCGGAGGAGGCCAGCTATATCACCGGCCACACCCTGGCGGTGACCGGAGGCCGCTGATGCAAATGCCGCTCGAGGACGTGAAGGTGCTCGACCTGAGCCATGCCCTGGCCGGCCCGTTCTGCTCCACCATGCTGGCCGACTTCGGCGCCGAGGTCATCAAGCTCGAGCCCAAGGACACCGGCGACATCGCCCGCGCCTGGGGCCCGTCGCTGCCCGGCGGCGAGACCTCGTACTTCGTGAGCCTGCACCGGAACAAGAAGGGGATCGAGGTCGACCTGAAGCACGCGGAGGGCAAGGAGCTCTTCTTCCGCCTCATGGAGCGGTGCGACGTCGTGCTCGAGAACTACCGGGTCGGCGCCCTCGCCCGGCTCGGCCTCGGCTACGAGGCGGCCGCGGCGCGGAATCCCGGCATCATCTACTGCTCCGTCTCGGGCTTCGGCCAGGACGGGCCGTACCGGGATCGGGCCGCGCTCGACCTGATCCTCCAGGCGGAGAGCGGGATGATCAGCGTGACCGGCGAGCCGGGCGGGCACGGCGTGCGCTGCGGCGTCTCCATCGCCGACATGACCGCGGGGATGTACGCCGCCTACGGCATCATGCTCGCGCTCCGCGTCAAGGAGCGCACCGGCCGCGGCCAGTCCATCGACGTGTCCATGCTGGAGGGCCAGCTCTCGCTCCTCGGCCAGATGGTCGGGGCCTTCCTGGCGGACGGCGAGCACCCGGAGCCCATGGGCACGGCCTACAAGGCGCTCCTGCCGTACCAGACCTTCCGCACCAAGACCCGCGATCTCGCGCTGGCCGTGGGCAGCGAGAAGCTGTGGAAGGCCTTCTGCCCGGCCATCGGCTGTCCGGAGCTGGCGGGCGACCCGCGCTATCGCACCAATGCCGACCGGGCGCGCAACCGCGACGGCCTCATCGCCAAGCTCCAGGAGGTCTTCCTGACCAAGAGCTACGAGGAGTGGGAGACGCTGCTGCTCGCGAAGGGCATCCCGATGGGCGCGATCAATAGCATCGCCCAGGTGGTCGAGCACCCACAGGTGCAGGCCCGCGGGACACTCGTCGACATGGACCACCCCCGCGCGGGCAAGGTGCGGATGGTGGGTGCGCCCGTCAGGCTCTCCGCGACGCCCGGCGCGGTCCGCACGCCGGCTCCGATGCTGGGCGAGCACACCGACGAGGTGCTGGGTCAGCTCCTGGGCCTCGGCGACGAGCAGATCGCCGCCCTTCGCACCGCGGGAGTCATCGGCCCGAATCGCTGAAGCGCCGCGAAGTGTCACCGTGACACTTCTCGTCGACAGGCCGACGGTTTCCATCAGCTCCACGAGCCATCCAGGAGCTGATAATCAGGTCAAGTACTTGATAATCAGCATCATATCACCGTGGCACTCCTCCGTGCATTTCTGGGGAAGGAACCAGTCTCAAGACTGCCGGCGCAAACGGGAGGGCCAGGATGCTTGCCAGAATCGTGGGGACGTCAGATTCAAGGAGCCACTCAGCTTTTATACATCATTGGCAGAATCGAACCTGCCGAGTTCTTCATCGTCCCCAGGATTTGGACGATGTTCGGTACGCGCTGGCTTCGCCGCCCAGGAGGGGCTGCCGCTGATGGTGTTGGGCGGCGGCGCAATAACGTGCTCTCCGACCAGACGATCCACGGCGTCGTGCTGAAGCTCGGCATCCTGAGCCGGGCCGAGCCCAGGGCGAAGATAGGCGGTGGCGCCGGCATGTCGCTCTCCGGGCTCATCCGCGAGGCGGCGGCACGCGACATGTGGGCGGGCTCGAGCGCCCGGGCCGGCATTCCCGCGACCATCGGCGGCGCGCTGGTTAGCGCGAACGCGGGTACGCGCGACGGCTCGATCTTCGACTTCGCACGGCCATCTTACTACATCCACCGCGACGGACCTGGCGAGTATCGCCACATGGCGCATACCACACGGCGCAGTTCGACCTGCCGTCGGCGCAATCCTCGGCTGCCGGCTGCGCCTGGTCCGGCGACCGGTACGCGAGATCCAGCGCAATATCCAGCTGCGCATGAAGGCGCGGGAAGGCGACCCAACCCCTTCGCCCTGGCCTCGGCTGGCTATATCTGGAAGAACCCGGCGGGGCAATCTGCCGAGCGCCTCATCGACTCGGTCGGGATGCGGGGCAAGCGCATCAACGGCGCCGAAGTCTCCGTCTGCAGCAACCTCATCGTGAACCGCGCGAATCGCGGCCCGGACGACGTGCTGGCGCTGATGTCGATGACCCGTGCCCGCGTCGGCGAGCGGTACGGAATCACGCTCCAGACCGAGATCCGCTTGCTCGGCATGGGCACCGCGGCGGAGTCCGAGCGACACGAGCTGGCGATGGCGGGCGGCAGGTAGCGATCGGACGGCACTCTCGCGTTGTAGATCCTCGGCGGCGCCTGTAGAATCGCCTCCATTCTCGTTCTGGAGGCGCCGCCATGACCGCTCAGGGCTCGGACATCACACCCGATGAAGTGCGCGAACGCATTCGCGTCGCGGGAGTCGCAATCCCCGAGGATCGGCTGGCGCTGATCCACGGATTCTTGCGGGACGCGCTCAAGCCCATCCGCCAGATGGACACGCGCGAGGCCCGGACTCTCGAGCCGGCGCCGACGTTCGACGCCGCCGCACCGCAGAATCGCCATGGCCGCCGCTGACCTCTGCGATCTCGGCATCGCCGAGCTGGGGCGGCGATATCGGGGGCGCGAGCTGTCGCCGGTGGACGTGACGACGGCGCATCTCGCCCGCATCGAGCGCCTCGACAAGACCCTCAATAGCTACGTCACGGTCACCGCTGAGCAGGCGCTCGCCGGCGCGCGCGCGGCCGAGGCCGCCATCAGCGCCGGCACTGCCGGGCCGCTCGCCGGGATTCCCATCGCGTACAAGGACCTCTACGCGACGCGGGGCGTCCTGACCACCGGCGGCTCGGCGCTCCTCGCCGACTGGATTCCCGACCACGATGCGACGTGCGTGACGCGGCTCTCCCAGGCGGGCATGGTCATGCTGGGCAAGCTCATCACCCACGAGTTCGCCTTCGGCATCCAGTTCCCCGGGCACCGGTTCCTGCCGGCGCGCAATCCGTGGAACCTCGATCACATCCCCGGCGGGTCGTCGAGCGGCTCGGGCGCGGCGCTGGCTGCCGGCCTCACCGTGGGCGCCCTCGGATCGGACACCGGCGGATCGATCCGGGGCCCGGCGGCATTCTGCGGCATCGTCGGGCTCAAGCCGACGTACGGGCGCGTGAGCCGGGCGGGGGTCTTGACGCTCTCCTGGACGCTCGATCACACCGGCCCCATGGCGCGCTCCGTGGAGGACTGCGCCGTCATGCTCCAGGCGCTGGCGGGCTATGATGCGGCCGATCCCGCGTCGAGCCGCGAGCCCGTGCCCGACTATGCCGCGGGACTCACGGGCGGCGTCCGCGGGCTGCGCATCGGCGTGCCGCGCGACTACTTCTTCCACGACGTGAAGCCGGAAGTGGCGGAGGCCTTCGAGTCGGCCATGCAGACCTTGCGGGGCTCGGCGCCGACGTCCGCGAGGTGACCATCCCGAGCATCTGGTCGTCGCCCGCGCTCATGGTCATCATGCTGACCGAGGCGTTTGCCTACCACGCGCGCGACCTGCGCGAGCGCCCGCAGCTCTACGGCGAGGTGCTGCGGGAGAAGCTCATGGCGGGCGCCCTCTTCACCGCCGAGGAATACATCCAGGCGCAACGGCTGCGCGCGCGCCTGTGCGAGGACGTGAATCAGGTCCTCGGCGACGTCGACCTGCTCGCCACGCCGACCATGACGGCCACCGCCCCGTCGTTCTCGACGGTCTACGACCCCAACTTCCCGTTCGCCCGCAGCAATATGGCGCCCTTCAACATGACGGGACAGCCCACGCTCGCCCTGCCCTGCGGCTTCGCCCCCAATGGCCTGCCCGTGTCGCTGCAGCTCTCGGGCCGCCCGTTCGACGAGGCCACGGTGCTCCGCGCCGGCCACGCCTACGAACAAGCCACCGACTGGCACCGGCGGCGTCCGTCACTCTAGTGCTGCCTGAGTCAAAGTCATTGCATCTCGCGGCGCCGGGTGTGGCCAGGGGCCCTCGCCGCAGCGACCGTGTCTTCAGCGATCGCCGAAGTCACGCCCATCGCCTCGTGGCTGCCTTCGGGCGCCGCAACGTCGCAGACTCGACCGTGTCTCGGCGGCCTGAGGGCCCGCTCGGCCCCGCCCGGCTGAATTGTCGGCCGACATTCGTCGGCCTCGGGGTTACGGGTTGTCGATCGGTAGGTTGTAGAGGCGGGCGGCGTTCTCGCAGACGATCTTGCGCCGCACGCTCGCGGGTAGATGCCCGAGCTCCTTGTCCACGTACTCGCGCGAGTCGGGCCAGATGCCGTCGGGATGCGGGAAGTCCGAGCCCCACATGACCCGGTCCGCGCCGAGATCGTCGATGAGCTTGATCCCGATCGGATCCGTCTGATACGTCGCGAAGCACTGGCGCCGCCAGTAGTCGCTGGGCGCCATCGTCAGCTCGAGGTCCTTGAACTGATCCTCCCACTCGGCGTCCATCCGGTGGAGCACGTACGGAATCCAGCCGATGCCGCTCTCGCCGAGCACGACCCGGATGCGCGGATAGCGCTCGAGCACGCCGCCGAAGATCATCGACATCAGGATATTGGCCATGTTCATCTGAAAGCTCGTGATGCTGGAGGCGAAGGCCTTGCGCGCCGTCCGCAGGTCCGCGGGCGTCATCTCCGGGGTGGCGCGCGTCGGATCGGAGCCGACGAGCACCATCTTGCGGATATGATCCGGGGTGTGCCCGCCCACCGTGTGGAAGTGCAGCGGCAGGCCCGTCGCATTGATGACCTCCCACAGCGGGTTCCAGTACGGATCCCACAGCGGCTTGATGTCGGCCGAGTTCGCGATATCGAGCCCGGGCAGCCCCCGCGCTTGGCCACGCGCTCGACCTCGGCGATGGCGGCCTCGAGCGGATGGTTCGGGATCGCCGCGAGGCCCGCGAACCGCTCGGGATGCGTCGAGCAAAACGCGGCGAGCCACTCGTTGTAGACGCGGGTGATCTCGACCGCGGCCTCGCCGTCGGCGAGCCGTCCCGTCATGCCGAGGATCCCGTAGAGCACCTCGGCCTGCACGCCGTCGCGGTCCTGGTCCTTGATCCGCAGCTCGGGCTCGGTGAGGCGGCGGATCCCTTTCTTGCCGTCGTCGTAGAGGCCGGTGGCGGCCATCCGGTCGGAGCGATAGATGCGTCCGGGCACGTACTCGCGCCCGCCCGATCCCATGCCGCAGGCGAGGCCGAGGTTGGCGCCCTTCGCCGTGGTCCAGAACGGGCCCTTCGGGCCGTCCGCGACATAGGGCATCCGGTCCTTCCAGGCCGCGGACGCGCCGTTGACGAAGAGGTCGGGGGAGCCAGCAGAGGTCGATGTGGCAATCGGCCGAGATCATCTCGTAGCGCATACGAGGAGCCTCCTCCGGACTTACAGGATGTCGGGCAAGACCAATCCTACTCGATTGGCCGGCGCTTTGCCCGCACCGCGCGGCATCTCGACGCCGCGCGCCGCATGAGGGCCGGCGTGGCGATGGTCGGCGCGCGGCGGCGCGCGGTGCTGCCGCGCGAGTTCTACACGCGGGCCGGTGTCCTCGCGGTGGCCAGAGATCTCCTCGGCCAGCGCCTCGTCGTGCCCGCCGCGGATGGCACGCGCGTCGCGGGCACCATCGTCGAGACCGAGGCGTATCGCGGGCCCGCGGACCGCGCTTCTCATGCCTATGGCGGCCGCCGCACCCGGCGGACGGAGACGATGTACAGCGTCGGCGGCACCGCCTACGTCTACTTCGTCTACGGCATGCACCATCAGTTCAACGTGGTCACCGGCGTCGCGGACGTCCCGCATGCCGTCCTCGTCCGTGCGCTCGAGCCCGTCGAGGGCGTGGCGCTCATGCGCAAGCGCCGTCGCGCGGCGTCCGACCGCGAGCTGACGAGCGGGCCGGGCAAGCTCTGCCAGGCGCTCGGCATCGATCGCGCGCTCGACGCCGCCGACCTCCTCGGGCCGCGCGTGTGGATCGAGCGCGGCGAGCGGCCACTGCCGCGCGCGGCGATCGCCCGCGGCCCGCGCATCGGCGTCGACTACGCGGAGCGATGGGCAGCGATGCCGTGGCGCTTCTGGATCAGGGGCAATCCCTTCGTGAGTCGCCCGCACGGCGCCCGCGCCCTCGTCGAAGACTAGCCGGATCCGCGCGGCAGGGCTACGGCGTCGAGATCGCCGCGGCCGACTCGGCCTCGGCGAGGGCGGCCTTGGCCTTCCACATGGCATTGGCGTGGTCGATCTTGGCCCGGGCGTCCTCGTGATGCTTCTTCGCCTCCGCGACGAACCGCTTGGCGTCCGCGACCAATGCCTTTGCCTCCGGCGTGAGCTTCATCGCCTCGGCCCGCTTGATCGCGTCCTCGGCCGCCCGGATGTGCACCGGACAGTTCCAGCCGAGCGCTGATCCCGTGCCGAGGGCCGAGGCGAGTCCACACACCAGGCTCAGGACGATGAGCCGCCGTCGCGTCATCGATGGCCTCCAGGACAGCCGAACGGGCGGCCCACGACCGCCGGGGCCGCCCGCGAAGATAAGACTGGTCGGGGTGAGAGGATTTGAACCTCCGACTCCCTGCTCCCAAAGCAGGTGCGCTACCGGGCTGCGCCACACCCCGAACTCTGCAGAAATCTTATCATTTCGCCTTCTGTCTTGCATTTGAAAGTAGGCAGGGATCCACTGCCCGACGGCGGCGCCCGGCGTTCGGCCTGATTGGCGGGATCAGTCCTTGACGTGCAGAACCACGTCTGGCGCGCGGTTACTTGCGCGCAGCTGCCCCAAGCGCACTGAGCCAGTTTTCGAGGTGGTAGGTCCTGGCAATCTTGCCGTCTCTGATGGTCTGAATATCGATCGCCATGATCCTGAAGCTCTTGCCGGTATGGGGCACACCGAAGAGGTCTCCAGCAGGTGTTCCCGTCACCTCGCCGCGTACGATGACGCGATCCCCGGCGACGAGGACTTCCTTGATCGTCGAACTTCATGTCGGGGATGGACTTGGCAAAGCCTCCGACCACTTTGATCGAGGCATCACGGCCCCAGCATTCGCCCGGCAGATAGCCCCAGCACGACTCGTAGTCCGCGGTGAGGACTTGTTCTTGCAGCGTCTTCATATCGCCCTGGACGGGTTGGTTGAACAGGCTGTACCAGGGGGCGATCACGGCGCGCGCTTGTGCCTCGGTCAGACTCTGGGCCGAGGCGGCAAGAGGAGTGGTCAGCACGGCGGCGGCGATGAGTTGAGCGAGCCACTTCATGGTGTTCCTCCTGGTCGGAGTCTTGGGAGACTCGTGGGGACTGACGATCAGGCGCTGACCCCGTGGTCGCGCTGTATCCTCGGGCCTGCCTATTCGCTTCAATGGCTGCATTCCCAACGTGACTTCGTGTGAGTCGATTCAGGCATTCATTCCGCCATCCACGGTAAGATTCGCCCCGGTAATGTACGAGGACTCCGGACCGGCGACAAACGCCACCAGCGCGGCAACCTCTTCAACATGCCCATAGCGGTCGAGCGCTGTAACGGCCTTCTGCGGCACCGCCCACTCGCCCGCCGCGGGATTCAAATCCGTGTCGATCGGACCCGGCTGGATATTGTTGACCGTGATGCCCCGGCTCCCCACCTCTCTGGACAACCCCTGAGTGAACATCTTGACCGCTCCCTTCGTGGCCGAGTAGGGCACCAGGCCGGGCACCATGACACGCTCACCCACGGCCGAGCCGATCATGATGATGCGGCCGCCGCTCTTCATTTGCTTCAGCGCCGCCTGCGTCGCGACGAAGGTGCCGCGGACGTTGATGTCAATCAGGCGGTCCAGCTCCTCCAGCGTGGTCTCCTCGAACGTCTTGGGAATGGCCGTGCCGGCATTGTTCACAAGGACGTCGAGCCGGCCGAATGTCGCCACGGTCCTTTCGACCGCGGCTTCGACGGCGCCGGCATCAGTGGCGTCCGCCTGAATTGCGATCGCCTTTCGGCCAGCGCGTTCAATCTCCTTGACGACCGACGCGGCCGCATCGGCACCTTTCGTGTATGTGATGGCCACGTTCGCTCCGTCCGCGGCCAGACGCTTGGCGATTGCAGCGCCAATGCCGCGCGAGCCGCCTGTAATCAGTGCAATCTTTCCTTCGAGTTGCTTGGACATTGTTTTTCTCCTATCCTCTTAGTACGCCATTGGTCGCTTCATACTGTTCGACCTGCTCGTCCCTCGGGCTGGCTTCGTACTGCATGCTGGCATTGGCAAGCCGTCGGATCTCTGCCGGATTACCAAGGTCGGCTGCGAGGAAGCGCGCCTTGCCGCCGGACCGTTCAATCTCCTCGACGGTCTGCGCCCCGCGCCCGGCGTCGCGTCCGTGCACGATCACCTCGGAAACCATCGGTCGCCAGCTTCACGGCGACCGCGCGGCCGATACCGGACGTCGCTCCGGTCACGAGTGCTCTCAAGGGAAGGATGTTGGCCATGTCTTTGCTCCTACAGTGTGAGTGGGTCCGTGAGTCTAGTGAAGGCCACCTCGTTTGATGCGAGCTGTCAGGAGTCGAGTCCGAGCGCCCACGCTCACCCTGCAGGGTGCTCGCTCTTGCGCCAGCGTCGCAGATCCTGATCGAGGTGCACCTGGATATGCTCGCGTCACCCGCCTCAGTCTTGATCCGGGCAGGGTGGGCCGGCCGCGCTGGTTCTGCGGTGTCGTCGCCATCGTCCTATTGGGCTGTTTTGCCGCCGTCGACGAGGAACGACGCACCCGTGATGAAGGATGCCTTGTCAGATGAGAGAAACACGATGGTCTGGGCAATCTCTTCGGGCGCCCTGACGCGCTTGAGCGGCACCGTCGTGATCAAGCCGGCCTTCCTTTCGTCAGTACCGGTAAAGCGGTTCAGCATCCCGGTCTCGATCGGACCGGGGGCGACCACATTGACCCGCACCCCGGACCCCGCGGCCTCGAGCGCGGCGGATTTGGTCAACCCTTCGACCGCGTGCTTGCTGGCCGCGTAGACTGAGGCACCGGCCCCTCCGGTCCGGCCGTAGGTAGACGACACATTGACGATGCTGCCGCTCCCTTGTGCGAGCATCACGCGCAACTCATGCTTCATGCTCAGCAGCGTGCCGAGCACGTTGGTGTCGAAGGTCGCTGCGTAGCTCTCGGCAGACTGCGCCGTTACGGGGCCAGGTTTGCCTTCAGTACCGGCAGTATTGACGGCCACATCCAGGCGACCAAACCGTGCGACCGTCTTGTCTACCAGGCTGCGCACCTCGTCCTCGTGGCGCACATCGGAGCGCAGAAACTCGGCTTCGGCGCCCAGCTTGCGGAGTTCAGCAACTAGCTCGTGGCCCTCGGCGTCGCGCCGGCCCGAAGCAACGATGCGTCCGCCTTCGTTCGCGAAGGCGACTGCTGTGGCACGTCCGATACCTGTGAGTGCGCCAGTAATCAACACCACGGGATCCTTCATGAGCGTCCTCCTCGAACTGGATTTGCTGGTCAAGCTGAATGAGCTGATTGCAACGGCGGCGCCAATTGCAATGTCATGATCCACGGGATCTTAGAGATTGAGGGCGTGCCGTTCCTTCAGCGTTTGCTGAAATGTCGGCTTGGAACCAGGGCGCTAACTATTGAGGGTGGCGGGAACTCCAGATAGCTGCAAGCGGTGAGAGACGATCGGGCGGTTGTGAAGCGGTGCTGAACTCTATGTGTCTCGGCCCGCTCTTTGGCAATCCAGTCGTTTATGTAAGGCGGACAATGAACGATGCTGATCCCTCCGGCTTGACAAGCGCCGAGGAAACGCACCGCGTCGATGTCCACCAGACTCAATTCCTCCAAGTCCAGAACAACCCTTGCTCCGCTGGCGCCAATCTGAGCCTTCAGTTCCTCCACATGCTGCGCTTGCATTCGGCCAATCAGCCGGATCGTCGTGCCATGCTCGTCAGACACTGACTCGATTCTCAGGGTCATCCCCGCGGTTGAGTGCAAGGGCAGCGCCAGTCGAAAGTCGTTCAATTACCGGAACTTTAGGATCGGTGGCGGGCCGCTTCTTCAGCGTTTGCTGAATCCTCGGCGTAGGACCATCGGCGTCTCGGGCGATTTTGCCTCACCCAACGTCGCTTCGAGAACTGAGCAAACTGCCCATGCTGAGCTGGCGCCAATGTCAGTTCGCCGAGCGGACAGATCAGGACGTCTTGAAGCGGTGCCGCTTGATTCCCAGCTTTTTGATCTTCGATTCGAGCGTTTGCCTGGGTATGCCCAGCTTGGCAGCAGCACCGGCGGGCCCCCGATGACGCCCTCCGCCTCTCGCAGTGCGTGCTCGATCACTTCTCGTTCATGTTCGACAAGGTTAGCGACCAAGGGACTACGCGTCGCAACCGAGTGTGGCGCCACCACTGGCGTAAGCCAGGTGTCATCGACCGCAAACGTCTCCCCGTCGCATAGAATCACCGCACGCTCGATCACATTCTGCAACTCGCGCACGTTGCCCGGCCAGTCATAGGCCTGGAATAGGTCCAAGGTGCGCTTGTTGATATGTCGAATGCTTTTGCCTGCTCGTTCGGCGTAGCGATTGACCAGATACTTGACCAGGATGGGAATATCGTCGACGCGCTCCCGCAATGCTGGCATTCGAAGCGGGAACACGTTGAGGCGGTAGAACAGATCCTGACGGAAGGTGCCTTCAGCGACGGCTGCCACCTAAGTCCCTATTCGTTGCCGCGAGAACTCGGACGTCAACCGAAATCGTGTGGCTCCCTCCCACTCGTTCGAATTCACGGTCCTGGAGCACTCGTAACAAGGCGACCTGTGCCTCTGGCGGGAGCTCGCCCACTTCATCGAGGAACAGGGTTCCGCCGTCGGCCGATTCAAAGCGTCCCAGACGCCGCTGAGAGGCTCCCGTGAAGGCGCCCTTTTCATGGCCGAAGAGCTCGGAGGCAACTAACGGAGGCGGAATAGCCGCGCAGTTCACCCGAATGAAGGCGCGGCCTGAGCGCTTGAGCGACTATGAATGGCGCGAGCAATCAGCTCTTTTCCGGTTCCGGTCTCACCTAAGATCAGGACCGTGGAAACCGTGGGAGCTACTTTCTCGACTTGCGCGAGTACTCGCCGAAGTGGTGCGGAGGAGCCGACGATTTCTTCGAACATGGAGGACCGTACGATGTCTTCGCGCAAGCGCAATGTTTTCGTTGCGCACCCTGTCTTCCGTTCGCTTGCGATCGTCGATGTCGGTTCCCGTGGCATACCAGCGCACGAGACGCCCCTGTTCGTCGCGGAACGGGTTGTAACGGATGAGGAACCAACGGTACTGGCCATCCTTCCGCCGTGCGCGTTGTTCGATTTCAAACGGCAATCCGCGTGAAAGGGCCGCCTGCCGCTCCTCCCGCAGCCGCTCGAGATCTTCGGGATGGAACAGCCGTGCGCGAAAATCGGATGCGACCACGTCTTCCATCGTGAAGCCGCCATAGTCGAGCACGGCCTGATTCGCGTAGATCGGAGTCCCGTCCGGCCGCTGGATGACAATGGTGTGGGGTATCGCATCGGTAATCCGGCGGAGTTCGCGTTCGTCTTGCCGCAACTTCTCTTCCGTCCGCTTGAGGTTCTCAATATCCGTATTCGTTGCGTACCATCTGACGATGTTGCCGAGCTCGTCACGCAACGGTTCAACACGGAACAAGAACCAGCGATATTCACCGTCGTGCCGCCGCAGGCGGTGTTCGATCTCACCCGGCTTCCCTGAGGCCCGGAGGGCCCGCCACGTGTCCAGCACCTTCTGCAGATCTTCTGGATGAATGGCGACTCGCCATCCCCGGCCGCGTGCTTCTTGAGGGGAGAGACCCGTATAGTCATGCCATCGTTGGTTGAGGAACTCGTTGGAACCATCCGGAAGATTGCACGACGCGAGGGTGGGGATCGTGTCGAGGATCGTTCGGACCTGAGCCGCGGATGCCTTGGTCTCGGCGATCTCTCGGAGTAGCGCCGCCCGCTCTTCTTCAGTCACGGCTCAATCTTAGAAGGATTCTGTCGGATATCAAATGGCTTGACAGGGGCGACCCGGCCGCGCGTGCCGTCCCCATCTGATGCTAGTGGCGCCGGCCGACGATCGCGGCGAGCCGGCGCCGGCCCGCCAGGCGGTAGACGATCCCGGAGTCACCACCAGATCGAGCTCACGTCTGGAATGGTGACACGCGCCGGCCATCCGGGGTAGCCTGACCTCATGCCCCTGCAAGGCGTGTCCGTCCTGGTCGTCGAGGACCATGCCGATAGCCGCCATCTCGCGCATACGTTGCTGACTCATCTCGGCGCCCGGGTTGCCGTGGCGGAGGACGGGGAACAGGGGGTGGAAAAGATCCGCCAGGAGTGCCCGGACCTCGTGCTCTGTGACCTCCTGATGCCCCACATGGACGGGTACGAGTTAGCCCGTCAGGTTCGCCGAAGCCCCAAGTGGGCGCATGCGTGCCTCGTGGCAGTCACGGCCTTCCGTGATGACACCGGGTACGTTCGGTCTTGGAACGCTGGCTTCGACGCTCACATGGAGAAGCCCATCACCTTGGCGAAGCTGAACGAGATCGCCGAGCGGTTCCGGCTCGGACGCCCGGCACCGCGGCCACGCCGCCGCCGAAAATCGCGCCCACCGGAGCCGCCTCGCCCACTTCAAACTAAAATACCCGGCGGCGCCCGTCGTTCTCGCCTACCCTCCTCCTCGCCGCAGCCACTCGGCGAGGATGAGCCGCGCGCGGGCCATCGCGAGCGCACGGTGGCTCACGGCGTGCTTGGCCGCGGCCGGAACCTCGGCGAAGGTGGCGTCGAGCGGCGGATAGAAGAAGAGGGGATCGTAGCCGAAGCCCCCGCCCGCGGGTGCCGTGAGAGTATTCCCTCGACCACGCCCTCGGTCACCGCCTCGCGCCCACCGGGCTCCGACAGCGCGATCAGGGCGCGGTAACGGGCGGTGCGCCGCTCGGGCGGCACGCCGTCGAGGACGCGGAGCATCTCGACATTGCGGCCGGCGTCGTCGGAGTCCTCGCCGCCGAAGCGGGCGGAGAGCACACCCGGGCGGCCGCCGAGCGCATCGACCTCGATGCCCGAGTCGTCGGCGAGCGACAAGAAGCCCGTGGCCCGGCCGACCGCACGCGCCTTGCCCAGGGCATTGTCGGCGTACGACGTCTCCCCCTCGGGCGGGAGCGTGACGCCGGGGAAGTCGGCGAGATCGAGGATGCGGACACCGACGCCCGCCAGGAGGGCCGCCATCTCGCGGGCCTTGGCGCGATTGGCGGTCGCCAGGACCAGCGGCGGCTCAGAGGGTGAAGGTGGTCTCGCCACGCGCCTCGCGGGCGCGGTGCTGGAGCGCGACGAGCTGCGCGATGCCGGCGCCGGCGAGCGCCAGGAGCTCGTCCAGGCGCTCCTTGGAAAACGGCGTCTGCTCGGCGGTGCCCTGTACCTCGACGAAGGCGCCCGCGCCCGTCATCACCACATTCATGTCCACCTCGGCCGTGGAGTCCTCCACGTAGTCGAGGTCGAGCACGGCACCCGGCGGCCGACCATGCCGACGCTGATCGCGGCGACCGTGTCCCGGATGGGTGAGCCTGACAGCGCCCCCGACTTCAGCAGCGTTCCCACTGCGTCGGCCACGGCTATGAACGCGCCGGTGATCGCTGCCGTGCGCGTGCCCCGTCGGCCTGGATGACGTCGCAGTCCACCCAGATCGTGCGCTCGCCGAGCTTCGGCATCTCGATCACCGCGCGCAGTGACCGGCCGACGAGGCGCTGGATCTCCTGCGAGCGGCCGCTCGGACCGTTCCGCTCGCGGGACGTCCGGGTATTGGTGGAGCGCGGTAGCATCCCGTACTCCGCCGTGACCCATCCCTGCCCGCGGCCCTTCAGGAACGGCGGCACCTTCTCCTCGACCGAAGCCGTGCAGAGCACCTTGGTGTCGCCGAAGGAGACGAGCACCGAGCCTTCGGGATGGCGGAGATAGTCGCGGATGATCGTGACGGGCCGGAGCTGATCGGGCCGGCGGCCGTCGTGACGCGGAATGATGGATGCGCTCACCTGGAGCCTTTCACGGGAAGAGCGGCCGTGCTGAGACGCTGGTCATAGCGGCGCTTGTACTCGGAGAGTCCCGCGTAGATGGCCCGCGCCACCGACTCGCGGTAGGCGGGCGTGGCGAGCTTCTTCTCTTCCTTGGGATTGGTGAGAAAGCCGATCTCGATCAGGATGGCCGGCATGGCGGCCCCGCCCAGCACGTAGAAGCCCGCCTGCTTGACCCCGCGGTTCACCAGGCTGAGGGACCGTGTCATCGAGTCCTGGACCGTCTCGGCCATGAAGCTCGACTCCTGCTGGAACTCGGACTGGGCCAGGTCCCAGAGGATGCTCTTGAGCAGGCCGCTCTTGGCCCGCGAGGCCGGGCTCTCGAGCTGGACCACGCCGTTCTCCACCGCGGCCACCTGTCGGGCATCGGTGTCCGAAGCCTCCGGAAGACAGGAAGTAGGTCTCGACCCCTTCCGACACCGCGCGCGGATGCGCATTGGCGTGAACCGAGACGAAGAGATCGGCACGCTGCTTTGTTCGCGAAGTTGGTGCGGTCGCGGAGCGGCACGAAGACGTCGGTGCTCCGGGTGAGCGCCACCTTGATCGCGAGATCCTCCTCGACCATCCGGGCCACGCGCCTGGTGACGTCGAGGACGACCTCTTTCTCCGTGAGGCCACTCGGTCCGGTGGCGCCGGGATCGTGGCCGCCATGCCCGGCGTCGAGCACGATCAGGCGGAGCGGCTCGATCCCCGGCTGGCCGGCGCGGGCGCCCGGTCCTTCCCGCGGGCGGTAGACGTCCAGGACCAGCCGGAAGGGATCGTGCAGGGCGGAGGCCTTGACGTCGGCGGCCGCCCCTTCCAGCACGATGCGCAGGAGGGCATCGGTGCCCACCGCCTCGAGGCGAACCTCCTTCACCAGGCCGTCGTCGATCACCTCGACGCGCGTGCCGGGGAGCAGAGGCGAGCGAGGCGCACCCGCACCTCCTCGCGCCCCGAGACCATCGCGTACGCGAGGGTGCCGCCGGTCTCGACGACGATCCGGGTGAAGGACGGATAGGAGCGATGGCGAAAGCTCTTCGAGGGCAACGCCGCCCTGGACCGGCTTCGCCGCGGTGGGCTTCCTGGGCTCGGGAGCCGCCGCGATGCCCGGCGCCAGCTTGGGCAGGCCTTTGACGAGAAAGTCCTCGGGAATGAGCCAGGTCCCGGAGCCCATGCGCGCGGCGGCGTCGAGGGCGATGGGCTGACCCTGGACGACGACGCGGGGCTGGTCGCGGATAAACTGCGCGCTGCGCTTGCCGACGGTGAGCGTGGCGCGCGAGCCCTTCGCGCTCCACGAGCCCTTGAGGAGCGCGGTCAGCTTCTCCGCCGCGACGTAGGAGCCACCGTCATCGACGATCACGCGGGGCAGCCGGCCCACGGCGCCCGTGCCGCTCCTGAGCTCGACCGTGTCCGGGCGCGCCGCCGGCGCCGGAAGCGGGAACCCGCCCAGGAGCGCCATGACCAGCACCAAGCCAAAGGTCCGTCGTCCCATCGCCGTCTGGAGAGTACCCGCCATTCTAGCAATGGGCCAAGTACTGGCGAAGCTTTTGGAAGGGCTAGGAGCCCGTCGGATAGACGAGGCTAGAGCGATGAGAAGGGTCCAGCTGCGAGGCGGCGCCCGAAGGCAGCCGGCGAGGCGTACTTTCTGTACGTTGAGCCGGCTGTCGAGGGCGCCAACGAAGCAGATGGGCCCTTATCATCGCTCTAGTGCTGGAGGATGGCGATCCCGATGATCGTCAGGATGATGCCGGCGACGGCAATGGGCGCCACGCGCTCGCCGAGGAAGAAAAACCCCAGCGGCAGCGCGAAGATAGGTGCGGTCGAGGACAGCACCGTGGCGACGGCCACGCCCGCGTGCCGGACCCCCGCCACGAACAGGATCGAGCTGGCCGCGCTGAACGCCCCGAGCGCGAAGAGCCGCCAGAGCCCCGCCCGCCCCTGCTCTCTCAGCGGCCGGTGGGCGCTCCACGCCCATGGCGTCACCCAGAGCATGGCGGCGGCCAGCGGGAGGCGGATCGCCTGGGAGCGGACCGCGTCCACCTCCTCGAGCGCAGGCTTGAGTAGGATGACGGAGACCGCCCAGGCCAGCGCGGCGACAACCGCCGCGGCAAGGCCGAGCCGGAATCGACCGTGGGCCGGCACCTCGCCTCCCTTCGCCCGCACGGTGAGGATCAAGCCCGCGAGGGTGAGAAGGCCGCCCACGCTCACCTGCAACGTCGGCGCTTCGCCGAGCAGCAGCGCGGCCAGCAGCGCGGCGAAGAGCGGATAGACCATGGACATGGTCATCGCGCGGACGAGGCCGAGCCACTTCACGCTTTCGAAGAAGATCGTATCGCCGACCCCGACGGCCAGGACCACCGAGATCGCGAGGAGCCACACGGCTCGCGCCGACATCTCGGTCAGCCCGCCCAGCCCGTCCACGGCCGCGATCCACGCGACGACCAAGACGCTGCCCACCGTCGACCGGAGGGCGTTGAGCGCGACCGAGTTGAACGCAGGGGAGAGGCTTCGCACTGAGGAGATTGATCAGCGCCCAGGTGAGGGCCGAGCCCGTGGCGCAGAGCGCCCCGAGGGCCGCATCCGAGAGGAAGGGCAAGAGTGCTCGGCTCTTTCCGACTCAGATCCCGCGCAGGCACCCGGCGATGGCGACGAGGACACCGAACACCGTTCCCTTGACGAGCCCCTTGACGAAGTCGGCCACGGTGAGGGCGGCGATGGTCTCGTTGATGCACTGGGTGGCCGTCAGGTCGAGCATGGTAACGCCCACGAGCGGGCCCCCGAGGATGCCGAGCAGATCCGCGGACTGCCCGAGTAGGGCGCTACGTCGCCCGGCCCTGGTTGGCCACGGCCAGCATCGCGGCTTCGACGGCGGCCGGATCGCCGAGGTAGTAGTGCTGCAGCGGCTTCAGGTCCTCATCGAGCTCGTACACGAGCGGCATGCCCGTCGGGATGTTCAAGCCCACGATGTCTTTCTCGGAGACGTCGTCGAGGTACTTCACCAGGGCGCGCAGGCTATTGCCGTGGGCCGCGATGATGACCCGCTTTCCCGACTTGATCGCGGGGCGATCGTCCCGTGCCAGTACGGCAGGAATCGCGCGACGGTGTCCTTGAGGCATTCGGTGAGCGGCAGCTCGGCGGGCGAGAGATCCCGGTAGCGCGGGTCATTGCCGGGGAAGCGCGGGTCGCTCCGATCGAGCGCGGGCGGCGGGATATCGTAGCTCCGCCGCCAGATCTTGACCTGGGCCTCGCCGAACTTCGCCGCCGTCTCCGCCTTGTTCAAGCCCTGCAGCGCCCCGTAGTGCCGCTCATTGAGCCGCCACGACCGCTTCACGGGGATCCAGAGCAGGTCCATCTCGTCGAGGGCGATCCAGAGCGTGCGGATCGCCCGCTTCAGCACCGGAGGTGTACGCGAGATCGAACGTATAGCCCTTCCGCCTTCAGCAGCTCCGCCGCCGCCTTCGCCTCCTGCCTGCCCTTGTCGCTCAGGTCGACGTCGACCCAGCCCGTGAACCGGTTCTCCCGGTTCCAGTCGCTTTCCCCGTGCCGCAGCAGCACCACGCGATGCATCGAGGCCTCCTCTCCTATAGCCGGCTGCCCATCATCGCGGCGAGGTCCGCCACGCGGCAGGCATAGCCCCACTCGTTGTCGTACCAGGCCACCACCTTCACGAGATTGCCCACGACGAGCGTGTCGACGGCGCTGTACACGGAGGAGAACGAGGTGCCGCGGAGGTCGCTCGACACGAGCGGCTCGTCGGTCACGTCGAGGATCCCCTTCATGGAGCCCTGCGCGCACTCGAGCATCGCCGCCCGGATGTCGTCCTTCGAGGCCTCCTTGGTGAGGACGGCGGTGAAGTCCACCACGGACACCGTCGCCGTCGGCACGCGGAAGGCCATGCCGCCGAAGCGGCCCTTCAGCTCGGGGATGACGAGGCCCACCGCCCGTGCCGCGCCCGTCTCCGACGGGACGATGTTCTGGCCCGCGGCCCGCGCGTCCCGCAGGTCCTTGGCCCCCATGTCTTGCAGCTTCTGCGAGTTGGTATAGGCGTGCACGGTGGTGAGCAGCCCGCGCTCGATGCCGAAGCTGTCGTTCAGCACCTTCGCCACCGGCGCGAGCCCATTGGTGGTGCAGGAGGCATTGGAGACCACCTGGTGCTTGGCCGGGTCGTACTTGCCGTCGTTGACGCCGAGGACGATCGGTGATGTCCTCGTTCTTCGCGGGCGCGGAGATGATGACCTTCTTGGCGCCGCCCGACGTGGCGTGGCCGCGCGCCTTGGTGGCGTCGGTGAAGAGCCCGGTGCACTCGATCACGAGGTCGACGCCCATGTCGGCCCACTTGATCTTCTCGAGGTCGCGCTCCGCCGTCACCGTCACGCGCTTGCCGTCCACGTCCAGGTGGCCGTCCTTCGGCGGCGACCGAGCCCTCGTAGGCGCCGTAGGTCGAGTCGTACTTGAGCAGATGCGCGTTGGTCGGCGCGTCGAAGAGGTCGTTGACGGCCACGACCTCGAGCTTGTCGGCATGGCGTGCCTTGATCGTGCGGAACACCAGGCGTCCAATGCGGCCGAATCCGTTGATGCCGATCTTCGTCTTCATGCGCTTCCTCCTTGTCGTTCAGGATGTCAGGCTGTGTCGTGCTCGTGCCCAGCTTTTCGCGCGGTCGACGGCGCGGGCCCATCCCTCGCGGAGGACCTCGACGCGGCTCCTGGGCATCGCCGGCTCGAACCGCCGCTCCACGCGCCATTGCCCGGCGATGTCCTCGGGGCTCTTCCAGACGCCCACGGCGAGGCCGGCCAGATACGCCGCACCGAGCGCCGTCGGTCTCGATCATGGCGGGGCGGACGACGGGCACGCCGAGCACGTCCGCCTGGAACTGCAGCAGCAGGTTGTTCCGCGCGGCGCCGCCATCGACCCGCAGCTCGCTCACGGGAGCACCCGAGTCGGCGCGCATCGCGTCGAGCAGATCGGCGACCTGGAAGGCGATGCCCTCGAGCGCGGCCCGCGCCACGTGGGCCGCGGTGGTGGCGCGGGTGAGCCCGACCAGGGCGCCGCGCGCATACGGGTCCCAGTGCGGAGCGCCGAGCCCGGCGAAGGCCGGCACCAGGAAGACGCCGGCGCTGTCCGGCACCGAGGCGGCCAGCGCCTCGATCTCGTCGGCCGAGCGAATCAAGCCCAGGCCGTCGCGGAGCCACTGCACCACGGCCCCGCCGCTGAAGACGCTGCCTTCGAGCGCATAGTCGGTGCGCCCGCCCATCTTCCAGGCCACCGTCGTGAGCAGCCGATGGCGTGAGGCCACCGGGCGCGCGCCGGTGCTCTGAAGCATGAAGCACCCGGTCCCGTAGGTATTCTTGGTGAGGCCGGGCGCGATGCACATCTGGCCGAACAGCGCGGCCTGCTGGTCTCCGGCGATGCCTGCCACGGCAGTGCCCGCCAAGGCGTGCCCCGCGCCGACCTCGCCATAGACCTCGCTCGAGGATCGCACCTCGGGCAGGAGGCTCCTCGGGATGCGAAGGAGGCGCAACAGCTCGTCGTCCCAGCGTCCCGCATGGATATCGAAGAGCATCGTCCGCGAGGCATTGGACGCATCGGTGACATGCAGCCGCCCGTCGGTGAGCTTCCAGACGAGCCAGGTGTCGACCGTCCCGAAGGCCAGCTTGCCCTTCTCGGCGCGCGCTCTCGCCCCCTCGACATGGTCCAGCATCCAGGCAATCTTCGTGCCCGAGAAGTACGCATCGGGCAGGAGGCCCGTCCGCTCCTGGATCAGGGCCTCCCGGCCGTCCCGGCGGAGCTGATCACAGGCCGGCGCGGTCCGCCGGTCCTGCCAGACGATGGCGTGGCCCACGGGCTCGCCGCTGTCCCGGTCCCAGAGGATCGACGTCTCTCGCTGGTTCGTGATGCCGATGGCGGCCACGTCGCGCGAGCCGAGCCCGGCGAGGGCCAGCGCCTCCACGGCCACAGCGCTCTGGGCCGCCCAGATCTCGCGCGGATCCTGCTCCACCCAGCCCGGCTGCGGGTAGATCTGGCGGATCTCCCTCTGCGCAACGGCGTGCGCGACGCCGTCGGCGTCGAAGACGATCGCGCGCGCGCTCGTCGTTCCCTCGTCCAGCGCAAGGATAAAGGCCACTGCCGTCTCCCGTGATCCAGGCCGCAGGCGTGCGGCCAGGGCAATAGCGGCAGTCTAGCCTGCGCGGCCGTTTCCTGTCGACCATGATCGGGGTACCGGCTCCCGAACGACTCCAATTGACCGGCTCGGTCATTCTGCTATCCCTGACTGGGCAGTGAAATTCCCATCCGATGGCGAGGAGGAGAGCCCGATGAGATTGCCGAGAGGAAGCCGGTTTGTCGCCGCGGCGCTGATCGTCGCAGGACTGACCGCCCTGAGCATGCCCGCGCGGGCGGATGATGCGATGGACGCACGGCAGCTCGTCGAGCGCGCCAAGCTCAGCTTCGAGGGCATGATCGCCGCGCCCGAGATGGACGGGCTCCGCGACCTGATCCGGCGCGCCAAGGGCGTCTTCATCGCGCCCCAGGTCTTGCGGGGCGCGTTCATCTTCGGCGTCTCCGGCGGCAGCGGCGTCGTTCTTCGCGCGGAGCGAGCGTCCGGGCCAATGGAAGGGCCCGGCGTTCTACACGATCGGCGAGGCGAGCTTTGGCTTTCAGGCCGGGGCGGACGCGTCCGAGGTCGCGCTGCTCGCCATGACCGACCGCGGCGTCAATGCGCTGCTCAGCACCAGCGTCAAGCTCGGCGCCGACGCGAGCGTGGCCGCCGGGCCGGTCGGCGTCGGCGTGCGCGCGGCCACGGCCAATATCAGCGCGGACATCGTGAGCTTCTCGCGCTCGAAGGGCCTCTACGGCGGCGTCTCGGTCGACGGGGCCGTGGTGGCCACGCGCGGTGCGCTCAACGCCGCGTACTACGGCAAGGACGTCTCGACGCAGGACATCCTGATCCGGGGCACGGCCAGCAATCCCCACGCGGCTCCGCTCGTCGAGCTGATCAAGAAGGCGGCCGAAGCCCCGTAAGGCCGATCCGATGTCGGGGGATACCGTGACACCCAATGCCCCTCCGCAGGATCGATCCCACTATCCATTGAGGCTAGTTGTTGTTCTTGGCTTGGCATCCCGGCCCGTTGAGGGTGTAGTTCGAACCGTTTCCCAACCAGTTGTTGTTCGTCACGGTACTGTTGATCCCGTCCCCGGAATTTGCCGGACGATGTGAGATTCAGAATCTGATTGCTGGTGCTGTTGGCGAGAAGAACGCCGTCCGCGAAGCCTTTGATCGTCCCGTTCTTGACAGTGGTCCCCTGCAGGGCTGTTCCGCTATCCGTGACTCCGGCTCCAACGCCCTCGCAAGACCCGGAAATCGTGTAGCCTGCGAGGTCAATCGTAATGCGATCGCGGGTCTTGAAGCCATCGTCGCCAACCTGCTCCACGTACTTCTTCGGCACGATCCACCCGCCGGAGACCAGCGCGCCAAGGCAGCTCATGAAGTTCGGCCACGGCTCCTGCAGGTGGAAGCGCACGCGGTAGGCCCGGCGACCTCGACGTCGCGCACCGTCCTTGAGGATCTTGACAGCCCTCGGCGCGGTAGAAGCTGAAGCGCACGTCCTCGGCTGATGGGGATCGCCGCTTGTGGAACTTGGAGGCCCTCGCGCAGCTTGAAGTCGTAGAGCGCGCCCGGCGCGCGTCGACGCCAGTTCGCCTTGACCCGATGCCGCCATTGGCGCAGTATCCCGGCGAGGGAGGTGACGACCATGACGCTCGACAAGCCACAGGCGATGCAGATGCTCCGCACGATGATCCTCATCCGCGAGTTCGACGAGCGGGCCATCACGCTGCGCGTGGCCGGCAAGATCTACGGGGCCGTGCATCCCTACGTGGGCCAGGAGGCCGTCGCCGCCGGCGTGTGCGCGAGCCTGACCACGCGAGACCGCGTGACGAGCAACCACCGGGGCCACGGGCACTGCATCGCCAAGGGCGCCGACATCCGGCGCATGATGGCCGAGCTGTTCGGCCGCGTCGACGGCTACTGCAAGGGCAAGGGCGGGTCGATGCACATCGCCGACTTCGCCGTCGGCATGCTGGGCGCCAACGGCATCGTGGGCGGTGGGCTGCCCATCGCGTGCGGCGCCGCGCTCGCCGCCCAGCTCGACGGCAAGGGCGACGTGACGGTGTGCTTCTTCGGCGACGGCGCGGTCGCGGAGGGCGAGTTCCACGAGGCGCTCAATATCGCGTCGGTGTGGAAGCTGCCCATCGTCTTCGTCTGCGAGAACAACCAGTACGCGGCGAACAATGCCGTCGGCGTGCAGCATCCCGGGATCGACATCGCCGCACATGCCGGCCCCTACGGCATTCCGGGCGTCATCGCCGACGGCAACGACGTGCTCGAGGTCCGCGCGGCGGCCGACGGAGGCCGTCGCCCGCGCGCGGCGCGGCGAGGGCCGAGCCTCGTCGAGTGCAAGACCTATCGCTGGCACTTCCACGCGATGCGGGCCGCGCCGCCGCCGGAGAGCCGCCCGGCCGACGAGATCGCGTCGTGGAAAGCGCCGCGACCCGATCGCCCGCTTCGAGGCGCACGCGCTCGGCCAGGGCCTGCTGTCGCCCGCGGAGATCGGCGCGATGCGCGAGGGCGTCGCCGCCGACCTCGCCCTGGCCGTCGCCTTCGCCGAGGCGAGCCCGTTCCCCGATCCGAAGGATCTCCTGGTCGACATGTTCGCGGAGTGAGGGGAGGGGACCATGCGCGAGATCAGCTTCCAGAAGGCGCTCGACGAGGCGGTGGCCGAGGAGATGCGGCGGGACGCGCGGGTCATCACCCTCGGCACCGACTTCACCGGTGACCCCGTGAAGGAGTTCGGCCCGGCGCGCGTGCGCTTCACGCCCATCTCCGAGGCGGTGGTGACGGGCATCGGCCTCGGCGCGGCCGGCTCGGGCTACCGCCCCATCGTGAACTGGCGGATGGTGACGTTCTCGTTCGTGGCGATGGACCAGATCGTGAACCAGGCGAGCAAGATCCGCTACATGTTCGGCGGCCAGGCCGACTTCCCGGTGACCTACCGCTGTTCCACCGGCGGCGGCATCGGCCTCGCCGCCCAGCACTCGCAGAGCCCGTACTCGATGTGGATGCACCTCGCCGGGCTCAAGATCATCCTGCCGTCGACGCCGGCGGACGCGAAGGGCCTGCTGAAGAGCGCGATCCGCGACAACAACCCCGTGGTCTCGTTCGAGTGCAGCCGGCTCGCCGCGATGACGGGCCCCGTCCCCGACGGCGACCACCTGGTGCCGCTCGGCGTGGCCGACGTGAAGCGCGCGGGCACCGACGTGACGATCGTGGGCCTTGCCTACTACGTGTCCGAAGCGCTCGCGGTGGCGGAGGACCTGGCGCGCGACGGCATCTCCGCCGAGGTGATCGACCCGCGCACGCTGGTGCCGCTGGACGTCGAGACGATCCGCGCCTCGGTGCGCAAGACCGGGCGCGTCGTCATCGTCGACGAGGCGCCCGCCACGTGCTCCGCGGCGTCGGAGATCTCGGCGCTGCTCGCCGAGGACCCCGAGACCTTCCGCGCCCTGAAGGCGCCCATCCGCCGCGTCTGCGCTGCCCCTGTGCCGGTGCCCTATAGCCCCCGCTCGAGCAAGCCGCGCTGCCGAACCGAGAAAGCATCAAGTCGGCGGTCTACGAGACGCTCAAAGAGGCGTCCCTTGCGGTAGCCGTCGCGCATGAGCGACGCCATCGTCGTGACGGCCACCGTGCGCGTCCCGCCGTCGGCGGTGACCGTGCAAGCGGTGCGGGCCTCGGGGCCTGGGGGCCAGAACGTGAACAAGGTCGCCACCAAGATCGACCTGCGCGTCGACCTCGGCGCGGTGGAGGGCCTGTCCGACAGCGCCCGTGCTCGACTCCAGACCTTGGCTCGACACCGGCTCGACGCCGCGGGTCAGCTCATGATGACGAGCCAGGCGACGCGCAACCAGGCGCGCAATCTCGAGGACGCGCGGGCCAAGGTGGCGGATATCATCCGGGCTGCGCTTTCGCCGCCCCGCCGCCGGGTGAAGACGGCGCCGACGGCGAGCGCCGACCGGCGGCGGCTCACGGGCAAGAAGCTGCGATCGGACGTGAAGCGCCGGCGCGAGCGGCCGGGCGAGGACGACTGAGCGTGCAGACGCTCGAGCCGGTACAGGCGGACCCACAGGTCCGGCTCCGCGCTGCCCTCGCTTCTTGACGTTGAAGCGATCTCCGCCGTCCCGCCCGGGCACGCTTGTCGTCCGCCACAGCGAGGGCTTCTGCGATAGCTCGTGGCGGAATTCCTCCGTCGCCCAGATCTGCCCCGGCTCGACGTACGGCTCGACCCGGGCGACGCACAGGACGGCGTCGCCGCCGGCAATGACCGCCGCCAGGTCGCCATCGCGCTCGTGCGTCTGCACCTCGCCGTGGTGCAGCGCGATACGCAGGCGGGGTCGACCCGGCGCCTGGTAGACGTCGTCCATGATCTGCCGCGCCATCTGGGCGAGCGCCACCGGATCGGCGTGGACGATCATGACAGCATCGCCATCCCTGGCCTCGATGACCTCCGCCCCATGGCCCCACTTCTGCACGGCGTCTTCCAGCGCCTTGCGCACGGGGGCGTCCGCTCGCGTCCGCATCAGGGTGCTGAACCCTTTGACGTCGGCCTTCAGGACACACAGCATGCCGACGCGAATGGGACGATCGACGCTCTCGGCCTCCCGCCAGGGCCGGCCGTAGCCCGCGATGTTCACCCGGTCGATCCGCTCCAGATAGCCCGGGTTGATCCGGCCGATCACGTCCGACAGGACGGGGTGCATCAGGTAGCGTGTGGCACGAGGCAGCACGCCATCGGCCTCGAGCGTCGATTCGCCGGGCCGCAGAAACCGCTGCACCGATGCTCCGCGGATCCGGTCGTAGTGAACGTAGCCGACGAGCCCCGCCCGGTACATCGCGCAGAAGACGTGCTTGTCATCCGACGAGCCCGCCTCGGCACTGTGCTCCTCGAAGAGATTCTCCACCTCCTGGCGGGTCAGGACGTGCCCGGGCAGGCGGCGCAGGAACCGCTCGAGATCGAGGTCGCCGGTGTGGGGAGCGATCTCCGCCAGGTACTCGTGGGCGATCTCGGTGGCGGCATGGTTCACCGCTTCCTTGAGACGGTACTCGTCGCGTCGCTCCTCCGGCCGGAGCGCGGCGAGCCGCTCGCCGATCGTCATCAGATCGCGCGGTCGGAGCAGCGTGTGGCGGCACACGTAGTCGAAGACGTCCTCGTCCTCGCGCGTGTAGGTGTGCGTGACGTGCGATCGGCCCGAGGAACGCGGCGAGCGGGTCGGTGCGCAACTGCTCGGGACGGATCATCCGGTCGGCCTTGAGGAGGCGGATATTGTTGACGAAGATCTCCCGCAGGCTCTCGCGCGAGTAGACGATGTCGACGGCGCTGCCCCGATACTGCTGGGACATGGCGGTCCGCTGCGGCAGGCGCGCGTAGGCCTCCTTGCGCACCGCCGCGAACACCTTCAGGTGATGGTTGATCCGGCGCAGTTGATAGGCGACCTCGACGAGGCCGAGCTGCGCCCAGTGCCACACGTTCGGCGACAGCTCGCCGGTGACGCTCGGACTGACCGCGAGGGCCTCGACGTGCTTGTTGAAGTACTCGTCGATACCGTCGATGAAGATGGCCAGCGGCGCCTTCACGGCCCGGAGCCGCGGCACGAGGTGTCCGTCGGTGTCGGTCGCGCAGCGCTGGAGCTCGCTCGGGGTGAAATCGAGGAGCCGGACGAAATGATCGATGACGCTATGGAGCCGATGGTCGTCGATCAGGCCGGTGAGCCGCGGGCCGACCGTCAGCCCGTCCACTGCGCCGACGTGCTTGAGGGTGGCGAGGGCGATGGCCGTGAGCCACAGCTTCGACCACGGGAGCGGGGACGCGGCGAAGAATGCGATGGCTTCCCGGCCGAAGATCTTGTCGCCGATGGGCTTGTCGAGCAGGTTGCCGGTGGGCAGACATGCCGCCCGGCCGTCGCGCTGGTAGAGGATCCGCTTGGCCTTGAGGAGCAGCGTCTTCCCGAACCCCTTGGTGGCGATGACGATGAACTTGTCGTCCCGGTCCGGGGTCAGGAAGCTGTCGATCTCGGGCGTCCGGTGGAGCAGGGACTCGTCGAAGTCCTCTGCCACTCGGATGTCGTCGGCGTCAACGGTCCAGGCGCGCATGCATTCCCCCAGGCTGGCTGCGGAGGCCACGAGGATAACCCCTCCAGGTAGACTCGTCCAGCGCGCTCGGCGGGTAGGGCGGGCTGTTGCGCAAGCGTCGGTCGGAGGCCGGTAGGATCGGCGGGCGGGCTCTCCGTCCTGCCCGGCAGCGAGGCTCGACGACGAACACCCCTGGAGGACATGCGATGGGACCACTGAGTGGCTTCACGATCATCGAGCTGGCGGGCATCGGGCCGGGACCCATGGGCGGCATGATGCTCGGCGACATGGGCGCCGACGTCATCCGCGTCGATCGCGCGACAGCGGCGCCGGGCCGGGTGGTCAAGCGCGAGCACAACGTGCACGGCCGGAGCCGCCGATCGGTCAGCGTCGATCTGCAGAAGCAAGAGGGACAGGAGATCGTGCGGCGCCTGGCCGCGAAGGCGGACGGCTTGATCGACCCGTTCCGCCCCGGCGTGGCCGAGCGGCTCAATATCGGCCCGGACGAGTGCTTGAAGCTGAACCCTCGCCTGATCTACTGCCGCATGACCGGCTGGGGGCAGGACGGCCCGCTGGCCAAGGCGGCGGGGCACGACATCAACTACATTGCGCTTGACCGGGCTGCTGAGCGCCATCGGGCGGAAGGGTGACAAGCCCGCGCTGCCGCTGAACCTCGTCGGCGACTACGGCGGGGGCGGGATGCTGCTGGCCTTCGGCATGGTGTGCGGCCTGCTCGAGGCGCAGCGCTCCGGCAAGGGCCAGGTGGTGGACGTGGCCATGACCGATGGCGCGGCGCTGTTGTTCGGGTCGATCGCCGGACTGCATGCCTCCGGCTACTGGACGGACGAGCGGGGCACGAACCTGCTGGACTCGGGCGCGCACTTCTACGACGTGTACGAGACCGCGGACGGCAAGTACGTGTCGATCGGATCCATCGAGCCCCAGTTCTACGCGATCCTGCTCGACAAGCTGGGTCTCGCCGGCGCCGACCTGCCCGCGCAGATGGATCGCTCGGCCTGGCCCGGGCTCAAGGAGCGCTTCACCGCCCTCTTCAAGACGAAGACGCGCGAGCGAGTGGTGTCAGATCATGGAGGGGACGGACATCTGCTTCGCGCCGGTTCTCGGCATCGGCGAGGCGTCGCAGCATCCGCACAACCAGGCGCGACAGGCGCACGTGAACGTGGAGGGCGGATGGCAGCCGGCGCCCGCGCCGCGCTTCAGCCGCACCGCGCCGGAGGTGCAGGGCGCGGCGCCGGAGCGCGGGTCGCAGACGGACGAGGTGCTTGCCCAGGCCGGGTACAGCGCGCGCGAGATCGAGGCGCTCCGGCAGTCCGGAGCCGCCCTGTAGTGAAGGGTCGTCATGACCCCGCGCGTGCTCTCCATCAGCGCGGTGACGCTCGCCACCCAGGACATGGCGCGGGCGGTGCGGTTCTACCGGGCGCTCGGCTTCGTCCAGGCCTACGGGGGTGAGACGGCGGCCTTCACGTCATTCCGGGTGGGGCAGGGGCACGTCAATCTGATCCGCACGGCGCCGGGATCGTCCTGGAGCGGCTGGGGCCGCGTCATTTTCTATGTCGATGACGTGGACGCGATGTTCGCGCACGCGCGGGCCCAGGGCTTCACGCCCCAGGCGGCCCCCGAGGACGCTCCGTGGGGCGAGCGCTTCTTCCACCTCACGGATCCCGACGGGCACGAGCTGTCGTTCGCTCAGCCCCTGCCCAGTTTCAGGGCACGAAATCCGCCTCCGTGAGGTAGCAGGCCCTGTCGATTGGGCTTTCCGTCTGTAGGAATCGCGACTCGACGTTGGTCCAATTGACGCGGCGCCGGGCCGCGCTATCCTGACGCCACTCGTTCTCTCGGGGAGGCGCTCGCTGTACGCCATTGGCTTGGTCGTGGTCCCGACCAGCTTCGACGTCGATCTGGACACCGTCACCCTGCTCGCGGTGGGCCTGATCGTCGTGATCGCGTTCGGCGTGGGATGGATCGTCCGAGGCCGACGCTAGACTATCGAAGGTCAGCAGTCCACGAGTTGGACACGTATATTGTTGACAAAAAATTCCGGGCAATCCGCGACAGGGGCCAGCGGCGTAGGCAAGTGATACCGGCGGTGTGTGCCGCACGCCCCCAACCCCCATCTCCGCAGGAGGCGCCAATGAACCGACCTATTCACATCCTTGCCGGGCTCACCGCGCTCGGCGTGGCGGGCTTCGCCCTCTCCCTCTGGACCGGCCGGACCGATGCGGGCGCCGACAAGATCGCCTTCCCCGCCAACTACAAGGACGGCGTGATCTACCAGGTGGCCGATCGCTACGACATCAAGCAGTACCGCGAGCTGTACGCCTCGCCCGCGGCCATCGCCGCGGCCAAGGCGGGCAAGCCCCGCCCCACGGCACGGTGCTCACGCTGGTGCAGTACAAGGCGGTGGTGGACGCTCAGGGCAATCCGGTGAAGGACGCCAAGGGCCGCTTCCAGAAGGGCGACCTCGTCGCCTACACGGTGATGGAAAAGCGCGCCGGCTGGGGCACCGAGTACGCCGACGACATCCGGAACGGTGAGTGGGAGTACGCGGTCTTCGGCGCCGACGGCAAATTCAATGACAAGGCCAACTACAAGGCCTGCTTTCAGTGCCACAAGCCCCATGACGCCATGGATTTCGTCATCTCCTACCCGGCCATGGCCGGTCGCATGGAGGTGATGACGCCGGCGGCGGCGCCGCCCGGCAGCATTCCCGTCAGCATCGGCGCGTTCACTTTCGGTCCCGCCGGCGTGACCGTCGAGCCCGGCAAGACGATCACGTGGACCAATACCGACCTGTCGCCGCACCAGGTGACGGTCGCGGGCCAGCCCCTCAAGACGGACGTCTTGCTGAAGGGCCAGAGCGCGAGCCTCACCTTCAAGGATCCGGGCGTCTACAGCTACAACTGCGCGCTGCACCCCAACATGAAGGGCGCGGTGGAGGTCAAGAAGTAACGAGCTCCCACCGATGACGATCAGGCTCTACGACTCGCACGCGCGGCGGAAGGACGATCTCCCGCCCCCGCCGGGCCCGATCGGCATGTACTTCTGCGGGCCGACGGTGTACCAGCGCATTCACATCGGCAATGCCCGCCCCTTCGTGCTGTCGATGTGGCTCAAGCGCTGGCTCGAGCACCGCGGGTACACCGTGAAGCTCGCCGAGAACGTCACCGACATCAACGACAAGATCTACGACGCGGCGAGGCCCTCGGCATCGGCAGTGCCGAGCTCGCCCGCCGGGCCACCGGCTGGTACATCGAGGACACCGGACGGCCTGGGCCTCGGCCGTCCCGACGTGGAGCCGCTCGCCTCCGAGACCGTCGGGGAGATCGTCGCGCTCACCCAGGAGCTGATCGCCCGCGGGCTCGCCTACGAATCGAAGGGCGACGTGTATTTCCGCGTGGCGCGATTCCCCGAGTACGGCCGGCTCTCGGGTGCGCGCCTCGAGGAGATGGTGGCGCAGGAGCCCGGACAGATCAAGGAGGACCCGCGCGACTTCGCCCTCTGGAAGGCCTCGAAGCCGAACGAGGACACCTGGTGGGATTCGCCGTGGGGACGGGGGCGGCCCGGGTGGCACATCGAGTGCTCGGCGATGGCCGAGAAGCATCTGGGCGCGGCCTTCGACGTCCACGGCGGCGGGCTCGACCTGCGCTTCCCGCATCACGAGAACGAGCTGGCCCAGTCCCGCGGCGCCGGGCGCCCGTTCGCCCGCACCTGGATGCACAACGGCATGATCGAGCTCGGCGCCGAGAAGATGTCGAAGTCGATCGGCAACATCGTGTCGCTCCGCGAGGCGCTCGACCGATGGGGACGCGAGGCCATCCTCGTGTTCTTCCTCGGCGGCCACTACCGGAGCCCGCTCGAGTACTCCGAGGTCACCATGCAGGCGGCGCGCGCCCAGGCCGAGGACTTCCGCCAGGCCTTCCGCGTCGCCGCGGCGCGGCCGAGCGACGCTCACCTGGGAGAGCTTTGCGGACGCGCTCGACGACGACTTCGACACGCCCCGGGCTCTCGCCGTGCTCCACGGCTGGCGCGCCGCGGGCCAGCTCGACCTCCTCGCGCGGGGCCTCGCCGTGTTCGGGCTCGCGATCGATCGGGCGCTGGACGTCGCGCCGCCCGAGACGCACCGGCTCGCCGTGGACCGGCAAGCGGCGCGGGCTCGCCGGGATTTCGCCGAGGCCGACCGGCTCCGGGCCGAGATCGAGCGGCTCGGCTTTGAAGTCCAGGACGTCGCCGACGGCTTTCGTCTCATCCCGAAGGTCAAATGAGCCCGGAGGTCAGATGAGCCCGGAGGGTCGCCCTACACGCGGATGATCTCCACGGTGGCGACACCGGCGCGGAGCTCGAGCACGGCGGCCGTCCCCATCGCACCGGCTCCCGTCCGAGCCGGCAGGTTTGGGCTCCCGGATTGACGAACGGATGCCGCGATGAACAGCGGGCGGCCATGACCCTGTCGTGCGAGGCCTTGCCCGCCTGCAGCCGCTTCGTCATGGCGCCCTCGGCGAGGAACTCCTGGTTGCCCGACGAGAAGCTTCCCGCGATGCCGAGCGCCTGCGCCGTCGTCGCCGCGTCGAGGCCGAGCACGGAGGCTGCCGCCGCCGCAGCGCCGAAGACGCCGCACACCGCGGTGGGATGAAAGCCGCGGAGGTAGAGTCGATCCGAGTCCACGGCCTCGCCGATCCGCGTCGTGACGTCGTAGCCGGCGATCACCGCGGTGAGGAAGCGCATCGGCGAGGCATCCACCTGCTCCGCCACGGCCAGCGCGGCGGGGATGACCACGGCACCGATGTGGCAGGCGGCGGGATCGTCGTCGTAGTCGAGGGCATGGACGGCGGTGCCGTTGACGAGCGCGGCCAGCGCGGCGCTCAGCCGATCGGGATGCCCGAGGACGCCGGCGCGCGGCCGCGGCTCCTGCGCTCGCGCCACTGCCAGCACGCGCTCCACCCACGGCGTGTCCGCCCCGGCGAGCGCCACGCCGATGCCATCCAGCACGCAGCGCTTCGCCGCGTGGACGGCGGACGGGGGCAGGCCTGGCGGGTCGAGCGAGCACACCCAAGCGGCGAGGGACTCCGACGCGGTGGTCATGTCAGGGCAATGCTCCGTTTGTGGGCGCCGTCCGCGGCTAGGTTCCTGGGGACGCGCCGGTGTAGCATACGACGGTTGCCCACGAGGCGATACTTCATGTTCACCCTGCTGCGCGGCGGCGACGTGTTCGATCCCGAGGCCCGAGGCCGGCTCGACGTCCTGCTCTGCCACGAGACCATCGTGGCGATGGCGCCGGCCATCGACGTCTCCTCGCTGCCCGCCCCGGCGACGGTCGTCGACGTGGGATCGCATCGCGTCGTGCCCGGCTTCGTCGACGGCCACATCCATCTCATCGGCGGCGGTGGCGCCGAGGGCTTCGACACGCGCCTGCCGGAGCTCTGGCTCGGCGACCTCGCGCGCGCCGGCATCACCACGGCCGTCGGCGCGCCCGGCGTGGACACGGCGAGCAAGCGCGCGGAGACGCTCCTGGCCAAGGCGTACGCCCTCGATCACGAGGGGCTGTCGACCTACGTCTACGCCGGCGGCTTCGTGCGGCCGTGGGCGAGCCTCACCGCCTCGGTCGTCGGCGACCTCTACGCCATCCCCAAGGTGCTCGGCGTCAAGGTGGCGCTCGGCGAGCACCGGGCCTCGCGCTACGCACGACGACGAGCTGGTCGAGCTGGCCGCCCAGCTCCACTGGGCGCGCGGCCTGACGGGCAAGGCCTGCGTCTTCCACGCGCACCTCGGGCTCCGGCGCGCGCCCGCCGCCCAGCTCGCCGCCGTCATCGAGCGGAGCGAGCTGCCGCCCGAGCGCTTCGTGGCCACGCACGTCAACTACGGGCCGGAGACCTCGCCGCCGCGCCCGACCTGGCCCGGCTCGGCGCGTGGATCGACGTCACCTCGGTGCTGGGGCCGTGGAGCGCGGCGCGCGAGTCGATCAAGGCCAGCGCCGCCGTCCGGCGCTTCCTCGACGCGGGCGTGCCGCTCGCGCGCATCAGCATCAGCAGCGACGCCAACGCCTCCGTGCCGCAGCTCGACGCCGCGGGCCGGCGGCAGCCGTACTGGACGAAGGTCGACACGCTGCCCGGCGCGATCCGCGACCTCGTCTGCGAGGAAGGCCTGGGCCTGCCGGATGCGCTGCGCCTCGTCACCCAGCACCCCGCCCGCGCCCTCGGGCTCGAGGCGCGCAAGGGCTCGCTGGCCCCGGGCAAGGACGCCGACATCGTGGTCATGGACGCCGGCCTCGAGGTGCGGCACGTGTTCGCCCGCGGCCGCCGCCTTCTCGCTGACGGCCAGCCTGTCGACGAAGAGCCTGTTCGAGGACAAGGTGTTTCAGGATCCCGCCCCGCGGCGGGAAGGAGAGATGACGTGAGTCGGGAAACGGTGGTCTCGTTCATCGGCGTGCCCTACGACGGCGCCGCGACGCTCGGATGGCCGGGCGCGCGCTACGCGCCGGAAGACGTGCGGCGGCAGCTCGCGTGGATGCGCATGCGCGTGCAGGACGGCCGCATCTACTGGGTCGACGAGGACCGCGAGGTCCCGTGGCGTCCGGAGCAGCTCCACGACGCGGGCGACGCCGACGTCGTGCCCCACGACCTCATGGCCACGCTGGCGGCGGCGCGGGAGAAGACCGCGGCGGAAACGCGGGCCGGGCGCATTCCCGCCGTGGTCGGTGGCGACGACTCCATCCTGTTCCCCGCGGTGGCGGGCTTCCACGACGCGACGTCGGGCGAGATCGCCGTCGTGCACTTCGACGCCCACCTCGACCTCATGGACGACTCGCCGAAGCAGGGGCGGTTCAGCCAGTCGAGCGGCATGCGGCGCGCGCTCGAGCTGCCCCGCGTCGCTGCGCGCCACTCGGTGCAAGTCGGCACGCGGAACTTCAACTTCCCGTCGTCGAAGCAGTTCATCGACGCGGTCGGCCTGACGGAGCTGCCCGCGCGCGCTGCGCCAGCGCGGGGTGGCCTGGGCGCTCGAGCGCATCCGCGAGGTGACGCGCGGCGCCGACCACCTGTTCGTGGCCGTCGACATCGACGTCCTCGACCCCGCCCACGCGCCCGGCGTCGGCTGGCACGAGCCCGGCGGCCTCACGAGCGGCGACCTCATCGACATGCTCGTGAGCCTGGCCCCCGCCGCCGACGGCTTCTGCCTGAACGAGGTCAATCCGATGACCGATCACCGGTCGCAGACGACGATCCTCGCCGCGAACCTCGTCTTCCAGTTCGCGGTGGCCGCCGCGGGGAGGAAGAGCGCATGAGCAAGGACCTGTTCCTCGAGCACGCGCGGCTGGGCGCGCGCAGCACCACACTGATCGAGTACGAGGAGATTCCGCACCTGCCGCGGCTCAAGCGCCGGGCGCGCGAGTACGCGCTGGCCGATCTCGCTCACGCCGTCATGCTTGTCGGAGGAGGGCATCGTGTCGCCTGAGCGGGGGCCCGCCTGCTCGCGGGCCTGCTCGACATCCTGGACCGCGGGCTCGCCGACTTCCCGTGGGATCCGCAGGTGGGCTCCTACTTGCCCCAGGCCGAGCGCTATCTCGCCGCGCGCGCCGGCGAGGACATCGCGGGACGGCTCCAGACGGGGCGCAGCCGCAACGACCAGAGCGCCGCCGCCGAGCGTCTCTGGATGCGGGATCTCCTGCTCGAGGTGGCGGGCGACCTCCTCGCCCTGATGCGCGCCGTGCTCGCCCGGGCCGAGGAGCATGCCGACGCCCTCATGCCGGGCTACACGCACTTCCAGCACGCGCAGCCGTCCACGTTCGGCCACGCGCTGATGCGCCACGCGGGCCCTCTCGAGCGCGATCTCCAGCGCCTCGAAGGCGCCTTCGCCCGGACCAACCTGAGCGCGCAGGGGGCGCGGCCATGGCGAGCACCTCGTGGCCCGTGAACCGGGCGCGCGTGGCGGCGCTGCTCGGCCACGACGGGCTCGTCGTCAACTCCGCGGACGCCGGCGGCTTCGCCCGCGATCACCTGGAGGAGGGCGTGGCCTGCCTGGCGCTCCTCATGAGCGACGTCGGCCGCCTCGCCACGGACCTCTTCGTCTGGCACTCCTGGGAGTTCGGCTTCGTGGAGGTGGCCGACGCCCTCGCCGGCACGAGCAGCATCATGCCGCAGAAGAAGAACCCGCACGCCTTCGAGCGCGTCAAGGCCCTGGCCGGCCAGGCCATCGGCTGGCTCCCGCGATGATGGGCTGCCAGCGGACGGTGTTGTCCACCGACCTCGACTACGCCTTCGGCGACGACATCCTCACGCCGATGGGCGACGCCTGCCTGGGCTCGCTCCGGCTCCTCACGGAAGGCATCGCGACGCTCGTCGTGCACCGCGAGGCCATGGCCGCCAAGGCCGGGGCCTTCTGGAGCACGACCAGCCATCTCGCCGACGAGCTCGTGCGCCGGTACGATCTGTCGTTCCGCGACGCGCACCAGATCGTCGGCCGCTTCGTCCGCGACGCCATCGCCGCCGGCCAGACACCACAACCGTGGACGCAGCGCTCTACCTGTACGCGCGGCGCAGGCTTCCAGGCATTGAAAATTGATTGCTCGGCTGCGACGGAGGTCCAGCAGGCGCTGGACGCGACCAACTTCCTCCCACGCGCGCGTGACCGAGGGCAGCGTCAACCCGCCACGTGCGCGAGCACATCACGCAGGTCGCCGGCGCGTCGGCGCGCACGAGCTGGCACCGCGACACGGCCGGGCGCTGGCGAGAGCCTGGCGGCGCTCGACGCGCGCGCCCGCGAGCTGGCCTCTGACCTTGATGTGTCGGCCATTGCCGTACATTTGATTCCGAAACCAGAGGATGCAGGAGGTCGCTATGGTCAGGACGAATTCGGATACCGCCGGGAAGCGTACCCGGACAAGAACGGCTCCGAGGCGCGCGTCAGCAAAAAAAGGGCAAAGGATCTCTTTGTTCGCGCGGCTGAGCTTCAGGCCGGTCGCGGGCAGGTTTTTGTGATCACGCGGCGATGCAGGAAGCCGCGACCGAGGCTAATGCGCACACACGATGCCTTGCGCGTGAGCGAACGACCGCCGGACCTTCGTCTCCCGCCCTGCTCGCTCCCGCCGCCCCCGCAAGAGAACTGAAGCAGGCTGAAGCGCTACCGCGAACGCGCAGTGATTGCCGGAGAACGCGAGCAAGCAAGGGCGACTACGCCACGTCGAGCCGCTCGGTAACCAGCACAACGCAAGGCGTTCTCGTCCGGCGTTGGCCGCTCGACCGTTACCTGCCGAGCGCGCGGGGCAGGACGCGCGCAGGCGCGTCGCTGCCCCGTTTGTTTGATGCGGGGCCAGAGCAACGTCGTTCTCGGCTACTACACCTATCGGCGCTGAGCATCGGCGTCGCGTGCCTGGCCGGCGTCGCGCCGGAAGCTCCACCACCTGATCGATCCACGGCGCGCTGCTGGATGCCTGGCCGTCGATACGAGCTTTGCGCGGCAGAGTGGCGAGTATATCTTCGTGGAACCGGCGGGGCGCGCTGTCGCATCGCGCCAGGTCTGGTCGCCGTGATCGTCGACGCGGACGATGTGTGGCCTTCACCGGCGCTACGGGTTCATCCCGTTTGCCGACCAGGTCGAGGTGCGCTCCGGCCGCGAGCCACGCGCCGTTGACCGTAGGTGCGCGATCGCGTGGCCGAGGTGATGACACCTGGGCCTGTCGCACGCTGCTTCGAGATCATGGTCGCTGGCGTCGATGCGCTCCCGCGCAGGCGATCCGCCAAGTCCTGAGCCCGCGCGGGCGTGCGGTTCCACACGAGCCATCGCATCAGATCGACGACCGCGCACACCGCAAAGGCGCGTACCAGCCACGGTGCCACCGCGCCGGCGCTGATCACTGTCAGCGTGCGGCCTCGGCGTGTGCGCCAGCAGGCTGGCCCCGAGCTACGCCGAGTCGGCGGCCGTCTTCCACCACGTGATCTCGGTGCCGTCCAGTTACCGCCAGTGGGCGGCCGCCGCGGTTGTCAGCGCCGTGGTGACGGCTTGCACCGCCGGCAAACCGCTCGGGTGCCGCCCTCGCCCCGAGATTGCCGGTGCTGGCGAAGAGCTTGCCGTCAGGATGGCGGTGCCGCGATCACGCCGAGAGCGGACGTGAAGCAGAGCCAGCCTGCTCTTCGCCCATCACCACGTCGCGCGCTTCCATCCCCGCATGATGGCCGGCCTCCATGGCCGCGATCAGCGCGCGCAAGGGGAGCGTGAGCACTCGACGGATCTCCTCGGCACTCACGAAGCGCATGCGCTCTCTTCTTAGCGGGAAGCCGCCGAGGTGGTTCACCGTGCGGTGGAGCATCCACACCGCCAGGAACGTCGCCAGCACGACCACCGGTCGAGATCGCCGCGATCGTCGGGTCGTTGCTGAACTCGATGTAGTTGTACATCCGCACGGGCAAGGTCGTCGTCCCCGGCCCGATCAGGAACACCGAGACCATGATGTTGCTGAACGAGATCGCGAAGGTGAAGACGCCGCCGGCCACCGAGGCTCGGCTTGATGACGGGGAGCGTGACCCGGAAGAAGGTGCGGAGCGGGCGGGCGCCGAGCGTCGCCGCCGCGTCGTCGAGCGTCGTGTCGTAGGTGGCGAAGGCGGCGTGCATCGTCCGCACCGCGTAGGGCAGGGCCACCACCACGTGCCCGGCCACCAGGCTCGCCTCCGACGGCGTCACGCCGAGCTGCGCATAGAGCTGCAAGAGCGCCAGCGCGACCACGATCCCCGGCAGGATCAGCGGCGACGTCAGGAATTGCAACACGAGCGACCGCCCCGGCACCGGGTAGCGGCCGAGCGCGTAGGCGGCCGCCGTGCCCAGGGCGAGCGCGATCAGCGCCGTCGCCGCCGCCACTTCCAGGCTGATGCGCGTCGCCCGGCCGAAGTCGGCGCTCGTCAGGAACGCGCCGAACCACCTGAGCGAGATGCGCGTCGGGGAAGGCCAGGCTCGGGGCGTCGTTGAGCGACACCACCGCGACGACCAGGATGGGCAGGAGCAGGAAGAGGTAGATCGCGGCCGTCGCGGCCTTGAACAGGGGGCCGTCCGGATTCACCGGCCCGGAGCCTCCGCCCCGTGGCGCATCGACGCGCCCGCCCAGGTGTAGGCGACGAGCAGCGCGAAGCTCGTCGCGAACAGCACGCTCGAGATCGCCGCGGCGAACGGCAAGTCCGCGGTCAGGGTGGCCTGCTGGAAGATCAGGGGACCGATCATCTTCACCTTGACGCCGCCCAGGAACAGCGGGATCGCGAAGCTGCCCATGGCGAGCGCGAAGACGATGACCACGCCGGCGGCGAGGCCGGGCAGCGTGAGGGGCAGGACGATCTTGCGGAAGACGCGGCCGTACCGGGCGCCCAGGGACAGCGAGGCCTCCTCGACCTCGATCGGGATCGCGCCGATGGCCGCGGCCAGCGGCAGCACCATGAACGGCAGCAGCACCTGCACCAGCCCGATCACGACGCCGGTCGGCGTGAAGATCAGCCGCACCGGCTTGCCGACGATGCCGAGCCACAAGAGCGCCTGATTGAGCACGCCGAAGTCGCCGAGTGCGATGAGCCAGCCGTACCCGCGCACGACGTCGCCGATCATCAGCGGCGCGATCAGCAGCATGAGCAGGACGCCCCGCGCGCGGGCGCCGGCCCGCGCGAGCTGATACGCGAGCGGGTAGGCGAGCACCGCGCACACGGCCGTCGTCACGAGGCTGATGGCGAGCGTCTCGGTCAGGAACTCGCGATAGAAGGCGTCGAGCAGGAAGCGCCGGTACTGCTCGAGCCCCAGCCCGCCCGCGACGCCGCCCAGGCTCGTGGCCGCGAGGAGCGCGATGGGGAGAACGAATCCGAGCAGGAGGAACAGCGTCGCGGGGAGCAGCAGGAGCCACGCGCGGGACGTCATGGGCGCTCCGGCCCCTCGTCCGCGATCACCACCCCTGGTCGCCGGCCCACGAGAGCCAGACGCGCGCCCCCGGGCGGACGTCCTCGTGGCCGGGCAGCGTCTTGAGCACGCGCAGCCGCTCGCCCGTGGCGAGGTCGACGCCCATCTCCACGGTCGGCCCGCGGTACTGCACGGTCCCGACCACGCCCTCGTAGCTGTTGCCCGCGGGCCGCCGCTCCCCGCCGAGCTCGATCGCCTCCGGGCGCAGCACCAGGAGCGCGCGGGGATGGCCGACGGTGCGCGCGCCGAGCGCGACCTCGAGCCCCGCGTCGGTCACGAGGACGGCGGCGGCCGCCGTCGCTCCGCGATCCTCCCGCGCAGGACATTGGCCTCGCCGAGGAAGTTCGCCACGAACAGGTTGCGCGGCGCCCGGTAGACCTCGAGCGGCGCGCCGCTCTGCAACGATCGCGCCCGCCTCGAGCACGACGATGCGGTCGGCGAGCGTGAGGGCCTCCTCCTGGTCGTGCGTCACCAGGACCGTCGTGATGCCCAGCTCGCGCTGCAGCGCGCGGATCTGTCCCGGACCTCCTGGCGGAGGCGCGCGTCGAGGTTCGAGAGCGGCTCGTCGAGGAGCAGCACGTCGGGGTTCAGGACGAGCGAACGGGCCAGCGCCACGCGCTGCTGCTGCCCGCCGGAGAGCTGCCGAGGGTAACGGTGCTCGAGCCCCGTGAGGCGCAGGAGCCCGAGCGCCCGGGCGATCCGCTCGCCCACCTCGGGCTCGCGCACGCCACGGGCCTCGAGGCCGAACGCGACATTGTTGCGCACGGTCATGTGCGGGAAGAGGGCGTAGTTCTGGAAGACGAGGCCGATCCGGCGCGCGTAGGGCGGCGTGCGCGTGACGTCCGCGCCCCGGATCAGCACGCGTCCCTCGTCGGGCATGATCAGGCCGGCCAGGATGCGGAGCAGCGTCGTTTTCCCGCAGCCGCTCGGCCCGAGGAGGCAGACGAGCTCCCTCGTGGGACCGCGAGACTGATGCCGCGAAGCACTTCGGTCGCGCCGAAGCGCTTCGCGATGCCGATCAACTCGACGTCGTCAGCCACAGCGCGGCATCAGCCGGACCTGGGGCCGCCGAGGCCAGGGCCCGTCCGATCGTCTAGGAACCCGTCGACGAAACGCGCTGGACTCGACCGCGCTTCGAGCGCCGGCTTCGCCGGCGCAATCCGGTTCTCGGGGAGGCATCGGAAGGGGGCGGAGCCCCTCCGAGTCCCTTATCGTCCCTGCAGCGCCCGGTTCCATTCCTCGACCCAGGCCGGCCGATTCTTCACGACGGCCTCGGTGTCGAGGGGAGCAGCCGCTCGAAGTTCACGCGCTTGGCCAGGTCGGGGCTGAGCGTCGCCGTCGCGTTCGTGGGCATGAGCAGGGCGCGCGGCGCGAACTTCTCCTGCACGTCCTTCTTGAGGGCGTCGTTGACGAACGCGAGCGCCGCCGCACGGTTCTTCGCCCCCTTGACCACGCTCCACACCGTGAAGATGGGGTACACGCCCTCCTGGGGCACCGCGATGGCGACCGGCGTGCCCCCTTCTCGAGCTGGTTCACCCACACGCTCGAGAACGGCGCGAGCCACACCTGCCCCTGCTGGGTCAGCGTGTTGAGCTGGGTGGTCGACGTGTAGACGACGGCCTGGCTGTCGCGCTGCAGCTTCTTGAGCCCCTCGATCCCCGCCTTCACGTTGGTCTCGCTGCCGCCCTCGATCTTGCTCGCCATGAGGAGTGTGTGCAGGCCCCACGTCGTGTTCATGCCCGGGATGGCGACGTGCCCGGCGTACTTCGGGTCCCACATCGCCTTCCAGCTCGTCGGCGCGGGCTTGACCTTCTCCGTGTTGTACATGAGCACGGTGGCGCTGAACGTGAACCCGGCGCCGTGGTCGCCGGCGATGCGCGCCTCCTTGCGCAGGTCCTTCAGGTTGGGCACCTCGGCGAGCGTGAGCTTCTCGAGCAGCCCGAGATTCGCGGCCTCGGTGGTCAGGATGTCGTCGAGCATCACGACGTCCATCTGCGGATTGTCCTTCTGGGCCTTGAGTCGGGCCAGCGTCTCGGTGGAGAGGCCGACGACGTACTCGACCCGCACGTTCCGGTCCTTTTCGAAGGGGCCGATGAGATCCGCGCGAAGGTCGCGCTCCCACGTGCCGCCGAACGAAGCGACGACGAGGCGAGCGGGCTGCGCGTCGACGGCGATGCAGGACGCACCGACGGCGAGGACGAGGAGCGTGGCGAGGCGCAGCACCCGGCAGATAGCGGACATGACGTGACCTCCATGCGACATGGTGATGGACAGTGAGATGTGCCCGCGGCGGTCAGCCACGGCCCCGCTTCCGGCGCCGAACGCGGCCACGAGTCGCTCCGTCTGCTCCGGCGCCGCGGGTCGCAGCAGCGGCAGCGTGACGCCGGCGCGCCGGTACGCGAGGATGCGCGCCCGGACCGCGTCGAGCGTGCCCGCCGCGCTCATGCCGGCGACGTAGCTGTCCGGCAGCGCCGCCGTCAGCGCCGCCGCCCCGCCGTCGCGGAAGGCGGTGGCGAAGCGCGGCAGGTCGGCCGGGTCGATGTGCGGCTCGCCCACCGCCAGCTTGAACTTCGGCGTGCGCGGATACCGGAACTTGCTCGCGATCTCCACCGCACGGCCTCGAGCGCGCGCCGCGGGATCGTCGTCGATCGAGGTGTTGATGAGCTGCGCGATCTCCAGGCGCCCGGCGTCACGGCCGGCCGCGGCGGCAGCCGATCGGACGATGGCGACGGCGTTCGCCGCGTACTCCGGCGACGCGCCGGCGTCGAGCAGGATGCCGTCGCCGATCCGGGCCGCATTGGCCAGCCCCTGCGGCGTGTTCGCGGCGATCCAGATCGGCACGGCGGCCCGCCGGGGCGTGAAGGCGAGGGCCGCGTCGTCCATGTGCACGGCATCGCCGTGATAGGTCACGGATTCCCCGGCCAGGAGCCGGCGGATGCACTGCACGTACTCGCGGAGGGTGGGCAGGGGATCGGTCAGCTCCACGCCGTTCTTCGCCGCGTGCATCGCGGTGAAGGCGCCGAGAGCCAGCACCAGCCGCCCGTCGCTCAGCTCGTCGAGGGTCGCCGCGGTCTGGGCCATGAGCAGCGGGCTCCTGAGGCGCACGACCTGCGTCGCCCCCAGGGCGATGCGCCGCGTGGCGAGCGCGAAGGCCGCCAGGGCCGACACCGAGTCGCGATTGCTGAAGAGCGTCTCGGAGAAGAAGACCATCTCGAGGCCGCGGCCCTCGGCGCCGGCCGCCGCTGTCGCCATCTGCGTCACCGAGGCCTTCGGGTCGTAGCCGAGCGCGAGCCCCACGCGATCGCTCATCGCGCGACGCGGGACCCGTCCGGTGCGGTGTTCACGGCGAGGCATTCTACAGCATCGGCCGTGCACCCGCGACCGGCCCCGCCGGCCGCCGTTACGCCTTGACAAGGCCGAGGTCGCTGGCGCAGTCTCTGGCTCGCCGAATGAGCGGCGCGCGCCTGCGGGAGGCGCAGAAAGCGAGGATGCGATGAAGCAGCCTTGGAGACAGCCGATGCGTCACTGGGTCCTGATCGCGGCCGTCGTCGGAATGGTCGTGCTCGCAGCCGTGGGGGCGTTCGTGGCCCAGGCGGCCGATCCGATCAAGATCGGCTTCGGCATGGCCCTGACGGGCGGGCTCTCCGCCAACGGCAAGCCGGCCTTGCTGGCGCTGCAGATCTGGAAGGACGACGTGAACAAGAAGGGCGGCCTGCTCGGCCGGCCGGTGGAGCTCGTCTACTACGACGACCAGACCAACCCGGCCACCGTGCCCGGGATCTACACGAAGCTGCTGGACGTCGACAAGGTGGATCTCGTCGTCTCCGGTTACGGCACCAACCTGATCGCTCCGCTCATGCCCATCGCGATGGAGCGCAAGCTCACGATCATGGGGATCTTCGGGCTGGCGAACAACGAGAAGTACAAGTACCCGAACTACTTCCAGATCTCGCCGAACGGGCCGGAGCCGGAGACCAGCACCGCGCTCGGCTTCTTCGAGCTGGCGGCCCGGCAGAATCCGAAGCCGCAGACGGTGGCGATCGTGGGCGCCGACGCCGAGTACCCGCAGAACGCGCTCGTTGGCGCGCGCGGACCTGATCAAGAAGTTCGGCTTCAAGACCGTCTATGACAAGACCTATCCGCCCAGCACCGTCGACTACACGCCGATCGTCCGGGCGATCAAGGCGACCAACCCCGACGTCGTGTTCGTGGCCTCGTATCCGCCGGATTCGGTCGGCATGCTGCGGGCGGCGCACGAGGTCGGGCTGCAGCCCAAGATCTTCGGCGGCGGCATGGTGGGCCTCCAGTTCACCAGCGTGATGACGAGCATGGGCCCGATGCTGAACGGCATCGTGAACTACGACTTCTGGGCGCCGGAGTCGACGATGATGTTTCCCGGCATCAAGGAGTTCTTCAAGGACTACCAGGCGCGCGCCGAGAAGGCCGGCGTCGACCCGCTGGGCTATTACCTGCCGCCCTACTCCTACGCGGTCGGCCAGGTCCTGGGCCAGGCCATCGAAGCGACCAAGGGCCTCGACCAGCAGAAGCTGGCCGACTACATCCGCGCCACCGAGTTCAACACCATCGTGGGCAAGGTGAAGTTCGGGAAGAACGGTGAGTGGGCCAAGGGGCGCACGCTCATGGTCCAGTACCAGAAGGTCCAGGGCACGGGCATCGATCAGTTCCGGGGCCGGGCAAGAAGGTCGTGCTCTATCCCGACGAGCTCAAATCCGGCAACATCATCTATCCGTACGCGGCGGCGAAGAACTAGCGCGAGCGCTCCCTGTTCTCCTGGGACCTGCTCGCCAACGCGGTGGTCGCCGGGCTGCTGATCGGCGGCTTCTATGCCGCCGTCAGCCTCGGCGTATCGCTCATCTTCGGGCTGCTCGACATCGCCAACATCGCGCAGCCCGCCTTCGTGATCCTCGGCTCTTACGCGGCCTACGTGATGAACAGCGCCTTCGGCCTCGATCCCATCCTGACCGGGCTCCTCTTCACGCCGGTGTTCTTCGTGCTGGGCGCCGTGGTCTACCGCGTCTACTACGAAAGCTTCGAGCGCCGCGGCGAGGAGTCGCTGCGGGGCCTCGTCTTTTTCTTCGGGCTCCTCTTCATCATGGAGGTGAGCCTCAGCCTGGCGTTCGGCGTCGACTACCGGCTGGTGCAGACGGCGTACACGAGCAAGTCGATCGACCTCGGCGGGCGTCGGCATCGCCTTCCGCTATCTCGTGCCCTGCGTCGTCGGCCTCGCGATGACGCTGGCGCTCTACCTGTTCCTCGGCCGGACGTTCTACGGGCGGGCCATCATGGCGGTGTCCCAGGACCGCCTGGCGCTGCGCCTGATGGGCGCCGATCCCGTCCAGATCAAGACCATCGCGTTCGGCGTCGGCATCGCGGCGGCCAGCCTGGGCGGCGCGCTGCTGATCAGCATCGCCCCGGTGATCCCGTCGAGCGATCGCGACTACATCGGCCGGATGTTCGCCATCACCGTGCTGGGCGGCATGGGCAGCATCGGCGGGACGCTCGTCGCCGCCGTCATCCTCGGCGTGTCCGAGAGCCTGATGGCCACGTTCTTCGGCCCCTCCTGGTCACTCGCGGTGTCGTTCGGCCTCCTGCTCACGGTGCTCGCCGTGCGGCCGGCCGGGCTCTTCGGGCGATAGATGCGCCGCGCGGGCGTCCCGCTGCTGGTGGGGCTGGTCGTCGTCGCGGCCGGGATCGTCCTCGCCATGGTGCGCGTGAACCCGTACATCTACTTCGCCGGGTGCGTCGTCCTCCAGTACGTCGTCATCGCGACGGCGTGGAATATCCTCGGCGGGTACGCCGGCTACGTGAACTTCGGCACGCCGGCCTTCTTCGCGATGGGCGCGTACACCGCCGTCTTCCTCATCCAATCGATGCGGGCGCCGCTGCCGGTGCTGCTCCTCGCCGGCGGGCTCGTCGCCGCGCTGCTCGGGCTCGGCATCGGCTATCTCACGCTGCGCCTCCGGGGCGTCTTCTTCTCGATCGCGACGCTGGCGCTGTCCGTCGTCCTGCAGACGATGATCATGAACTGGGACTACGTCGGCGGATCGAGGGGGATGAGCGTCCTCCGCCCGAGCGGTCCCCCGTTCGGCAGCTACGTGACGTTCCTCTTCACGGTGATGGTCGGGCTCGCCGTCATCGCGGTGCTGGTGGCGCGGTTCATCGAGCGATCCTGGATCGGCCGCGGGCTGGCGGCGCTGCGGGACAACGAGGAGGCGGCCGAGTGCATGGGCGTCCCCACCCTGCGCCTCAAGCTCTTCGCCACCACCGTCAGCGGCTTCCTGCTCGGCGTCGCCGGCGCGCCGTTCCCCTACTACGTGACCTTCGTCGAGCCCAACTCCGCCTTCGCCCTCGACTATGCCGTGAACGCGCTGGCCATGCCGATGATCGGCGGCACCACGAGCTGGGTCGGCCCGGTGATCGGCGCCGTCCTGCTGGGGACGGCCCAGCAGCTCGCGACGGTGACGATTTCGTCCGAGATGAACCTGTTCATCGTGGGCATCGTGCTCGTCGCCTTCGTCGTCCTGGCGCCCGAGGGACTCCTGGGCCTGGTGCGGCGCCTGCGAGGCCGCTGACGCTATGGCCGCCGCGCTGCTCGAGGTGCAGGGGCTCGTCAAGCGCTTCGGCGGCTTCACGGCGCTCAACGGCGTGACCTTGTCGGTCAAGGCCGGCGAGCGCTTCGGCCTCATCGGCCCAAACGGGTCCGGCAAGACGACGCTCATCAACTGCGTCTCCGGCGTGCTGCCGGTCAACGGCGGCACGATCCGCTTCGACGGGCGCGAGATCACCGCGCTGCCTCCGCACCAGCGCACCCGGCTCGGCATCGTGCGGACCTTCCAGATCCCCAAGCCCTTCACCAGCATGACCGTGCTGGAGAACCTGGGCATCCCGCTGGAGTACGCGGGGCTGGACGCGCGGGCGCCGAGGGCAGCGCCGACGCCGGGGAGATCTTGAGGACCATCGGGCTCGACGCGAAGGCGCACCTGCGGCCGGCCGGGCTCACGCAGATCGAGATGCGCAAGCTCGAGCTGGCCCGGGCCATGGCCGCGCGGCCGAAGCTGCTCATCTCCGACGAGGCCATGGCCGGGCTGTCCAGCACCGAGGTGGACGACATCCTGACCATCCTCTTCCGGCTGAACGCGCAGGGCATCACGATCATCATGATCGAGCACATCATGCGGGCGGTGATGCGCTTCTCCGAGCGCATCGTCGTCCTGGACGCCGGGGAGCGGATCGCCGAGGGAACGCCCGACGAGATCGTCAGAGATCCGGCGGTGGAGAAGGCCTACCTTGGCGAGTAGGATCGTCGTCCGCGACGTGCACGCCGGCTACGGAGCGGTGCGCGTGCTCCACGGTGTGTCGATCGAGGTGCGCGACGGCGAGACCGTCGCGCTGCTCGGCACCAACGGCAACGGCAAGAGCACGCTGCTCAAATGCATCATGGGCATGGTGACGCCCGAGGCGGGCGAGATCGTCCTGGAACTGGACGGCGCGCGCATCGACCTCACCCGGAAGTCCACCGAGGAGATCGTGGGCCTGGGCATCGCCCTGGTGCCGGAGGGGCGCCGGCTCTTCCCGAAGCTGACCGTCGAGGAGAATCTCCTGCTCGGCGCCTACCGGCGAGCCTCCCGAGGCGACATCGCGCGCAATCTCGACTTCTGCTACGAGGCCTTCCCGGTGCTGCTCGAGCGCCGGCGGCAGCTCGCGGGCAGCATGAGCGGCGGCGAGCAGCAGATGCTGGCCGTGGCCCGCTCGCTCATGTCCTCACCGCGCATCCTCCTCGTCGACGAGCCGTCGGTGGGCTTGGCGCCGATCCTCGTGAGCCGCGTGATCGGGAAGATCAAGGAGCTCAAGGAACGCCGTCAGCTCACCGTGCTGATGGCCGAGCAGAACTTCAACCAGGCGACCAAGATCGCCGACCGCGGCTACATCATCGTCCACGGCGTGATCGAGTTCGAGGGCCGCAGCACGCAGGAGCTGCGGGAGAACGAGCTGGTGAAGAAGTACTACCTGGGGGTGTGACGGTCTAGATCGGCTGCGGGCTGCGTACCAGCGTTTCGGCGGGCTAGCTGGAGCGCCGTGCCGGGAAGCTGACTTCGACTCCGCGGCCGAGCGCGCGCGCGATCTTCACCAGGGTCTCGAGCGTCATGTTCTGAGCCGGGCTGTTCTCGATGCGTGAAATGTTAGGAGCGCTCATCCCGGCTCGGGCGGCCAGCTGAGCCTGGCTCAAACCTTTCTTCTGGCGCCAACGTGCAATTTGTGTCCCGACGCGGAGAGACTCGAGCTCCTCATCGATCAGCCCGCGCATTTCCGGATCGCCCAGCTGCTTCTGGAAGTAGAGATCCCAGCTCGTCGGCTTCTTCATGGTCCGATCCCCTTCTGTCGCTCGAGATACTCTGTCATTCTGGCCTCCGCGATCCTTATGTCTCGCTCGGATGTCTGCGTCGTTCGCTTGGTGAAGCCGTGCAACAGCACCCACTCTCGAGTTGACGATCCGAAATACAGCACGCGGAGATTCTCTCGCCCATGTTGGGTTCTCAGCTCCCGAATCTTTCCCCGCACCTGACTCGAGTAAGGGAACGGTAGAGTCGGCCCCTGCTCAGCCAACAGCCGGATCAGCGCCAGCACCTTCGCCCGAGGAGGCTTGTCGAGCGCATTCAGAAAATCTTGGACCGGGCACCCGTCCTCTTCGCGTTCGTAGAACTCGATCTGCCAGGATGGTGTCGGTTCGGTCACCGGCAGTATACCATTTATGGTAAGCCAAGTCCTGCTTGAAGGTTGTCCGGCTAGCAGACCTGTCTTGTGGGTCAAGGACCGAGTCCTCGGCGTCATACCTCCGTGTAGCACTTGAATGATGTCAGGCCAATGCGTGAATCGGATACATCCTGGACCGAGGACATCTCGAGCATCCGGAGATGAGAGGAAGCGAAGGGCGATCGGAGTCACGCGTGCGTATCGGGCGGTGCTCGAGCCGCTGTTCGATTCGGACATCGGTTATACTATCGCCGCGTACCTGACGGACAGTATCAAGCGGGGTGGAGTCTATGGCCAGAGACAGAATAAGGTGTCGGTACGACGCGAGGGCGACTATCTGAGGTCCTCTTCGACCAGCGACCAGGCTATTTCCGGGAGACGACCAACGACCAGGTCATGGAGAAGGTAGATACGGAAGGAAATGTGCTCGGCTTCTCGATACTGAAGGTGAGCGGTATCGGAGCGAAGCCCATCGAAGTCGCCCTCTGAGTGTTCACAGCTCGAGGTAGGCCTTGCGCATCATCGGATTGTTGACGAGGTTCTGCGCCGTGTCGTGCAGCACGATCCGGCCGTTCTGGAGCACATAGCCCCGCGCCGCGATCGACAGCGCCATGTTGGCGTTCTGCTCGACGAGCAGGATGCCGATGCCGTCCCGGTTGAGTCCCTGGATGATGTCGAAGATCCGGTCCACGTACAGCGGCGAAAGCCCCATGGACGGCTCGTCCATCACCAGCAGGCGCGGCCGGGCCAGGAGCGCGCGGCCCATGGCGAGCATCTGCTGCTCGCCGCCGGACAGCGCCCCGCCAGGCTGACGGCGCCGCTCGCCGAGCACGGGGAACAGCGTCAAGACTCGCTCGAGGTCGGTCCGGACGCCGTCGGCGTCGTCGCGCGCGTGTAGGCGCCCATGAGGAGGTTCTCGTGGACGGTGAGGTCGGGGAAGATGCGCCGGCTCTCGAGCACCGGCGCGATGCCTGCGCGCACCACCTCGGCCGGCGTCCTGCGCTGAATCGGCCGTCCTTCCCAGAGGATCTCGCCGGCCGCGGGATGCACGAGGCCGATGATGGTCTTGATGGTGGTGGACTTGCCGGAGGCGTTCCCGCCCAGGAGGCAGACCAGCTCGCCCGCTCCCACGGTCAGCGACACGTCCCAGAGGACCTGCACCTGCCCGTAGCGCGCCGACACCGAGCGCAGCTCAAGCACGGGCGCCCCTGCGGCCCATGTAGGCCTGGATGACGTCTTCGTCGACGCGGATCTCTTCCGGCCGGCCCTCGGCGATCTTCTCGCCGTGGTCGAGCACGATGATCCGGTCGGAGGCGTTCATGATCACCTTCATGTCGTGCTCGATGAGGAAGACCGTGATGCCCATGCGCGCGGATGGCCTGGATGAGCGTCACGATCCCGGCGGTCTCGTGCGGATTCATCCCCGCCGTGGGCTCGTCGAGCAGCAGGAGGCGCGGCTCCGAGACCAGCGCGCGGGCGATTTCCAGCCGGCGGCGGTTGGCGTAGGAGAGGCTGTCGGCGAAGTCGTCGATCCGCGGGAGCAGGCGGTCCTCGAAGAGGCCCAGCGTGGCCAGGCCGCGGGCCCGGGCGGCCTGCTCCTCGTCGGCGACCCAGCGGGGCCGGGCGACTGGCGCCCCACAGCCCGGCTCGCTGATGACGGTAGCGGCCGATGAGGACGTGCTCGAGCACCGTCATGCGCTTGAAGACGCGGCTCGTCTGAAAGGTGCGGGCGAGGCCGAGGGCCGCGATCTGATCCGGTGCGCGCGTCTCGAGCCGCACGCCGCCGAACAGCATGCCGCCCTCGTCCGGGACCTGGAAGCCGCTCAGGCAGTTGAAGAGCGTGGTCTTGCCCGCGCCGTTGGGGCCGATGAGCCCGACGATCTCGTTCTCGCCAAGCGCGAAGCTCACGCGCTTGAGCGCGGCCACGCCGCCGAAGGTGACGCTCACCGATCGCACCTCGAGCAGGCTCACCGGGCCGGCTCCCCGTCGCCCGGCGCCGCCTCGAAGTTCAGCAGGCCCCGCGGCTGGATGATGCCCGGCACGCCCGCCACACCTTCGGGACGGAAGAGGATCACGCCGATGAGGATGAGCCCGTAGACGACCCCGCGGTACTCGGCCAGGAAGCGCGAGGCCTCGGGCAGGATCACGAGGGCGATCGCGCCGATGACGGGCCCGAGAAGCTGCCCATGCCGCCGACGATGAGCATGGTCAGGATCAAGAAGGTCTCGTCGAGGCGGAAGGAATCGGCGCTCACGAAGCGGGCGTGATGGGCGAAGAATGCGCCCGCCAGGCCCGCGAAGAACGTCGCGATCACGAACGAGAGCACCTTGAGCCGGAACGTCGGGATGCCGGAAGCCTGGGCGGCCAGCTCGTCCTCCCGAATGGACACGAAGGCGCGTCCCAGGCGCGAGGTGACGATGCGCGAGAGCACGAACAGGGTGAACACGTCGAGGGCCAGGATCAGGTAGTAGTAGCCGGTATTGCCTGCGCAGCTCGAAGCCGAAGAAGAACGGCGGCGGCACGCCGGGAATGCCCATGGGCCCGCGCGTCAGGCCGATCCAGTTCAGGATGACGAGATAGGTGATCTCCTGGAAGCCGATGGTCACGAGCGCCAGGAAGATGCCGGACAGCCTGAGCGTGGGTAAAGCCAGCGCCGCGCCGAACACGGCGGCGACCGAGCCCGGCCAGGGGCAGCGTCAACCAGAAGCCAAGGCCGAGCCGCGTGGCCAGGATGGCCGCGGTATAGGCGCCGATCCCGTAGAAGGCGGCATGTCCGAAGGAGAAGAGGCCCGTGTAGCCGTTGGTGATGTTGAGGCTCGACGCGAGGATGACATAGATGCCGGCCAGCACCGCCGTGTTGAGGAGGTACTCGCTGCGCACCACGGCGGGCAGCACCGCGGCCGCGACGAGCAGCGAGCACCACACGCGGCGGTTCTCGCGCCGGGGCACGAACTCGTGAAGCGCCATCGCCTAGGAGCCGGTCGGAGAAAGCCAGTCTAGAGCGATGAGAAGGGTTCAGCTGCGAGGCGGCGCCCGATGGCCGCACGCGAGGCGTACTCTCTGTACGTTGAGCGTGCGGCTGAGGGCGCCAACGAAGCAGATGGGCCCTTATCATCGCTCTAGACCGTCCGGAGCTTCTTGCCCAGGAGGCCCTGCGGGCGAAGCACGAGGACCAGCACCATGACCACGAAGGCCACCACGTCGCGGTAGCCCGAGGAGATGAACTGCACCGTGAGATTCTCGACCACGCCAAGGATGAGCCCGCCCAGAATGGCGCCGGGGATGCTGGTCAATCCGCCGAAGATGCACGCGGCGAAGCCCTTGAGGCCGGCAGTGCCGCCCATGGCCGGATAGACGGTGTTGTAGTAGATGCCCACCATCACGCCCGCCGCGCCGCCCAGCGCCGAGGCGAGCGCGAACGAAATGTTGAAGACACGGTTGACGTTGACGCCCATGGCGTAGGCCGCCTCATGGTCCTGGGCCGTGGCGCGCATGGCGCGGCCGATCTTGGTGCCTTTCAAGAGCAATTGCAGCGCCAGCACGAGCGCGCCGGCCAGCCCGAGGATCACGAGCTGAAGAACGGACACCGAGACGCCGCCGACCCGGATGGTCGTCTCGTAGACCGACGGGACGGGCCGGTTCTCGGCGCCGAAGACGATCACGGCCAGGTCCTTGAGGATGATGGACAGCCCGATCGTGATCAACAATGGGGGCATGTGTCCCGGCCGACCGGAGCGGTCGGAAGGCCATCTTCTCGATCAGGACGCCCAGGATCCAGGCGGCCGCCATGCCGAGGCCGAGGGCCACCCCCACGGCAGGTGATACACGCTCAGGGCGAAGTAGCCGACGAAGGCGCCGATCATGTACACCTCGCCGTGGGCGAAGGTGACCAGGTTCATGGTGCCGAAGATGATCACGAACCCGATGGCCACCAGGGCATAGAGGCTGCCCTGGGTGAGACCGTTGACGACCTGCGAGAGCAGCACCCCGGTGCGCTACTTGTCGTAGAGCGTGAACTCGCCGTTCTTGATGATCAGCGGGCGGTACTCCTTGACCACGTCCCGCCGCTCCGTGAACGTGATGTTCCCCGTCACGCCCTGGAAGTCGCGCACCTTGGCCATCTCGTCGCGGATCGCCTTGCGGTCGGTGCCGACCCGGCCGATCACGAATGCGAGGAGGTTGATCGAATCGTAGGCCACCGCCGCGAACGTGTTGGGCGTGGACTTGTACTTGGCCTCGAAGCCCTTCACGAACTTCTGCACCTCCGGCCGCGGGTCCTTCGGGAAGAACGCGGCGCTGGTGTACAGGCCGTTGACGGAATCGCCCCCGATCTCCAGCAGCTTGGGCGAGTAGAGGGAGCCCGGGCCCATCATGGTCACGTCGGTCCAGCCGAGCTTCTCGCGCTGCTTGTTGATCAGCGCCGCCTCATTGTAGAAGGACGGGATATAGAGCAGCTCGGGCTTCTGCCCCCGCAGCTTCGTGAGCACGCCGGTGAAGTCCTTGTCCGTCTCGAAGTACGATTCCACGGCGACGGTGTCGGCGCCCATCTCCTTGGCCGCCTTGATGAAGAGATCCTTGCTCACGATTCCCCAGTCGTTGTTGATGTAGAGCACGGCCAGCCGCTTCTTGCCCAGCTTCTGGACGGCGTAGCGCGCCATGAATGGGCCCTCGCCCGCCTGCGTGCCGACGATGCCGAAGCTCCACGGGCTGCCCGGCGCGAAGTTCGGATGGGAGGCCGTCGGGGACAACTGCACCATCCCCGCGCGGTCGTAGATCGGCTGGGCCGCCAGGCATGCCGTGCTGCTGAAGTCGCCGATCTCGGCCACGATGCGGTTGTCCGACGTGAACTTCTGCGCGAGCGCCGCGGCCTCCTTGGGATCGGCCCGGCTGTCGCCAACCTCGATCACGATGGGACGCCCCTTGACGCCGCCTGCCGCGTTGATCCACTCGACGCCGAGATCGATGGCCTTCTGGAACAGCTGCCCGTACTCGGCGAAGTTGCCCGTGAGCGGGGCACTGAGGGCGATATGGATGGGCTCGGCGCTCCACGCCGCCCCCGCTCCAACGAGCAGGAATGGCACAGCCAAGAGCGCGCCGACAGCGAAGGACCCGAGGGATCGTTTCATATTGCCTCCTCGTACAGCTCGGTGGACGGGTAACGCAGTCCGGGTCGCGGTTGAGGGTAACCGGGGCCCGGGCGGCGGCCGGCTCAAGCGGCGCCGCGCCATCGGGCAAGCTGGTTATATCACGCCGCGCAGGCTCGCTGCCCGCTCCAACCGATGTGCCGAGCGTCCGGCAGCTGGTACCCGCGGGGCGTATGATCGCCTCCATGACCTTGGGTCCGACGAACTCCTCTATGATCGGAGGCGCCCCATGCGTTCGGGCATTCGTCTCCTGCTCGGCTTGGCGATGTCAGCCCTCGGCGTGACACCGGCCGCGCCCGCGGACGACGCGACTGTCTACACCGCGACCTACGTCGAGGTCGTCCCGCCGTCCACTGCTCAGGGCACGACATTGCTCCGGCAATATCGCGAGGCGAGCCGCAAGGACAGGGGCAACCTGCGCATCGAGGTGCTCCAGCGGATCGACCGGCCGAACCAGTTCACGGTTCTGGCGGCATGGAAGGATCCGGAGGCCTTTGAAGCCCACGCGGCCGCCGCGGCGGCCGGGACCTTCGCGCCAGGCTCGCGCCGCTCCTCGCCAGCCCGAGCGACGAGCGAGTTCACCACGGGCTGGCCGTCGGCGCCGCGCCGCCGGTGAGCGCGGCAGGCCCGATCTACGTGGTGACCCACGTGGACGTCATTCCCCGCGCAAGGAAGACGGTGTGGCGCTGCTCAGGCAATTGGCGGCGGACAGTGGCAACGACGCGGGCAACGTGCGGTTCGACGTGCTGCAACAGACCAACCGGCCGAACCACTTCACGGTCGTGGAAGCCTGGAAGGACCGCAATGCCTTCGACGCGCACGGGATGGCCGCGCACACCCGGCAATTCCGCGACCGGCTCGCGCCGATGAGCGGCGCTCTCTACGACGAGCGCCTGTACGTGGTGCTCTCTCCGACTGGCTCCTAGCTAGGTGCCTCGCGCGTAGAGTGTCGGCGGGAATCGATCTGAGCGGTGGGAGGTGGAGCTTTGAAGATCACGCAGGTCGCCGTCGACGTGCTGCGAGTGCCCGTCGAGCATCCCTACCTGGCGGGCGGGCGAACGGTCGATGCGAACTGGCACGTCCTGGCGCGCGTCACGACCTCCGATGGGGTCGAAGGCATCGGCTATATCGTGTACCCGCGGCCCGATCTGATGACGGCGATCGGCCACGCCGCGCGCGAGCTGGGCGAGCACCTGATCGGCATGAGCGTGCTGGAGCCGGAGGCCGCGTGGGACCGCCTGGCCCGGCGCGGCGACTGGGCGGGCCCCGGCGGCCTGCTCCACTGCGCGCTGGCGCCGCTCGACATCGCGGTGTGGGACGCCAGCGGCAAGACGCTCGGCCAGCCGCTGCACCGGCTCCTCGGCGGGTATCGCGACCGGCTCCCGACGTACGCGAGCGACGGCCTCTGGTACAGCCTGTCGCCCGCTGAGCTCGCGGCCTCGGCGAAGCGCCACGCCGACGACGGCTTCGGCGCCGTGAAGCTGCGGCTCGGCCGGGAGGCGACCCCGGAGCTGGAGGTGCGGCGCGTGCAGGCCGTGCGCGAGGCCGTCGGCCCGGACGTGCGGATCATGGTCGACATCAATGAGAGCTGGTCGCCGACGCGCGCGCGCCGCGGGGCCGCGCGCTGCAGGACGCGGGCATCGCGTGGCTGGAAGATCCGATCCACCACCTCGATATCGCGGGTCTCGCCGACCTCCGGCGTCAGCTCGAGGTGCCGATCGCGGCCGGCGAGCACCTCTATCACCTGGACGCCTTTCGCACGCTCCTGGAGGCGCGCGCCGTCGACGTGCTGATTCTCGACCTGGCCCGGGTGGGGGCGTGACGCCGTGGCGGAAGATCGCGGCCCTCGCGCAGGCGCATCGCGTTGCCGTGTGCGGCCACGTGGTTCCCGAGATCCAGGTGCACCTGCTCGCGTCCATCCCGAACGGCCACATGGTGGAATACGTGCCCCGCTCGGCCGGCATCCTCACGGCGATGCCGCGGATCGAGGGCGGCGAGCTCGTGGCGCCGCACGGTCCCGGCCTGGGTCTCGAGCTCGACGACGCGGCGGTGCGACGCCACCAGGTCGCGTAGCGCGTGGAGCACGGCACGGCCACGATGTCGCGCGCTGACGAGATCGCGCGCGGCCTCGTCGCTCACCTCCGCGGGGTGCTCGGCGAGCCGGGCCTGGAGCTCGCCGAGCCAGCGGCGCCGCTCACCGGCGGCTTCGACACCGAGATCCACGCCGTTCGCCTGCGCGGCGCGCCGCCCGCTTCGCCGGGCCGCTCGTGCTCCGCGTGCTGCGCGCGCACCACGATCCCGCGATGGTGATGCGCGAGCAGGCGATCCAGAACGCGCTCGCCGACCAGGGCTATCCCGCGGCGCGGGTGCTGCACGCCGCGCTCGATCCCGCGCCGCTGGGCGCGGCCTTCTTGTTGATGGAGCGCTTGCCCGGCACGCCGCTGATGTCCACGCGACCCGTCGGAATGGACCGTCCGCTGCTCGAGGCGCAGCTCCGGCTGCACGCCCTCGATCCCGCCCCGCTCGCGCGCGCCCTGGGCGATGCCATCACCTTCGAGGGCTACCTCGCGGCACTCGAGCGCCGCAGGGCCCGGGCCGGGCTGGCCGGTCTGGCGCAGCCGATGCAATGGCTGCACGAGCATCGGCCGCCGGCGGATGCGCCGCCGGTGATCTGCCACGGTGACCTGCACCCCCAGAACATCCTCGTGGAGGGCGGCCGGGTGAGCGGCGTGCTCGACTGGCCCAACGCGGTGATCGCCGACGCCGCCTTCGACGTGGCGTCCACGCACAACATCCTGCGCTTCGTGCCGTCCGGGCTGGCGTCGGTGCCGCGCCCGCTGCGGTGGCTGGTCCGCGTGGGCCAGCCGATCCTGGCGGCGCGGTACCTGCGCGGGTACCGGCGCCGGCGCGCCATCGACTCCGAGCGGCTCGCCTACTATGAGGTCGCGGCCGCCATGCGCGCGCTCGAGCGGGCGGGGAGAGTCGAAGCCGGCCGGCCGGGGGTCGCGGCGCCGAGCGAGCTGGATCGATCGGCCTACGCCGACCGGCTCCTGGCCCACGTCGCCGGCATCACCGGCCTCGCCGCATCGCTGCCCGCCCGACCCTGGTAGCGCCGCGCTTAGGAGCCTGCCGGAGAAACCCAGCTAGAGCGATGAGAAGGGTCCAGCTGCGAGGCGGCGCCCGAAGGCAGCCGGCGAGGCGTACTTTCTGTACGTTGAGCCGGCGGTCGAGGGCGCCAACGAAGCAGATGGGCCCTTATCATCGCTCTAGCGCGCCGATCTCGAAGCGGCCGGACTTGATCTGCATGGGGGCGATCGAGACCGGGACCGGCAGGTTGCGGAGGTGGTTCGTCGGATCGAAGTGGCGCACGACCCAGTCGACGAGCGCATCGGGAACGGGGAGCCCGGCGACCCGCAGATCCGCGACCTTGAGGGCAAAGGGCGACGTCGGGGTCCCGGAAGTCAGGCCCACCTTCGCCGAGCCCGGCAGGCCCTTGCCGCGCACGTCGGCCCACCCGTCGGTGAACTCCACGCTGAGCAGGCTCCCCGCCGGCTGACCGGCCAGGTGCGCGTCGAGATCGGCCTGCGTGATCACGGCTCGCTCGATGCGGAGCGCGCCTGCATCGAGCACCTCGATCGCGCCCGAGTGCATGAGCCGATGGGGATTCACGAGCAGCCGGTCGACCTCGATGCGGATGTCGCGCACCCGGAGCGGCGCGCGGTCGCGCCGCTTCAGCTCGCCGATGGTGGCGGCCTCCACATCGACCCGCACCCGGTCGACCTCGCCCCGCAGGATCGCGTCCGGCCGATAGTCGAGCGTGACGCGCAGACCCACCGCGTCCCGCACGAAGTCCGCCATCGCGGCCTCTTGCGCTTTCTCGAGCCGCCGCGCCACCTCGGCGGGCTCCACGCCGGCGAGCGGCGGGATCCGCCGCGCCCGGATGATGGCCCGACTGCCGTCGGGCAGGGGCGCTCGGCGACGACCGGAAAGATCGTTGCCAGGTCCGGATCCTCGCCGGCGAGGGCCCGCATGATCCCCTCCGGCTTCGCCGCGGAGAAGCCCGGCCCCTGCGAGCCCGTCTTCAGCACCATCAGGTCGACGGCGAACGGGGGCCCGCTCCACGCGCGCACCATCTCGAACGGGAGCCCGCGCGCCATCGCCTCGTAGCGGAGGTTCGACACGGAGAGGTAGTTGAAGTTGGGCACGACCGACACGGTCGCGGGCTTGCCGCCGCTGGCCCGCGCCAGATCGTCGAGGATGCGGTCGTGCTGCCAGTCGTCGGTGACGGGCGCGTACGAGAGAAAGAGCGGCGTCCTGAAGACGTCGACCGAGAGCGGGCGCACCACCGCGAACGCGGCCATCGACACCTGCAGCGCCGCCGCGGCGAGACATCCCACCAGCGCCCACCGCGTCCAGGGCGCGCGAAGGGCCCGCAGCGCGGCGACGGCGACGAGCGCCGCCGCCGGCAGGATCGGGAGCGTGTAGCGCAGGTTCCGGTTCTGGATGAGCAGGAACATGAGGAGGGCCGGCCCGATCGCCAGCCAGAGGAAGCTGCGCGCGCCGCGATCGCGCCGGAGCACCCACAGCCCGCACGCGCACAGGACGGCGGCCAGCGCCCCGAACTGGTGCTGGAAGGTTCGCGGGTAGTAGAGCAGCCACTCCCAGGTGAAGAGCGCGGCCTGATCGGCCTCCGCGGCCTGCTTGAACGAACGCTGGCTGACCTGCAGAGGCATGCCGACCAGCCGGGGCCCGTACCACGGCAGCGCCATCGCGGCGGTGATGAGGAGGGCAAGCCCGACCAGCCGGAGACGGCGGCGGGCCTCGCCGCTCCGGCAGCCGGCGACGATCTCGTACAGGAGCGGCCCGAGCACGTACACCGGATACGTGGGCTTCGTCAGCAGACCGAGGCCCAGCACGAGGCCGAGCGCCACGGACCACCGCGCCCGGCGAAACCCGTCGGTCTGGAGCAGCACGCAGAGCGTCGCCGCCACCATGGCGGCCAGCGGCAGGTCGAGCTGGAAGTTCAGCAGCGAGTACACCACGAAGGGCGCAGTGCCGAAGAAGAAGGCCGCGAGGAGGCCCGATCGCGCGTCCCAGAGCGCGCGGCCCGCGCCGAAGGTCGCGGCGAGGCCGACGGCGAGGAAGCCCAGCATGACGGCCTGGGCCGTGAGCGGGGCGACCGGGAAGATCAGGTAGAGGGCGCCGGCGGCGCACGGGACCAGGGGCGGATAGAAGGGCGAGTCCCCGATCACCGCCGTCCAGACGCGGCCCTGCGCCAGGTTCTGGTAGCAGCGGAGGGCGCGCTCGAGGTGGTTGGCGTGGTCCCACTCGGGCGGACGCCGGTCGATGCTGACCCACGCGATGGTGACGGCGGCGAGGACGGCGAAGAGCGCGGCGAGCCAGATTCTCGGATGCCGAACGGGGCTCCATGAGGCGCCGGCGGGGCCGCCGTCCGATACCGTACCGGGAGCTGACACGGCGGTCAGTGTAGCATCGGCTAGAGCGAGGATAAGGGCCCATCTGCTTCGCTGGCGCCCTCGCCCGGGCGCTCAACGTAGAGCGACTACGCCTCGCGCCCGGGCTTCCGGCGCCGCCTCGCAGCTGGACCCTTCTCCTCGCTCTAGCTGGGTTACTCCGACAGGCTCCCAGAGCGAGGATAAGGGCCCATCTGCTTCGTTGGCGCCCTCGCCCGGGCGCTCAACGTAGAGCGACTACGCCTCGCGCCCGGGCTTCCGGCGCCGCCTCGCAGCTGGACCCTTCTCCTCGCTCTAGCTGGGTTACTCCGACAGGCTCCCAGAGCGAGGAGAAGGGCCCATCTGCTTCGTTGGTGCCCTCGCCCGGGCGCTCAACGTAGAGAGACTACGCCTCGCGTCCGGGCTTCGGGCGCCGCCTCGCAGATGGCCCTTCTCATCGCTCTAGCCCGTCGTAGACGGCGAGTGTCCGCGCCACCATGCGATCCACCGAGAACGCCTCGCGGGCGTGGCCGAGCGCGCGGGCGGCGAGCGCGGGTCCGTCGATCCGCGCACGCGCGATCGCCGCCACGAGCCCGTCCTCGTCGCCCGGCTCGAAGAGGACGCCGTACGCTCCGTCCCCGAGCACTTCCGGGATCGCGCCGGCCCGGCTCCCCACCACCGGCACGCCGCGCAGCATGGCCTCGACCAGGACCAGCCCGAGCCCCTCCCAGCGGGAGGGCAAGCAGAGCACGTCGAATCCCGGCATCAGCGCCTCGGCGTGCGGACGATGTCCCACGAGCGTCACGTTCGGGCAGCGCGCCGCCTGGGCCGCGAGCGCCGCGCGCAGCGGCCCGTCGCCGACGATCACGCAGCGGGCCTCCGGCAGCCGGGCCATCGCCGCGACGAGGAGATCCACGTTCTTCTGGGCCACCAGCCGCCCGACGAAGCCGACCGCGAACGCATCGGCCGCGATGCCCAGCTCGGCGCGCGCGCGCGCCCGGGCGTCGCCGATCTTCGCGGGGCGGCGGTATCCCGTACGGGATCACGCTCACGCGGCCGGGCGCGAGCCCCAGCCCGTCGACCAGGTAGCGGCGGACGCGCTCGGAGATCGCCACGTGGTGGGAAGCGAGGCCGGCCGCGGCGCGGACCAGATGTCGCCAGCCGGGCCGGAGATACTTGGGCTCGTCGTTGTGGACGGTGGAGACGACCGCCACGCCCGGGACCAGGCGCGCCGCCAGGCCGCCGTGGAGATCGGCGGGCAGCATGTGCGTGTGCAGGAGAACGGGCCGGCGCTCGGCGAGCCGCGCCCGGAGCCGCGCCACCGCGACCGGGTCGACTCGGCGGCGATAGGGCACGCGGTGGACGGCGATGCCCGCGGCCGTGAGCTCGGCGAGCCGGGCCTCGATCGCGGGCCCCGTCGACTGGAGCAGGACGATCAGCTCGACGGGGACCGCCGCGGCGGCGAGGGCCGGGAGGAGCACCCAGAGATGGTTCTCCGCGCCGCTGAACGGGGAATTGGCTGGCGTCTCGTTGAGGTTGATCAGATGGGCGACGAGTCGTGCCATGCCTCACGCGCCGAGCTGTTCGATCGTGCGCGCCACCGTCTCGCGGAAGTCGAAGGCCGCGCTGCGCGCCTTCGCTCCGCGCGCCAGGGCGAGGCGCAGCTCCTCGTCGCGCGCCAGTCGCGCGAGGGTCTCGCGCAGCGCATCCACGCTGGCCGTACGGCCAGAGCAGGCCGCTCCGGCCATGCTCGATGATCTCTGGGTTGCCGCCCCGGTCGGAGGCGACGCACGCCAGCCCGGCGGCCGCAGCCTCGAGCAGCGCGTGCGACAGGCCCTCGTACTCGCTGGGCAGCACCAGCACGTCCGCCCGCGCGAGATGCCGCAGGACGTCGGCGCGGGGCCTGAGCCCGTGGAATCGCACGCGGCCGTCCACGCCGAGCCGCGCTCGCCAGCGCGCGGATCCGCGGAGCGGCCGGCCCATCGCCCGCCAGGTCGAGCTCGACGCCGTCCACGCCCGCGAGCGCCTCGAGCAGGAACTCGAGCCCCTTGTGGTTGACGATGCGGCCGACCCAGAGGACCTGGAGCGGCACGCCCGGCGGCCGCGGGCGCGGGGCGAGGCCGGCGAACTCGGCCAGGTGTATGCCGTTGTGGACCGTGACGGCGCGCGCCGGCTCCACGCCCCAGCCGAGGACCAGGCGCCGGAGGTAGTCGCTCGGCGTGATGACGCGCCGGGCGCGTCGTGCGGCCGTGTGCTGGCCGGCCGCCCAGCGCCGCCACGGGCGGCCCACCGCCGGCGCGGTCTGGAACTCGTCGAGCGACAGCTCGGTCAGTCCTTCTCCGCGGGCGCGCTCCCACGCGAGGTCGCCGACCACCTTCACGGTGTAGCTTCGCCCGCCGGCCCGGCAGGCCCAGGCGGTGGCCCGCTCGAGGCCGTTGCTGAAGACCACGTCGTGTCGCCGGGCCTCGCGCCAGAGCGTCCACAAGAGGCGCGGGCGGCGGCTCGCGCCGCCCCGACGCGGCGTCCGCAGCAAGCGGAATGGCCAGGCCTCCCGGAGCGGCGCGCGCGGGTCGTCGGCGCGGCACACGACGGTCACCCGATGCCCCGCCTCGACCAGCGCCGTCCCCAGCGCGGGGATGAACGTGGCCGGGCCGCCGATGTCCGGCGGGAAGATGTCGGTGACCAGCAGCACGCCGCTCACCGCCGCATCACCGCCGTCAGGTGGGCCATCACGCGATCCGCGTAGGAGCGGATGTCGTGGTGGCCCTCCACGAGACGCCGGAGATCCTCGGGCGCGGCGGCGCCGGGATCGGCGAGGAGCGCGCGGAGCTGGGCGGCGATGGCCTCGGGGCGCTCGTCCTTGATGACGAGCCCGGGGTGGTCGGCGAGGAGCTCCCGGAACGCGGGATTGCTGCTGAGCACGGGGCAGCCCGTGGCGAGCGCCTCCAGCACCGCCTTGTCCATGCTGTTCGTCTCGCTCACGTTGAGCGCGAGGGCCGCCGTGTCGTAGAGACCGGGCAGCCGGTCCATGGGCACGGGGCCGAGGAACTCGACGGGCAGGTGTCCGGCGGCCACGTCGCGCCGGAGCGCGGCCTCGTAGGCGGCGTCGTCGCCGGTCAAGGTGGGACCGACGATGCGCAGCGTGAGCCCGTCGCCGCGCAGGTGCGCCATCATCGACACCAGGAGATCGAGCCGCTTGCGCCGGGAGATGCGGCCCACCGCGAGCAGGTGGGGGCGCGCCGCCGCGGGAGGGCGCAGCGAGAACAGCTCGCGTGTCCACTCCCTGGCCGATGAAGTGGGCCCGGGCCGATCGCAGGCGAAAGCCCTCCGGGCTCGAGCTGATCACGCGGTCGACGGAGCGATGGGCGAGCCGCAGGTGCCAGGTCACGGCGCCGTGGGCGTACCACAAGAGGACCGGCAGCCGGAGGAGGCGGAACACCGGCCAGAGTCGATAGGCCTGCCGATGCGCCATGTGAACGAAGACCGCGTCCACGCGCTCGCGCCGCGCGAGTCGCCAGGCGGCGCCCAGCGCAGCCGCGCGCCGCCCGATCGCGCCCGCCCGACCGGGCCGGGGCACGGTCTCCATCGCGACGTTGCCGGGCAGCGCGCAATCTCCCGCGCGCTCCGTGAGCACGGCCACTCGATCCGCGCGGCGGGCCAGCTCGCGCACCACCCCCGCCTGCCAGGCCAGCACGGGGGAGCCATCGTCCATCTCGTAGTTGACGACCAGGAGTCGCATCCCCGACCGACCCGATCAGAACGCCGTCGGTGACGACGGACTGCACGCAGCCGGCTGCAGCGCATGCGAGCAGGGCTGCGCGCGCCAACCGCGCCGGCTGCCCGTCCAGGGACGACAGGGCTTGCACGATGGGGATGGGCAGAAAGACGAAGACCCAGACGATGTACTCCCACTTGGCGATGTCGCCATCGACCGGAGCGTAGAACCTGAGCGCGGCGGCTCCCAGGTATGCCGCCGAGGCCAGGAGCGGCAGCGCCGCGGCGGCGGTGAGCGCCAGGCTGAGCGATGCGTGCCCCGGCCGGACGACCCGTCGAGCCTGGAGCACGGCGAGGCTTCCAGTCCAGAGCAGCAGGAACCAGACGGAGGCGACGATCCCGAACCGCGCCCTCGCCACGCGTGCGCGCTCGGATCGGTGCAGGCCGGGCTGATCGAAGCCCGCCCGCCAGTAGTCGCCGTACAGGTCGATGAGCAGGATCTCCGGCAGGGACCCCCGATGCCAATCGCGGAAGGGATGCTGCCACGCGGAGACCGGGTCCAGATGCCAGAAGAAGCTGGCAGGCGTGGACCGGAACATGGGGTCCGCCCCGCGATCATGATGGAAGGGCACCGTGCCGGCGACGAGCCACTGCGCGGCGATCAGCATGCCCGCTACCGCGGCGGCGGCGATCCAGATCTGCAACGCACATCGGACATACCGGCGCGGAGGGGCTCCCGGGGCCCCACGGCCAGGAAGGCCGGCGCGGTCGCCGCCAGCGTCAGGCCGCCGATCTTCTGGGCCACCATCAGCCCGAGCGCCGCGGACACGGTCCAGAATCGCCAGCCGGGTCGCCCATCCTGTCCGCGCGACGGCCGCAGGGGCCGAGCGCAGGAGTAGCAGGAGGGTCCACGGAGTCAGGGTCAGGAGGAGGTTCTCGGGACGCGCCATGTTGAACGTCCGGGCGACCACCGGAAACGCGCACACCAGGAGCGCATACCAGCGAGCGCCGCTCGCCCCAAACCCGAATTCGCGTCCCAGGGCCAGGCATCCGGCCATGAACGCCAGGAACAGGGCGGTTCCCGAGACGCCCACGGCGGCGTGGAGCAGCGTCCGCTCGCTCGTGCCCAGAAGGCGGCACGCCGCGATGACCGGCGAGGCGAGCACGCACGTCAGCACGTAGTACCAGGGCGCGTTGTACGTCGTCGGCAGGTGTCCCCCGCGAGATCCCGCAGGTAGCCGATGTGGACCTGCATGTCGTGCTGGTGACGGAGGTCGTACACGACGGCATTCCAGATCCGGACAGCCACGGTTACGCCCAGCATCGCCGCTGCGACGGAAGGCGCGCGGCCGACGTGCGCGCGTGCGTGGCGCTCATTGCGCGAGGTCCTGGATCGGCACGCGGCTGGCGAGCACCAGGGGCTTCGCCGAGCGCCGTCCCGGGAGGTGCGCGACGTGGGGAAGTGGGCGGACAGGATCGCCATGACCCGCGCCTCGTCCGCCCGCGGCGGGTGGATCTCGAGCAGCAGGTGCTGCACGCGGTCGAGCACCGCCTCGCTCGAGGCCAGCACGGCCTCCTCGGCGCCCTCCACGTCGAGCTTCACCAGGAAGATGGGGCCGGGCGCGTGCTGCGCCGCGAAGCCGCCGAGCGTCACCGCCTCCACCATCTCCACGCGCCCGCCGGGCGCCAGCTCGTCGATGCGGCTCGACGTGCTGGCGTCCATGGCGCCGAACGCCACCGGTCCCGCCGCGCGCCACACGGCCAGGCGATGCGCGCGCCAGGCGAAGGCCGGGTTGGCGCGCGCGTTGGCCTCGAGGAGCGCGAACGTGGCCGCCCCGGGCTCGAGCGAGTGGACGCGCGCGTCGGGCCGCGCCGCCAGCATCACCATCGCGAACAGGCCGATGTTGGCGCCGGCGTCGATCACCACGGGCCGATCCGGCGCCGCCGCCACCAGGCGCGCGGCCGCCGCGTACTCCTGCTCGAGCAGGACCTCCTGGATCGCGGCCTCGTCGGCGGGCCGCGCCAGGAAGCGATGGCCCCGCCACGCGAAGCGGAACGGGATGCGTCGCAGCGGGGCCAGGCGGCGCGCCAGGAGAAAGGCCGGAAGGCGCACGGGCCCGAGGTCGACGACGCGCGCGAGCCGCCGCGCGTACGGCGATCGACGAGCGAACGCGCTCCGGCAGTGAGCGGCTGTCTCGCGGCGGACTCATGGGCGGCCGTCGCCGGCCCCGCTGGCGACGGCGCTGCCGGGCGAGGCCCCGGGCAGAAAGCGCGGCCATCGCCGACGGGCGAGGAGATAGGTGGCCGGGATCAGCCAGACGTAGGAGGCGAGCATGCCCATCATGCCGACGGCGGCGGTCGGGCCGATCCACCGGAAGCCCGCGAGCATCGCGAGGTACTGCACGGCCACGGCGGCGAAGGCCATGGCGGTGTACCCGCCGAGCCGGCCCGCGCCCACGTAGAGCGCCCAGATCCACGGGTGGCAGCCGGCGATGAAGAAGAACGTGAGCGTCATGATCGCCATCGGCCACTCGGCGCCGGCGAAATCCGCCCCGAAGACCAGCGGGACGAGCGTCGGCAGCAGCACGGCCTCCCCGGCGACCGCCGCCGCGGTCAGCGCGGCGCAGGTGGCCGCGAGCCGCCGGGCGAGGGCGCGATACGCCGTCGCGGCGCGGCGGGTGAGCAGGTCCAGGAAGTCGGGGAAGTACACCTGGTAGAGCGCGTCCTGCACCACCGCGATGCCGCCATCCACGATCTGCCGCGCCAGCTTGTAGAGCCCGTCTCGCGGTCGCCGGCGACGTAGGCGACGAGCAGCACGTCCGCGGACCGCTGCAGGAGCTTGGCATAGCCGAGGAGGTTGCCGTAGAAGAGCATGCCGCGGCTGCGCCGATACGCCGCCCACGCGCTGCCCCAGTCCGGGCGCCCGAGCGGCAAGCCCGCTCGGCGCGTCCACACCCGCGCAGGACACGGCCAGCGTGAGCGCCGCGACCACGGTCGCGCCCGCGAGGCCGGCCACGTAGGCGCCGGCGAGCGTGGGCATGATGGTCAGGCCGGTCGATGGTCACCGCCGCCTGCGTGGCCTGGGTGGCCATGCGCCAGTGCCCGATGACGTAGAACTCACGGCTGTACCGCAGCAGGGCGAACAGCGTGCCGGTCAGCGCCTGGAGCGCGAGCGTCGCGGCGTCGGCCGGCAGCCACCAGCGGGACACCGCCGCTCGGGTGAACACGGGGACGAGCACGCCGCCGACCAGGAACGCGAGCAGCGCGGCCACGGCGCCCACCAGCACGGTGCCGAGCGCCGCCACCCACACGACGCCCGCGCGATGCGCCGCGGCCTCGGCCGGCGCGAGCCCGTCCACCTCGTAGAAGGTCCTCGCGGCGGTGTCGTTGAGGCGCACGTCGACGAACGTGAGGGCCGATCCGGTGATGCCGGCGATGATGCCCATGACGCCGAGCTGCTCGGGCCCGAGCACCCGCGCCTGGTAGATCCCGGCGGCGAGCGCGCACGCCGCGCCGACGCCGTTGGCCACGGCCAGGTATCGCGCGGGACCGATCCACGACGTCACGCCCGCTCCGCCGCGTTGATCAGCGTCTCGACCCACCGCTCGGCCAGCCGGCGCGGGTCGAAGTCGCGGCCGACGCGGGCGCGGGCGGCGGCGCTCATGCGGCGGCGGAGATCGGCATCGCGCAGCAGGGACAGCGCCGCGGCGGCCAGCGCGGCCTCGTCGTCGGGCGGGCACAGGAAGCCGGTCTCGCCCGAGGCGATCACCTCGTCGAGACCGGGCAGCGCGGTCGCGACCATGGGCAGGCCGGCCTGCCCGGCTTCCACCGCCACCCGGGGCAGGCCCTCGTAGTCCGACGTCAGCAGGAACACGCTGGCGCGGGCGTACAGGGCGGGCAGGTCGCCGTGGGGCATGGCGCCGAGCCATCGCAGCCGCGACCCGAGCCCGAGCGCCTCCGACTCGGCGAGCAGCGTGTCTCGCAGCGGGCCGTCGCCCGCCCACTGAAACTCGACGTCAGGCTCCTCGTCGGCGATGCGGCGAGCCACGCGCAGCCAGCGCGAGAGGTTCTTCTGCGCAGCGAGCCGGCCCACGTAGAGCACGGTCCGGACGGGGGCGTCCGATGATCTCGCCGCGGGGAAAGTCGCGGGCATCGTGGCCGGAACGGGCACGACGCTCACCCTCGGATTGAGCTCGCGCGCCCGGATCTCGGCCGCGAGATGATGGCTCACGACGCGCAGCTCGTCGAAGCGGTGCAGGAGCCGGAGCGCCAGCCTCCGCCGCCATCCCCAGCGTCCCGCGCCCAGCTCGGCGCCCCGGGCCCACGGCGAGAACAGGTCGAAGTGGAGCTGGCCCACGACGCGGACGCCGGTCATGGCCGCGAAGGCGAGGGCGATCCACCCGTCGGTGAACACGGTCTGCGGGGCGAGCACGTCGATGCGGCGGCGGCGGTGCAGCGCGAGCAGTCGGCCGAGGAGCGCCACCGCGCGCAGCGGCCGCGGCCCGGTCACGGCAACACAGGCGAGCGCCCCGTCCTCGACCGCCGCGGCGGGCGCGCGCCGCGCGAGGACGATCAGCGTCAGCCGGCTGCCGGGACGGCGCTCGGCGAGAAGCGCGGCGTACAGCGCCTGGCGGACACGCGTGTCGGACGGCGCCGCGCGGAGGAATACCGTGTCGTCGTAGCCAATCTGCACGACGTGCAAGGGGCCTATGGACCGAGCCTACCGCCGTGCCACCGGCCGAGCACCTCGTCCAGCAGCGCGGCATTGCGACAGACGATCACGTCCACCTGGTCGCCGTCGCGGATGAGCTCGTAAATCCACGGCGGCTGGACCGGTTGAAGCCGTCGCTCCCAGGCGATGCCCAGGTGCAGCCGCTTGGCGATGATCCGATCGCGGAGGTCGATCCGGATCCGCCGTGAGCCCATCGGCACGGTCACCTCCGACGGACCAGGCGCCGCAGCCGCATCCACGTCTTCCGCGTGCGCATGCCGTTTCCTAGGAGCCTGTCGGAGAAACCCGGCTAGAGCGATGAGAAGGGCCAGCTGCGAGGCGGCGCCTGATGGCTGCACGCGAGGCGTACGCGCGTAAGGAGTGCGGGGCCATGTCTCGGCCCCGCAGACGAAAGCTGCGTCGGCCCGATCGTCTCGCGGGTTACGTGGCACGGCGGTCGAGGGCGCCAACGAAGCAGATGGTCCCTATCATCGCTCTAGTGCCCGCCCCCGAGCACGCGCTCCACGGACGCGAGCACTTCTTCGGGGACGTCGCCGCTGGATCATCGAATGGGCGCCGCTGCCGGACGACCACCACACGATCGCCGAGCGCCGCGCAGGTCTCCGGCGGATACCCGAGGTGGATCGCCACCGTCGGGGTGCCCAGCGCCCCGCGACGTGCGTGAGCCCGGAGTCCGAGCCGACGAAGAGTCGCGCGCGCTCGATCACGGCGGCGGCGGTCAGCACGTCGAGCCTTCCGGCGTCGACGCAGAAGTCCGGCAGCGCCGCCTCGTCGGAGCCCACGGTATCCACCACGATCGGCAGTGCCAGGCGCTCGTGCAGAATCCGGAGGAGGCGTGGTAGTGCGCCAGGGGCCAGCTCCGGAAGGGAAGGCGATGCCGGACCATCTGCGCCACGTAGATGAACGAGTCCAGGCCGCGCTGCCGCAGGTAGTCGGCGGCCGCTCGGCGATTGTCGGCGGCGAGGTAGAGGATCCCCTTGGCCGGGGGCGGACATCCGCACGCCTCCGCGTATCGCTCGACGAAGTGCTTTCCGTCCTTCCACCAGTCACCGTCGGGCAGGTCGAGGAGGAGCACGCGCTCGTAGAACGGCGCCAGCACGCGCGTGATGAGCCGCCGCTGCGCGGATCGGCTCGGCTTGTAGATGAACGGGGCATAGACCTGAGCGACGTGGGGATTGTTCCCGACGACCGCGAGGTAGGGATAGCCGCCCGTGCCCATGTCGATGACGTGGCGCCGGTGCAGCACCTCGAGCGAGGGGAAGAGGTAGACGAGGTCGCCGATGCTCCCGATCATCGGACACGAAGATCCGGCCCTGCCGGCCCGGCGATCGCAACCGATCCGCGAGAATCTTCAGGAGCTGCACGTAGAACTGTCGCCGGAACACGAGCCTTCGGGACAGCGAACGAGCCGGTCGGCTCGCTCTCGACGGACCGACGCCCGTCGCGCTCGCGCCTCGGCCATCAACCAGGGTCGTCACCTCCAGGGTCCTCGCAATGCGGCCGCATCCGACCGCCTCCCAGCCCCGAAACGAAGGCGCGGGGCGCGTTGCCACCCTCGCCGGAGAAGGTGGACGGTACTGGATTCGAGCCAAAGATGCCCGGGATGCGAGGCGAGCGCTTCGCCAACTGAGCTAATCGTCCGCTTCAGTGAATCTATAGAGTTACAGGAGGGCGGTCAACCCCGATCACGCGAATCCGCCCCATCCCGGCCTGTGATGGTATTGGCGCCGGCTCGGCGAGCGTGGCGAACGCCGGAGCCATTGCCTGCGGTTTTTTCCGGCGCGCTAAGATGTCGCCATCTCGATCGTGAAATCGTCGATGATGCGAAGGTGCATGGACTCCGTCAGCGGGGTAGGGAGCTCGCCCCAGTCGATGCCCGCCGAGTCGGACCCAGCATCCCGAGCGTGAAATTGCTCGCGATGAGGGGCCGTACGGTTGGCGCGATCCTGGCGGCGCTCGCGGGGGCGGTGTGCTTGCTCAGGCGCGCCAGCCCCACCGAGGCCCAGAACAACTACGAGATCCAGGTATATGGCTCGGAGACCGTGGCGCCGTGGAGCACGATGGTGGAGCTCCATAGCAACGTGGCCGCCCAGGGCACCACACGCACGACCGACGGAGTGCTCCGGACACAGGGTGCCTTTCACGAGACCCTGGAGATCACCCAGGGCTGGACGAACTGGTTCGAGACCGGCTTCTACGTCTTCACCAGCATTCAGCCCGACACGACCTGGGAGTGGGTGGGTGACCACATTCTGCCCGCGGGTGCGGGCCCCCGAGAGCTGGAATCTCCCGGTGGGCCTCAGCCTGTCGGCGGAGGTCGGCTACCAGCAGCGCCAGTTCTCGACCGACACGTGGACGTTGGAGCTGCGGCCGATCATCGACAAGCAATGGGGTCCCTGGTACGCGTCGGTCAATCCCGTGTTCGACATGTCGATCAAGGGACAGAACAGCGGCCAGGGCTTCGGGTTCTCCCTGTCCGCCAAGGTCAGCTACAGCGTGACGCCGAAGGTCGCGCTCGGCCTCGAGTACTACGCCTCGCTGGGACCCGTCAAGCATCTCGACCGGTGGAGTGACCAGCAGCAGCAGATCTTCCTCGTCATCGACGTCGACCTCGGCCCCAGGTGGGAGTTCAACTTCGGCGTGGGCTTCGGGATGACCTCGAGCACCGATCGCCTCATCGTCAAGATGATCCTGGGCTACCGGTTCGACTGGGGAGAGGCGAGCGCCGCTAGAGCGATGATAAGGGCCCATCTGCTTCGTTGGCGCCCTCGACCGCACGCTCAACGTAGCAGAAAGTGCACGCCTCGCGCGCGGCCATCGGGCGCCGCCTCGCAGCTGGACCCTTCTCATCGCTCTAGCTGGGTTTCTCCGACAGGCCGCTAGGGAGCATGAGGCTCCGATCGAGGGTCAACGTGCTTTCGGCCGGCCGCGTCGTGGAGACGGTGGCCGATGGCCCTCGCTCGACCGGCGTCTCGAGGGCCGCGAGGAAGGCCTTGTGCGTGATCCGGGTGAACCACCGGCCGGTCGTTGCTGACAGCGCGCGGCGGCTCTACGAGACCGCCGCGACGACTCCCTCGTCCCCGCGAAGCGCGAGACTGTCTCCGATCACCGTCCCCTCGCGATCGAGCGCCGTCGACAGCAACACCCGAGCGTCCCGGAAGGCGGCCGGCACGCGGAGGTTCTGCGGTGTGGAGCCGAGGTTCAGCGCTACCAGGCACTGATTGGCACCGGCGCCTCTCGCATACGCCAACACATCGCCCATGGCGTCGACCGGCTCGTACCTGCCGACGGACAGCGCCGGGTGCGCGCGGCGCAGGGCGATCAGGCGGCGGTAGAGCATGAGCATCGACGTGGGGTCATCGCGCTCGCGGGCTACGTTGACAGCGGTGGCGTCGCGCGCCACCGGCAGCCACGGTCGTCCGACGGTGAATCCCGCGTGGGGGCTCGCGTCCCATTGCATCGGCGTGCGCTCGGGATCGCGGCCGAGGCCGAGCCCGGGCACGTTCCTCTCCCACGGATCCTGGACCAGGCCCGGCGGGATCTCGACGTCGGCCATGCCGATCTCGTCGCCGTAGTAGAGCGTGGGCGTGCCGCGCAGCGTGAGCAGCAGCATGGCGGCCACCCGCGCCTGTGCAGGGCCGATGCGGCTGCTGACGCGGGGCTTGTCGTGGTTGCCGAGCACCCAGTTGGGCCAGCCGCCGGCGGGCAGCGCGGCTTCGTACGCCGCGATGAGCTGCCCGATGCGGCGCGTCTGCCACTCGACGGAGATCAGGTGGAAGTTCGCCGGCAGATGCACTCCGTCGCCGTCGACGCCGTAGTAGGCGACCAGCCGCTCGATGGGCAAGTACAGCTCGCCGATGAGCAGCCGGTCTGGATAGCGGTCGACCAGACCGCGCATCAGCGCCACCATCCGGAGCGTCTCCGGCCGATCCGCGGTGTAGACGGCGAGAGAGCGCGTGGTAGGGGCCGAGTCCGGGATGATAGTCGGGGTTGGCGGGGTTGTCGCGAAGCGTGTCGTCCTCCACGAGCTGGCGGAGGGCGTCCACGCGGAAGCCGTCGACGCCCCGCTCGAGCCAGAAGCGCAGCACGTCGAGCATGGCCCGCTGGACCTCCGGATGCCGCCAGTTGAGATCGGGCTGCTCGCGGAGATAGGCGTGATAGTAGTACTGCCTCGTCGTCGCGTCCCACGTCCACGCGCTGCCCCCGAACACGCTCCGCCAGTTGTTGGGCGGCCCGCCGTCGGGCGCCGGATCGCGCCAGATGTACCAGTCGCGGTGGGGTCGTCGCGCGCGGTGCGCGAGGCGAGAAACCACGGGTGCCGGTCGGAGGTGTGATTCGGAACGTAGTCGAGAATGACCCTGAGGCCGAGGCGGTGCGCCTCGGCGATCATCGCGTCGAAGTCGGCGAGGCTGCCGAAGCGCGGGTCGATGGCCGTGTGGTCGGAGATGTCGTAGCCGAAGTCGGCCATCGGGGATGGGTAGATGGGAGAGATCCACAGCGCGTCGATGCCGAGCCAGGCGAGGTACGCGAGCCCGCGGACAATGCCCCGCAAATCCCCGATCCCATCGCCGTCGGTGTCGAGAAACGAGCGCGGGTAGATCTGGTAAATGACGCCGCGCTGCCACCAGCTATGCGTGTCGGCCATCAGGTCCGCCGATCGACCTACACGATGCAGCCATGCTGCGTGGCAACGCGTTGGTACGGAGCATTCTGTCGAGCCCTGCCATCTGCTCGGTGAAATCGAGGACTCGTAGACCAGCCAGGATCCTTCGGTATTGCGCCGGGTCATCAAGGTTCGCCGGTATGCACTACGCGACGCTGGTCGTGGTAAAGCGAGTGACTCCCTCGGATGTCCTTCGATGGCCCGCTTAATGGCCCGCTCCAGCTTTCCACGCCCTCCTCGATGTCCGCCGGCTCGATGATCAGGGCCGGGAACATTTTGAGAACATTGCTCGATCCGGCGACAAGCAGACCTTCCTCGAGCGCATTCCATCGGATGCGATGCATCATCGTGTTGTCCCGCGCCCGGCCAATCGAATCCTTCACGATCTCGACACCGATGTACAATCCCCTCCCGCGCACGTCGCCGATCACCTCGTGACGCTGCTGGAGGTCGCGCAGCCGTGACATCAGATACTCTCCGCGCTCGGCCGCTCGATGCGCGTAGTTGCCTGCCAGGAGGATTTCGAAACTGCGCTTGGCCACCGCGGCATAGAGCGGCTCGCCGGCGAAGGTCCCGGCCCACGGGATTCCGACCTCGGCCTCCCGCGCGCGGTCGGCGAGATCCTGGCGGGTGGCCATGGCGGTGATGGCCATGCCCGCTCCGATTCCTTTGCCCAACGCCAGGACGTCGGGGACGATCCCCGAGTGCTCGAAGCACCACGTCCGACCCGTCTTGAAGGGGGCCACCTGCACCTCGTCCAGGATCAGCAACGCGCCGAGGCGCTCGGCCATCGCTTTCAGTCGCGGGAGCCACTCGGGCGGCGGCACGACCATGCCGCCGGCGCCCAGGATCGACTCCGTGATGATCGCGGCCACATCGCCGGTGCTCACGCGCTCGGTCAGCTCCTCGCTCGCCTTGACGCACTCGATATCGCAGGAGGGGTACTTGAGGCCGATCGGGCAGCGGTAGCAGTCGGGGGTGAGGATGGTCGAGGTGCGCGCGGGATTGAGGAGAGGGCCGAGATGCCGCTTCCGCGGCCCACCAATGCTATTGAGCCCCTCCACGGTCAGCGTGCCCCCGTAGAGTCCGCCGATCACCGCCACCACATCGAAGGCCTTGGTGACGCCCCGGGCCACGCGCAGCGCGATCTCGTTCGCCTCCTGATCCCACCGCGGCGAAGTTGACCACGTCGAGCCCCTCGGGCAGCGCGGCCTTGAGCGTCTCGGCGAACTCGATCACCGGCGTCGCCGCGAAGTACTTGTAGTGATGCCAGAGCTTGGCCGACTGCTCGATGAGGACCTCGCGAAGCTCGGGGTGGTTGTGGCCGAGCAGGAGCGAGATGTGGCCGGACACGAAGTCGAGGTACTCGCGTCCGTCGACGTCCCAAAGACGCAGGCCCTGACCGCGCTCGAAGACGACACGAGGCAAGTGGCGCCAGCCGAGAATGGCCGCGTCGTCACGCCGTACCCAGTCGGCGGTGGACCCAGCGGGAGTGGCATGAGGCGAAGTCGGAGGTGTCATGTCAGTGTCTCGCTCCTTTGGTATCGGAGCCGCACGCTACGCCGCGGCGCGGTTCCGCTTGACGATGGGGTCGAACAATAGTGTGGACGGGCTGCTAAGTCAAATCAATGACGTCGGCACGGTGGCGCCGGGCAGACGGGCCGACCTCATCGTGTGTCGCGGCAATCCGTTGACGGATCTGTCGGCGCTTCACGACGTCGCGCACGTCATGGCTGACGGCAACGAAGTCGCGTGACGTCACGTCCTCCCGTCGAGGGAATGGCGCTACGAGGGGCGGACGAGCCGCCCGGTTCCGGGCGCGGCGACGAGCGCGCCGTCACGGACCACCGCGCGGCCGCGCACGAATGTGGCGAGCACGCGGCCCTGAACCTCTTTCCCTCGAACGGCGTCCAGCCGACCCGATAGTGCAGCGACGCCGCGGCGAGCCGGTATCGGGCCGCGGGGTCGACCAGCACCAGATCCGCGTCGTGGCCGATGGCGATGTGGCCCTTGGCGGGCAGGGACAGGAGCCGCGCGGGGCCGCGCAGCACACCTCGAGCATCCGCCGCAGCGAGAGGCGGCCGGCGGCCACCTCGGTGAGCATGAGCGGCAGCGTGGTCTCGACGGCCGGGTAGCCCGTCGGCGCCTCCCAGATGTCGTGGGCGCCGCGACGCTTCTCCTCGAGCGTGTGCGGTGCGTGGTCGGTGGCGATCGCGTCGATCGTGCCGTCGCGGATGGCCTGCCAGTACGCCGAATAGCGCGCCCGAATCCGGATTCGCGTCAGGATCACGTTTTCGCCAATTACCAAGGTTAGTTACAGTGCACTTGACCCTCACGTACACGACGCGACTAGACGCGATAAAAGCCCCGCGCAGCCCGACGGACAAAGAGTACTCAGCCGCTGAGAGAAGCTGCTGCAGCTCGGCGCCGGGGCAGCGAGGCGCTGCTCCGGCGCAACATTTCGCGGATTCGGAACCCCGGGGGTTGGCGCTGGTCGGAACGCTTCCCTCAAGGGGAGATCGCCGCATGAGGGCATCAGCCCCGCTTCAAGCGAAGGCGTGCGCCTTGAGGCCGGCGATCTTGAGGAGGGCGCCAGCCAGGCAGAGGTTGCCCTTGAGCAAGGACCACACCGCCGGTCGGATGGAGGGCGACGACGCCGGGCGCACCACGCGGCCGTCGGGGGCGGGCGCCGCCGCGAGTTCGGCGGCCAGGCCGCTCAAGGGCGAGCGCGCCGCCGTGGACTCGTGCCTGCGCCGTGGAGCTATGATCGCGGAACGGGCCCGGTTGACGGCGGCGGCGCGCATCACCTAGCATGCGCTTAACCTGGGTCGGCCCTCGGGCCCCGCGAGGAGACCGATCATGTGCGCGCCGGGCCCGTCGCTCGAGCGCGCGAGTTGTGGATGACGTCGTCGGGAAGGGGGCCAGGGGCAGAAGGTATCAATGTCGACCAGGCTCATGCAGATCCCGTAGCCCACCAGGAAAGGGAGACCCGAAATGGCCGTAGGGACGCAGACCACGTATGACATCGATGTCGCGGACGTGGAGTATCTCCGACACGGGGACAAGCCCCTGCTGGCAACTGTCTTCAAGCCGCGCGGCAGCGGACCGTTCCCGATCATGGTCGAGCTGCACGGCGGTGCCTGGGTCCGGGGGCTCGTCAAAATGGGAACGCGGCGAACGAGGCGCTTGCGAAGAACGGCGTGATCGTGGCGGCGCTGGATTTCCGCGTGCCGCCCGTGGCGCCGTACCCGGCCTCTCTGGCCGACATCCACTACGGGATTCGCTGGTGCAAGAGCCAGGCTCAGGCGTGGCGTGGACGCCCGGACCGGATCGGCGCCATGGGCACGTCCAGCGGCGCGCACCAGGCCATGCTGCTCGGCATGCGCCCGCGCGATTCACGCTACGCCGCGCTGCCCCTTCCTGGCGGCGCCTCGGTGGACGGCACCCTGGGCTGCGTGATCATGGTGTCTCCCGTGATCGATCCGCTCGGGCGCTATCACTACGCGAAAGGTCTGCGACAGGATTGCACCCCGCCCGCCGGGCTGGCCGACCGCGTGGTGCCCATGCACGACCAGTACTGGCAGACGGAAGAGGCCATGGCCGAGGGAGCGCCCGCGCGCATCCTGGCCCGTGGCGAGCGGACGGCCACGCCCCCGTGCTGTGCGTCGCGCGCAGCTACGAGGAGGCGCACCCCCGCCCGGATCTCGACGAGTTCGTCCGGCAGTATCGTCAGGCCGGCGGCCAGATCGAGGTCACGATCTTCGAGGGCGAGGGCGAAGGTCTTCTGAAGGATCTCTCCTCGTCGGTTGCCCAGCGGGCGCTCGAGCAGATGACCGCGTTCATCCATCAGCACCTCGGGTAGCACGGAGTTCTGCGACACGTCCTTCGCGCCGCTGACCCCGCGTGAGGGCTTCTCGGGGTGAGCGGCGCCGGGACGAGTGGCGCTCGTGGGCAGCGCTGGCCGACGACGACCGGGACGGGCAGGGCACGAGCGGAGGCGTCGCCACTTCTGGTCGACGCGGGCCCATCCCTGTCAGGGAGGACTGACATGACCATGAAATTCGGCCTCATGTACGAGATTCAGATACCCGAACCCCACCATGACGGCATCGAGCATGAGCGCTACAAGCAGGTCATGGCCCAGGCCGAGCTGGCCGATGAGGTCGGCTTCCAGTACTTCTGGACCGTAGAGCATCACTTCCTGCGTGAGTTTTCCCACTGCTCGGCCCCGGAAGTCCTCTACGGGGCCATCTCCCAGCGCACCAAGCGCATTCGCATCGGCCACGCCGTCGCCCTGCTGCCGGGTCAGTACAATCACCCGGTCCGGGTGGCCGAGCGCGCCGCGGTGCTGGATATCGTCAGCGATGGCCGCATGGATCTGGGTACCGGGCGGTCCACCACGCTGATCGAGATGGACGGGTTCCAAGTCGACCCCGAAGAGACCAGAGCCCAGTGGGAAGAAGCCGTCGGCATGATTCCCCGCATGTGGACCGAGGATCCCTTCACTCACGAGGGGCGCTTCTACCAGATCCCGCCGCGCTCGGTCATTCCCAAGCCCGTCCAGAAGCCGCATCCCCGCTGTGGGTCGCGTGCAGCCAGCCCGACAGCTTCCGGGCGGCGGGCGAGATGGGTCTGGGCGCCCTTTGCTTCAACCTGGGCGGGTACGCGCAGATGGCCGAGCGGGTCGCGCTGTATCGCGAGGGCATCAAGCACGCCAAACCCGTCGGCAGCTTCGTCAACAACCAGATCGCGGCGCTGTGCGTCACCCACTGTGCCGACACGGACGAGGAGGCGCACGAGTTCGCCGGGCCCGAAGGGGTATGGTTCGTCCAGATGGCGGAGAAACTCTACGCCCCCTGGCAAGGGCGACACGTGCCCGATTCCTACAAGTTCGCGGTCTCGGCCATTCAACAGGAGCGCACGGGCAAGACCTTCCGCGACCACATGGAGTCGGGCGCCTTTGCCATGGGCACCCCGGCCAGCGTCATCAAGGTCCTCGAGAAGTACCAGGAGGCCGGGGTAGACCAGATCCTCTGCTTCATGCAGATGGGCAACCTGGCTCATGCGCGGATCATGAAGTCGATCGCCCTGTTTGGCCGTCACGTCATCCCCGCCTTCGCCTAGCGGGAAGAGTCTCGGCGCGCGCACCGCCGCCGTCAAGCGGCAGATGACCCGCGGCGGATGACCCGCCCGGATCAGCGCTGCTCGAAGGGACCATTTCTCCCGAGGTAGTGGTTACCCCGGCGGGTTCCGCGCTGGTCGGAACGCTTCTCCTCAAGGGGGAGATCGCCGCATGAGGCATCAGCCCCACTTCAAGCGAAGGCGTGCGCCTTGAGGCCGGCGATCTTGAGGAGGGCGCCAGCCGGGCGGAGGTTGCCCTTGAGCAACGACCACGCCGGCGGTCGGGTGGAAGGGCGACGACGCCGGGCGCACCACGCGGCCGTCTGGGGCGGGCGCTGCCGCCGAGTTCGGCGGCCAGGCCGCTCAAGGGCGAGCGCGCCGCCGTGGACTGGATCTGGGGGCGCTCGAGCCGCCGCGCCGCGCTGCGAGATCGCGGTAGATTGCCGTGGGTGTCGTTCGTGAGATTCTCTACCCGATGGGCTGAGCCGCTTGTCCGACGCCGCGTTGCTGCACCTCGTGCAGCGTGATCAGGCCGAGTGCCGCAGCGAGCAGGCTCCACCCGACCGCCTCCAGACCGAAGCGGCCGACGAGCACGCCGACGAGCGACGGAAGCCCCGCGGCCCCGAGGATCGCAGCCGCGACTTGAAGCCGACTGCGTTGCCGGTGTGACGCGCGCCGAGCCGGGCGGGCGTCATCGCGATCAACGACGGAAAGATCGGCGCCATGGCGACGCCGGAGGTCGTGAGACCGACGACGGTCGCGACGGCGCCGAGGTTGAGCGCGAAGAGCGCAGTGCCGAAAGCGATCGCGACCAGGCTCGCGCGCGCAGCAGCGTGACCATGCGGGCGTGCTCGGCGACGAAGCCGAAGACGAAGCGTCCCAACGTGAGGCCGATCCAGAAGAGACTCACCCAGAAACCGGCCGTCGCCGCAGGCACGCCGCGCGCCTGCGTGAGCACGCTGCAAGACCACACGCCCGCCGTTGCCTCGGTGCCGGTGTAGACGAAGAAGACCACGACGCCGAGCCAAACCGCCGGCAGGCGCAGGGTCTCGATGGGAGCCGAGGGCGCCGCCGCCTAGCACGGACGGCGCGCGAGCCGACTCGGCGCGTATGCCGCTGATTCGACCGCGCTCGGTGTCGTGCTCGGCGCGAGCCAGCTGCCGCGTCCACGCAAAGCCGCCGGCGAGCAATGAGCTGGCCGACGCCAACGATCGCGTAGCCCGAACGCCAGGGGCGTCCGGCGGCGAGCACCGCGGTCATGACCAGCGGACCGGTCGCCGCACCGACGCCGTCAGAACGCGTGCAGCCAGTTCACGGTCCGGGCGGTGAAGTGCGTCGCGACCAGGCGTGTCACGGGACCGGCATCGATCGCCCCGCGCCGGAGCCCGGACAGCACCGCGAAGCCGAGCATCATCCACCACGCGGACGCGAGCGCGTAGCCAAGCAGGCTCACCGCGGTGAGCGACAGCTCACCGCGAGCAGCACGCCGACGCCCAGCCGTGACACGACCAAGCCGCTGTTGAAGCTCGACAGCAGATACCCTGCGGTGAACGAGATGAGCAGCCCGCCGATGTCCTCCGGGCGCGAGCGCGAACGTGGCGCGGATCGATCGGGCGTCGCGACACCGAGCAGGCCGTCCGGCTGACCCGAGGCTCACAGAAGGCTGGCGTACGCCAGGATGACTGAGGAGTGTGCTCGCGCGCGACCTCTGCATCAGAGCCGAGTCTAGCGCAGCGGGACGCTAGAGTCCGTAGGCGCCGACCTCGCCTCTCGCATCCGCACGCAGTCCGAGGACTTCACGTGCCGCGCCGCGATCCGGCCTGGTTGTCGCACACACCGGTTGACCGGTTCGCGCCGACCGTGGGATCGGAACCAGCGCATGTGCCGGTCCTTGGCCACTTGGCCACCTGTTCATGGTGGGCGGGGCCGGGTCTCTATAGATGCCGGCGCGGGTGCCATGGCAGTGCGCTGTGGCGCAATAGAAAGAGCCTGGCCCTTACAGGACTGGCCGGCTAAACGAGACCCCTTGGTAAGTTGCGAACTTATCGAGGGGTTTCTTGGTTTCCGCCGTTGGGTGGCGAGGGGTGGATTTGGGTCGGATTTGGCACCCTCGTGGGCATAGTTTGGGCATATCGCCCTGGTCCTGGAAGCCCCAGGCGGCTGCGGTGGGCGAGGCAGTTTCCACGAGGTCCCGGGATGATCCTCCACTGCTCGAGGATTCGCTGGCTATTCGGGTGCCGCCCGCCCGCGGGGCTTGCCGCCCCTCGGATCTCTTCTTGGCCGTGTAGGAATTCAGCCACGCGCGCGAGCTGGAGCCAGAGTCGCCCGTCTCGGATAGCGCGAAGCTTGCCAGCGAGCACGAGCTGGCGTAGGTACGCGGACGAGTAGGGGCTGGTGGCGGCGAGCGCTGACAAGGGGACGAGCTTGGCCTCGCCGGCGAGATGGGGAATGAGGAAGCGGCTCAGAGTTCCGCTGACCGCGCGAGCGATGACCTCCGCGAGCGTGTTAGGGTTCCCGTTGTCCGCGATCCTCAGGGCCTGGAGGTAGCGCGGTCGCTGAGAGGCCAGGATGACAGCGGGAGGATAGCCCGCCTGGCTCAGCATGAAGTTCAGGATGAGTCGACCGACGCGGCCGTTGCCGTCGGTGAACGGATGGATCCGCTCGAACCACGCGTGGTGGACGGCCACATGGACGACGGGATGTGTGTCGCCACGCGTGGTGGTCGAGGCGCTCCAGCTGTCGAGGTCGGCGGGGATCGCAGCGGGCAGCGAGACCTGCACGCTCCGGACGCGGACGGCACCTTGTCGCCAGGCGCCGGGGTTGTCCCGGGTCGCGGGAGGATCGATCTGCCAGGCCAGGCTGACGACCTGTTTGTGGAATCTCGAGACGACGCGCGCCGGGACGCCCGTATAGTCCGGCGCGTTCCGGTACACCCAGTCGGCGGCGCGAGCGTAGCCTTCAACTTCGAGGCTCTCCGCGAGAGACGCTGAGGCTTGGCGCCGCTCGACCAGATTCTCGACCTGGGCCCGGGTCATTGTGTTGCCTTCGATGGCAGTCGAGTTGTGAACGTCGTCGATCCAGACTTGGCGCAGGACGTGGTCGGCCTCGACAGCGCGAGGCAGGCCGCCGAGGTGGGTGTGGAGGAGCTTGACCTCCTCGTCGAGGCGGGCCAAAACCTCCTGGAGGGAGGGGCGCCCTCTCTGGTTTTCCTACGATCGTCGGTCATGTAATTCGGATCGCAGCATATCTTTCCCTACGTTCAGCGTGAGCCTAAATCAAGTCGTAGGGAAAATCGCTTCCGAGGCGTTCCTGCTGGAAGCCCCCGACCGGTTCGGCGATCGTGGAGCCCTACTGCACCCGGCTGGCTCCCGGGGCTACGTCTTCAGGCCCAGGGGGCTTCAAGATCATCGCCGGCCTCCTGTAACCGCACCAGATCGACGCGCTCGCCGGCTGCCAGGCCTTGGCGGACGTCCCGGGAGGGAGCGCCGGTCACACGGCGCTCGTCGCCTTGCGGTACGCGATGCCCATCAGCCGACGGTCGCCGTCGCTGAAGGTGACGGTCAGCCTGTACCTGGCGATCCGCCACCCCTGCGGCGTCCGGACCATGTGGCCGGTGTAGTATCCGCCGATGGTGTAGTGCTCGGTGCCGAGCTGGTGGCGCGCCTGCATGTAGCGGGTGTCCACCGCGCGGTCGCCGTCGACCTCGGCCGAATGGTTGGCGAAGAAGTGCTGGGTCGCGTCGAAGCCCGTGATGGTCTGGCGCACGGCGTCGACCCAGCGCTCGGCGGGACCCCGGAACACCTGCTTCACGCCCATGCTGGTGAAGTCGGCTCTCGATCTCGCCGTCGGCGAACACGGTCCGGAGCCGCGCCCAGTCGCGCAGGTCGATGGACGCGGCGTAGCGGTTCATGACCTCGTCGAGCTCGGCGCGGTCGAGCAGGGCCCTCGTGGTGTCGTCCATGGTGCGTCCCCCTTCACTCGACTCAGCGCTGGCTGATCCATACCCACTGGCCCGGTGAGGCGCGTCCGGCCGCGTCAGTGCCGCCAATGGCCGAATCCGGCGCAGCCGCTCTCGGTCGGGGGCCTACCGCGTGCGCTGCAGTCCTGCCGGAGGCGGAATATCGCGCCTCGCGAGAGACGCCGGGCTACTTCGGCTTTCAGTTCAGGCCCATGGAGTTCCTCACCGGGCGCGAACTTCATCTTGCCGCATCGGGGCCATCGATGTCTGCCGGCGATCTCTGGCGATGGGGCGACATCGACGTTGCATGGCCGGCTCGTCGAGGTCCGGCGAAGCCTGGTCGGAGGGGGCAGCTCGGGCACCACTCGATCAAGGTGACGGTGGACGTCTACGGGCACTGGTGCCCGGGGCGAACAAGGCGGCCGTCGATCGCCTGGACGCGCAGGCCCTGACGGCCCTGGCGGCCTACGAGGCGCGCAACCCGACGCAACCCCTGCGCAACCTGGCGCCCCCGAACACCGCGCGGGGTTACGGATTGCGCCGTAACCCCGCGAGAAGACTTGGTGGAGCTGAGGGGGGCTCGAACCCCTGACCCCAAGACTGCCAGCCTTGTGCTCTCCCAACTGAGCTACAGCCCCACCGCGACGCTGAAGGCTACCGTCCAGGGGCGAACTTGTCAAGCATGGCCGATACTTGCCACGCACGAGCCACCCCGGCGAGCGGCCGGCTCAGGCGCCGGCAGCCTGCTTGGCGGCGCTCAGCGCGGCGTCGTAGCTGGGCTCGGTCGTGATCTCCTTGACGTACTCGACGTGCTTCACCTTGCCGTCCTTGCCGACGACGAAGACGGCGCGGGCGGTGAGGCCGGCGAGCGGGCCCTCCTTCACCATCACGCCGTAGTTCTGCGAGAACGGAGTGATCGCGGAAGTCGGAGAGGGTCTTCACGTTGGTGACCCCGGCGGCGCCGCACCAGCGCTTCTGGGCGAAGGGCAGGTCCATGCTGATCGTCCACACCTCGACGTTGCCGCCGAGCTTGCCCGCTTCCTCGTTGAACTTCCGCGTCTCCATGTCGCAGACGGGCGTCTCGAGCGAGGGCACGGCGGAGAGGATCAGGACCTTGCCCTTGCTGGCGGAGAGCTTCACGGGCTGAAGGCCGTTGTCGACCGCGGTGAAGTCGGGCGCATCCTGGCCGGCCTTGATCTCCGGTCCGCCGAGGCCGATGGGAGTGCCCTTGAACATGACTGCTCCTGCGCGCGTATCCGCCATTGGACTGTCCTCCGTGTTGTGGATGGGTTGATGATGACGGCCGGCCCGGCGGCGGGCCTCGGGCCCACCATACACCCGCCCGGGTCGCCGCGCCCCGGCGAGCCTGTTCATTCTCCCCGGAGGTTGGGCTATCCTAGGGCTCGCTGGCCGAAGTGGCGGAACTGGCAGACGCGCACGACTCAAAATCGTGTACCCGCAAGGGCGTGTGGGTTCGACTCCCACCTTCGGCACCACGCATTCTGAAACGGCGTGATTTAGTTCGCTCTTCTATGTCGCGCTTCCGTCAGCGGGAGTAAATCGGGAGTATGGCAGCCGGATTCTGGGCCTCCGGAGCCGACGCTCCAGCCATGCGACCGAGCAGGTTCCGTCGCGGCGCGTTCGGTTCCGGGATGAACCGGGCGTAAGACGGTGAAGAGCATCTCGGGTGTGGTGTGCCCGGAGCATGCGCGGCGACCAGGACGGGGCCTCGCCAGCCGCCATGGGCGTTCGCTGCGGAACGCGTGTGGCGGGTCTGGTCCAGCATCGACCGCCGCCGGAGACTCGGCCTTCGTCCGGCGTGCCGGGTACCAGGCGTGGTCCCGGAGGTTAGTTCGCGCTCAGGAGGAGGCCGCCTTCCGGGCCCGTGAAGATCGCAATCCACGGCCGACGGCTCGGGCGCGCCCTGGCCGAGCCTTGAGCCTCGCCGAGCCGCCTGCTGGGCCTTCTTGGGCGCGCATGGCCTCGACGACGGGCGGCAGCAGCGGAGATCCCACGTGGCCGCGAACGCCGCCCGCGGTCTTCGGCGCTGACCCTCGACGCCGCGGTACCCGGCCCGCGCCCGGATGCGGGAAGCGCTGGCGCCTGCCAGCCCGACGTGTCGCCCCACTCTGAGGGCGGCCCAGCTCGCTCGGTCGGGCGCCGGTCCAGAACGCCACGGCGAAGTGGGGGGCGCACCAGGTCGGAGCGAGGCCGCGAGGAACGCGTCGATCTCCTGCGGGTCGAGAGTGGGTCGATCTCGGTGCTGCGGCTCCCGGAGCATCTGTGCGGCCGTGATGGTCAGGATCCTCCGCGGAGCCAGGCGCCGGCGTCAGGGCCGCCTGCGGAGTGACCGTCTTCAGGACGAGGAGGACCAGACAGGTTGGTCCGGCGCGGCGCGAGCCGCCTCGTCCTGCCAGTTGGGTGACTAGCCTGAGCGGACGCGCGGCCTCGGTCAGATGCTGCTGACGGCGCGTCGTCCGCAAGACGGGCAGGGCGCAGCTGCGACTTGAGCACCTGGTCGTATTGCTGACGCGTCGATGACTTCCACCCGGCCCGGTTTTCCTCGATCCAGGCCTTCGCGAACAATGAAAGCGGTGCGTTCCGCACGCGGCGGACGCTCGCCCACGAGCCGAGAGGTGGCCGAGCCGGGCCGGGGGGGCTTCGACGTTTCCCGGGCGGAGCGGGGCGCTGGCGGAGCGCGAGGATGGTGATGCCGCGTCCTCGCCAGCTGCGGGCGCTACCGAGGGGGGAGCGCGCGTCCTTCGACACGCGAGCTGCCTCGGCCGCGCGGAGCCCTGTGTTTTATGCGGGCCCCGCGCTTGGCGACGAAGGGCTTTGCTGTAACCTACCGCTTATTGCGGCGGGCGGCGTCCTCAGAGCTCTGCGCGGCGTCTCGCGGCAATCTTCTTCACGTTCTTCGAGAGGGATGTGGCGGCCGTGAGGCCATTGCGAGCCCTCCACGGCGCCGGTGCATCGGACAGCCCCCACGCGCTGCTCCCACGCCGCTTCTGCCGCCCCGATGATCGCCGCCCACCATCGGTAATCGGACAGCATGGGGTTCCTCCTCTGGGCTTGGGGTTGGCTGCGGTTGCTCCGACCCGGCCATGGATCGAGCGGCCCGCTCCGCGGACCTGACGCGCCGGTCGACTCGGACCGTGGTCGGGGCCCCGTCTGCCCGGTCGCTGTGGCAGCCCCTGTCGCGCCCGTCAGTCAGGCGGACTGCCGCCTCGGCGCCGACATTGTGGCATATCGGCAGCGCGGGTCAAGCTCTCGGTCCCGTGGCGGCGTCGGCGTGGTGGATATACTTCCTGACCCACGCGATGTGGGATCAAAAATTTCGCTGGCGGTAAAGTCGCCTCTGCTTCAGCGCGCGCTCGCGGCGGTGGGCGTCGTCGCTGTCATGGCCTCGTGGGTGATCGTGCGCGTGGCATGGTCCGGCAGGTCAGCGCGCGCGCGCGTCGAGGCGTTGCTCTCGGAGGCGCTCGGAGCAACCGGCGCGCGTGGGCGCGCGTGCGCCTGCAGCCCCGGGCGCGGGCGCGTGTCGCCGCTGGACCTCGATGCCCGCCACGCGAGATCGCCGCCCGGCGGCGCGCTGCTCGGGCGACGTCGATCGACGTGGACGCCGACATCGCGAGCCTCTGGCGCCGACAGCTCAGCCGGCCTCTCGTCCTCGCCACCGATCTCCGCTTCGAGATGGCGGTGCCGCAGACGTAGGCGAGCAGCCGCAGCATCTTCCTCCCTCGGCACTGGAGGTCGGACCCTCCGTCAGCATCGGGAGCGTCCGCGTCACGGGCGGTCGTGCTGCGGATCCGCGACGACCCGAGGCCGTGCGCGACCATCGAAGCGCCGCCGGCGCCGACGTCACGGGCCGTCCCGGACGAGGGGGAATCTCTCTCACGTCGCCGGGCCGGCTCGACACGCTGCGCCTCGATCTCCCCGGCCATTGCCGCAGTGTGAGCGCCTCGATCGGGTCAACGGTCGATGGCCGGCTCGGCCGACGAGCAATACGTAACTGAACGAAGTGCT